>WFLX010009836.1_pt1 | contig 10287 bp, 10 predicted proteins | sample 4967041 | NCBI WGS metagenome assembly WFLX01 (sample SAMN12857096, study PRJNA449069) | gut metagenome | isolation source: stool from male and female vole | host: Microtus ochrogaster | place: USA:Florida | collected 2017
CATGCAAATGCATGCAACCGGATGCACCATATCATATAGAATCATCAGAATCAAAATCAGAATCAGGATCAAAACCAGAATCAGAGAATAAGTCGTCGTCGACGTCGTCGGGCGTGCGCGTGAGTGGGAATGCCGGGAAAGAACAGCCATACGATGACAGCCAGCTGTTGCCACGGTTCTTCGATGTGTCCAACCAGGCAAAGATCGAAGCTCTTGCCATGAAGCACCATGTGCCAATCGGGACTCTCAAGACCATGGCAGAGGAAATCACGATGCAGTGGGCATTGACAGACAAGACCCACGACAGCTATCACGATGCGGCATCCCATCTCGTGTTTGCCCTTGCCGACAAGGTAGGACGAGAAAGAAGAGCCCGATTGCAGGCCATCGCTGAAGGCGGCATGCCTGAAAGAGGTTCCAATGGCATGTTGGGAGTGGACGAATACATTGACTCAGAAGGGCGACGCACCTACAACGGCGTAGATTTCATACCATTTATCGTCGGTCAATGCGGCAAACGGCTGGACCGGAGTAGACAACAGGATATTCAGGATGGCGCTGAAACCATGCAAGTGCGTAGGAGCATGTTGCACCAATTTCATTGCCGTCAGCAAGGATTTTGTCGGCTGCCAGCTTGACTAACTCCGATGCCACGCCTTGACCTCTTAGAGCAAACCCGGATTTCCGGTTAATTATTGAATTTGATTTTGTAAGACATGCCAAGCATCGCATATAAGTCATTCCCATATAAACTAATTTGATTAAATCCTTGTTTTACTGATACTAATATTAATTTACTGCAGGATGANACAGATATTCGANATAAAAAGAGCCTACGATCAGGCNTCACCNGATGATGGCTTCAGAATCTACATTGATCGCCTTTGGCCAAGAGGATTATCCCATGAGACATTTCACTATGATTTGTGGGATAAGGAAATAGCACCATCAACTGAGTTGAGGGAATGGTTTCACGCCGATCCCACCAACCGCTGGGAGGAATTCAAGGCAAAGTATAAGGAAGAATTGAGTAATAATCCGGCAATGACCAACCTTGTAAATGAAATTAAAGGGAAACAGAAAATTACCCTCCTATACTCTTCCAAGGATGAACTGCATAACAATGCCGTGGTGGTAGAAGACTATATAAATCAATTGCTATGAGACAGATGCGGAAGATCAACCGGCAGATGCCCGCAGAATGGGCGTTGGAAGTGTTTGACAAGGCTCCTTATATTACGGTCAGTATGGCCCGACCTGATGGCACTCCATACGGGTTGCCTCTAAACTTGGTGCGCAAAGATGAACGCGCATTCTATTTTCATTGTGCATCAGAAGGAGAAAAGATTGATTGCTTGAAATGCAATCCAATAGTGAGCCTATCGGCAGTGAGCAGATGCACTCCAAAATATGAGGAAAAAAAGAATAATTTCACAGAATATTTCAACTCTGCAATTGCTCTCGGACGAGCTGAATTTGTTACCGACCGCCAAGAAAAGATTGAGGCGTTACGACTATTGTGTGAACGATTCCTGCCCGGGTACATGGACCATTTTCAAGAAGCAATTGACCGTAGTCTCGATAGAACTACCATAGTCAAAATTACTCTCACGGAGCCTCCAGTCGGAAAAAGAAAACCTTAAACCTCAATCACTCAATACTAGATATATTAGAGTCCACTCTAAAAAGAATGGACTCAATTACATTATATGGTGTGATAAATTATTATAGGGGTTTTATCGAGATGGCATAGCCGCCTCCCGCAATCGCTTTTAGAGAAAGTTTGGTTTTGGAAGTGACTGACTTCTTCGTGATAGTGTAGCGAGTCTGGCTCCGGCTTTTTTACCTTGTTGCTCAAAACTGTTCCTGCCTGTTTCACTGAATAGGCTGAAACCAAGACGGGATGGAGCAATCACTTCCTTTCCCTTGAAATCTACCCAATAAGTCGGACGGCCATCTTGTATTTCAAAGAAGAGCTAAATTTCGCCATCCGGTGAACTTACAGTCTCAGGGGTTGCAAAAGCTACCAATGGCAACGAAAGTAATGTCGAAAGAAATAAATTCCGTGTCATATTCTTCTGTTATATTCTTTTTAAGTATAGCAAACTCAGCTTAAGCTCATCATTCAGCGTTATTTTTCAGCCATTGGAGTCGGCGTTGGTCAGGAAGGTGCTTGACGGTGAAGTTTTCAAACTTGGCAGTGAATCCGGTGCCATCCGGGCAGGCTCCCATTACGCCTACTTTCATAGGAATATTGTCTTGCATCCAAGCATTACGCATCATTATATATTCCTTATCGTCGAAAGAATAGAAAATTTCGACTGCATCAAGCCTCCGAACTGCCTTTATCCAGATGTAAGGCACAGGGCGATCGAGTGTAATGACACTCCAATCTGATGTATGGTGGGTGACAACTGCACTTACATTGTATTTGCCATCTACAAACTCAATGCCTGCCTTGATATAGTTTTCATTGTCAATACGCAGCATAAGACCTGCCTGATCAAAACGCACTTTGTAGTCGCCTGAGATTTTTACTTTTGCCTCGAATTCTCCCCCATATTCAGCCCAATAGAAAGGTGCATCGTCAACGGTGAAGCCATAGTGTGAGATGCGCCAGTAGTCGCTTTGAGGTGTAACATCCATGGTGAGAGTTTTTCCTTCAATGTTCCAGTTAGCCGGCTCGTTGAACCAGTTCATTTTTTCAAGTGTCTGTGCTTGAGCGCTTAGGGCAATCATTAGCCCAATGATTGTAAGAATTCTTTTCATCGAAATTATTTTTACGGTTTTTATCATTTTCTCAGCAAAGATAATAATTATTTCCAATCCACACAATATTTGAGATTTCTCATCGAGCTGTCGTTTTGACCGATTTGCCTTAATTATAATTGATTTCGATATTTAGACGGAGAGCAACCGCATTGTCGAAGAAAAATGCGATTGAAATATGGAATGCTGTTAAATCCTACTGAATATGCTATACATGCTACAGCATCATCTGTATGACCAATAATCGTTGAATCAGGTATACATTCGTAATTATAATTATACCGAATCTGAATATAACAAAAGTGGAAATTTATATCACAATTAAGGAATGTGGACAGTTTTGCCACTGATTTAATAATCTTTCTATTGTGACGTTTGTTTTAATATTATAGCTGAATACGAGTAGGGCTTTATCCTTCCAATTTCATGTTCAATAAATCAAAATTACTAATTAGTATTATACAAATACTTATTAAATCTAAAAAACAAACTATGAAAAACACNATATACTCGCGCTTCAAGGATATGGTCCTTAAGTATCCGGAGTTGCCGGCAGTTATTGAAGATGGTCGGACTCTCACATTTGCAGAATTAGACGCAATGGTTGATTCCATCTGCGCTAAATTCTATGATAAAAATCCTAAGTTTGTAGGCATTGTGATGCAGCATGGTGCCGAGCAAATAGCCGCTATGCTTGCTGTGCTCAAAAGTGGGGCTGCATACGTACCCGCAGAGCCTTTCTTACCTAAAGACCGTATTGACTATATGATGAAGACAGCTGGAGTCAAGCTCGTCATAACAGACGACTATTGCGAAGACTTGCGACCAGCTGATCGAAATTATGAAGACCGTAGTACTCCTGATGGCATTGCTTATATTCTTTACACTTCCGGCACTACCGGAAAGCCTAAAGGAGTGATTCAGGAAAACCATTCCGTAGTGAACTATTGCGAGGCATTTGAAGCTGAAATGCATACAGGTCCGGGGGATGTAATGCTGCAGTATTCCGTCTGCTCATTCGACATATTCGTGGAGGAAGTCTTCACTACCCTTCTCAACGGAGCAACCCTTGCAATACCGACAATCGAGGTACATAACGGGTCGCTTAAAGGTCTGATGGATTTCTGCTCTCGCCATAACGTAACTATCATAGATGGTTTTCCTTATCTGATTGCAGACTTGAACAAGAAGCCGGATATGATTCCTTCATCTGTTAAGCTTATCATAAGTGGTGGTGATGTGATTAGGGCAAGCTATATCACAAACTTACGAAACAAAGGAATTCGCATTTATAACACGTACGGTCCATCGGAAACTTGTGTCTGCTCAAATTATTTCCGTGTAGACAATGCGGAGCCACTTGAAGACGGTACATTCTCAATTGGGAAGGCTATCAAAGGCGTTGAGGTGAAGATTCTTGATAAAAATCTGAAAGAAGTTCCCAAAGGTGAAATTGGCGAAATCTGTATTTTTGGAGAGGGTGTCAACCGTGGTTATCTCGGTAATCCTCCCGAGCAGGCTAACTTTGTGACTCTCCCTGACGGTACACATTTCTACCGTAGTGGTGATATGGGTTATGTCCTTCCGGACGGCAATATGGCTTTCCTTCACCGGCGCGATGAGCAGGTGATGATTCTCGGCAAACGTGTTGAGCCGGAGGAGGTAGAGAATGTGCTGAATGATTATCCGGAGGTGGAGCGTGGCATAGTGCGTGCATTTCTTGATGAAGGGGGTCTGCATTATCTTGTGGCATATATTGTTCCTCGCAAAGGATTTTCACTCCATGATGTGCGCGAATTTCTTAAATCGAAACTTACAGATTTCATGGTTCCTGAATTTTTCGTTGAGGTCAACGAACTTCCACTGACCCATAGAGGGAAAATCGATATGAAGTCGCTTCCTAAAGTGCTTAAGGAAGGGAAGTATCAGTGAATAGTTAATAGTGAATAGTTAATAGTGAATAGTTAATAGTGAATAGTTAATAGTTAATAGTTAATAGTTAATAGTTAATAGTTTAGGATGATTGAACTCTTAGAAATAAAGGATATTGAGGCGCTGATGCGTTGGCGTGGGGAAGTTATTGAGCATGTATTCGGAGAAAAGGCTAACGGGCATTTGCTTGAAGCTAATCGCCGGTATTATGAAACTCATGTAGCTGACCATACCCATGTGGCTTTCGAGGCTCAATATGATGGGAATCCTTGTGGCTGTGGAGCAGTATGCTTTACTGAAGAACTGCCTTCTCCAGATAATACATCAGGCAAGTGTGCTTACTTGATGAATATTTATGTCAGGGAGAACTATCGCGAACATGGCATAGCCCACAAAATTGTAACCCGACTTATTGAAGAGGCAAAAGCCCGGGGATGTGATAAAATATATCTCGAAACTACGGCTGAGGGCAAACCTGTTTATGCCTCATTAGGATTTGCCGATATGCCGGATATGATGAAATANTATGACACAGATAATTGAAATAAATGNNTTACAATGCCGNTGCAGTACTCCGCTGAGAAAAGATCGTATNACNTATATTCTNTACCCAATGGANGTNCTNNCNGACTGGATTGAACCGGCATCTAAAAAATATGGCACTACTATTGTTGTGATTACGGGAATGGACTGGCAAAATGTGTTCAGTCCATGGCCAGCAAAGGGAGTTCCTGCCGGGACAGAAGATTTTAAGGGGGAGTCGCCTGAATTCCTTAAGGAACTTGAAACTGCAGTTATTCCACAATTGGAAAAGGTTTTGGGAATGGATAAGAACGTAGATAGAACACTTGTCGGAGTATCAATGTCCGGACTTTTCACTCTATGGCAATGGCCGCAATCTTCTCTTTTTAAGAATATTGCTTCTCTTTCGGGGTCGTTCTGGTATGAAGGGTTCATGGAATGGTTTAAGAAACAGGAGTTCACTGATAAAAAAGGTTTTGCATTTTTCCTTTTAGGACTTCAGGAACCAAAATCCAACGTGAAAGCATTCAATATTGTAGGAGAGAACACCGAAGAGATTGTGAAGGATTTAAAAGAAGCCGGTGTCAGAGTGGAATTCACGTGGGTGCCCGGCAATCATTATCAGAACGGTATCCAACGTCTTGATATGGCAATGGAGACTGTAAAAGCAAATATATGAAATACGAGTCCACTCTTTTAGAGTGGACTCGATTACATTATATTGCTGATTGGATTATTATTGGCAGATCGGAATTTATCAATTTCTATCCCCCATAGCATAAGGAATGACAATAATGCCGCCGGTTTCATCGTTATTATGGCAAAAAACTTTAAATATGAGATATCTAAGTCTGCTACTTATTGCACTGAGCTTCTGCCTCACCGCTTGCAACCATAATGAAGAGCCTCCAACTCAAGTCAACTTACCTATCCGGCAGGAATTTTTACCTATCAATGTGATATTCAGTATGTCTGATTCTGAATTTAAGGATAAGATAAAGCCTTGGTTGAATAAGCAGATGGTGGTAAATTCAATTGAAGAACTACCTAATGACCCTATTGGTTTTACCGGAANCTANTACAAAATCAATTTTAAAGAAAACACACTTTTGTTGGCATATCAAATCAACGACTATAATGTAATAAGCGTTACAAATCGTTATTACCGAAACAGGATTGAGAATACTTATAATTGGAGTATTAATTTGGGAGTCAGTGGAGGGATTGGCGATGATGAGGAAGATGATAAAGCCATGATCTCCCGATACGCTATTTTAGTCCGCAAATTGCCTGAAGATGCAACCGTTAAAATTTATTATGGTCTCTCAGACTATAATTGGGATTGGGATAAGATTAGATATTAGATTAGGGCTCTCATCTTACGGCTTTAACCATTGAGAAGGCTAAGAGAAAATGTGACTATATATTCCATTAAAAACTATATAAATTAGAAATATGAGGTTTCAACGATTGCGTATGCTGGTGAGGTTTGCAACCTGCTTTTTGATTCTGCTTGCAGTTGCTGTCCAGCGTAACGGAAGTATTTTCGGGCATGATTTATCTGTCTCGGACAGCAGCGAGAGTGAAGAATCTGCCATTGTCACAGCTAATGGAGTAACGACTATCACTACCACAACTATTGCCAACAACATAAAAGGCTATGGTGGACCGGTTCCATTAGAAATAACTGTCAAAGATGATAAAATCTCCGAAATTAAGACTCTGAAAAATGCTGAATCGGAAGAATTCTTCGGTCAGGTGCGCAGCGAGATGATTCCCCGGTGGATTGGAACTCCGGTGAATGAGGTTGCAGACAAAGATGTAGACGGAATATCCGGAGCTACGCTGTCATCAAGGGCAGTTAATGCCACTGTCAAGGCTGGAGTTGCATATTGGCTGAATAATTCCACGACTATCAAGAGCACTCCTTCGGATAGCGGAGGATTTGTTTTCAGCTTCAGAAACATTGCAGTTCTTATCGTAGTTCTGTGCGCAGCCATACTTCCCATATTTATTCATGACAAACGTTACCGATATATCCAACTTGCCCTAAATGTAATAGTGTTGGGATTCTGGAGCGGCACTTTCCTATCTTACGAGGTGTTTGTAAACTATTTATCCAATGGAGCGAATCTCGGTCAGTCATTGGTAGTGCTTATAATGCTTGTGATTGCCTTTGTATATCCTTATTTCGGAAAGAAGAGTCATTATTGCACCTGGGTGTGTCCGTTAGGCTCAATTCAGGAACTTGCGGGAAAGACCACCAAGTTCAAATTGAAAATGTCACCCAAACTTGTAAAGGGGCTTACTAAATTTCAGGAATGTCTATGGTTTGCACTAATCTTTGTGATGATCGCAGGAATATGGTTTGAATGGATGAACTGGGAACTATTCACCGCATTCATTTTCCAGCAGGCGGCTATCGGTGTCGTGATCGTCGCAGTGCTCTTTGTCGCATTGTCAGTCGTAGTCAACCGTCCATATTGCCGGTTCGTATGTCCGACAGGATGTCTTTTCCAAATAACCCAAAACCCCGATAAATAAAAAATATAAAATGAAAACGTCACAGTTATTGAACATTCTTTTGGCCGTTGCCGTGGTGATATTGTCGGTCAAACTTGTCAGAGACAACGGAAGCAAATCAGAGGACACCGGCAATTCAAGCTCCTCGGTTATGGAAAATATACTTACGCGCACAAGCATCCGCGACTATCAGGAAAAGCCTGTCGAGGATGAGAAGGTAGAGCAGATGCTCCGTGCAGCGATGGCTGCCCCTTCGGCAGGTAACAAACAGCCATGGCGATTCATTGTGATAAAAGACAAAAACACGCTTAATGCCATTTCTGAGAATTTCCAAACTATGAAGATGGCGGCTAAAGCACCAATGGCTATTGTTGTCTGCGGTGACTTGAAAGCGACATTCCCGGGTGATGGAGTTGGCTATTGGGTGGAAGATGCTTCTGCGGCGACAGAGAACTTGCTTCTTGCAGCTCATTCTCTCGGACTTGGAGCAGTATGGTGTGGCATCTATCCAATGAAGGAACGAGTGGCTCAACTCAAAGAAATGCTAAATATCCCTGACGATATCCTTCCTCTGAATGTCGTTCCGATAGGTTATCCCGCTGTGGATCCGGCGCCTAAAGATAAATGGAATCCGGATGAGATCCACTATGAATCATGGACAGGCACGACTCCCACCATCAAGTTGACTCAGACCGCACAGTAAAAGTTGTATTTGAATATGTGGCAATCATACAAAATCTGCGCAAAGAGTGATTGGAGGCACTGAGTAGTGATCATCTCTATAGATATGATATAAGAGATATCCAAAAAAATAATCAGAAAAATCTCGATTATTCAAAAAAAATGACTATCTTTGTCCTCTATGAAGGATTTCACTGAAGAAGATATCGAGAGAATCGAAAATATGGCCGACAGCGATGACGCTGCCGGCGTTCGCCATGAGATAGCCGACCTGCACCCGGCTGATATNGCCGAGCTTCTCCGCGAACTTAACATAAAGCAGGCTGAATGGCTCTTCAACCTTATCGACAACAAGGAAAAGAAGGCCGACGTACTTATGGAACTCGACGAAGAGGACCGTAAGAAACTACTCGAGCACATGGAGCCCGAGCAGATTGGTGAGTTTATCGACGAACTCGACACCGACGATGCCGTCGACCTTATCCAGGAACTCGATGAGGAAGACCGAGAGGAAGTGATCCANCATATCGACGACATGGAGCAGGCAGGCGANATCGTCGACCTCCTCCAATACGACGAAGACACTGCNGGTGGTCTTATGGGNACGGAGTANATCGCNGTCAATGAAAACTGGTCGATGCCGGAATGCTTGAAGGAAATGCGCCGCCAAGCTGCCGACCTCGACGAGATATATTATGTCTATGTTGTCGATGACGACAACCGCCTCAAGGGTATCCTTCCCCTGAAGAAGATGATCACTGACCCGTCGGTCTCGAAGATAAAGCATGTAATGCAGACCGACCCGGTCAAAGTACATACCGACACTCCGATTGATGAGGTAGCAATCGACTTCGAGAAATACGACCTTGTGGCAATGCCTGTAGTGGACTCTATCGGGCGTCTTGCCGGACAGATCACCGTCGACGACATCATGGACGAGGTGCGCGAACAGTCGGAACGCGACTATCAGTTGGCATCAGGTATCTCCTCCGACGTTGACGTGGATGACTCCGTGTTCGCCCAGACCAAGGCACGAATACCATGGCTTCTCATCGGTATCATCGGAGGTATTATCAACTCAGTAATCCTTACCGGTTTTGAAGCGCAGATAGCCGCCGTCACAGCCCTCGCCATCTTCATCCCACTCATCGGTGGTACGGGTGGTAATGTCGGTGTGCAGGCCTCCGCAATCGTAGTGCAGGGACTTGCCAACGGACGATTGGAAATAAAGGATGCCTGGAAACAGATAGGCCGTGAAGTTCTTGTGGCCCTCCTGAATGCAGTGGTGATCAGTGGGGTAGTGCTTGTATATGTANTNTTTACNCANCCNCACATGTATGCCGTCTCATTCGCAGTNGCNGCTTCGCTATTCTGTGTGGTGATATTTGCGACGGTATTCGGAACATTNGTNCCNCTTACCCTTGAGAAGATAAAAATCAACCCGGCTCTTGCCACNGGCCCCTTCATCCANATCATGAACGACGTNGTAGGNCTNCTTATTTATGTGGCNATGTCGACTTGGATGCTAAGCCTTTTCCCTCTTTCATAATTGAATTATACACTATATTGGACTAATTAGTCTAATTAGTCCAATTAGACTAATTTCTTTTCTATATCAAATGGCAAAAATAGTAGAGACTCCTCTGATGAAGCAATATTTCGAGATGAAGAAAAAGCATCCCGACGCAATACTGCTTTTCCGTGTAGGTGACTTTTACGAGACTTTCTCCGACGATGCAATAGAGGCAAGCTCTATTCTTGGCATAACTCTTACCCGACGCGCAAACGGTTCCGCGCAGTCGGTGGAACTCGCCGGCTTTCCTCATCATGCTCTCGACACTTACCTTCCAAAACTTGTCA
>WFLX010027152.1_pt1 | contig 10286 bp, 8 predicted proteins | sample 4967041 | NCBI WGS metagenome assembly WFLX01 (sample SAMN12857096, study PRJNA449069) | gut metagenome | isolation source: stool from male and female vole | host: Microtus ochrogaster | place: USA:Florida | collected 2017
ATTACCGAACAGGCGCTCTTCCCTGAATCAGGGGAGGGCGTTTTTTTCATTGTGTGATTTCCTTGTGTGATTTCCATGTGTCATTCATCTAAAAATAAAAGTCAATTTCGTGATGCGGCAATCAACGCGTGCGGACTATCTTTGCGGTAAGATTGAAATTTAATGGAAAAATGGGTCTGAGGATAATTATGCTGTTAAGGAGGGCTATTGTTACATTAGTCGTCTTGGCGATTACGGCCGGAATCGGCGTCAGGGCTGCGGTAGAGGAGCTGACCTGCGAATATCTGCGCAATCCGCTGTGTGTGATGGTCGACAATCCCCGGTTGGGATGGAAACTTACGGCAGTTGACAGTAAAATACCGGTACGCCAGACTGCTTACAGGATACTTGCAGCTACGTCGCCCGAAAAACTCAGCGTCGGAAAGGCTGATCTATGGGATTCGGGTAAGGTCGTGTCGTCGGAATCCTGCCAGATTCCCTACGGCGGACTGATGNCCGANGATGTAGCGGAATGTTATTGGACGGTGGGTGTGTGGACCGCCGGCGCCGACGAACCGCAATGGAGCGAGCCGGCTTCGTGGGGCCGGATGACGGCTCAGTGGAGTGATGCGAGCTGGATTGGCGATGAGCCTGACAGTAGGCTCGCCGAATATCTCGACTACGTGGCGGGGCATAATGCCGACGCNGATTTCGACGCCGACAGATGGCGCCAACCCCCTACATCGGCATCGCCCCTGCTCCGGAAGAGTTTTGATATCCCGGCTGGGCGAACGGTGAAGCGTGCGCGGCTTCACGCTTCGGCACTGGGCTATTATGACGTGATGATAAACGGNCGCCGCGTGTCGGACAACACACTGGCACCGGAATGGACCGACTACGACCGCTATGTGCAGTTTCAGACCTACGACGTAGAGCCGCTGCTGACCGACACGGCCGAAAACGTGATTGGCGCCGTCCTGGCCGACGGATGGGCGCTCGGGCGCCTCGCCGGAATCAAATGGATGAGGAGTTTCCCGCATCGCGGCCACTACGCACCGGANCGCCGTCTGATTGCTATCCTTGATATCGAGCTTGACAACGGAGAGCGGGTAATCGTGCCGACCGACAGCACGTGGAGCATAAAGCGCGACGGATATACGCTCAGCGCCGACAACTTTGCCGGACAGACAATCGATGGCCGCCGGATACCGCACGGCTGGGCCACGCGCGACTACGACGCCTCGGCGTGGGACCGCGTATATGTCGACCGCGGTGTGAACCGTCGACTCGTGGCTCAGCCCAATGAGCCGATAACCGTCCACGCCGAGCTCCGGCCTAAGCGGATATGGCGCCGTGCCGACGGCGCGCAGATGATAGATTTCGGCCAGAATATAGCCGGACACTGCGCTCTGAGGGTGAAGGGCGAGCCGGGCCAGAGGATTGTGCTCCGACATGGCGAGTGGCTCGAAGCCGACAGCACGCTCTACACGCGCAGCCTCGGTTATGCCGTCGCGACGGACACGTTCTATCTTTCGGGCAACGACGACTATTTCGAGCCCGATATGACCTACCACGGATTCCAGTATGCCGAACTGACCGGTCTGAACGACGTCCTTTCGCCCGACGCTCTCACGGCTAAAGCAATATCGTCGGGAGCACGCGCCGCAGGGCGATTCAGCTGCTCCGACGAGGCTTTGAATCAACTTTACCGCAACATAGTGTGGACGCAGCGCAACAACATGCTGAGCGTCATAACAGACAATCCGTCGCGCGACGAGCGTACCGGAGCCTTAGGCGATATCCAGATATTCTGCCAGGCCTCGATATTCAACATGGATATGGCGGCGTTCTACACCAAAATGCTCGGCGACATACAGGACACGGCTCCTAATGGACAATTTTTCTCAATGGTGCCGTCGCTGCGCAACGCCGGGCTGTGGGANGGCTGGATCGGCGCNCCGGGATGGTGTGAGGCCGGTCTGATAGTGCCGTGGCGAATGTATGTCAACTACGGCGACACCCGNGCACTGGAGCGGCTCTACGGTNAGATGCGGGGCCACATTGACGCTACGTGTGCTGAAAATCCCGACCTCGTTTGGCGCAACCGTCATAACCACAATGGCGACTGGCTCAACGCCAATACCATNGCTCCCGAAATCGACCCGACCTATCCGACCACGCGTGGCGCGACGCCCGACGACGCGTTTGCAACGGCTTTTCTCGCCTACTCGACGCGGCTGCTCGCCGATATAGCCGGTGTGCTNCGGCGCGATGCCGACCATGACCGCTACTCGGCTCTGGCCGATAGCGTGAAAGCGAAGTTTATCGAGATGTTTGTCGATGCTGACGGCCGGGTCGACGGCGACAGTCAAGGTGCGTATTCGCTGGCGCTGTTCTACGACCTTGTGCCCGATTCGCTGCGGGAGAAGGCTTTCGGCCATCTGCTGCGATGCATCGAGGAATACGACTACCGTCTTTCGACAGGATTCATCACCACCCCGATGATGATGCAGACCCTTACGGATTTCGGCCGGAGCGATGTGGCCTACCGTCTGCTGACATCAACGCGCTTCCCGTCGTGGCTCAACATCGTCAACAACGGAGCAACCACCGTCTGGGAGCGGTGGGATGCGTGGAGCCCTGAAGGAGGATTCCAGAATGCGACCATGAATTCGCTCGACCATGTGGCGTTCGGGGCCGTCTCGGAATGGATGTTCCGCAACATACTTGGCATAAACCCCGACGAAGAGCGTCCGGGCTATGAGCACTTCACGCTGCGTCCGCAGCCCGGGGGCGGTCTGACTTGGGCCCGAGGGTCTTACGATTCGATACGCGGGCAGATTGCGTCGGAGTGGGAGAGCGATGCCGCCGGACAGACATATACGTTCACCATACCGGCCAACAGCAGCGCTACGGTGATTCTGCAAGCCGATGACTGGGCTGACATCAATGCCGTGCCGTCATTGAGTTTCGAGCGTTCGGGCGACGGCGAGGTAAGAGCCGAAGCCGAGTCGGGCACTTATCGAGTGACAGTGCGTCGGTAACAAATGAACAGGAAGCAGCCCTATCAGAAAAGAAATTGCTAAATTAGAGTTGCAACTGAAATCAACAGCGCGGTTGCCATCAATTCGCTACACCCGACAAAGATATAAAATAAAGAGAACATGAAACATGACAAGATAGAAATCCGAGGCGCCAGAGTCCACAATCTGAAAAATATAAGCGTCGATATACCGCTGGGTGAAATCGTAGGGATAGCCGGCGTGTCGGGCTCCGGAAAATCGTCGCTTGCTCTGGGTGTGCTTTACGCCGAGGGCTCGCGCCGCTATCTCGAAGCGCTGTCGACCTACACCCGCCGACGCATCTCGCAGGCCACGCGCGCCGACGTGGAGGAAATCCGCTACGTACCCGCAGCCGTCGCGCTCCATCAGCGGCCCGGCGTGCCCGGCGTGCGGAGCACGTTCGGCACCGGAACCGAGCTGCTCAACAGCCTGCGGCTTATGTTCTCGCGCCTGGCGAGTCACCGCTGTCCGAACTGCGGCCACTATCACGCTCCGTCGCTCGACGTGGCGGCTGAAAAAGAACTCGTGTGCGAAAATTGCTCGACACATTTCTACGGCCCCGGCGCAGAGGAGCTGGCGTTTAACAGCACCGGAGCGTGCGAGAAGTGCGGAGGTACGGGCGTGGTGATGACGGTCGACCGCAGCACGCTCGTGCCCGATGAAACGCTGACAATCGACGAGGGAGCCGTAGCGCCGTGGAACAGCCTGATGTGGTCGCTGATGACCGACGTGTGCCGCGCGATGGGCGTGCGTACAGACGTGCCGTTCAATCAGCTGACGCCGAAGGAGCGTGAAATCGTGTTTGACGGCCCGGCCGAAAAGCGGACCATACTTTACAAGGCCAAGAAAAGCCAGACAGCCGGAGAACTCGATTTTACCTACTACAACGCTGTCTACACCGTGGAGAATGCGCTGGCGAAAGTGACCGACGAAAAGGGTATGAAGCGCGTGGAGAAATTTCTGAAAAGCGACGTGTGCCCCTGCTGCCACGGAACGCGGCTTTCCGAGCGAGCCCGCGCCCCGCGCATTGCCGGCATCGGTCTCGACATGGCTACGGCCAAGACGCTCACCGACGCTATAGAGTGGGTGAAAGCAGTGCCNGACAGCCTTCCGGAAGAGATGAGACAGATGGCCGTCAACATCGGCGAGGCGTTTCTGCTGACGGCGCGCCGTCTTGTGGACCTCGGGCTGGGGTATCTGAGTCTGGACCGCGCTTCGGCCACGCTCTCTACGGGCGAACGCCAGCGCATGCAGCTGGCGCGGGTGGTGCGCAACCGGACTACGGGAATACTCTATGTGCTCGATGAGCCTTCAATCGGCCTCCATCCGGCCAATATCGACGGCCTGAAGGGGGTGATGCATGACCTGATTGACGACGGCAATTCGATAGTGCTCGTGGACCACGATACGCAGATACTCCGCGACGCCGACTGGCTCGTAGAACTTGGACCCGGAGCGGGAGCTAACGGCGGCCGGATAATTGCCGAAGGAACAATCCGGGACGTAGAGCATAATCCCGAGTCAAAGATAGGCCCGTTTCTTTCGGGCGATAAAGAGCAGCGCGTGCGGCCCGTCACGGCGCCGGATGAAATGTTTGCCGAAGGAAGCATAACGATGGAAACAGACCGGATTCACACGGTGAAGCCGCTTGAGNTCANGATACCGAAAGGGCGGCTGACGGTGGTCACCGGTGTGTCGGGCTCGGGAAAGACCACGATGGTGCTCGAAAGTCTTGTGCCCGGACTGCAGGCTCATCTCGACGGTAGGCCGCTGCCTGACCACGTGAAGCACGTCGAAGCTCCCGGCATCAAGCACGTGAAGCTGATAGATTCGACTCCAATAGGCGCTAATGTGAGGTCGACCGTTGCAACCTACGCCAACATTCACGACGAGCTGCGTAAAATCTTCGGCCGTTCGCCCGGAGCNAAAGCCGCNGGCTATAAGGCGGGCGATTTCTCCTACAACACGGGCAGNCTGCGGTGTCCGGTGTGCGACGGCACGGGCACGGTGAGTCTCGACGTGCAGTTTCTGCCCGACGTCGACATTCCGTGCCCCGAATGCAAGGGCTCGCGCTACGGCAAAGCAGCGTGGAGTGTGCGCATAGCGAGTGCGGCGGGTTATCCGGTATCACTCCCGCAGCTTATGGACGAGGATGTGGAGCAGGCAATCGAGGAGTGCGCGGGTCACAAGACGGTGGCCGGGCGCCTGTCGACGCTCAATAATCTCGGTCTGGGCTATCTGACTTTGGGTGAGGCCACGCCGAGCCTGTCGGGCGGCGAGGCGCAGCGGCTGAAGCTGGCCACGGAGATGGGCCGCGAGCAGAGCGACACGCTGTTTGTGTTCGACGAGCCGACAATCGGCCTGCATCCGCTCGACGTCAGGAAGCTTCTCGAAGTGTTTGAGCGGCTGATTGGTCTCGGGGCTACGATTGTGGTGATTGAGCATGACCTCGACGTTGTTCGCAATGCCGATTATATCATTGATATGGGGCCCGGAGGAGGAGAATCGGGCGGCCGTATAACGGCTGCCGGCACCCCCGGAGAAATCTCCGAAAGTGCCGACAGTATAACCGGACGGTTTATACGTTAAGGCTTGAGTCTCAGCCCTCGGTGTGGAAGCTTGTGAACGCGGCGCGTTCCTGGACGGGCACGCCCTCGCTTGCGGCGGCCATATCGATTGCGCGAATCATGAACGCCATATTGTGACCGAGATTGCGCATGGTCTGGAGTCCTTCAAGGTCGGTCTCGACATCCTCGGCCGTGAAACCGTGGACTTCATTCCAATAAGTACTTGAGACGACAGGCATGGCGCTGATGGTGAAATATTTGTTTATTTCGTCGAAAGCCGAGGTAGATCCGGCACGACGCGACGAGACAACGGCTGCACCAACTTTCATCTTTTTGTCGACGGTGGTCGACGAGCTGTAGAACAGACGGTCAAGAAACGAAAGCACCTGACCGTTGGCTCCGGCATAGTAAACCGGAGTGCCTACAACCATACCGTCGGCTTCGGCAAACTTGGGCGCTGTTTCGTTGACAAGGTCGTTGAACACACAGCGGCCGTGTTCGCGGCAGTAGTTGCAACCGATGCAACCGCGGATGTCTTTGTTGCCGACGTTGACGCGCTCGACTTCTATGCCGTCGGCTATCAGAGTCTGCTCTACTTCGCGCAGTGCGCGGTCGGTGCACCCCTTCAGGTGGGGGCTTCCGTTGATTACCAATACTTTCATATAACGTGAGNTTATAAAGATGTTTCTTCANTTAGAAACAGCGAGGNNGGCNGGATGGTTTACGCTCGCCGGTGTGATTTTCATGCTTTGATTGTGTCGGAGTTCTGATTATAGGCTTTAGCGACGCATCGCCACTCGCCGTCGAGCTTGAGCAGGAGAAGGAAGTCGGTGAAGTCNATGCGGCCACCCCATTTCTCCTCNAGCACACGCACCACGGCAACCGTCTCTTCGACGGCAAGCACGTCGATACGGGCCTTGAAGTCGGAGCCGGCGCCGACGGTGTCGACGTTGTGGTAGAATTGCTCGATCGNGCCGTGCTCAAGCACGCCGTCGAGCATGCCGAACAATACGGCATCGTCGGTGAAAAGGGTTTTGGCATAGGAGCTATTGCCCTCGGCCACGCTTTTTACAAACTTTTCGGCGGCTTTTGCAACCGCTTCATATTCTTTAATCGAGTCTCTCATATAGTTTACGGTTTAGTTTATTTTTCGTCAGCAAAGTTAGCAAGGTATAACAGACGCATCAAGTACCGAAAAATTATTCCGGTATGGAAAAATTTTTCAGTACTGCACGTTATGGCGATATTGATTACCTTTGCCCGATGAAACAATTAAAACGATGGCATACGAAAAGAANATACCGGTCGACCTGGACTGTCCGCTGCGGCTGACGATGAGTCTGATAGAGTCGAAATGGAAATCATGTCTGCTCGANGAGCTGCGCAGTGGCGCGGAGCTGCGACCGAGCGAGCTCCACAAATGTCTGCCCGAGGCCGCCCCGCGNGTGCTCGACCTGCAGCTGAAAGAGATGGTTGAGGATGGTCTGGTGAGCAAGACTATATTTCCGGAGCTGCCGCCCCGCTCTGTCTACCGTATAACGGATTTGGGCAAAAGCCTTCTGCCGATTATCGACTCGATGCTNAGATGGGGCGAGGAACACATGGATATATTCGAGCGGAAATACCGCAGGTAAATAGTTGTCGGATGANCATCCGTGTNGGCGAGGCGTTGTGATGTTAAAGATATGTTATGAAACAGACGTTTGAAATAGAAGGACTGCGCTGCACGTGCAGCGGAAATGGCGTACAACGAATTGCCTACATACTTTATCCGATGGACATCCTGACCGATTGGGTAGAACCGGCCGCGAAGCGCTACGGCGTGGATATCGCCGTGATAACGGGCATGGACTGGGAGAGAGCGTTCAGTCCGTGGCCGGCTCCGGGAGTGCCGAAAGGGAGCGCTGATTTCAAAGGCGGCTCGCCGGAGTTTCTTCAGCTATTGCAGTCGAAAGTCGTGCCGCAGATTGAGGCATGTCTGGGCGTGAGTGGCGCCGTGGAGCGCACGCTCGTGGGTGTCTCGATGTCGGGACTGTTCGCGCTGTGGCAGTGGATGGTGTGCGACACGTTCGCTAACATCGCGTCGCTATCGGGTTCGTTCTGGTACGAAGGTTTTGTCGACTGGATTAATTCACGACCCGTGCCTGCAAAATCGGGCCGGGCGTTCTTCCTGCTCGGCGACCAGGAGGCGAAATCGAAAGTCAAGGCCTTTGCTACGGTTGCTGACGCAACGGACGCCATTATAGCCCGTCTGCGCAGCGGCGGCATCGACGTCGGATTTGAAAGCGTGCCCGGTAATCATTACTCCGACCCGCTCGGCCGCCTCGACCGCGCCTTCACCGCATTGTTCCTCTCCGGCCCGACCCGGTAGCATCAAAGGATTAACTCTAAATTGTGGGACGTATTTTTCTTTTAATACGAATCATAGTATCGAGAGATACTACTTTAATAACTTTCTGTCGCTATCGCCACTCTCTAAATACGCTCATCTGATGGATGGCGATTTGGTTGAGTTTTATAAGTCGCTCTGACTGTGGTAGTCCCTGCTCTATGAATACGGCATTGAGGCTTTCCATATTGGAGAGGCAGATTAATTCGTTGACCGAGGCATAGTCGCGGATATTGCCTTTCAAATCGGGCTTGGCCTCACGCCATTGTTTCGCTGTCATGCCGAACATAGCCACGTTCAACACATCCGCTTCATTAGCATAGATGATGCTCGCCTGAGAGTTTGTTACCTTTGCCGGAATCAGATTCTGTTTGATAGCATCGGTGTGTATGCGGTAGTTGATTTTCGACAACTCTCGTTTCGCTGACCAACCCAACGCTTTCTGTTCCTCCGCTTTTAGTCGTTGGAACTCCTTGACGATATATAATTCAAACTCAACGGAAATCCAACTTGCGAATTTGAACGCAATATCCTTATGGGCATAAGTCCCTCCGTAACGTCCAGACTTGGAAATCAAGCCTATTGCATTGGTCGTTTCAATCCATTTCTTGGGAGATAGAGTAAAGGCATTTAAGCCTGCTTCTTTTCTAAACCCCTCGAATTCGAGGGGNTTGAAATCGGGNTTATATANGNTTTCCCAAATGCCAAGAAACTCAATAGTNTTACGGTTGCGCATCCAATTACCNATAACAGCNGTTGGATCATCGCTCTTATGACGGGCTAAATCAGTTATAGAAACATAATCCTCGCCACATACATTGATAATAGTAATATTTGTATTCTGAACTGTGATTTTAGCCATTGGAATAAGCGTTTGTATACGGGTAATATTTTTTTGTTGCGATTATGCAAAGGTAGATAGAAAAAGCAGAACAAACAATTATCTTACAGNAGANAGTCTAAGTAGTTGGCGGGGGTTATTACGGCGGANTNNGTGGGGTGGTAGGCGTCCATAAACGANTGGGGGAATNTNACGGAGGACTTCGCCGGATTCCATTTCATCTCGAAGATGGTAAACTCTCCGTCGCTCTCTTCGATGAAATCTATCTCTTGCTGNGTGGTGGTGCGCCAGAAGTAGTAGTTGACGTGGCGCCCGAGGTAGGCGTTGCGTTTTATCCGCTCCATGATAAAGAAATTTTCCCAGAGGCTCCCGATGTCGCTCCGAAGGGCAATCGGAGCATAGTTTTGAATCACGGCGTTGCGAATCCCCGTGTCGTAAAAGAATACCTTTCTTGTCTTTTTTAGTTCGTTACGCAGATTGCGGCTGAGGCCCGATAGCGAGTAGAGCACGTAGGACTTCTCGAGCAGGTCGATATATCGCTCCACCGTCTTGGGGTCGCTTCCGACGGTGCGCGCCACTTCGCTGTATGACACCTCGCTGCCGAGCTGGAGGGCGAGGGCCACAAGNATNTTCTGCAAGACTACGGGCTTGCGCACNTCGTCAAGTTCGAGNATGTCNTTATANAGGTAGCTGTCGGCCAGAGTCCTCAGAAGGTCTTTGGCTTCGTCGGGATGAGTGAGCACGTCGGGATATGAGCCATATATCAACCTCGATTCAAGCATCTGGGTGGTAGGCATCAGGCCCAGGGTGTCGTAGAGCTCCCCGGTGGAGATAGGATACATCTCATACTCGTATTTACGCCCGGTCATCGGCTCGTTGATTGACGACCGAAGCTGCAACGACGACGACCCGCTCGCCAACACCTGCACATCAGGATATTCGTCCACTATCCGTTTCAGCACCAGGCCGATATTCTCTACCCGCTGAGCCTCATCGATTGCCACAACTTTGTTGGAGCCAAGCAACAATCTGAGATTTACCGAATTGATATCTGAAAGCATGCTCCTCACATCAGGGTCNTCGCAGTTGAGACTCAGCAGCGGGAGGTCAAGCTGCTGAGTGACATGATTCATCAGCGTGCTCTTCCCCACCTGTCGCGCTCCTAATATTATGATTGCTTTATGCCTGAAGAGGCGGCTTGTGATTGTCTCAGCCAGTTTTCTTTTTATATACATTTCGCGTAGCCGTTAAAAATTCATTGGGTGGACAAATTTAGGTAGAAAATGGGGCTAATCCAAAAAATCAATGGAATTTTTGGATTATAATCCCGAAATTTGATTGAATTTTGGGATTAGGGCGCATTGGGCCGCAAAATCGGGCACGATAATCGGAGATGGATAAAAAAAGGTTTTGAGAAACGGCGGTAAAATCGTAAATTTGCGTAGAGC
>WFLX010285861.1_pt1 | contig 10285 bp, 5 predicted proteins | sample 4967041 | NCBI WGS metagenome assembly WFLX01 (sample SAMN12857096, study PRJNA449069) | gut metagenome | isolation source: stool from male and female vole | host: Microtus ochrogaster | place: USA:Florida | collected 2017
AGCGATATGGAATCGGCCCGCCCCATGGATCGCCTCATCTGCGGCGACGTGGGCTTCGGAAAGACCGAAATAGCCATACGCGCCGCGTTCAAGGCCGCCGCCGACTCGAAGCAGACGGCTGTGCTCGTNCCCACCACCGTGCTCGCCATGCAGCACTANCANACGTTTGCCGATCGCCTCAAAGATCTCCCTGTGCGNGTAGAGTTTATCTCNCGCGCCAAGAANCCGAAGGAGGTGAAGCAGATACTCGCCGACCTCGAAGCGGGCAAGATCGACATCCTCATCGGCACCCACAAACTGATCGGCAAAGGGGTGAAATTCAAAGACCTCGGCCTGCTAATCGTAGATGAAGAGCAGAAGTTCGGAGTGGCTGTGAAGGAGAAGCTCAAGCAGCTGAAGGTGAATGTAGATACGCTCACGATGAGCGCGACCCCGATTCCGCGCACGCTGCAGTTCTCGCTCATGGGCGCGCGCGACCTCTCGTCGCTCAACACNCCGCCGGCCAACCGCCAGCCGATCGTCACCAACGTCTCTACGTTCGACGACGACGTNATCAAGGAGGCCGTNAACTTCGAGCTGAGCCGCAACGGCCAGATCTTCTTTATCTCCAACCGTATAGAGAATCTCGACACGATCGAAAACACGCTGCTCCGCCTCATTCCGGGCATACGCATCGTCAAGGCCCACGGCCAGATGCCCCCGGAGAAGCTGGAGAAGGCTATCCTCGATTTCGCCGCCCACGATTACGACGTGCTCCTCTCCACGACAATCGTTGAGAATGGTATCGACATGCCAAACGTAAACACCATCCTCATCAACAACGCCCAGAATTTCGGTCTCAGCGAGCTGCATCAGTTGCGCGGACGCGTGGGGCGTAATAATAAGAAGGCCTTCTGCTATCTGCTTGTGCCTCCAGGCAATCCGCTCACCCCCGTGGCGCGCCGTCGCCTCCAGGCCATCGAGAATTTCAGCGACCTCGGCAGCGGCATACACATCGCCATGCAAGATCTCGACATTCGCGGCGCGGGCAATCTGCTCGGCGCGGAGCAGAGCGGTTTCATAGCCGACCTTGGCTACGAGGCCTACCAGAAGATTCTGAAAGAGTCTGTAATCGAGCTGAAGACAGAGGAGTTTGCCGAAGATTTCGACGAACTCGTGGCTGGCAAGGAGGAGGAGTTTGTGGCCGACTGTACGATCGANAGCGACCTCGAACTGCGTCTGCCCCCCGAGTATGTGCCTCAGGAGAGCGAGCGTATCAGCCTCTATCAGCAGCTCGACAATATGGAGCGCCCTGAGCAGACAGAGGCTTTCCGCGCTCACCTGCGCGACCGCTTCGGNGCCATNCCTACTATCTCTGAAGAACTTATCAAGGTGGTGCCGCTCCGTATGGCTGCCCGCCGTCTCGGCATAGAGCGTCTGGCTCTCAAGGGGGGCAAGATGAGGGTCTATTTCGTGGGCGACGACAACAAGGCCTACTATCAGAGCGCGGCGTTCGGCCGTGTGCTCTCCTATCTCCAGAAGAATCCGCTCCGCTGCGAGCTCCGCGATGTCAATGGCAAGCGCTCTATCCTCATTTCGGGCGTCTCCACCGTAAGCGACGCGCTCGACATCCTGACGCAGATGGAGCAGGCCCAGCCGGTGTGATAGCCCGTTTTGCGGCGTGTATCGGCCGTTTCGCGGCGTGCGTGGAGAGTGTCGGTTTTAAACCTTAATTGTCAAAGTGTTGTTTGTAAAGTAAACAGCATTTTTTGACACAACAAGATTATGAAAAAGGTGATACTCAAATTAGGCACGCTCCTCTGCTGCCTCATAGCCGCTCTGCCGGCCTACTCGGGCTTTCCTAAGCAACTGGATGGCACGATGATGCCCTACGACTTCAGCGCGACCGACACGGTGGTGCCCTGGGGCAAGGATATGCATCCGGTGTTCATCAATTATGTGGCGCGTCACGGCGCCCGCTTCCTTTCGTCGCAGAAGAAGGTCGACGACATCCGCAACCGTCTTCTCGAAGCCAAGGAACACGACCGTATCACCCGCGAGGGTGAAGATTTCCTGCGCCTGCTCGATCGCGTCGATTCTGTCACGGCCGGTCGGTGGGGTGCNCTAAACGCTTGTGGCATAGAGGAGGAGCAGCGTCTCGGCAAGGAGATGACGGCCATCGCGCCCGAGCTGCTGAAGAGCGGCACGGTGGTGGCTGAGAGCACGTATGTGCCTCGCGTGGTGATGACGATGTATGAGTTCTGTCACAGCCTCGCCGATTATTCCCACGACCTTGAGGTCACCACGGCCGAGGGTAAGAATTTCAATCCGCTCTTGCGCTATTTCACCACCGATAAGGAGTATGTGCAGTATATCGACAATGGGCCGTGGCGTTTCGCTTTCGCGGCCTACGGCAAAGACGTGCTCCCCGTGCGTCCCGCCGCACGCATGATTCACGAGACGATCGATTCGCATGAGCTCCAGAAGATTACGCTCGACGCTTATGCCGTGTTGCAATCGCTCGACGCTGCCGGCATCGAGGCCGACCCCTCTGAATGGTTCACCGAAGATGAGTTTGCCGCCTGCTGGGAAGTGACTAATCTCAAGCACTATTACCAGCGTTCGGTGAGCACCTTCTCCGATCTCCCCGCCCAATGTGCCCGCCCCATCCTCGCGGAGCTCATCGCCAACGCCGACTCAGCCTTCGCCGCCTCNTCGGCTCCCGACGCNCCCGCCTCGACCGCTCCNACGGTAAAGGCGAAGCTCCTCTTCGGCCACGCCGAAACGGTGATTCCGCTCTTCGCCCTCATGAAGCTTCCTGGTTGCTATTCACCGAGTTGCACCCCCGAGCAAGTTGCCTCCCAATGGAAAGACTGGGAGGTTTCTCCCCTCGGAGCCAACCTCATGATGGTATGCCTCGAAGACGCTGCCGGCAATCCCTACGTAGCCCTGCGCCTCAACGGCCGCTGGCTCCCCATCGACGGCCACACCGTCACCCCCTGGCCCCAACTGAAAGCCTACTTCAATTCATAAATAATATACCTATGAACAACCAGCCTTCTGAATCAGCCCTCTTCGCTCAAGCGAAACAAGGCATCATCGACGACATGAAAAGCCGTGGCATCGGCGCTATAATCTGGAACAACGCCACCGCCGGTTTCCACTACATCCCCGAAGTTGTCTGCCACAAAAAAGACGATCCCACCAAAACCCGCGTCGCTACCGTGATGGGCCTCTACCGCTACAACGACGTGCTCTATCTCATCGAAGAAGACCGCGCTCCCATCACCTTCGACGATTTCTGGGACCCCGACACTGAGGCCGCGCCCACTGTCGTGACCCTCTCCGAAGACATCGCCGGAAAAGATCTCGGCGACCCCGAAGCCGTGAAGGGTTTCACCACACAAGGCACCCTCGAAGAATGGACTGCCGTGGCCGACTGCTACTTCGAAGCCCTCGCAGAGAAGTAATTTCTCTCTATTAAAGATATTTTTAACATTTATTAATACGCCTGTGTGAAATTTTAACTTTTCACACAGGCGTTATGTCTTAAAATTCACTAATTTTGCACAGCAAAGTACAAATTTCGTGTCATATATCCTGCCTTCATGGCATACACTCAAGAAATCAATATGAACTATTGAGACTCAACTCCAAAATTCAAGTGTGTTCTGAGTACCTTTATACGACAAGTTGATAACTGCTTATAAAGCGATTACGTCATTTTAAAAGTTGTGAAACTATCGAATAATTGCTTTTTCAGAAACTTCATCTGCGTTTTTGAGAAAAAGTGTTGATGGTCTGCATGCCGGATGATGATCCGGATGGTGCGGATATGTTTCTTATATACTTGAATTTTGGTTATGGGAGGATGGCTCCTTTGTGAAAAAGTGCCATCCTTTCGTTTTTTTATACCCCCTACCNACCTTTATTTCCACTTTTTTACCCCTATACGAAATGATTTTCAATTCTTTTTGTTATTTTTGCACTTCCGTTGTAAACCACCCNCTCCTCTCCACCTCTTCACACACTCCCAAACACAACGGACCCCTTTACGATGAACGACAAAACTTCTCAAAATATACCCACGATCTGCTGCATCGGNCATATCACGCTCGATAAGATCATAACTCCGCGTCACACGGCCTACCTCCCCGGNGGCACCGCTTTCTATTTCGGCCACGCCATGGCACGCCTCAAAGCCGACAACTTCNTGCTCGTCACCGCCCTCGCCACAAGCGAGAAAAAAGCCGTCGACGACCTCCGCAAAGCCGGCGTCGACGTCACCGTGCTNCCAAGCCACAACTCCGTNTACTTCGAAAACTCTTACGGCGAAAACTCCAACCATCGCACCCAGCGCGTGCTCGCGAAGGCCGACCCCTTCACCGTCGAAGCGCTCGACAACGTGTTCCGCAAATCAACCGACCGCCCCATCTTCCACCTCGGCACTCTCTTGGCCGACGACTTCCCAATCGAAGTCTTCCCCTATCTCGCCCAGCGAGGCCGCGTATCTATTGACGCACAGGGTTATCTGCGCGAAGTGAGAGGCGAGAACGTATTCCCCGTCGACTGGCCCGAGAAACGCGAGGCCCTCAAATACGTCGACATCCTCAAGGCCAACGAACACGAGATGGAAGTGCTCACCGGGAGCCGTGATCCACGCGAGGCGGCCCGCATTTTGGCCGACATGGGAGTGAAAGAGGTAGTGCTCACCCTCGGNGACCAAGGCAGCCTCATCTACGCCGACGGCGAATTCCACGAGATACCCGCCTATCCCCCCAAAGACGTCGTCGACGCCACCGGTTGCGGCGACACCTACATGGCCGGCTACCTTTACAAGCGCAGTCAAGGCGCCAGCATCTACGACAGCGGCTGTTTTGCCGCCGCCATGTGCACCATCAAGCTCGCCTCCTCCGGCCCCTTCTCCGGCACCCCCTCCGACATCCTCTCCCTCCTAAACTNANCGACCCNCTGAGCAGCCGCCCGCCGCTCCGCTGAGCAGCTGACTGGGGCTCCGCTGAGCAGCTGACTGGGAAGAGGCGCGCCCTCGCGCCTCCAGAAGCACCTGCCCGCGTCAACGTAGGGACGCGATTCTTCGCGTCCACCGAGCACCTGCCCGCGTCAACGTAGGGACATGCCTTTGGCATGTAGCAGTGCCCACCGAATACTGCTTCCGCCGGCCAATACAACTATCGTTATATTCTAATCGGCAAAATCAGCCCAAATACCACTTTTACCCTTGAAAACGTGTAAATCTGGGGGTNTCNATACCCTTGAAAACGTGTAAAAANAGGGGTATNTNTACCCTTGAAAACGTGAAAGTATTTGAATAACAATATTTTATTTGAGCTATTTTGAAAGTAGGATAGAATTTGTCTGANAATTGGTCTTTTTATAGGTGTTTTTAGATGCCTACGAGATGGTAAAAAGAGCGAGACCGCGATTGATTCACATCAACCGCGGTCTCAATGTTTTCCATAATACTTTTCAAACTAACCTAACATCATGAATTGAAAATCGCCGAATTCCTATTGAATTAACTCAATATGAGGCAAACGATTTTCTGATATTATAACATACCTGAGGTTTGGTTGGTTCATGCTGGATGAAAATTTTTTGAAAAATTTTTTGATGTCAGTTTTGGGGCTCGTTGTAGACGCCGAGCTCGCAGAGCTCTACCTGGCCGTTGGCGGCGTTGACGGTGAGTCGCACGGCATCAGCGTATACGGGTTCGAAGCGGTTGATCTTCACACGGTGTGCAGTGGGTGCATCGCCCGAAAAGACNGTNTNCCACTCCCCGTTCACGCGGCAGTCTATCGTGTAATTCTGAATCTTATCGTCGTCCGAATCTGTGATCACCACCGTATTTAGCGGACTGGTAGCTCCCAGATCAACCATTACCCACGGCTGCTCCACAACCTTGTTAGATACCCACGACGTGCTGAAGTCATCGTCGGTCACAAAGTCATGCAGCTCGCAATCATAACTCCATGAGCCGATCGCGTGCTTGTTCTTGGCAAGATTGGTAGAGATGATAGGTGAGCCCGCATCGGCCACTTTNTGCTGTCGGCCATCGTCTTTCCAAAGCTGTCCGATCTCCTTGAGTCGGCTGATGGCATTATCGTCAAAGAGTCCGTCGCGGTTGGGAGCCACGTTGAGAATGTAGGTGCAGCATACTTCGTTCATAGGCAGCAGGTTATCGTTTACCATATTCTCGGCTGTTTTCGGCTCCTCTTCAGGGAAGGAGGTCTTCCAAAACCAGGTGCGTTGAATCGGATAGCAAGCCATGGAGGGGAGGAAACTCTTCTCTTTCGAAATTTTTTGCCCTGCACCCTGTTCGTAGGTCTTTATGTCGGAATAAAAAAGTGCCTCGCTGGGATACTTCGCTCCGTTGAGGTCCATCACCAGACATTCAGGCTGTATCGATTTGATATATTCGTAAATTTCCTGAAACGGTATCTCCTCATAAGAGATGCGCGACCACGGTGCGTCCCAGCCATCGATCATAATAGCCGCGATCGGACCGTAATTCGTGAGCAACTCCTTGAGCTGCGCCTTGATATATTCCTTGTGATACGGTTCGATATGATGAGGCAGAATCTTCTCGTGCATATCGAGTATGGAGAAGTGAAACATCGGCTTCATGCCCTTCTCGCGCAAGGCATCGGTAAATTCCTTTACCACATCACGTTTCGCGCTGCTGTTCATCACGTTATAGTCGGTGGTTTCGGTGTCCCACATGCAGAATCCGCAGTGATGTTTCACCGACATACAGCCGAAATTCATGTTGGCCTCACGGGCCGCGTCGATCCACTGGCGGCAATCAAGTTTCGTAGGATTGAACGCCAAGGGCGACACGTCGGGATCGGCCCAATCCTCATCCATATATGTGCCCATGCCGAAATGCACGAAGAGTCCGAATTTGAGATCTACGAAATCCTGCTGCAATTCGTGCAACGATTTTAGTTGCGAAGAAGAAGAAACGGCAGCCGCGGCAGCCTGTTTACGTGCCATGACGGGTGCAGCTGTGGCCAAGAGAGAGCCTATGAGAGCGAGTGAATAAGCAATGCGTTTCATGAACAGATATTTGATTTTGTGAAAGCAAAGGTATTGCGAAATAACGGTATTTGCAAATTATTTGGTAAAAATTTGTGTATATGATTATTTTTCAATACCTTTGCCACTATAAAAACTCCTGCTTATGAAACAACTCGCTTGCTATATCGTTATTTTGGCGGCTCTATGGAGCGCCACATCTACTGCGTTGGCTCGCAATCAGAAAACTCCTGACCATGAGGTGCAGGAAAAGATCGTGATGGAACTCGACAAACCNGGCTACGTGACTGGCGACACCATCCGCTTCCACGCCTCCCTGATCGATGCCGCCACCGGCAAACCGCTGCGCGATTTCAGTCGCTATCTATATGTGGAGCTGATCGATCCTTTCGGCCAGACCGTCAACCGCGTGAAAATCAAGCAACGCAATGGCATTTTCCCCGGTATTATCCCCCTCGACCGTGAGCTCCCCGAGAGCCGCTACACGCTCGCGGCCTACACCATGTTTATGCAAAACATCCCCTCCGACTATTTCTACCGTCAGCCAATCGACATCGCGAGCGTATACGGCATCAACAACCGTATCGACTGCTCGCTCGAAGGCAACTCCCTGGAGGTGTCGATGACCGACAAACGAAGCGGCCGCCCAATTGAATGTAGCATACTTTCGATAATCGGGCCAGACAAATCGAAGGAACCGATTCGCACACTCTACAACCGCACCTCCATAAAAGGGAAGGTGAAAGAGGATATGCCAGTGGTGAAGGTGTCGCTCGATCATTACTCGAAGTTTATCCCGCTACCTGCTTCGGCCGCCGACTACCAACTTGAGCTCTATCCCGAAGGGGGCGCGCTCGTGCCGGGGGTAGTAAATGCCGTGGCTTTCAGAGCGATAGACCATGCCGGGCGTTGGCTCGATACCGAAGGCTATGTGGAGAACGCCGCCGGTGAACGTGTGGCCGACCTGCGTTCCGGCCATTCAGGCTACGGAGTGTTCTACCTCAACCCGGAGGAGAGCGACGAATACTATGCCGTGGTAGGCGAGCAGCGGGTGAAGTTGCCCGAAGTTTCCGCAGCCANCGCNACANTGCAGGTGCAGACGGTGCGCAAAGACCAGNTGATCGTGACTTCGGCCGGCAACGTGCCCGACGGTAGCCGTGTGCTAATTGAGCGGGCCGGCAAGCCGTTGCTCGGGGTGGAGGCCGGAAAAGCACCGCAAGCCGTAAATCGTTCAAAGCTCGGCGAAGGTCTGCTGAAAATCTGGCTTGTGAGTCCCGACGGCACCCCGCTGAGCAATCGCTTGGTATACAATCACTCTCAGAAGGAGTCTCAGCTNCGTGACGACCTCAAACTNTTGGANCAGGATCTGCACCATCCCGTNGACAGCATCGAATATTATGCGGCGNCGCCCGCTCATATGATGGAGCTTGACGCAATGCTCTTGGCCAATAAATCAGACCGTTATGCGCCACAGAGCGAGCTGCGTTATCCNGTGGAGATAGGTGGCGAAATCAGCGGCGTGATCCGCTCCCGCTGGAAAGGAAAACCGATCGAAGGGGCGACGATCAACGTGATCGCTCCCGCCATCAACTTCGGTATGGAAGCCAAGACCGACTCCGAGGGGCGCTTCTACGTGAACGGTTTCGACTGGCCCGACGGCACAGCTTTCGTATGTCAAGCCCTCGGCAAGAAGGGGCAGCAGGAACATAATTTCACCGTGACACGCGACGAATTCCCCGACGTCAAGCCGCTCCCGCTGCGTTCGGAGATTGCGCGCGAGGATCCTTTCGAGGTGCTCTACGCGGGATACGTGCCCGAAGGTATCATGCTCGATGAACTCGTGGTGACGGCCAAAGCCGACGACGAGGAGGTGCGCAAGGTCATGATGAAAGCTTTGGGCGTCCGTTCGATGGATATCAACGACTTCCGCGAACGCTCGATCACGACTTACGAGGAGGCTGTTTTCAACATTCCTCAACTCAGCATACGCAACGGTGCGATAGTATCCAATCGTTCTGCGGGTATCAACAATCCCTTCCCGCCGGTAGAAATCTGGATCGACGGCGCACGTTGGGAACCGATCGGCCAGAGCTCCACATCCTCCTCCTCGGCAATGCGCACGCGTGCCAGGAAGACAGCTCGGATTATGACGGGCAACATACTGCCGGGCGATGTGGCCGAGAAAGTCTACACGGCACAGTTCACGTCGCTTCAGGAGTTATCGAGCACGCTGCCTTTCAGCGATGTAGCCACGTTCGAATACGTGCCGCCACAGTTGGCGTTGGCCTTGAGCGGCACGGCAGCCCACACCGGCGGTGCGATAGTAATCACGACGAAGGCTGGATCGGGCGTCGATTGGTCGAGAGACATCTTCAAGCAGGTGCACATGCCTCTGGGCTATCAGCAAGAGCCGGCCGCGCTGCGACCCTGGGCCTCCGCGGAGTAGCTGGCCAGGCCTCAGCGGAGCAGCTGACTGGGAAGAGGCGCGCCCTCGCGCCTCCCAGAAGCACCTGATCAGAAGCATCTGTTAGGTGGAAAGCATTGTCCTCAATGCGTCAACGCGCCTCTGAACTATCCTCTGAAAATTTTTCCAAAAAAATTTTCACGAAAGCATGAACCAACCAAACCTCAGGTATGTTATAATATCAGAAAATCGTTTCATGATGTTAGGTTAGTTTGAAAAGTATTATGGAAAACATTGAGACCGCGGTTGATGTGAATCAATCGCGGTCTCGCTCTATTCAGTATCTACCTATTAAAAATTATTAAAATGTGTACCATATTGGTATTTATTATTATATTTGCAAAAAATTTTAGAGTATGCAAGTAGTATCAGCAAGAGAATTCCGCGCTAATCAGACGCGAGTGTTAAGCGCCGCAAAGAGTGGCCAGACCATTCTGCTCACATCCAGAGTAGGAAATTTTAAGATTGTACCCATAACAGACCGGGATCAAATCTTCGAGCAAGAAATTCGGTCTGCCTTAGAAGAAGTAAAAGCAGATATTGAAGGAAAGATTAACCTTCCCAACGCAAGAGATATCGTATTCTAATGGAAATAAAGGCTACAAACTTATTTCTGCGATGCGCGAAGTCTTTGGCAAAACGTTATCGAAGTTTCAATCAAGATTATAAGGATCTCCTTGACGAGCTTGAGAAGAACCCACGAATTGGGACAGACCTTGGAGATGGTTACCGCAAAGTTCGAATGGCGATAAAGTCAAAGGGTAAAGGAAAGTCAGGAGGTGCAAG
>WFLX010375287.1_pt1 | contig 10284 bp, 14 predicted proteins | sample 4967041 | NCBI WGS metagenome assembly WFLX01 (sample SAMN12857096, study PRJNA449069) | gut metagenome | isolation source: stool from male and female vole | host: Microtus ochrogaster | place: USA:Florida | collected 2017
GTATGATATGAAAAGATTACTTCTTCCCACCATGCTTGAAGCGCTTTCGCTCTTTGCGAGCTGTAGTGATGACAACACGATGTTCAATGAGCCGTCATCCATCAGGGCATACGAAACAGATGCTCAAATTTTGGCGCAGTTTGTTGAAGTTGACAAAACTTCAGGAACATATATGCTCAATCCCAATAAAAAGATTACCCCCACTGACTACGTAGTTAATAAAAGTCAGGAGGATCTCTTGACCGTCAGTCAGATTAACAAAGACCGTTTCCTAAAAGAAATGGAGTCTGTAAACAACCAGCTTTCGGTAGTAAAACGTTCCGGGTTGGCAAGTGCCTTCATATACTCTACTCAAACATCAAATATGGTAATTGACGGTGATAACGAAGATTCCTGCGTTATAACAAGCCTTGGGGAGGAGTCAAACTATCGAAGTAGAGTTGCCTCCTTGACTTTGGTGGCAGGTAAAAATAATACCACAAGCTTCTTCTCCCAATCAGATATGGTGATGACTGTGAATGCCGGTAACAGATCTATCTTCTATTGTGCTCAGGTATCCATTGGCGAACAAGTGGACAAAGACGCTGAAATAATTTATATCTCGGGAATTAGGTCACTTATACCTATTCGCTCATACAGGCTTGACCTACCTACTATCTTAGATAATAATAAGATAATAAGTGGTTGTACTATAATCGGAGACGGAAACTTAACAGTTTCATTTTCAAGATGAAATCGTTTGTCTTATCTCTCATAATTTTTATAGGGATAACTTGTGTGTCATGTGATGGGCGCACTGGATATCTTGATGAAGGACAATTTTCTACGGTTGGGGTCTTGACAGAAGCTGAATGGCTGCTTTCCTATTACAATCCTGGCTTCGGCAACGAATATGAATATGACGATGATACTCGGGTATATAGGTTTGAAAAATCTGGAAAAGGCTGGATTGCTTCAGGTTCGTTTACAGATACTTCAAAAAAAGACGATGTTTCTTATTTTCAGTGGACATTCACAACAGAGAATTTTTCAGTTCTTTACATAGCAGGTCACGTTGTGGAAGGTTACTGGCTTATTGAAAAGCTTACTTCCAATGAACTATGGGTACAAGAAGCACCACAGGATCCAGTGATTTATCCGAATCAGGATAAGAGATATTACAAATTTAAGGCTCGTAAGATTCAATAATAAGCCAATAAAAAAGAATATGAAATGCAGCTTACTATCTTCATGATTATTGCCTGTCTTATAGTGTCGGCTTGTAGTAGAGATGAAGAGTCTAAGGTTGAAATAATAGATGAAGCAAAGCATGAATTGACGGGTGAGCACCTTAATAATAATTATTGGGGTATCTACCTTGCAAGTACGAAACCCTCTCCAAATACTGACCATTTCGTTATGTATTCCGGACGATAACTGCTGTTCACAATATCTTTATGAAAATGAAAAATTTAATTATCCTCAGTTTAATGTGCTATGTGTCTATAACAATAATGGCGCAAGATAAGGCAGACATTGTCGTCAGCTATGAATGCAGATCTCCTGGATTGGTGAGCAAGGAAGTGAAAAGAAACATGACTTTGCTTGCCAACTCATCAAAATCAAAATATTTCAATGACATCAGTCTTTGGACGGATTCACTGAGTTCTACTCCTGAAGGTAAAATCAAGCTTGATGAGATTATACGGGCTAATTGTCTTGTTATGCATCCGGATGGTTATCAATATTGGGATTTGACCAAGGGTCCTGTAAAGAATGTCTACACATATATTTTCAACGACATTTCTAACGGCACACAGACTGTTTTTGATGAATGGGCTGAAGAACCTCATTACTATACGGAGCCATTGGGTGAACAGAGATGGGAAATCGTTGCGGACTCTATCGCTTCTGTTTTAGGGTATGAATGTGTTATGGCAAAATCTGATTATCATGGAAGGGAATGGACAGCATGGTTCACTCCGGAAATTCCATTGAGTTTTGGACCTTGGAAGTTTCGAGGTTTGCCGGGATTAATTCTGAAAGCGGAGGCTGACGGGGGCTTTTCATTTATTGCAACAGGTTTGCAAACAACTGATAGAATAATGAGCCCTATGTATTGTGAAAGTGAATATTCCAAAATATCCCGAACAAAGGCTCAGGAGAATCACGAATTTTTCTTAAACAATCAAGAAAGTCTCTTGAAAGCCCAAAATGGTGGNATGGCAAAAATCACCTACGAAGATGATGAGGGCANTGNGATAAGTGCACNAGTGTATGATGCACAGAAAATGAGCCTTGAACCCGATTATAAGATGAAAAAATGAAAGAAAAAATACTATTATCGATCGTTATCTTCTTTGGTTTACATCTATTGTCTTGTAGCCGAGACGAACAGGGCGATAACATTCAAGAGCCGGATGCTGTCTCTGCGATTCACTTTAGTAAAAGGGACTACACTATCATGTTTGGAGGAGGAAGTTCTATTCCTTTCTCAGGCGGGGGAGAAGTGTATAAACTGGAAGCAAGCAATCCTGAGGTGTTGGGAAAATTCGGAATCGACATTGAAACACATAGACTTTTAATCAATCCCGCAAAATCGGGAGAGTCAACACTGACTATCTTCGATGTGAATGCTAAAGTTTCAGTCACACTGAATATTACCGTAGAAGATTTCTACAGATCTTTCAAAATTGTAGAAATTGATGGTAAAAATACCAATAAGTTCTTTGGACTAACAAATCGTATTAGATTTATTCGGAATACGGATAATACTAAACCAGTAAAAGTGGTTTGGCTGGATCCTATGAAGTTCCAATTACAAACAATTGCAGAAGGCTATTTCAACATAACTCACAATGAACCTAATCTCTACACAATGAACTTCTCACTTCATCCTACCATAAATGATAATATTGAAAAATTTGAATATACCATTGGAGGAGATTGGGAATGTATGAGTTTGTTTGAAGAGCTTTTCAATTTTAATTGGGGTAAAAATGAAGATTTGTCTCGATCGGAACAGATTTCAAGAGACTATAAACTTATCCTAACCGATACTGTCAATGATTGCAGGATCACTTGTATCCTGCAAGAACTTGATTATTAAAAAATTTAATCATTTTTAATTTTATATTTATGAGTATCTCTATTTTCTTGTTATTGCCAATTCTTGGAGCAGCAATTGGAGCGCTAATAGGCGATCGTGCTTGTAAAAAATATCAAAATAAAAAGAATAAGAGTTCTGAGACCGGAAAGTAGACATATTGACCATATAATGAAGATATGAAGCGGTATTATATCATTATCCTGCTTACAGTAGCATTCTGGCGACTTAACGCATATTCGCAGAATACAGACGACACTCGCCCTATGTGGGGAATAAAGGCTAACCTTGATGTCAATTTCCCTGGGAAATGGCATATTTGCGGAGACACGGCAGATTGGTATCGTCATGGATTTGGAGGTACTGTTGGTGCCCTGTACAATATTTATCTTGGTCATGACTTTTATTTAGAGCCGGGATTATCTTTGTTTTACGATACTTATTCTTATAAGAATATAGAGATAGATGCCTACCATTCAATTGATCCGAAAATCTATAAAACAGGTATAAGAGTTCCTGTCGTGGCAGGATATTCGTTTAATATTACCGATATATTTATAATGTCTGTTTATACCGGACCGGAAATCAGTTATGTCTTTTCAGGGGGTATAGTTGGTCAATATAAGAATTTAAATAATGAGGATCTGGAAGACACTCTAAATCCATACGGTAAATATGGTCTGCATCGCCGTTTTGACTGTGCATGGAAATTTGGACTCGCATTTCCTACGGATTATGTCACATTTATGATTGATGCATCATTTGGAATAACTGATATTTGCAAAAACGACATCTCCATGCGGGAAAACCGTCTCAGCATCGGTCTTGCACATTATTTCTAACATAGTCATCTATATACCTCATTAATCTTATTTTTCCACCTTGATTGCCGGATTTATGGCTGTCAGCTGGGCGATGAATTCATCGAGTCGTACGGGGGAGATGATAAGAGGGGCTGAGCTTTTTAGTACTTTTCTGTCAGAAAACTTTATGGCGATCCTGTGGGTTAGGGAAGTGGCTGGAGCGGCCAGGATAGTTTTGGTTGGTTTTATTTCTGCTATCTTGTCAATTGGAAGTGCAGTAGGCGAGAAGAATTGATATATTACGAGTTTATCTCCGGAAATACGATAATACGTTCCCCGAAACAATACGATAAACAACACAAGTAAGCCAACAGTAGTTATGACCGGACCAACCCACTCCCCAAGAAGGACAGGCCACATGCAAACTAAAAAAATTAGCAGCAATAAAATCCATGTAGAGGCATCCCAACGTGAAGCATACTTAGTTCCTTCAAATACCATACTCTTATCCTTTTCCTGATTCATAATACATAGTTTTTGTTCCTACTTTGCAAATCTACAGATTATTTCCTAAATTTGCAAATAAATGAATATAAAAAATCTTCCATATTAATAACAGACTCGTTTTACAAATAAGATAAACAGGCAAATAACATAAAAAAATATAGGTATATTTGTATTGCTGGCTATGTTGGCTTTTACCAATTGTTAGACCCGTTCTAATTTTGCAGAGCCTATAAAATCCGAAGGAAAAAGACAGATAGAAAAATAAAAGTGAAAGTTTTGATTAGAGATTTCCTAAGGTTGGAAGTCCATTCCTCTACGTTTTTATTAGAAAGTGCGATTTATTCCTCTACTTTTTTTGTAATTAGTGCTATTTATTCCTCTTTATTTTTTAAGAAATAGTAATAATTGTTTGTGGATATGGAATTTTATTCTTACATTTGCGTAAAATTAATTGATTATGGAATATTTCAAAAGAAAAATTGATGAGCAACTTTTGGCTTGGAAGAATAGTCGCAATAGAAAACCTTTGCTTCTTCGAGGAGCACGTCAGATAGGAAAATCAAGTTCAGTGAGAAACTATTCTCGCAGGCTCAGAGACCGATCTTGTCAATAAAGGAAAGCTTGCTGAGTTATCTGTGGGATGGGAATTAGTTAAGGCTGCTAACTTCAGACATAAGTATGAATTATTTTATTGGGAGAATCTTTCAAATGGAACTACTTCTGAAGTAGATTATGTCATACCTTATAATATGCAAGTTCTTCCCAACCGGTAAATATACTTTTGACACTTCATTGACTCCATTGCTGAACAATAATAAGCCGGGAGCCTATAGGCTATACAAAAGTATACGTTTTGNAGNTGAGAAAAAGAAAGTATGNCTTATGACTGAGTTTATACTTGAATAGAATTTGTATAAGTGTCTTCTTAGAAAAATTGACAGAATATTTGTAGATTCAAAAATTATTATTACCTTTGCAGTGTTGTACACAGGTACAACACTGCAAAACTTTCATATCATTAACATATCTTACTATGATAGAACTGAAAAAAGTTACATTTACCTACAAGGGAGCCCGCACGCCGGCCTTGACTGATATATCAGCACAAGTCGGCACCGGACTTTATCTGCTTNCCGGAGAAAATGGAGCAGGGAAGNCGACATTACTTCATGTCATAGCCGGTCTTGCCCATCCACAATATGGGACAAGCGAAATAGACTCACATCCTTCTTCCACTAACAATCCGGCGGAAATGGGCGATGTATTCCTTTTGGAAGATAATATGAGTTTTCCGGGTAAAACAATCAGAGAGTTTAAAAAGTTACATTCTCGTTTTTATCCTAATTTCTCAGAAGAAAAGTTTGAAGAAAATCTCAAAGCCTTTGGTCAAACTGGAAATGAACCCATGAGATCACATTCTCTCGGGAATCTTAAGAAAGCGCAGATCTCTTATGTGCTCGCTATGGGAGTGAAAGTGCTACTTCTTGACGAGCCTACAAATGCTCTTGATATAGAAGGACGAGAGACACTTCGCAAACTTATTGCGACAAATATTTTCGATAATCAAACAATAATTGTTTCTACCCATACCGTCTCAGACTTTGACAAGCTATTTGACGGAGCTATGATAATGCAACAGTCAAAGCTACTATTTGTCGGTACAGAAGAAGACGTGGCAGAAAAATTGGCTTTTGAATATTCAAACCGTCAAGACCCTGAATCGCTGTATTCAGAGAATATTGCAGGTCGCTTTCTTAACATATATCCTTCACATGGACATGATGAAACTCGAGTTGATTGGAAAGCCCTATACATGGCTCTACATTCAGATAAATCCCAATGTATAATCTCTCAACTTCAACAGTAATGATAACAAAGACATCTTATTTTTCATGGCATAGAGTGGTGCAGTTATACCAATACAATGCCCCTTGGCTAAAGAAGCAGACGATGATATACTTTCTCTTTTCATTAATAACAGCTTTAGTATGTCTGTTTATCACTTCACAATCAATACGTTCGGGAATATACGGCTCCTGCAAATCAGTATTGATGTTTATGTTCATTTGGTCACCATTAGTATTTACTAAAGGAGGGGATCCAAGAATTATAGATCGGCTCATTCCTGCAAGTGCTTTTGAAAAATTCATATTCTATATGAGTTATCTTATTATAGTCATAGGTTTGGCTTGTTATCTCTGCCCATGGATAGCAGAAAATATTATTCAGGAATTATATTCATCGGATATAGTCAATAATGAATATTCTGACATAACTTTTGAAACATATAAAATTATTGTATACTCTCAGTATCTATACCTCATTGCAGCAATGCTAACTTGTTTTTATTACGTGATAGCTGCCNAAAGGAATCGAAATGTGNAGGCTTNTTTAGTTTCGGTTGGTGTATCAATATTTTTTTCNGTTCTTNATTCTNTTTATGGAGTGAANGAAGCGATCATATCAGGATATAAAGANGNTATGGGGGATGTTGANNNTGTCAATGGATTAGAAATANCAGAAATGGTGAATAATNNTATTAATGCTCATNTCTACTTTTNTAATTTGATATTGGCAATCAACATCGGATTTATTATCTTATTAATGTGGTTGAGTTATAAGTCATTATACCGAAGTAATCTTTAATGATGGAATTTAACGACAATAAGCCGATCTACCGTCAAATCTTGGACTATGCATATCACCATATACTTAGTGGGAGTTGGACTCCGGGAGAGATGATCCCCTCTGTCAGAGAACTTACATCGGAACTTGGAGTCAATAATCGTACCGTCCTAAAGGCACTCGACGAGTTGCAGAATCTGAAGGTCATTGAACCAAGGCGGGGTATGGGGTTCCTTTTGGCCAAAGATGGAGCAGAAATAGTTAGACATGAGAGGCGACGGGATTTTTTTCAAAAAACTATACCTGAAATATTTGAAAAAATGAAGATACTTGGCATTTCGCCGGATGAAATGGGTGCTATTCTTTCAAAGTACGACAAGAAATAATCTTAATCGAAATCATTAGTAAGATGGTGAGTTTAATAATGGGCATCATGGCAATAATAATGTTGCTGATACTGACAATTCATAAATAATTTGAATCGTTTTGAGATATATAGTTCTATCTCAATCCACGTTACGGATATAATTCGAATAAATTTAATATAATCAATAATATGAAAAAACTGCTATTAGTAATAGGAAATATTTTTATGGGAATATTCATGGCTTATTGCCAGAATGGGGTGTGGTCAGGAAATCTCGATATTCAAGGCACAAAGCTTCCAATAGTGTTTCACTTGGATGAAAATAATCCTACGCTCGATTCTCCTGCTCAAGGAGCGAAGGGAATTCCAATCCAAATCAATAAAGCTGAGTCATATTCCATTTCTATAAATATTCCCTCAATAGGAGCATCTTTCAAGGGGTTGTATGCAAATAATAAAATAATGGGGAAATTTTCTCAATCAGGTATGGAATTTCCTCTTGTTCTTACTCCGGGAGAAGCCCTTTTACGCAGACCACAGACTCCTCAACCCCCATTCCCTTATTCTCAGGAGGAGGTAAGTTTCTCGAATGGAGATGCCGTGTTGAAAGGTACGCTAACTCTTCCGAAGGAATATAATAAAGATACTCCTGTTTTAATAATGATTACCGGAAGCGGACTTCAAAATCGAGACGAGGAGATTTTTGATCATAAACCATTTGCTGTTATCGCAGATGCATTGGCAAGAAATGGAATTGCTTCCTTGAGATATGACGACAGAGGATTCGGAGAGTCAACCGGGGATGTCGTCAACTGCACTACGGAAGATCTGATGAATGATGCAATAGCCGGTATTGATCTTCTTCGTGAGAAATTTAATAAGGTAGGAGTGCTCGGACACAGCGAAGGAGGCACCATCGCCCTGATGTTGGGAGCTGACAAGAAAGTTGATTTTATTGTCAGTCTGGCAGGNATGGTAATATCAGGAAAGGAAACCCTCATGGATCAAAACCAATATACAATGGCTCAAGCCGGCTATTCGCAGCAGATAATAGACGAATATTGTGAACTGCTTTCTTTGGCTTTTGAGGGGGATGATTCTTTTACACAGAAACTAAACTCTTCAAACATTCCGATGGGATTGAAACAGAATTTACAAGCCGGTCTTCCTCAATTGACAACTCCCTATATGAGATATTTCCTCGCTTTAGACACAAGGGATAAATTAAGAAATATTGATTGTCCTGTTTTAGCTTTAAATGGGACAAAAGATACACAAGTGTTCTATAAGAAAAACGTAGATGCATTAAATGACGCTCTTCCTTCTAATGTCCACAATAAAATTGTAGCATTAGGAGGGTTGAATCATCTGTTCCAGCACTGTACTACAGGATCGCTCAATGAATATGGCTCCATTGAAGAAACTATATCGCCAGAAGTATTGGAGTTAATCTGTCAATGGATTGCGTCCTTATAAAAGAAAGTGGAAGCTATTATGGAAATAATTCAATATACTGACAAATATAAAACTCAGGTGATAGATCTGATACTTGACATTCAGAATCAAGAAGCTAAGATCGACCTTTCAATAGAGGAGCAGCCTGATCTTAACAATATCAATGAGGTCTATATCCATGGTGATGGTAACTTTTGGGTTGCCATTGANAATGGGAGAGTGGTTGGTACGATAGGATTAATGAAGATTGATGAAAACTGGTGTGTCCTTAAAAAGTTTTTTGTCCGGGCAGACTATCGATCTAAGAAAGTCGGATTGGCTCTGTATAAAACCCTTTTGGAGTTTGCTAAGTCAAAAAGATATCACCACATCATTCTTGATACGCCTTCAGTTGCAACTAAATCTCATGCTTTTTATGAGCGATCCGGTTTCAAACAGATTGAGAAGACAGATTTGCCAATAGTCTACATCTATCCCAACAGACATTCTATTTTATACAAACTTGATATTTGATATCTTCTTCCCAATATTTAATTTATATAGCCCATACGCCAGTAGGTGGATGGGCTATATAAATTTTTTGAATCTAATTGAATCTAAAGAAATGGTCAACGGGTCCATGTCCCTTGCCAATTTTATATTGTGCTCCTGATTCTAAGGCGGCTGCTATATAGTCTTTCGCTTGTCTTACTGAGTTGTTCAAGGAGTTGCCTTTGGCGAGAAAAGAGGCTATAGCCGAAGAGAGAGTGCATCCGGTGCCATGAGTATTGACTGTATCGATCCGTTTTGATTCAAGGTATAAAGTCTCTCCAGACTCAGCATTGTAGAAGATATCGATGAGTTTATCATCCGCAAGGTGTCCTGCTTTAAGAAGTACCGATGCACCCAATTGCGACAATTCTTTGGCAGCCTCTGGTAATTCATCCTGACTGTATATCTTCCGATTCAAAAGCACTTCCGCCTCAGGGATATTTGGAGTGATAATGCGGCTTCTTGGTATCAGTATATCCCGAAGGGTTAGCACTGCATCGGTCTCGAGTAGTGGATCTCCTGAAGTGGCAACCATAACCGGATCAAGAACAATATTTTTTATGTCGGGGTATTCGTCAAGCACTTGCCTCACTGTCTTTATTAAATCAGCAGAATGCAGCATACCGATTTTTACAGAATCAGTGCCGACATCATCAAGAATAGAATGTATCTGTCCAGCAACAAATTTATTAGGCACCGGCAATACATCATAAACACCCATCGTATTCTCATCTACTAAAGCCACAATCGCAGATGTGGCATAGCATCCACAGGCAGATATTGTCTTTATGTCTGCCTGCACTCCGGCACCTCCACTCGGGTCGCTTCCGGCAATTGTCATCACTCTGAAATAACTTTTCTTTTTCATATCTTCCATCTTTCNNAATTATAAGCACTCTCCCAGAAAATCC
>WFLX010025218.1_pt1 | contig 10283 bp, 4 predicted proteins | sample 4967041 | NCBI WGS metagenome assembly WFLX01 (sample SAMN12857096, study PRJNA449069) | gut metagenome | isolation source: stool from male and female vole | host: Microtus ochrogaster | place: USA:Florida | collected 2017
TATTAGCGGATTATGATTTTTTCAACCTTGATATTGCCGTTGGACAGGCGTGTTTTCACAATGTTGATACCCTTGGTGAGAGAGGGGAGGGAGCGACCCTGGAGCTCGTAGATTCCGATAACATCACCTTCTCCTTCGGCAACTACTGAGTTGATTACTGAGTCGGGAGAGTCGGTGGAGAGTCCCTTGGCAGAGAGACCGCCGAACTCGTTGACAGCCTGCACAGCGTAGGTCTCAGCCTCACCGGCACGGGAAGGTGTCACTTCCATTGCGGTATCGGTAGTGAAGCCTATCACTTCGTCGCCCTTGGTTACAAGATAGCAGATAGCGTAGGGCACTTCCTCCCAGCTGAGTACGCCGGAGTTGTGGACAGGGGCGGGAGCATCGCAACTTTCGGTCTTGATGACAGGTGGCCAGTTGTCGGAGCCTGAGAGCACATTCTTGATGGTGTACTCGGCAGCTTCTTCATCAGTGAGATGATTTTTAGCTTTGCCATAGATTTTGACACCATTCTCGGTCCTATAATAGGTGTCGCGGCGCTGCGAGAGATCCACGAGATTACCATTGCCATCTGTTGTGTTCCAGTCAGCCCAGATAGCGGGGAGGCCACCCATTGTCTCATACCAGCCGGTAGCGGGGATGGTGACTTCGGCGCGGGTGTTGAGGAACACGGTCTTGGGATAGTTGTGCCAGGGGCGTCCGAGCCATATGTCGGTCTCGGAGGGTACGCCGGGAGCGGTGATAGTACAGTTGTTGAACACATAGCCCCATTCAACGTCAGCGCCATGAGAGGGAGCCACAATGTAGCCGCCTGACTTGCGGTTGATATAGAGGATAGTGTTGTCGATGTAGATATTGCCACTATTGTAGATGAAATCTACAGCACCCTCGATTAAAGAGTTGCGCACGTAGGCACGGTAGTTGGAAGTCGAGGGGGTGATCCATGTGTCCTGATAAGAGAGCATTGCCACGTTGTTGAACACAGTGCGGTCGCCGATAGTGTTGAGGGCGAGAGCCTGCGGACCGGTTTGCTTTTCGTGGCCGTAGGAGTTTTCGAGGGTGATATTCTCGAAGAGGCAGTCGTTGGAGTTGATGACCACGGTAGCACCCACACTTACATGGAGGGCATTATCACCACCGCAGAGCTTGTCGTCGAGCACCACAGTCTTGTCACGATCCTGACCGATGATGTGGAGCATAGGCTTCTTGGCAGGGATATCGATATGCTCTTTATAGTTACCGTTTTTCACGAAGATGAGCCAGGGCTTCACGCGACCTTCTGGAGCGGCATCGATAGCATCCTGGAGGTTAGCATAGTCGCCGGAGCCGTCAGCAGCAACGATTGCGTCGAAGAGTCGGGCTTCGGGCTGTGCGCGCTCGATGGTGGTGAAGGAGGTGGNNAGGGCTTCACAGGGATTACCGGAGCGGTCGGTCACAGCACCTGCGGGGAGTGAGAAGGTGTAGGTTGTGGCGTAGTCGAGACCTGCGTAGGGGTAGACAAGACTCTTGCCGGCTACTCGCGCTGTGAGAGCTTCGCCATTGAGAGTAGCGGTGCCTTTGCCGAGCTGTATCTTCTCGTCGAAGGTCACGATAATAGAGCCGTTGGCCGACACGTCGGTATCTTTATCGGCAGGGATCATGCTCACTACAGTAGGAGCGGTGTCATCTTCGGCAGCATCCTTTGCGGCGAGCACGAAGAGTTCGGAGATGGCAAGGCCGTCGTAGTCAGTGGCGTTACCAACAAGAGGAGATGTGCGGTCAGGCATGAAGCGCACCCACACGCGGTCGGCATTGGAGGCATCAGCGGGNAGAGCAAACTCGTTGGTAGTCCAGCCGGTGGCAAGTTCATAGGTGCCTACGGTAGTGAAATCGGTGCCGTTGAGACTATACTGCATGTTGTTGATGGAGTAGGAGTTGTATTGCACTCCGAGCGAGGCTGCCACAACTACGTCAGTATAACCCTTGGTAGAGAATGAAAGCTCGAAATAGTATTCGGAGGAACGTGCGCGCCATATGCGTGCACCCCACTTGCCATTTTCGGCTCCGTTGCCCACACCGCGGGTGAGCCATGTAGATGTGTTGCCTTCAGGATCGCGGAGGCTGAGCAGACCGGCGTTGTCGCTCTCGGCCTTATAGTCGGCGGCACGTTCGCTATTGGGCTGGTCATTGTAGAAGTCCCATCCTACGATGAAGTCTTCGGCTGAAAACTCTGCTTTAAGATTCTTCTCGCTATCCATCACTACGTCGCGTACAGGGTCGGTGCTGTTGTCTTCCCAGGTGGTGAAGGTGAGGATACGGTTGTTGAGTGTGGTGAGACGCACTTCTGTGCCGGCTTCATAGTGGTGAACACCATTCACTACGTGACCTTCGGGGGAGAACTGCACGAGGTTGGGGTTTGCACCCCCTGCAAGTTCGAGATTCAGTGCGAATACATCGTTCTTGATATAGGTGGCGATAAGATGGGTGTCGGCAGTGAGCTCGAAGGTGTAGGGATTGTCGGTGGAGACCTTTTTCCCATTGTCGTCAGTCCATGCGCTGAAGTGGTAGCCGAAATTTTCGGTAGTGGATACTGTAAGTCGGGTGCCTTCATCAAATTCATCTCCGGCAGGAGCGCANGAGAGTNCTNCGGCGNCCNCCATGGCCGATGAAAGTTGGAATTTATAGACAGGGACTGCTACTACCTCACCATTGGCCACGCCACAGAGGGTGAGGTTTGCCACGCCCATTTCTTTGTTGTCGGCAAGCTTGTTGATGTAGAGCACCACAGTCACAGCTTCAGATGAAGCCTCGAAGCCGCTGAGAGTCTCGTTGAATTGCGTAAAATTGGAGCCTGAGCCGCTTCTTTCGGGCGCGAGAGTGTTATTTACCATCACGCTCTTGCTCCCCTGGCGTACTTCAAGACCTAAGTTGCCTCCGCTTGTGCCATGTTTGCTGGCCTGGAAGGCAAATGAGGTGGGCTTGAAAGTGACTCCCTTTTTGGGGATCACGGTCATTATCAGTGCATCATCTTCAGAGAAGTCTGACGCATTGCTGTGGGAGGGCTTGAAGAGAGTCTGTTTCGCGCCTCCCGAGGGGGTGGCTGTCTTGCTGACTGTCAATCCCTTCCCTTTGGCGAGCTCAAACACACCGAAAACGTCGGGGTTTGATGCTGTAGCGGTGGTCTGGAAGTTGGTGTCGCCCATGGGCCATGCAAACTCAACATCTGCATTGCTCACTGCGAGGTTGGCGGCTGCCGTTGCAGTCGCTGAGGTCATGAAGAGGACCATCAGCGATGCAGCAGCAGTTCCGAGGTGTTTGAATTTCATAGATTATTTTGGGATAAGGTTTGTATTAAAAACGGATTTTGCTTGTGCTNACGCTACCATCGGCGTTGAGTGAACGCTTGATGTAGATATTGCCTGCAGCGGGCTCGTTGACAGCTATACCCTGGAGATTGTAGTAGCTTACGCTCACAGCTTCATTGTCGGTGATAATGTCGGCGATTCCACCCTCACCTGCAGCGTTGGCGTAGCCGTGGAATTTAATATCGGAAAGACAGAGGGTCTTGCCGTTGGCTGTGCCGTCATACCAAGGNTAGAAGCGCNGACGGAGCGACTTNCCTTCGGTGAGNTTCAGTACGGGCTGAATCTTACCGTCGAGCATGGTNTTGGCCGNCATTTTGGTNTGGGAGAAGNTGAGTGTGGCGTTGGAGAANTCGTCTTCGGTCGAATAATATACATGGACACACATACCGTTGCCACCGCAACCGCAGATGTAGTAGCTGATTTCGTCGATGTTGATGTCGGTGCCTTTGGGGGCGGTCATGCCGAATTCAATGTAGCGGGTCGACACTTCATCTATCTCACCGGCGGGCCAGACTTCACCCTCGATCACGTTGCGCTGAGTCTTGCGTGAGGCGTCGAACCCGGTGCCNGCAGGNCATGTTGTATTGGNGTTGGGGTTNGAANATCTCTGGAGGANCATGCCGTGCCATGACTCTGGAATGANGGTCACAGGACCTTCGGTCACNCATTCGTNNTTNGATTCAAGGNNCCAGTAGGCTGACACTTCAGTGCCACCCGAGAGCTGTACGCCGGTGACAGTGACGGGGATGTCGAGGGTCTTGTCGCCGGCTGCGATGGAGATGTTGGCAGTGTTTACGCCCTCGTCATCGATGGGCATTTTGGCATAGAAGCGCTGGATGAGAGTCCCGCCGTTGTAGGAGATGGAGAGGCTTTTGTCCCAATTGGTCTGATCGGTAGAGAGGGTAAGGTTGCCGGTGCAGGCGATGGTGACATTGCCGGAGGCGGGGGTGAGGTCAAAACCGCTAACCATGAATTCCTTTGTCATAGACTGACCTTTGTAACCGCTGCCGAGGTCGGCATTTTCGGGGGTAACGGAGAGGTCGGATGTGAGGTGGATATACTCTGAGAGCAGGCCCTGCTCCTGACAGAGCTGGGCGAAACGGCGTGCAATGAGAGCTGCGCCTGTAGCGCTGAGGTGGGTGGAGCCGTCGCCGTCGCCAAGGATAGCATGGCAATCTTTGTCGCCATAGCTAATGTAGAGATCTGCGGTGGCGTCGGTGAGGTTTACAAAAGGCACGTCAAGTTCCTGAGCCACAAGCTGCATCTGATATGTATAGTCCATCGAGTGGTCGGTTGCTGCTACCTTCTGGCCGTCTTTGACACCTGTTGAAGTCAGCACTGAAAAGTTGTCGCCAAGGTCGTGGCGTCCGTTGCGGCGGATGGTGTTGCCTGAGAAGTACATGCGGCAGATACTACCTACGAGTATAGGTGTGCAGCCGGCTTCGCGGGTCTCGTTGACATATTTGCGGATATATTCTTTATAGGTGGTGTTAGGGCATGTGCCGCGGTAGTCTGATGCAGTGCCTTGGGTGTTGCCCTGTGATTTGTAGTATGCATTCAGTTCGTCACCATCCATGCCACCGTTTTTCTCGTCGTTGTGGGCAAACTGGATGAGCACATAGTCGCCGGGCTGCATCTGCTTTTTCACTGAGGTCCAGTAGGCAGCTTCCTGATAGAAGCTCTTGCTTGACGAGCCGCTTTTGCCACGGTTGTTGACTTCGATTCCGGTGAGGAACTGCTGGAGATACTGACACCAGCCACGGGTGACGGTTGCGTTTTCGTCGTAGTTTGCCATGGTGCTGTCACCAATTGTGTGCACCTTTTTTGCAGCCTCTGTCGGTATCGAGAGGCCCATCGCCATTGCGGCGGAAAGTACTAAAGTTGCAAATTTTTTCATGGGTTGTATGTTGGTCAATTTCTTTTCTTTCTTTGCTCCGGAGGGGGGGCGAATCAAAGCCCTCGGGATAGATTTTTACGATGGCAAAATTACTCCGCAAATCCAAGACTCAGGGGTAAAATCCGCTAAAATGATGGTAAAATCTGCTCAAATCATCCCTGTTTCATCTCAAATAGGCCAAAAATTAGTCAGAATCACCTGCTGTCTCATCAACTTCTCCCTTCATCGATTCCTTCCTTCATCTCCCTGCTCGAAAAAAATTTCCATTGCAGTTGAACCTTTTTTCTTCGGCACGCGTTATAAAGTCAAAGTTACTAAACTTTGCACTGTGTTTTCATGGTATTAGATTTAAGGTTAAAAAGAACAAACGGGCTGTCGAGATGACAGCCCGTTTGTTCTTTTAACTTCCATCCGGTAAAAACTATTCCACGGCTGTGGGGAGAAAGAGTTCACGACACGGTGTCGGTTGTCGGCATGGTGGCAGCCGCAGGCGAGGTTACTTTTCCCGGAGCCGCAGAGGGGATCATGAAGCCTAATCGCGCCACAATGATACTCATCAGAGGGGTGAGGAGGTTGAAGATGCAGCAGGGAAAGTAGGCGAGAGTACTGACCCCGAGTACAGTGGCCTGGGTGACACCGCAGGAGTTCCAGGGTATCAGCACTGAGGTGACAGAGATGGAGTCCTCCATCGAGCGACCTAACAGGCGCGCTTCGAGGCCATTGCGGCGGTAGAGAGCGCGATACATGTTGCCGGTGATGATCAGCGATAGATACTGGTCGGCCGTAGCACAGTTCATGGCCAGGCCACTTGCCACTGTGGCTCCCACGATACTTGTGCGCTTCGTAAGACGCGAAGTGAAGGCGTCGGTAAGTCTTGCAAGCATCCCGGTGCCTATGGTAACCGCACCAAACACCATGGCCGACAGCACCAGAAATACAGTGGGGAGCATCCCCAATATGCCTCCGGTGGCCACAAGTTCGTCGAGCGAACTATTGCCGGTGGAGAGGGTAGAACCGCTCCAAAGGGAAGTCAGCAGTTCCACTATATCCATCTCAAGTTGAGGCTGGAATATGAATATTCCCACCCCTCCAAGTAGCGACGCCGCCAAAAGAACTATCAAGGTGGGAACACGCATCACTATGAGAATTAGTGTCACCACGGGGATCAGCAGCGTCCAGGGAGTGATGACAAACGTTGTGATAAGCGTGTGGAGTATGGGNGNGGAGTCGGAGGGAGTGCCTACATCCGAGAGACAACCAACCGCGAAGAATACCCCCATTGCTATCGCCANGGCCGGGACAGNAGTGATAGTGAGNTNACGGANNTGNGNAAAGAGGNCGACCCCCGCAGTCGACGAAGCTACGACTGTGGTGTCGCTCAGCGGTGAGACCTTATCCCCGAAATAAGCGCCCGATATAATCGCACCGGCAATCCAGGGATCGCTAAACCCCATCACCTCGCCGATCCCCATAAAGGCAACTCCTATGGTGGCAATCGTGGTCCATGAACTCCCGGTCATCACCGAGATAACGGAGCACACCCCACAGGCCGCCACAAGGAAAAGCCGGGGAGAAAGAGTCTGCAAACCATAGTAGATGAGAGTCGGTACCACCCCTGAGAGCATCCAGGTGGTAGCCACAAGAGCAATACACAGAAGTATGGGCACCGCCGGCAGAATCTGCATCGCACTCCTGACGAGTCCCATCTTTAGACCACGACGGGTAGCCACACGCCCGGCTCCGGCAAGCGCTCCGGCCACCGCCGCAGCTCCTAAGAGAATCCATGGGCCTAAATCTGCCACCGAGTCAGCTCCGCGAAGCCCTATCAATAATCCAAGAGCCAGCAGCAGTCCAGCCATGGGGATGATGGAGATAGCGAGAGAAGGGCGCCCCCGACGCCCGAAAAAGCCGGTGTCAGCCTTCGGATCAGAGTTGTTATAACGTATTATATTCAACTGTCAGTAAAAAAGTTAAGTTATTGATGATTATTAAAATAAATCAAAAAATCTCCGGCCACATCGAACTGCAAATGTTTTGCAAATAATTCTCCGATGGATCATAAACGAGCCGAAAATGGATCGAAAATGGATCGTAAATGAGTCGCAAAAGGATCGCAAAAGAACTGCTGATAACCGGGAAACGGTAAAAGAAGCGGACCGGGGTACAATTTCGGAGCACAAAGTTACGAAATAAATCCCTCCCACCCCTCCCCAATTTACCCAAAATACCCTAAAACCTCTGAAATCCCTGTTAAAAACACTATAACATCTCTCTGTCTGTTGGTTTCTGAAAAAGATTGATTCGGTTTAGTGGGGTAATTCGATCATGTCCGGAGGGTGAAAAATTTTTGCTTGGTTTTGTAATTTTTTTACTAATTTTGCGGGCGAATTGGTGTCGGCGGTGGCTTGCGCTGCTTGCCGACTGCAATAAGGGAACCCGGTGAGAATCCGGGACAGTACCCGCTGCTGTAAGTTCCAGGTTGCTGTGTGCAACCTTATGAACTCGCCAAACCATTGGAGCCTCGGGCTCTGAGAAGGGGCGATGTTCGGACGGAATAAGTCAGAAGACCTGCCAACTCAATAGCGAGACCAGACACCTGCGGGAATATGGGTGTGCTCTCCCACTGCACTCCCATCTCTTCCGGCAGGCAGTGTCTCTTCACATTTTCTACCCATTCAGGCTTCCCTTACGAGTGAAGCTCTTCCCGCATTCTTTTTAACCCGGCTCACCTGCTCGTGGGTCACTGAAATGCTTAGGAAGCTTTGAATGGAGCCTGCTGAAAATCTCCCACATCCATCCACTTGCGCCATCAGGCGCCTGTCAACGCTTTGTGCAGCAATATATTTCATATTTCTGCAGGCTATTGTCGTGTCGGCCTCTTCGCGCGAGCCGTTTGACACTACCGAGGTGCTCCACGAAGTGGTGGTCACTGCTCCACGCCGCCCCCTTGCCACTGTCCAGGCACTCGAAGGGCCTCAGCTTCAAGCCCTATCCTCAACATCGATTGCCGACGCACTGAAATATTTCGCCGGCGTACAGATCAAGGACTATGGAGGTCTCGGAGGGTTGAAGACCATCAACGTGCGCTCCCTCGGAGCCCAGCACGTTGGAGTGTATATTGATGGAATCCGTATTACTAATGCACAAAACGGCACTGTTGACCTGGGGAAATTCTCCCTCTCGACTCTCGAATCGGTCTCGCTCTACAATGCCAACAAGCTCGACNACTNCCAGTCAGCCTCGGAGTTTGCTTCGGGGGCCACGGTANATCTGCGCACCCGCCATCCATCGGCCGACTCCCTCTCCATCCTTGTGGGCGCCGGCTCCTTCCATACCTATAAAGGTAAACTGACCGCACAATTCTCGCGCCGCGGATGGGCAGGTTTTGTCGACGGCGAATATCTTCGCTCCAAAGGTGACTACCCCTTCCGCTACAAGTCCGAATATGAGGACACCGTAGGACGTCGACGCAACTCCGATATAGAATACTACCGCATCGAGGGTGCCCTCTTCCACAAGGGATTGTCGGCCCACGCCTACTGCTACGTGTCTGAGCGTGGAATCCCGGGCGGCATCGTCAGGCGCCTCTCAGATAAATATATAAATGTNGGNCGNNAGTGGGATGCCGACTGGTTTGCGCAAGCCTCGTGGAATAAACGACTCTCTGACCGCCATCAGCTGCTATTCAACGCTAAATATACTCAGGAATATCTCCGCTATTGCACCGACTATCCTGAGAATCAAAACACTGCCCGCGTCAACAACCACTATTGGCAGAAAGACCTCTATGTCTCCGCCTCCTACGCATACTCCCCCCTGCGATGGGCATCGATCAATGTGGGCTACGACGCCCGAATGTCGTGGCTCGAAGCTGACCTGCGCAATTTCCATACTGTCCGCCGCCTCGACCGGAAAGCTGTTGGAGCGCTGCAGTGTGAATATGCCGGAGTGCGCTTGGCAGCGTCAATTCTCTACCAACACTACCGTGACTGGACACGCACCCACGCCGGAGCTGCCGACCCACTGAGCAAATTCACCCCCTCGGTGACCCTGGGCTATTCCATCGGGCGACTGTCGCTCAGAGCTTGGTATAAGAGAATCTTCCGTGTCCCCACTCTCAACGACCTCTACTACACCCAGGTGGGCAACCGCAATCTAAAGCCTGAATACACGCGCCAATATGACCTCGGAGCCGAATATCACTACAACACCTCTCTTTGGTCGGTCTCGGCACAGGTGGATGGCTATATCAACCGCATCGAAAACCGTATANTGTGCCTACCGCTGAAANGNACCTACTCATGGTCGATGATGAATTATGGCGAGACCTACTGCCGGGGGCTCAATGCAAATCTCACCGGGCGCTACTCCCCCCGCCGCTGGACCTTCTCGATCACAGGCTCGCTGACCTGGCAGCGTGACCTAAACCGCACAGACCGCGAAAGCCAGTCCTACAATCAGCCGATCTGTTACTCACCAACCCTTTCCTACGGCCTGACAGGCATCGTAGGGTGGCGATGGATATCACTCACCATCTCTGACCTGCATGTGGGGAAACGACTGTGGTCCTACGCGGATCCGGAAGATGTGTTAAAACCTTACAACAATATCGACCTAAAACTCACCTTCATCAGGAAAATGCTGACGGCTTCGCTCGAAATCAACGACCTTCTCGACGAGCAGTATGAGCATGTGCCACGCTACCCGATGCCCGGCCGAAATTTCACCTTTTCACTGACAGTATCATTATAACCCAATAATTCATTCATCCAGCAGATGCAAAAATTTTACAGTTTCCTACTATCCGTTCTCTTACTACTCGCCGGAAGCACCCTCTCGGCTCAGGAGAAAATCATCCTGCTCAACGAGGGCAACTGGCAGTCAGACAACGGTCGAATCACCTATTTTGAAAATGGTAAAGTTGTCAGGAATCAGTGGTTTCGCGAAAACAACGGCTTCAAGCCCGGCGATACCCCTAGCGATATTATCGCAGTAAACGACAATCTCATCGCGATAGCCGTAAACTGGTCGAATATCGTTCA
>WFLX010381469.1_pt1 | contig 10283 bp, 5 predicted proteins | sample 4967041 | NCBI WGS metagenome assembly WFLX01 (sample SAMN12857096, study PRJNA449069) | gut metagenome | isolation source: stool from male and female vole | host: Microtus ochrogaster | place: USA:Florida | collected 2017
CGAGAGCAATGCCCAATCTNTTATNCACAGCAGGGTTGACGTAAACGGGCACAGCACCGCAGAGCACCATTGCGTTTATTACCGAGCGGTGTANGTNGCGGGGNAGGATTATCTTATCTCCTCTTTTTGCGGCAGTGAACACCATAGCCTGAACCGCCGAGGTAGTTCCCCCCACCATAAAAAAGGCATAGCCCGCTCCGAAAGCCTCCGCAGCCAGCTCCTCCGCCTCCTTTATGACGGAAACGGGGTGGCAGAGGTTGTCTAAGGGACGCATGGAGTTAACGTCATAGCTCATACATTTTTGACCCAAAAAGCGGGTAAGCTCCGGATTCCCCTTGCCCCTCTTGTGACCGGGCACGTCAAATGGAACTACTCTGTTCAGTTCAAATTCTTCAAGGGCTTCCTGAATTGGCGCTCTGTTCTGATCAAGCATAGTGTTTTCCTTTTTTGAAAGAAGTTTATGAAAATTTCTCTTTTGTATTGCTTCACCAACTAAATCCTGAAAAGTTAGAACTTGTTCCAATAGGAGTGGTGTGCGGATTTTCGAGCGAAATTTTTTGTGCTCANGGAAGNAAAACGCAGGAATACTTAATGTATTTNAAGTTTTTCTGACGCAGAGCACGGAAAATTTCGCCGGAAAGACGTGCGCCANTCCTATTGGGACACGTNNTTNGTTGGCGGAGNAATAGTATCAATCATATACATTGCTGCCGCTGAAAATCTCTATCATCTCACGGCGCAGACTGTCGGTTATATCAAGCCTTGTCTTGGGCGGAAGCTCGTACACATCTTGGTTAAAGAGATAGTTTTGCAGGTCAATTTCCTTTATCAGCATTTTTGTATGGAAAAGATTTGCCTGATATACATTTATATCCACCGCGTCATATTTTTTCAGTATGCCGTCGTCGATAAAGTTCTGTATCGAAGTAATTTTATGGTCGGTAAACAGCTTTTTTCCAGCAATATTGCGTGTAAATCCCCTTATGCGGTAATCNATTGTGATAATATCGCTGTCAAAGCTGCCGATAAGGTAGTNGAGGGTGGAAAGGGGAGTGATNTCTNCGCAGGTGGCAACGTNNATATNAACTCTGAATGTTGCGATACAGTTCTCAGGGTGATATTCGGGATAGGTGTGAACGGTAACATGGCTTTTGTCAAGGNGTGCTACCACCGTTTCCGTTTCTCCCGACATTTTGCCTATCTTGGAGCTTTCGGCGATAAGGCAGGTGACAGAGGCGCCCTGCGGGTCGTAATCCTGTCTTGACACATTCAGAACGCGGGCTCCTATCATCTCGGTCAGCGTCATCAGTATGGAGGTAAGGCGCTCGCTGTTGTACTGCTCGTCTATGTAGGCGATATAGTCACGCTGTTCACGCTCGGTTTTTGCATAGCATACATCGTAAATGTTAAAGCTGAGGGATTTTGTCAGATTGTTAAAGCCGTAAAGCTTGAGGGAGTTTTCCATATTCGTTAGTTTTAAAGCAAAATGCTTTTTTCCTCTCTTAATAGTGGGGGAGCAAAAATAAAAGACGCTCAAAATCAAGGCTTTGAGCGTCATAATAAATATCATTATACGGAAATACCGTCTTTCAGAGTCTATACAGCAAGAAATAAACCGTTACTTTTACTACTCTTATTGATATTAAGCACCCGTTAAGCAGGGTAGGCTCAAAGCGAATATTCTCAATTCCTCAAAGGAATTTAGGATACGAAAGCGCAGTACATCTGCACTTAATCAATAAAAGGCAACATTATAAAATAATAAAATATAATGTTGTCGCCGGCATTTGACCCAGCTGTCCGATGCTGTATATTTCTTGGAAAGCAAAAAATGCTTCACTCTGACGGTCATTACTGTTTATTATACACTATTATGGCGGAAAATGCAATAAATTTCACGAAATTTTTTTAAAAAGTATAATTTTTTATATTGTTACCTGATAAATCGTCTTATTTGGGGAAGTGATTGACAAAAATGATTTGTTTGTGTTAGAATGTGTACGTATTCTTGTACTTATCATCTTTTTGGGTCGCAGCCAACAAATATATTAAATCCTCCTTTAGTCACCATATAAGATTATGGAGGTTTCTGTTACGAAAAAAGCGAAAAACAAACAAGCAAACTATTATTCGGAGGCAAAGCATGAAAAATTATATTGTGGAAAGCTACGAAAACTACCGTGAGGAAGACAGATTATCCACAAATAATGCCCGAAAAATCGAATTTCTGACCACGGTAAGAATTCTGGACGATTTGATAGCCGAAAAGAAAACCATTCTCGATTGCGCGGCGGGAACAGGGATTTACTCTTTTCATTTCGNGGATAAAGGACATACTGTTACTGCAACAGNTATTACGCCAAGGCATATAAANGNGATTCAAAGCANCCTGAAAAATAAGCCATATCAAATGGAAACGGCGGTTCTTGACGCAGCNGATATGAGGATATTTGAAGACGAAAGCTTTGATGTTGTATTAAACATGGGTCCGTTTTATCATTTGCCTGCTGTTTCCGACAGAGAAAAATGCCTGAAAGAGTCCTTGCGGGTATTGAAAAATGGCGGGCTTCTCATTACCGCTTACATTCCGCGATATTATGTTTTCCAGTATGTAGCCTTGAGGAACAAGGATTTTTTAGATGCGGAGCTTGCAGGACAGATTATTCAAACAGGTGAACTTCATCATGACGATAAAAAATGCTTTTGGACGGACGCGTATTTTTCAACCTGTGAAGAAATGGAGCAGTTATATCAGCAATATGGTATCACCGTGATTGACCACTTCGCGCAGGATGGAGCCGCGGCGCATTTTTCGGAACAGATTGACAAGTGGAGTGAAGAGGAGTTTCAGCTCTGGTGTGATTACCACTATAGTATTTGTCGGGAGAGATCAATACTTGGAGCAAGTAATCATGTCGTCATCATCGGTAAAAAATAATTTTCGATAGTAAAAATAAAACGCACCCAAGCATTTTTGAGTGCGTTTTATTACATTATTGTTATATTTCAGTATTGACAGAAAACCCTTATCGGCAGCAATCCCTTTTAAGCTCAAAGGACTGACAGTCGGTGCAGGGAATAACGGTAGGATCGTTTTCGTGAGTGCCTACCTTTATGCGGTCAAGGCTGCAGTAATTATCGCAGCAGCAGTGATGCTTGCAGTTGTTTATGGTACATTCGATAGATCTGTTTGCAAATTCGGTTCCCATGGTATTTTCTCCTTATTCAAAAGCTTTGACGGCAGTTCCGTCAATAATAGTGTACGCTTTTTTTAGAAGGGTATGAATGGAATTTTTTTCTTACTCTTTCACCTTTTTAGGCAGAGCATACTTTTGCGTAAACATGGAGAAATTTTCCAAAAAGAAAGCGTCCTCGGTCTTTTTCAGCTCGTTGATATACTCATGCGCTTCAAGACCGTCCTCTTGTATCTGAATGATACATACCGCAATATTGGAGCAGTGGTCGGCAATTCTTTCAAAGTTGGTCAAAAGATCCTGCAAAACAAAGCCTGTCTCCGCAGAGCATTTTCCCTTGCGCAAACGCTTGATGTGGTGCTTTTTCAGCTCGTTGCGGAGGTTGTCTATAACCTCCTCCAAGGGCTCAACCGTTTTTGCTTTGTCTATATCTCCCGTTTCAAAGGCGCTGAACGCCAAATCCACGATCTCGGTAATAGCCGAAATGTAAATTCTTAATTCCTCATTGGCCTTGTCGGAAAATACAAGATTTTTCTTGTTTATTTCCTGTGCAGCCTCCAAGGTGTTTACCGCATGGTCGGAGATACGCTCTATATCGCCGATACAGTGGAGCAAGAGGGAAATTTCCTTGCTTTCCTTGTCGGTTATGTCGGCGGAGTTCAGNTTTATAAGATANGAGCCNATCTTGTCCTCNTATTCGTCTACNCGGTTTTCGTTGAGGATAATTTCNTCGCCCTCNTGCTCNTTGTACTCCGANAGCATNTTTATTGCNTCGCTTAANGTGGATTGNGTNAGAGCCGCCATTTTTACAGACAGNTTGCGGCACTGATCTATNGCAAANGAGGGNCTGGACAGAAANCGTTCGTCCAGAACCGCATAATCCTCGTTGTTGGTTTTGCCGTCGCGGATAGTNANCTTTGCCAGCTTTTCCAGCACTGAGGAAATGGGCAGCATAATGATACAGGTAGCGGTGTTGAACAGGGTATGTATTATGGCTATCCANACCGANGTTATAGGNAGGCTTGTAAAGGCAAAATCAAAAATTGCGTCCAGAATATAGTACAGCGATAAAAACAGCACTGTGCCTATCACATTAAAATACAAATGAATAAAAGCGGTTCTCTTTGCGTTTTTNGANGTTCCCGCACTTGAAATNAGCGCNGTNGCGCAAGCNCCTATGTTTTGNCCCATTATAATGGGGATNGCGCTGCCAAAGGTGAGAGANCCTGTTGTGGACAGCGCTTGCAAAATGCCCACAGAGGCCGAGGAGCTTTGCATTACCGCCGTTACCAGCGCGCCGCAGACTACGCCCAAAATAGGGTTTGAGAACATGGTAAGCGCCTGCGAAAACTCGGGATTGTCCGCCAAAGGCGCNATCGCGTTTTTCATGGTACTCATACTNAGCATAAGCAGGGCAAAGCCTATAAGAATGGAAGCTATATCCTGCCGTCTGCCTTTTTTGCCGAAGTTGATGATTATTACGGCAATAAGCGCCAAAACGGGAGAAAAGGCTTCGGGATTCAGCAGCTGTATAAAGCCGTTGGCGTCGCCGATACCCGTAAGCGACAGTATCCACGCGGTAACAGTAGTGCCTATATTTGCACCCATAATAACTCCGGTGGCTTGTGTAAGCTGCATGATGCCCGAGTTGACAAAGCCAACCGCCATAACCGTTGTGGCGGAGGAGCATTGCAGCACCGCCGTTACGATAAGTCCCAGCAATACGCCCTTAACCTTATTGTTTGTAAGCCGTTCAAGAATATTCTCCAANTTNCCGCCCGACAGCTTNTCAAGTCCCGANCCCATTATCTTCATTCCGTAAAGGAACATGGCAAGTCCGCCTATAAAGGACAATGCCCCCAAAACTATTTCCATAAATAACCTTTCCTTTTCCAAAAACGGTCTGTCTTCTGTTTTTTTCGCAAGGTCTAAACTATTCAATTTTTCATACTTACACAAAGTAATTATATCAGATATTTTTGATGTTGACAATAGGCTTTACGGAAATTATTAGGGTAGTAGAATTTTAATTAACATTTTTATTTTTTTTGGGCATATTTACAAATTATGATTTTTTCAAGAAAGTTGGTGTTGATTTTATGGTTCTCTCAAGGAAAGCCGGCGGTAATTTACTGATTTAAAAAGAATTTCAAAACCGTAAAAATTTTTAAAATTTCTTGATAAATTGGGAAATTTTAAAAATCTTTACTATCCGACCGAGTTCGGAGTTTTTGCTTGAAAAGATGGGCAAAAACTTCAAACTCAGTCGATTTTTGAAATTCGTGCTATCAAGACAGTTGTGTGAATAGAAATCAGCTCTTAGAAATAATGTGCTGTTTTTTGCGGCTCCCTTTAATATACAGGTTTTATCCTACATCTCCGCTGTTGATCAAATCATAATACTTGCCCTTTTTCTCCATAAGCTCATTATGATTTCCGCATTCCGCAATGCCCTTGTCGCTGATAAACATTATCTTATCACAATTTCTTATGGTAGAAAGGCGGTGAGCGATGATAAAGCTGGTTCTGCCCTTTAACAAATGGTCGATACCTCTTTGCAGATAGCGTTCGGTTTTTGCGTCAATAGATGAGGTGGCTTCGTCTAAAACAAGTATCTTGGGATCTGCCAGAATAGTTCTTGCAAAGGAGATAAGCTGTTTCTGTCCCTGTGACAGTCCCGAGCCTCTCTCGTTGACCTTTGTGTAATAGCCGTCGGGGAGCGCGCTGATAAATTCGTCCACTCCCACCACCTTTGCGGCTTCCTCCGCTTCCTTGTCGGTGGCGTCAAGTCTGCCGNACTTTATGTTGTCCATAATGGTTCCGCTGAAAATAAAGCTGTCCTGAAGCATTATTCCCATTTGGCTTCTTAAAGAGTGAAGAGTTACAGTGGANATANCCACACCGTCTATATCCACCTCGCCTCCGCTTAAATTGTAAAAACGGCTGATAAGGTTCACTATTGTGGTCTTGCCCGCTCCCGTAGGACCTACAAGGNCAATGCTCTCTCCCGCCTTTGCCTTAAAGCTGAGCTTTTCCAGAACGTTGGGACCCGTTTCATAGGNGAAGGTAACGTTGTTAAACTCCACATCGCCCTTTATTGCAGGCATTTCCTTGGCGCCCTCAATGTTGTCTACCGCAACGGGTTCGTCCATTGTTTCAAAAATACGCTCCAGATAAGCAACCGCGTTGATAAAGGTATTCATCAGGTTGGAAAGGTTCAGAAGCGGCTGCCAGAAGCGTGAAGCATAGCTGCACATAGCCACAATATTACCCAAGGAAACCGTTCCCGTACCGAACACCAGCAGTCCCGTTATATAAATCGCACCTCTTACAATAACGGCGATATTATCCACCGCGGGAGCTACCGAGTTGCTGAAGGTTACCGCTCTCATCCAGCTTTTGCGGTAATTGTTCTGCAAGCGGTCATAAATCTCCGAGTTTTCCTCCTCGCGGGTGAAAAGCTGCGTTACCTTTGTTCCCACAATGCTTTCATGGGTGTAGGCGTTAAGATTGCTGCTTTTGTTGCTGACCTGCTGCCATGCCCGTCTTTGCTTGTTCTTGATAATGAGCATGACAAGAGCGAATATTGGCAGTCCGCACATAATGACAAGGGCAAGCCGCCATGAAACAAAGAACATAAAGATTGAAATAAAGATCAGGTTGAATATTTCAAGTATAAAGTTGATAAGTCCGTTGGTCATAAGGTCGGAAACGCTGTTGATGTAATTTATGATACGGACGAGGATTTTTCCGTGGGGACGGCTGTCGTAATACTCAAAGGAAAGCCTTTGAAGATGCTCATACAGATCCTTTCTTATATCGTAAACGATATTCTGTCCCACCTTGGTCATTATCTTAGACCTTCTGACGGAAAGGAGGACACTGAGTACGATAGAAAGCAGCAGCAAACCGCCCAAGATCAGTATTTCCTTTATACTGCCCTTTGGAATTGTCACGTCAAGGGCATACTGTGTTATAAGGGGAGCGAAAAGCCCCACTACAGCCGCCGCGGCGCTCAAAAACAGCGAAAGGAAAATTTTCCCCCTATAGCGCTTGCAGTAAACCAAGGCTCTTTTTAAATGCCGTATGTCAAAGGGGGATTCAAGAGTTTCGTCTACGTCAAATTTATTTCTTGCCATTTCCGTTCACCTCCTTAACAGCATTGCAGCTCGTACACCTCGCGGTAGTAGCCCTCGCGGGAGATAAGCTCCTCGTGAGTTCCTATATCCGCTATTGTGCCGTTTTTCAGTATAACTATCTTGTCCGCCTTTTTGGTGGAGGATATTCTCTGAGCAATTATAATTTTCGTGCAGGGGAAATCCAGATTTTCAAGACTGTGCTGTATATGCTTTTCCGTTTCCATATCCACCGCCGAGGTGGTGTCGTCAAGGATCAGGATAGAGGGCTTTACTGCCAATGCTCTTGCCAAGGCGATACGCTGTTTTTGTCCGCCCGNGAGACCCACGCCTCTCTCTCCGACTATGGTTTCGTAGCCTTCTGAAAGNTTNCTGATAAAGCCGTCGGCATCGGCGTATTCGGCGCACTTTACTACCTCTTCCTCGGACATTTCCGTNTTGCCGAAAGCAATATTGCCGTCAATGGTATCNGAGTACAGCAAAACGTCCTGAGTTGCTACGCCTATTCCGCCTCTCAGCTGTTTCAGCTTTAACATTCGCACGTCCTCGCCGTCTACCAGCACCTGTCCCTTATCCACATCGTAAATTCGGGGGATAAGCTCGGTAAGGGTGGTTTTTCCCGAGCCTGTTTCGCCCATTATGGCTACCGTTTCTCCTGCCTTTATTTCAAGGTTTATGTCGTGGAGAATGTTTGTTTTGCCGAAATTGAAGGATACGTTTTTGAAGCTTATGTCGCCCTTTATTCTTCCCTCTAAGTCCACTGCGTCCTCTCGGTCGGCGATCTTGGACTTTCCGTAATATATCTCAATAATTTTATTGGCGGAAGCAGTGAAGCGCTGGAAATCGTTGATAATGGTTCCTATATTTCTCATAGGGTTAGCCAATGTCCAGATAAGTCCCGCAAAGGCAGTGAATTCGCCTGCGGTAATACGTCCGTTGATGACAAAAATACCGCATACCACCAGCTGAACCACTAACAGCGCTTGGGCGGTGATTTCGATTACGGGATAAAAGTCCAGCCATGTAAGGGCGGCTTTTTTATTGGCGTCGGAATAAGCCTTGCTCTTTTTGTCAAACTGCTCTATTTCATAATCCTCGCGGGCAAAGGCTTTTACCACGCGGTTTCCCGATATATTTTCCTCTGCGGCGGTGTTAAGCTCCGAAAGACGCTCACGGAGAGAGACATACAGCGGTTTTACCTTTCTTTTCAGAAAAAATGTAACCATAAAGATAACAGGTGTTAGAGCCAGCAGGGAAATTGCCACAATAGGGTCAAGGGAGAAAAAGTAAATTACCGAGGCAGTGAAAAGCACCACGCTTTCCAGAACCGCCTTTATTATCCACGAAAGGCTGTGGCGGACCCAGTCTATATCGCCGCTCATACGGGTCATAATGTCGCCCGTGCGGTAAAGATCGTAAAAGGAGGCGTCCTGTAAGTTAATGTTTTCAAACAGCTTTTTNCGCACACGGTAAATAGTGCCTTGNGAGGACACCTCATACAGCATTGCGGCGCTGTANTGAATTACCGTTCTCAGCAGTGTAAAGCCTATCATAGCNGCCACCATCCATATCAGCAGGTCNCGGNGCTGCTCNATCATTTCAAGGGCATTGTCGGCNGTNATAAAGGTGTCCACANTGCGCTGNCTCATCATAGGGGTGATTATGTACATGGACTGACAGCATACAGAAAGACACATTGCCATAACATAGCGTCCCCGATAGCCTTTCATATTGTTCCACAGCCATCGAAAAAGAAACATAGGTAACTCCTTTCATCGTTCTTTTGTTGTTCCCGCAATCGTTTTCCGCTTTTTGACATTTGCACAAATGCTTTTTTATGTAATCGATTAAACGCGCTGATATTCACAGCCGTTTAAAAATGCAGATAAGGTATATTATATCAGATAAATCAAAAATCGGAAGTGTCAAATTGCAACAATTTTGAAAGAATTTACGGATTTTTTTGTATATCTTTTAACACGCTTGAAATTGACTATGTTTTTTGGTTGTGATAAAATACCCTATAAATATAAATCTTAAAATCAACAGGGTGAGTTTTTATGGAAAAAAGAGTAAAGAAAATTTTAGCCGCCAGCTATGTTGGATATATAACACAAGCCATTGTAAATAACCTTGCGCCCCTTTTATTCCTGATATTTGCAAAGGAATTTGAGGTAAGCTTAGAAAAAATAACCCTTTTGATAACAATGAACTTCGGCGTTCAGTTGACTGTTGACCTTGCCGCATCAAAGCTTGTAAACAAAATCGGCTACAAGCAGATGATAGTCTCCGCTCATATCTTTGCGGCACTCGGACTCGCGGGAATGGGACTGTTGACCCTGCTTCCCATGCCTTATACATGGCTTCTTGTATCCTCGGTTATCTATGCCGTTGGGGGCGGTCTTATCGAGGTCATGATAAGTCCCATAGTGGAAGCCTGTCCCACTGACAGCAAATCGGGGGCTATGAGTCTTCTCCACTCTTTTTACTGCTGGGGACAGGTTTTTACGGTGGTTATGTCCACAGTTTTCCTTTCGGTTTTCGGAGAAGGGAACTGGCGGATATTGGCAATAATATGGGCATTGATTCCCCTCGCAAATGCCTTCTTTTTCAGCACTTTGAAGCTGTATCAGTTACAGCCCACAGGCAGCGAAATAAAGCTGCGCGCTCTTTTTAAAATCAAGCTGTTTTGGCTGTTCGCCGCAATGATGGTCTGTGCGGGCGCTTCGGAGCTGGCTATGAGCCAATGGGCGTCGGCTTACGCTCAAAAGGCGCTGGGGGTAAGTCTTGAAACGGGAAATCTGGCGGGTCCCTGTCTATTCGCCTTGCTTATGGGAACAGCCCGTGCTGTTTACGCCAAGCTCAGCGATAAGATAAATCTTCTTTCCGCAATGATATTTTGCTGCATTATGTGTATTGCGGGATATTTGTTGGCGGGACTTTCTCCCTTACC
>WFLX010046812.1_pt1 | contig 10279 bp, 2 predicted proteins | sample 4967041 | NCBI WGS metagenome assembly WFLX01 (sample SAMN12857096, study PRJNA449069) | gut metagenome | isolation source: stool from male and female vole | host: Microtus ochrogaster | place: USA:Florida | collected 2017
GGCCGGATTCTTCCGCACCGGCAGCGGCAACACCAGCAATGCCAAAGAGGTGGTGCTCACCCTCACCTCGCCCGTGCCTTCGAGCGTGACGCTCGTGGTCGACGGCACTAATATAGCCATGACAGCTGCCGGCGACAATACTTTCACAGCCACCGGAGTTGCAGTGACAGGTGCCGGTTCTGTTAAAATCCAGGGCTCTACATATTACGGCGCCGTAAACGGCCAGTCGACTGCCATCACCGCCGGTGAGGCTACCCCGATAGGCTACAACGGTAAAAACTGGACCGTAGCAGCCGGCACTTACGACGTGACCGTCGACTGGAACGAGACAGCGCCTACCGTGACGTTTGTCAAGGCTGTACCTCCCGTCCAGACCTTCGACGTGACTCCCGTGATACAGGGTGTGTCGAGCTCGACCAATACAGCATCGACTGTCCGCACCATCGACTTCAACGCCTACTATTCGTTCAAGGCCAACACCGAGTGCACCGAGCCGATGACCATCAGCCGCAACGGTCAGACCGTTTACTCCACTCTCGCCTCGGAAGGCGCAGTGAAATTTGAGGANGATGATTGGGGCGACGAGACAGTGTCGCTCTACCTCANCCCGGCNCTCAACGGCGCAGGCGACTACACCTTCAGCATGCCCGAAGGGTTCTTCACCAAGACNGGNGGCGCAGTNAGCGCAGCCAAAGAGGTGACATTCAAGATCGCCTGGGCAGCTCCCGCGACCCTTTCGCTCCGCGGCTCGGGNCTNGNAGCCGACGTNGAGCTTACCAAGGCTGACGACTCCAACGTATATACCGCATCGGGTGTGAGCATCGACGGCCAGGTGCGCCTGCAGGGTAGCACCTACTTCGGCGTGGTCAACGGCCAGTCGGCCGCCATCACCGCCGGTACACCCGCCGAGATCGGTTACAACGGCTCGTTCTGGACTCTCGCTTCAGGCAAATATGACGTGACAGTCGACTGGGACGCCGCCACTGTCAACTTCGTTGCGAAGCCCACCGTCCAGACCTTCGAGCTCGGTATCAGCGTGCAGGGTGCCACCGACCAGAACACCGCTAAGGAGTTCCAGCGTATCGACCTCCCCGCAAAATGGACCGTATACTACCTCAACAGCTCGAACAACGAGCCTATCACCGTGACTTGGGGCGATGAGGAGATATACTCTATCGACCGCACCTCCTCAAAACTCCTCGCTATGGACAATGACGACGACTGGGAGGACGATGCATACATGATCAACCTGGGCGAGCGTGTGAACCGCGTTGGCGTATACACCATCACCGTGCCCGAAGGATTCTTCAAGTCGGGCAGCAAGGTGAATGCGGCTGTAAGCCAGAGCGTCACCGTGACCTCTCCGATCCCCTCGATGCTTTCGATACGCGGCAAAGTCGGCACCGGCTCGATGGATGCTGACGTTGATATGACCCTCGAGGGTTCGATCTTCACCGCCTCAAAGGTCGACATCAACGATGCCGACGGCAGCGGCTACGGTGAGATACAGCTCATCGGCGACTCCTGGTACGGATGCTGCAACAACGAGAATGCTTACATCTCGGTCGACGAGCCTACCCCCGTGGGCTACAACGGCGGCTTCTGGAAAGTGGCTGCCGCCACCTACAAAGTGACTGTCGACTGGACCGACGGCGATCCCTACGTCACCTTCGTGAAAGATACTCAATCAATCGACGGTATTTCGGCTGAATCGGCTTCCGATGCCGTATACTACACCCTTCAGGGTATCCGTGTGATCAATCCCGCAAAGGGCCAGACCCTCATCGAGGTGCGCGACGGCAAAGCCTCGAAGATTGCATATTAATTTGAATTCCGCCGGGACCGTTCTCCCCCCGCGGGGGGTGCCCCCGGCGGAATTAATATTTTTTGTGAGACAGACTCTAATTTCAAATACATGATTTAGATGAAAAAATTACTGTTAACCCTATCCGTGGTTCTCACGGCGGCCTTGTCGTACGGCTCGCCGCTGCGCCCCACTCCGAACGCCGCTTCGCCACAGCAGCGAAGCATGCCGTCGGCCTACAGCTCCATCAACGAGAGCTTGAAGAGTGCCCACGCGCCGAGCTGGTTCATCACCCTCGACGACCTCGGCAACAAGCGTGCGGCAGCCCGCCGGTCGACTCCCGTCGTGCCTCCGCTGAAAGCACCGGCACGCACCGTCACCGACGGCGTCCCCACAGTATACGGACTTCTGGAAAGCTCCAAAAACTCCTCGGCCACGATCGGTATGTACACCGTAGGTATCGACGGCTCCAGCCAGCTGCTCTGGGAGCGCCCTCAGACAGATAAATCGTATCTGAGCTACGAAGCCGAGACCCTCCGCACCGGATTCTACCGCAACGGCGATGTGTATATCTTCGAGCGCAGCGAAAACGGTGTGTACGCCCATGAGGCTTACTCGAGCGAGATGTTTGTCTACGACCTCGCCACCGGCCAGCTCAAGAGCAAGACCGACCTCTCGATAGCCGACGCCAAGCTGCAGATGTTCATGTCGATGGCCTACGACCCGGTCGAGGATATGGTGTATGCCTACACGATATCCTACGACATCGATACACCCTACTATCTGGTGAAATTCAAACCCGATACCCCCACCGAGATTACCCCCATCGCCACCAAAGGGCTTATGTCGACCGTCCTGGCGCTGACCTATCACGACGGTGCACTCTACGGCATCCAGTACCAGGGGTATACATTCGTCAAGATTGACCCCGCCACAGGTGCCCAGAATGCCATCAGCAAGCCTTTTGCGGCAGCTCCCCGCTTTGCATGGAGCGGCTTCGGCATGACATGGGTCGACTCGCTCGACGGCTTCGTGCTCAACCATGTGTACAACAACGGCACCACGACGTTCGACCTTTTGCGTCTCGACGGGTCGCTCGAGAAACTTGTCGATCTGCCCCGCTCGGAGCAGTTCGCATTCCTCTTCACTGCCGGCGAGGTGTCGGATAGCGACGAGACACCCTCCAAACCCGTAGTCACGGCCAACAGTTTCGAAGGCACGCCGGCGCTTGACGGTTCGTTCACTCTTACGATGCCCACCACCTATGCCGACGGCCGTACAATCTCTGCCGACACCCCCATCGAGCTTACCGCTTCTGCCGGATCAATAGCCGGCACGACCGACAAATCGACATATGCTCCAGGCGAGACTGCTACAGTGCAGTTCGCCCTCCCGGCCGACGGCCGCTACTCCTTTGAATTCCGCGTGGCTATCGCCGACGGATTCGCATCTTCGGCTCAAATGATCTATGTGGGATACGATGTGCCCGCGCGCCCCGCAGGCGTAATCCTCACCCCCGGCCGCCTGAGCTGGAATGCCGTTACCACCGGCGTCAATAACGGCTATTTCGCACCCGCCGACGTGCGCTACGACGTGGTGATCGACGGCAACACCGTCGCCACAGGCATCGAGGCTACCGAGTGGGCAGTCGACTTCACCGCCGGCGACCTGGTGCGACATACCGCCACCGTTGTGGCCAAACACCACGGCCATTCGTCGGAGACAGTGCCGTCAAACGATCTGGTCGACGGGCGTCCGCTTACACTCGACGTGGTGCTCACACCTACAGCAGAGCAGGCTGAACTCTTCACCGTGATCGACAGCAACTCCGACGGCTCGACATGGGAGTACGGCACCGACGACGATCCCGCCGACTCATACTTCAAGTATCGTCTGAACTCCTACCGCGCTGCCGACGACTGGCTCGTCACCCCCCCGGTGGCTATACCCGACGCATCGAAACTCTACTCGTTTATGATCGAGGCCAATCGCGTGAACCTCTATCCCGAGCGATTCGAGGTGAGAATGGGCACCACCCCCGATCCTACCACCTGGACCACTGTCCTGATTCCCGAGACTGAAGTGCCCGTCAACGCTGTCGGCACCGTATATCAGCCTTATACCGCCGATTTCAATGTCCCCGAAGCCGGCACATACTACTTTGCCGTGCACTGCACCTCGGCAGCCGATATGCACACCCTGCGCGTCCGCTCGATCAAGGTGGTCGATACAGCCCGCTCGACCGAAGGCCCCGACGCTCCGACCGATATCGTTGTGACTCCCGCCGCCGACGGCTCGCTCAAAGCCGATGTGACCATGACAATGCCCGAACTTACCATTTCGGGCGAACGCATCAATCCGCTTGAGACCCTCGTCGCCACCGTGTCGACCGCTTCGGGCGANGTATCGGCGCAGGCGCATCCGGGCGAGAGCGTGACCGTGAGCGACATACCCGCCGTGGCCGGTTTCAACGACTTTACGATCGTCGTCTCGCAAGGGCACCTTGCAGGCAAGTCGGTCACTGTGCAGCAGTACGTAGGTCCCGATGTGCCCGGTCGTCCCGAGAACATCAAATATGAGATCGATCAGACCAACTATCACGTCACCCTCCGCTGGGATCCCCCCACACGAGGTGCCCACGGCGGATATGTCGACCCCTCGACACTCACCTACACGCTCTGCTATCTGGTGCAGGACGACGGCCAGCTCTACTGGCAGGTGATCGAACATCTTGGCGCAGCCACCTCGGTGGGCGTAAGCTACGACGAGTCGGAGCCGTTCATCGACGATCTCGGCGTGGTGGCATCCAGCTCCGAAGGTATGGGCACAGAGGTTGCTCAGGCGCATTTCGCTGTAGGACGCCCCTGGACTCTGCCGATGCGCGAGAAGTTTGAGAACTCCTTCTCCCAGTACTATCCGTTTATGATAATGGGCGACACCGAGGAGTATCTCAACTCCAACTGGGGCTTCGTCGATCCCTCGAAAGCCGGCGACCGCTATGCCAACGCTACTGGCATGGCTCTCGTGGGCGAAGGGTACGAGGATGGCGCCAAAGGTATGTTCGGCTTCCCCAAATTCACCACTTCAGGGCTGCAGAGCGTGTCGATAGCTTTCGATATCTATCTGGGATCGATCACTCCCGAGGTGGATGTATACGCCGAAGGTCCGGCCGGCACTCAGCGCGAGAAGATCGGCACTCTTACAGCCGACCGTACCGCCGAAGCCTGGCAGCGCGTCGAGCTCCCCCTCCCCGCCAAATATTGCAACCTGGGGTGGGTACAGATAATCCTCGATGCTCATTTTGCCTCCGACGAGCAGAAGGTGCTTATCGACGCTTACTCGTTCAAGCCGGCCGTCGACTATGATCTCGGTGTCGTCGGCATAACCGGTCCGAACACTCCCGAAATATCGCGCGAGAACCACTACACGGCTACCGTCGACAATATCGGCACACGCCCCGACTTCATGCCTGCCGGCATCTGGCGCGTGATAGCCGACGGTCGTGAGATAGCCACCTCGATAGTACCGGCCACACACGATCTGCTTCAGCCCGATGCTCTGGGCGCTTACCGCTTCAGCTTCACGCCCACGGCCGACAATATCGGAGCCGCTACCGTGAGCTTCGAGATAGGCCTGACCGACGACAATACCGCCAACAACTCGGCCACCAAGGCTATCAATATCGCTCAGGGCTCCACCGTGGCCGTGACCGACCTTGTCGCTTCGAGCGCCGACGGCAGCGTGCGTCTGGAGTGGACCGAGCCCAAGCTCGACGACGGCGTTGAGAGCTTTGAGGATTGCGAGCCGTTCCTGATCAACGACGACGCAGCTTGGCTGGGCAACTTCCGCAACATCGACGTCGACGGACAGATCACTTACAGCACCTCCGGCTGGACCAATCCCAACGCCGGTGCCGCTGCGGCATTCTCAGTATGGGATCTCGATGAGATCGACCGTATGCTGGCTGAGGCAGGATTTGCCGAGCATACCTATTCGGCCGCCGACGGCCGTCGTCTGGCCATAGCGTTCTCGACCGGCGCAGGCTACTCCACCGACGACTGGCTTATCTCGCCCCCGGTAGTAGGCGGCTCTGACGTCTCCTTCAAGCTCCGTGCCATCTCTACGGCTTATCCCGAGACTGTCGAGGTGCTCTACTCCACCACCGGCGACTCGCCCGACGATTTCGAGGGCAACCGCCTGCTGCGGCACACCACCCGCGACGACTACGCTCAGGGAGATAACATCGAGTATGAGACAATCGAGCTCACCCTTCCGGCCGATGCCCGATACTTCGCTATCCGCTATGTGTCGCGCGACATGTTTGCCGTGATGATCGACGACATACACTACTCGCCGGCGCAGTCGGCCGCAGGTATCACTGCCTACGACGTGGTGCGCGACTCGCGCACGATAGCCTCCGGCATCCAGGCTACCGACTGCAGCTACATAGACCGCGATGTGACTACCGGACGCACCTACGGCTATCAGGTAGTGCCGGTGCTTGGTGAGCTGGGCCGCGGTGCTCTCTCAAATACCGCCTGGACAGGTGTCACCGGCATCGACGGCGTGACAGCCGCCGCTACCGGCAGTGTCGTTGTGAACGGACACCGTATCGTGGCAACCGGATTCGAAGGCCGAGCCCTCAGTCTGGCCACAGTCGACGGCCGCACAGTGGCTGTACGTCGTGCCGCTGCCCGCAGCGAGAGCTTTGCGGTGGCTCCCGGCGTCTACATCCTCAGTGCCGGCACCGCGTCATACAAACTTATCGTCAAGTAAGTCGGTTCATGCACCGACCCCTCCCAAAGGCGGAGGCTGCCCACACATTCCGCGGCAGCCTCCGCCTCTCTTTCATAATCAAATATCGATAAAATTCATTTTTTTTGTCAAGGAGAGATAAATCATTATATTTGCGAATATGAATCTGATTGAGCTTAATTTACAACGCATCATAGACCTTTGCCGGAAGCACAAGGTAAAAACACTTGCTGTCTTTGGATCGATACTTACCGATAGATTTAATGACAAGAGCGATGTGGATATGCTCGTTGATTTTGAACATATAGACCATGAAACATTTGATTACGTGGGCAATTACTTTGATCTACGTGATGCGTTGGAGCATATATTCAACCGAACAGTTGATCTGATAGAGTACGGAAATAATTTAAACCCTGTATTTAAAGCCTCGATCGACAAGACAAAACAAAATATATATGGATGATTATATCAAGGTATATTTATATGACATCAAGAGAGCAAATATTAATACTCGAAATCGGATCATACATGGTTATGATTCAGTAAAACCGGAATTTTTATGGAGTTTGGTGCTTCGACATATTCCCGCGCTAAAAATAAATATTGACAAGATTATTGCTGAATATGATGTATCTCCGACCCCGGGAGAATAGAGAATTGTGTAAAATAAAATGACTTGAAGGGGCGTTTATAGTAAGAGGGAGTACACCCCCCGGCTATCGAGTGAAAAAATTTACTTACATATTTGCCTGCGCAGTGGTCTTATGTATGGTGCTTGCAGCTTGCAGCACCAATAAGAACACGGCCTATTCGCGTAAATATCAGGCGTTCATCACCCGATACAATGTGTATTTCAACGGCGACGAGCATTTCCGCGAGACTCTCAAGGATATGGAGTCGAATTATGAGGACGAATACTCCCAGCGGGTGTATATGCACCCGGCCGAGGCAATTGCCAATCCAAAGGCCCCGCAGCCCCAGGGGTCGTTCGACCGCTCGATAGAGAAGGCTCAGAAAGCTATTCAGCTTCACTCGATAAAAAAGAAACCTAAGAAGAAATCCGGNCGCAATCAGGATGCNGCATATAAAGCCTGGATGAAGCGCGAGGAGTATAATCCGTTTCTGCACAACGCCTGGCTGATGATGGGCCGCAGCCAGTATTACAAAGGCGATTTCTCGGGCGCCGCNTCGACTTTNGGNTATGTTGCCAAACATTTCTCATGGCTCCCCGCCACCGTCACCGAGGCACAGCTGTGGGAGGCCCGCAGCTACTGCGCCATGGATTGGAATTTCGAGGCCGAAACCATACTACGCCGTATCAAGGCAGATAAGGATCTCACCGACAACACCCTCAAAGGGCTTTACTACTTCACGTATGCCGACTATTATGTGCGCACCCACGACTACGACAAGGCCGCTCCGATGCTGGAGCAGGCTCTGAAGTATGTGAAAGGCTCGCAGAAGGTGCGCCTCAACTTCCTGTTGGGGCAGGTGTATGCCGAGTTGGGNCGTAAAGATGATGCCTACCGCGCCTTCGGACGCGCCGGGGGCGCTTCGTCGGCTTCATACCGTACCAAATTCAACGCNCGCATAAAGCAGAGCGAAGTGTTTCAGGGCGACAATATCGAGCCCGAAGTGAAAGCTCTGCGCCGTATGGTGCGCTACGACCGCAATAAGGAGTATCTCGACCAGATATATTANGCTATCGGCAATCTATATATGTCGCGCCGCGACACNGCCTCGGCTGTCGAAGCATACAAGGAAGGTGTGGCCAAGTCGACCCGCTCCGGATTCGACAAAGCTCTGGTGCAGCTTGCATTGGGTCAGATATATTTCGATCAGCACCGCTACGATCTGGCTCAGCCATGCTACTCGGAGGCTGTGCCGCTGCTGCCCGACAATTTCACCAATATAGCGCTGCTGAAGCGGCGCAGCGATGTGCTCGACGAGCTCTCGGTGTATGCCGGCAACGTGCACCTGCAGGACTCGCTGCTCACTCTTGCCGATATGACCCCCGAGCAACAGATGGAGGTGGTCAACCGTCTGATCGACGAGCTCAAGAAACGCGAGAAAGAAGCCGAAGAGGAAGCCCGGCGCGCTGAGGCTGAGGCTAACGCAGCTGCGCAAGGCAACCTGCTGAACAACAACTCGAACGCCCCGTCGTCGTTTATGATGAACAACGACGACTCGTGGTACTTCTACAACACCATGACCCGCAATCAGGGCAAGACGGAGTTTCAGCGCCGCTGGGGCTCGCGTAAGCTCGAAGACAACTGGCGCCGACGCAACAAAAACAGCTTTGATGTGGCCGATTTCGGCACCGACAGCGATGACGAGGCTGACGAAGCCGACGCCGACGGCTCGCGTCCGACCACTCCGGCCGACTCCGCTGCCGTCGACAAGGCTAACGACCCCCATAACCCCGAGTTCTACCTCCGCAACATCCCCAAGACAGATGCCGAGCGCGCCACCGCTCACGAGATTATACAGGAGGGTCGATACAATACCGGCCTCATTCTTAAAGACAAGCTCGAGGATTTCCCGGCAGCCCGCTCTGAGTGGGACATCCTCCTGTCGAAATATCCCGACAATATCTATCGCCTGGATGTATACTACAATCTCTACCTGATGTATGCCCGTCTGGGCGACCCTGTGCAGACTCAGTACTGGCGGCAGATGATACTCGACAACTTCGCCGACTCCAAGGAGGGTATAGCTGTGGCCGACCCGGCTTTCATCGACAATCTCAAGAAGATGGATGCCGAGCAGGAAGCGCTATATGCCGAAGCGCTCGACGACTATTTCAACAACCGCAACTCGGCTGTGCATGGCGCTTATGACTATATGCAGAAGACATACCCGATGTCGAAGCTCATGCCTAAATTCATGTTTATCGACGCTTTGGCATACGTCACGGAAAAAAAGCCTGATCAGTTTAACGCCACTCTCAAGCGGATGCTCGAGCTTTACCCCAACACGGATATGACCGATCTGGCGTCGGCTTATCTGCGCGGCATGGCCCAAGGGCGCGAGCTGCAGAGCCAGAGCGGCGGCAATCTGCGCGGCATGATATGGGATATCCGACTGTCGAACGACTCTACCGCAACGGCTGCCGGAGCCGACCAGCCGCTGCAGCTTGAGCTCAACCCCGACACCGACCAGCTTGTCGTGCTCCTTTACGAGCTCGACCGTGTGCAGCCCAACATGCTTCTCTTTGATGTGGCGCGTCACAACTTCTCGACCTACATGGTGCGCGATTTCGATCTGGAGCAGATGCAGTTTGGCCCTCTCGGGCTGCTCGTGGTGAAGAGCTTCCGGAATAAAGCCGACGCCGAGCGCTACCGCTCGATGCTCACGTCAGACACCACACTCTCCACTGTCGGGGCAGTGCGCCCCGTGGTGATCGGTGTGAAGGATTTCGACACNATGCTGCGGCAGGGACGCTCGTTTGAAGAGTACTTCAAGCTCACCGGCGAGAAGTCGCTCCGCGACACCCACGAGAGCGTGCTGCCGCCCGACGAATACCCCTCGGCTGAGGAGATGTACGCTGAGCCTGCCGAGCCTGCACAACCCACAGATGAGACTATCGAGCCCGCTGAACCGGCAAAACCTGTCGAACCGGCTAAAGCGACCGGGCAGCCTCAGCCCGTTGAGCCTGTAAAGCCCGCGGAACCGGCAAAACCTGTCGAACCGGCTAAAGCGACCGGGCAGCCTCAG
>WFLX010186267.1_pt1 | contig 10278 bp, 7 predicted proteins | sample 4967041 | NCBI WGS metagenome assembly WFLX01 (sample SAMN12857096, study PRJNA449069) | gut metagenome | isolation source: stool from male and female vole | host: Microtus ochrogaster | place: USA:Florida | collected 2017
ATTCGGTAGAGGAAAATGGAATCCGGAGATAAAGTTTATCCAACTTGACGGAGAGGCGGAAGAAATCGACCGCAATGTTCCCATTGCCGCTNCGGTGGTTGGCGATATGGGTCTTGCCCTTGATGCCATCNTCGAAGAGATGAAGGGCAAGACTATGGCCGCAGATCCGGCATGGCTCACATCGCTGCAGGCTGAGTCAAAGGAGAAGAATGCCAAATTCGCTGAAAGACTTAAAGTGAATGCTACTGCAGCTCCTATGAATCACTGGACTGCAATCGGTGCCATAAAACCTGTAATCGAAGGTAATCCTGATGTAATCCTTATCAATGAGGGTGCCAATACTCTTGATGACACACGTGATGCAGTGGATATGTTCTTGCCTCGTCACCGTGTTGACTGTGCCACATGGTCAATCATGGGTATGGGTATGGGTTCCACTATTGGTGCAGCAGTTGCAACTGGCAAGTCAGTCGTAGCAGTTGAAGGCGACTCCGCATTCGGATTCTCCGGTATGGACTTTGCCACTATCTGCCGTTATAAACTCCCCTGCACAGTAGTTATCTTCAATAATGGTGGTATCTATAACGGTATCGGTGTCAATCCAAGCGGTGGTGAAGCTCCTGCGCCAACCACTCTTGACATTCACGCCCGTTATGACAAATTGGNTCCNNTGCTTTCGGAGCCAAGACCTATTATGTGACTACTCCGGAAGAACTTACAAAAGCTCTTACAGAGGCTATCGCATCAAAGCAACCTTGCCTTATCGATGTGCAGCTTGCTGCTGATTCCGGCAAAGAGAGCGGTCATATCGGTTATCTTAACCCCACCCCACTTATTGACTACACAGTCTAACCATCTATAATGTCTAAGGTTTGAGGTTGGGATGGGGAGCCGCCCTCCTCCATTCTAAACTCAAACCTTCATTTTTATCCATATTCATCCTTAATCTCAAAACATACAATATGTTACATGTTATATTATACGCCATAGTCCCGATCGTAGTGGTGATGCTCGCCGGCTACATTTCAGGTAAGAGAGGGGCATTTACAGGCGAAGATGCCAAGAAATTTAATAAGGTAGTTCTTGATTATGCCTTGCCGGCTGCCTTATTTGTATCANTCGTGCAGGCAAGCCGTGAAGACCTTGCAAANGACNTGAANCTNANCCTTGTGTCATTGATAGGCATCATGGGCTGTTTCANGCTTGTNTATTTTNTCTTCCGCTATTGCTTTAAGAANAACACCGGTGCTGATGCAGCAGTATCAGCCTTGATCAGTGGTTCCCCGACAATCGGATTCCTTGGCTTTGCGGTGCTTGAGCCTATCTTCGGCACCACTCCGACCGTAGCACTTGTAGTGGCAATCGTGGGTATCGTGGTTAACGCAGTGGGTATCCCTGTAGGACTATCCCTTATGAATGCGTCTCTTGAAAAACAGCCAACTAAGACGGTCAATGGCAAGCCAGTGGCTGTCAAGAAAGAAAGCGCATGGAAACCGGTGCTTCACGCTTTAGCTCAACCGGTGGCGTGGGCTCCAATCCTCGCAGTCATATTAGTGCTTTGTGGTTTGAAATGGCCTGCCGAGCTCAGTCCTTCTTTCAACCTTATTGCCAAGGCAAATGCCTCCATGGCTGTATTCTCAGCCGGTATCACCCTTTCAGCCATTAAGATTGACATCAACTGGCAGGCTGTGCTCGGTTCTATTATGAAGATGATCGTTATGCCTTTGGTGGTATTGGTTCTTGGAATGTTATTCCACATGGAGCCTATGAACCTCAAGATGCTCGTGGTGGCAGCCGCCCTTCCCCCTGCCTTCTCAGGCATTATCATCGCCGACGAATATGACACTTATGTTGCTACCGGCACATCTTCACTTACTCTCAGTGTGATCCTCTTCATTGGATTCTGTCCGCTTTGGATCTGGCTCACCGACGTGGCTCTCAAGATGGCCTGATCTTAAAAAATTGTTTACTCATACAGGATGCACTCTCACAAAGTGTAGCCTGTTTTTTTATATCCCACCCATAGTTTAAGTTTTTATTTCCCGCCTATACACAATGTTAGTCTCAACTATGGTTTAACTCAGATAAGAATTTATGTAATGTCTCCCCTGTGGGCACATCAAGTTTTCTTGATAATCTATATTTCATTGTCTCGACCGAACGAGGCACACGACTTGTCAGATTGGCTATTTCNTTAGTGGTAAGATTNATAAGGATAAAAGCACACAGNCTTATCNCCTTCTGAGTCAGGTCAGGGCATTTCTCCCTAAGATTGCGTATAAATNCGGGATGTGTAAGTTCGAAGTATATCCGGAATGCTTCCCACACATCTTTATCCGCCTTGAATCCCTTCAATGCCACCTTCATCGCATTGATTTTCTCCTGTGGTCCGGTATCGGAATCTGTAATTATCTCATTCATCTGGGCAACCACACCACTCATTCTTGCCAACTCCAAACCACGCCCAACCAGCTCACGCTGTTGACCCGCTATCTTTTCATTAGATGCCTCAAGTTTCTCTTTATTTTTATCAACAATGGCANCCNAGNNCAAATCAGTTNCTTTCAANCGGCTTCGATATGCACGAATTTTAAACATACANATAATCATNATTANCAAAAATATAATANTTACNNAAACAGCCACTATAATCCCACTTGAATATCTGTGTATCCGATTTTCCTCCGTTTCAAGCCTATCGGTCAATTTGAGTTGCTCTATACCAAAAAGAGCATCCCCTTGTCTTTCCTGAGCATTTATCGAGTCTGTCATGCTACGATATAAGTCAAGACAGCGATAACCCTCCTCATACTTGCCTAAGGCACCAAGTGTCTCTCCTTTTAAGGCTAAAAACTCTACGTAAGAAGGATGTTGTCTCATCCAGACAGGAAGATCAAGATTCTGGTCTATCAGCCTTAGAGCCTCCTCCGGTCTGTCATATTTCAACAAGAAACTGACATAATTCTTAATATTTGTAAGCCGGAGATCGGGACTGACAGATTTAGACAAAGTTTTTATATATAAATTTTCAGCATACTCCTTCTGTCCCATACCATCATAGGCTATCGGAAGACACATATCGAAAAATTCCTCTACGGATGGTTCCCTACCGATTGATCTTAAACTATCAACGTAGAGCAGTGTCTTTTTAAAATCATTATTGTGAATAGAATAGATTATGTCACCCTTTAGGAGCTGGCGCTGCGCATATGCAATATTTTCCTGAGGAATTTTAGCCTNCTTTAATCNTTCACATACTTTCCGCGCNTCTTCAAGATATTGACGGGCGGCTTCTANCTGATGTGACGTCACTGCCACATTCATCATAAACATCCTTATGGGCAATTCCATGTATAACAGTGAATCCGGATGCTGTTGTGACAAATATTCATGTGCATTAAGAATCACTGCGGAATAACGACCTATTGACTGCAAAAGGTAAAGATAATCTACCTGCATCCTTATCTTTTTGGAAATGTCAATCCGAATATCCGGATTTTTAAGTATTTCCGAATACAATTCAATTGCCCCTTTAATGTCACCCTTATCTTTTAGAATATTTATTTTTTCCCTCAGTATCGTAATATCATGCGGGAAACGCAACAATAACGAATCGGCGGCTGCCAGTCTCAAGTCTTTATCCTCAACAGAATCAGCCAATATGGTTTTCCACCATACGGTAGATTCAAAATCGTCGTGGCTTTTCTTTACCGGTATTGATTCCCCACTTTCATGAGCAGCGACCACCTCAAGGCTTCCCGTGATAAGAATCCAGGAGATCACACCCATTAAACCAACCAATAGCCTATATATGATAAGTTTTGAATAATTCATCTTGCTCTACTTAAGTTTTACTTACAGTCAGGAGCCGTAAGAGCCTCCTTCATCAAAAACCCAGTTATGAATTGACAAATTTACAAAAAAATTTTGAGTAATATGATATTTTTTTTAAACTACCTCTTCAAGAAATTTACAGTTACTCAGATTTGACAATATATATCATTTTTAAGATGAATGAAACACATATGTCAATAAAATTCCTACTTCATTTGCATAATCACACATAGGATATATTAGGAAAGGAGCTTTATAACTACGTCATTTATACAATATCACATTTATAGAATATTCATAAATAATTGTTATTCAATAAATTTAACTAATGACGTAGCTATGAATACTACGTCATTTACATATCACGTAACTATGTTGTAAGGTTTTATTTTGAAATAGCCTTCTTACCGATTAATTTTGCAATATCGTATAATTTAAAAGTTGTCCCTATGATTAAAATCAGACTTATGACTGTCATTGCCGCCTGTGCGACATTTTTGACGGCGTTGCCGGATAATACCGGAAATGAAATAGTGGAGTTCTCTCCAAATCTCAAGCCTGAAAATACCCAAAGGCGTATAGAGAAAACGCAAGATGAGCCCCATATGGCTCCTGCCCTTCACCCGTCGCTGAGAAAGAATGCCTCCCGCGAGGCTATACCCGGAATCATTACCGAACTTCCGGCCGATGCTGAATATTTTGACTATAACAGAGATGGCATTGCCTTCTATTACAACTATGGAACCGTGTATAGCGAATATCTGGTAGCTCGCCAAAGCGAGATCTATATCTGCGGTTCTGATGTATATCTAAAGAATCCTGTGATCGATTACCCGACCGATACCTACATCAAGGGTAAAATTGATGAAGAAGGAATGACATTTGATCTGCCTCAGGCTATAAGTGCTTATGAATGGGATGGACAATATTACTATACTTATGCTTCCATGCTGGAGTTGACCGACAATCCGGAAACCGGCAATCTTACCTACGGCACACTTGAGGATGGCGAAATGAACCGGCTTGTGTTTTACCGGGATACGGAGAATACAAACAAATTCATAATGGATAACNAGGGTATGATGAAGGACGTATACTCGGCACGATTGATAACTACATGTATTGGACTGGATTCGGTGAATATAATGTGGTATACACCGCTTTTGACACTCCGCTTATCACACCACCGGATGATATGGAAACCGACCACTANATCATCGCCTGGAAGACTGCAAGCGCAAGGATGGTGACTATCGGCATTTCCGGTTCTGACTGCTACATCCAAGGCCTTTCCTATTATGCTCCCGAAGGCTGGATAAAAGGTTCTTACAAAGATGGCAACATCATTCTGAAGTCAGATCAATATGTGGGCATAAATTATGATTGGGATATGCGGTCACGTCTTTTCTTTAAGGCAGCTAAATTAGAGCCGGTATGGGTAGAATGGGCTCAGGAATATTACGACCTGCCCGTTGCCACTGAAGAAATGGTGCTTACTTATGATGCCACTACCCGCACTTACTCATCTGAAGATGTCATTGGCTTTACAACCGGCAATGCCCCCGATGCACAGTTCTATGAGTATTATGCAGCTCCGACACTTCGATTCCAACCAGACGACATTTCTCTCGTGCCTGCCAAACCTATCTATAAAGATTATTATCCGCTTGAGTCAATACAAGACGCTCAGTGTATCCACTTTATTATTCCCGACCTTAACGTTGACGGATATCTGCTGCCTCATGATAATCTATATTACAGAGTGCTTGTGAATGGGGAACCATACATCTGGGAACGTACCGAATATCCAACAATTCCTGAGGAGACTATGGAATGGATGCCTGTGGATCATGACGACTGGTGGGATTTTATGACTCATGATGATTATATCTCNATAGTAGTCTATGTGGCCGGTATGTCTACTCTTGGCNTACAGTCTTGTTTCTATGATGGTGAAAACCGCTATGAATCGGAAGTAATGTCTTTCAACACCGATGATCCCATGTCGGTTGAGAGTATAGAAAATCATGGCGACATAAGAGATATAAAATATTATGATATGTCGGGGCTTGAAGTCACACAGCCTTCAAAGGGATTATACATTAAAAAAATAGTTTTTGANGACNNCACGGTGAAAACTTCAAAAATAGCTGTGAGATAATAATCAACATCTTAACTCTTGTGAGACTGATGAGGGGATTCTCTCTTCAGTTTCACAAGCAAAAGACGGATTTAAAATTTACAAATATGAAACTACACAATATTTTAGCTACGATTTTGCTGACAACAGGCGCAATAATAGGCCACGCTAATGAGGTAACTTATTCNTATGCCAATCTTGACGGAGAGTTAATAGCCTACGGGAATCCGAAAGCAGACAATTATGATGTGGCGATAAAAATGACCAATCTCGGCTTCGAGAATATCAGTGTAAAAGGAATAAAAGTCATGTTTCCTGACACCCCGGATATTTCCGGGTGCAAGGCATGGCTGTCAACAGAACTTAAAGTGGAAAACAATCAAAATGTAGTTGACCTCACCACAGTTGAGGCCACAGTAGCTGACGGCTACCTTTCAGCCACATTCCCTGACGGTTTTGTAATTCCTGAGGAGGGTATTTTTGTAGGTTACTCTTTTTGCGTAGAACAATACAATGATGACACCAGAGGTCCCGTCATTCTGGGAAACGGGAATAACCCTGATGGGTTCTATATGCATACTTCCCGCAAATATTACAGCTGGGTAAATATGTATGACAGGACCAACCTTGTGTCGGCAATGGAAATCATCCTTTCCGGCGATTTTCCATCTAACAACGGATCCATCAATCTGGAAACGGATCTTAATTTCTCCTTGTCACAAGATGAACTTGAGATCCCTCTGACTTTCACCAACTATGGATCTCTGCCTATCGAATCCATGGAGTTTTCTTATTCTTTCAATGGCTCTGACACCTACACATGCTCCACTACGTTCGATCCCGCTTTAAATCTCCAGTTCACAGGCACAACACCCCTCACGATATTTATAGACAATAAGGCGGAGGCAGGGAGAAATGATTTTGAGCTAAGCCTGTCTAAAATCAATGGTGAAGAGATTTCAAATCCGGAGGCTACCTTGACAGCACCCCTATACATATTCGCCAATGTTCCAAAACGCAGAGTCCTCGTTGAAGAATACACAGGCCTTTGGTGTGGCTACTGTCCGAGAGGGTATGCCGCGATGGAATATATGGCTACCAACTATCCTGACGATTATGTGGGAGTGTCCTACCATTCACGTGACGCAATGGAAACAGTGCCATATACCGATTATCCCTGGTTAGTGACAGCCTTCCCGGTGTCTACCATTGACCGCCTTGAACAAGGGGATCCTTTCTTCTGGAATGATTTCTCCGGCTTCGGTTTCCTGAGCGCCTGGGAAAAAGAACTCAAGAAATTCACCCCGGCTTCGGTTGATCTCTCCAACGTAGCCTATGATGCAGACAGTAATACGGTAAGTCTGACAGCAGACGTATCCTTTATCAAGGAACCGGCCAATGATTGCAGCATTTTTTATATCCTGACTGCCAACGGTCTCTCCGACGACACTTGGGTTCAGACAAACTATCTTTCAGGAGAAAACTTTGACAATTATGGAATCGAGGCCATCCGTGAGTTCGTGGAGGGGCCGGGAGCCATTACAGGATTAGTCTTTAACGATATACCGGTAAAATGGACCAATCTGAAAGGTGTTGAAGGGAGTCTGCCTGACGCCATAGCGATTATCCCGGACAACATTTATAGCCACTCTATAGAATTCGGCCTTAGTGACACTCTGAGCGCCCAAGGATTCGATCTCATTGGCCAAGCCTCTTCTATCCGTGCTATTGCCGGAGTTGTGGATAATGTCACCGGAGAAGTGCTTAACTGTGCAGTAGCTATGATCGATGGTCTTTCAGGAGTAGACGGTGTATCCGTAGAAGATTCTGATGTGGAGTTCTACACTGTAGACGGCATAAAAATCAATCAACCCACAGATTCAGGAATATACTTACGCCGCAGTGGGAAAAAGATAGAGAAAATATTGGTAAGATAATTCTTGACTGGACAGTAATTATAGGTTAAACGGACAGGTTGCCGCATAGTAGGCAATCTGTCTTTTTATTTCTGTTTCCATCTTTCCTTACCCATCTTCTTCACTATGTAGTAAGATGAATCTAATGAAAAATCAATTCCCAGGATGATGACTTTCCATAATTCAACATTTATGACCAAATGATTTTCCCAATAATCTGATGGCCATCGACTGATAAATTTTCCAAATATCAATTTTATTACTATTTTTGCAAAAAATAATAGCTTATGGAAGTATGGGTTATCTGGCTGATTGTTGCCACTCTGCTTGTGATTATTGAAGTTCTGACCCAGATGGTATGGACCCTTTGCATCGCCATCGGATGTATCATCGCCCTCCTGCTCTCTATCCTTGGAGTTGATCTGGCATGGCAGCTAATTAGTGTAGGAGCCGCCTCTGTAGTGGCGTTTATATGGCTTGTGCCAGTGCTTAGGCGTTGGCATGATGAAAACAATCGACACCAGAACCGTGATGACCGCACAGGCATGGAGGCTTTATTGGGGAGACGAGCCATAGTCACTGAAGACATACGACCCGGCCGACTCGGCAGGGCACGTATTGACGGNGATAACTGGCAGGTGTGTTCTTCTTCAGATGAAATCATCTTTCGTGGCAGTGAGGTAGTCGTAACTTCTTACGACAGCATTATCCTACATGTTCAAATTGTTAACCCTAAATAACCAACTTTTTATGTCTACANTATNAATNATTCTGNNAGNCTTGATAGTGCTACTTGNCATAGNNNTAATATCATNCTNGGGGTCAAGGTGGTGCCCCAGTCAGAGACCCGCGTAATCGAACGGCTCGGACGCTTTCATAGCGTTTTGGCACCGGGCCTGAATTTTATTGTCCCATTTATTGACCGCCCCAAAACCATCTATACCCGACGCATCGAAAACACTGTCGGCAACCATACCGTAGTGCGTATGACAGCCACCAAAGTCATTGATCTCCGCGAACAGGTCTATGATTTTCCCTCTCAGCAAGTCATCACCCGTGATAACGTCACAACCGAAATAAACGCGCTAATCTATTTCCAGATTACAGACCCAAAGAAAGCCGTTTACGAGATTGACAATCTTCCTAACGCTATAGAGAAGCTGACTCAAACGTCGTTGCGAAACGTGATCGGCGAGCTGGAGCTTGATGAGACCCTCTCATCACGTGACACTATCAATTCACGCCTTCAGAATATCCTTGATGATGCAACCAATAAGTGGGGAGTAAAGGTAAACCGTGTCGAACTTCAGGATATAACTCCACCGGAAAGTGTGCGCGTGGCAATGGAGAAGCAGATGCAGGCGGAGCGTAACCGACGGGCCGAGATCCTTAATGCCGAAGGAGAGAAGCAATCGGTCATTCTGCGTTCTGAGGGTGAACGCACCTCAAAGATTAATCAGGCGGAGGCTGTAAAGCAAGCTGAGATTCTGCGCGCTGAGGGAGAAGCCCGCGCCATCATCCTCAATGCGGAAGCAGAAGCAGAGGCCATCAAGAGAGTGGCGGAAGCTGTGGCGGCCACAAAGACAGATCCTGCCACCTATATGCTTGCCATGAAATACATAGAAACTTTAAAGGACATGTCGTCCGGCAATGGAAGCAAAACGGTGTTCATGCCCTACGAAGCCACCTCCGTCTTATCCTCACTCGGCTCAATCAAATCACTTTTCCCAGATAAATAACAGATTATCCACATAAAAAATGGCAACTCAATTGGGCTGCCATTTTTAGTAGTGAATTTCCAATTACTTCTTATGAGCTACGGCTGCTTTCTCAATCGGAAGGCATTGCATATAGTTACGGATATATACCTCAAAACCTGCCACATCTTCCGGAGTCGGTGCAATGCTTGTGCCGGTATTGCCGTCAAACACTTCCATCTCAAGATAATCAGCAAGATTGCGGTCATTTTTGTTGTTGACAAGGTAACCGGCAAGCAAAGCCATGCCCCATGCCCCACCCTCTCCGGCGGTCTCCATCACAGAAATCGGAGAATTAAGAGCTGCGGCAAGAATACGCTGACCTACACCGGGAGTCTTAANCAGACCGCNATGACCAGTAATGCGGTCTACCTTTATCTTCTCCTCANTAAAAAGAATATCGTTGCCTATCTTCAGACACGCANCGGCAGCATGANGGTTAGCACGCATAAAGTTGGCAAGGTTGAAACGGTTGCCTACGCTGCGCACGAAGAGCGGGCGCCCCTCCTTAAGCCCTGTGATAGGCTCGCCGGAGAAGTAGTTGTAGCTCATGAGGCCTCCGCAATCGGGGTCGCCGTTGAGGGCGTTTGTGTAGAGCTTGCCGAAGATCTCGTTCATGTCTACAGGCTGG
>WFLX010271428.1_pt2 | contig 10278 bp, 4 predicted proteins | sample 4967041 | NCBI WGS metagenome assembly WFLX01 (sample SAMN12857096, study PRJNA449069) | gut metagenome | isolation source: stool from male and female vole | host: Microtus ochrogaster | place: USA:Florida | collected 2017
ANCNAANCAGGCTTNNGAATCAANATGAATNNATTTACATCCTGCAGCATCTGTCTTTGACCAAGCTCCTGATAATTCAAGGTAAACGTCAGGGCAAGACTGAGAAACATACAAGTCGAATGAAGCGCAGTCTGGCATTTGCACAAGAATGCCACCTCCCTCTAGGTTGCTGAACCAGTCTTCAACTGCTACCGGCATTATTATGCCACCCACTTTAGCTCCTTCGCCGCCTTCTTCGCCTTTCGTATTGTACCCCTTTACAGTGGCATCTGCTACAGTCTCGGGAGTAATAAGTGAGCCCGGGAACTTAGGATCGTCAATCTCGTATTGAGCATCTACGAGTTGAATCTTCTTGTCTGCTCCTACATATTTGGCTATCTTCTCAGGGGTGTCGAGCCAAAGCCAGCCTTCAGCATCGCAATCCGCCGGGTCAAAGAAGTTGTAGGTTGTTTCTTGCGCATTTACTGCTATAGCAGCAAGTGCCAAAAATCCTGTTAGTACAGTTTTTTTCATAGAAAACACTTTTTTAATTGGTTAAACATATTGTTATTGTTAAATCTCGCGCCAATCAGGATTCTGGTCGATTCCATGATAGCGTATGTCACTCCATGCAATAGGATAATAGTATTGGCGAACGTTGAAATATCGAGTGTTGTCGTTTTTGCCATTCACTACTATATTTGTTGCTATGCTTTTGTTTCCATTTTCATCATAAATCACTCGGCAGCCATACAGAGGATTGGAGGAGCCGCACATCACTTTCTCTGCTGTGCCATATCTGAAGAGATCCCAATAAGTGGTCTTTTCAAACGCCAATTCCACACGTCGCTCATTGAGAATGTCATCCCAAGTGAGTGATGTAAGTTCCGGCATGTGTACACGACGACGGATTTTATTCACTTTCTCCATTGCATCTCCAATACGACCATGGCGGAAATCAATTTCTGCATAATCGAGAAGAAGTTCGGCATACCGCCAGATAATGTAATTCTGTGAACTTGCATAGTTCTCGTCATAATCTATCTGCTGGCTCTCGCGTAGAAATTTCGACATGTAATATCCTGTGCGGGTGTTGGAGGCAGTCGTGGAGGCTCCGTATGGTGTCAAGTCCTTACTCGGTACATATTTGCCATCTACCTGATTGTAATGAATCTCAATTGTAGTGCCTTTCCATTGCGAGCCATCATAGAGGATATTGGCATAGAAACGCCAGTCGCGACCTTCCCATGGATTGTTCTTGTCGTAGCCCGACCCATTTTCGGAGATACGCTTTCCATTTTCCATACGATATTCATCCACATGATTTTGCGTAGGATTGTATGCGCAATTAAGGCCAGTCAGGGATGGAGGATTGGCATCACGGTCAAGTTTATGTCCAAACCCTTGCATAAAGTTGCCATCTTCACTGTGCTGAACTTCCCATATCGATTCCATAGAATTCTTTGTGAGGAATATCTCGCGGTATCCTTTAACTACGCCATTGCGATCGTTTGCTGGAATCTCAATGAGTCCATAGCATCCGAGTGCCATGACACGGTCGTATTCCTTGCCTGCATTAGCAAGCATTTCCAACGAACGATCATCCGGGAATCCAAGATATGACGGTTCTTTATTTTGATAAGGCACTCCTGAAGCCCAGAAATAGGTCTTCCCTTTAAGCATGAGTGCAGCTCCTTTTGTGGCACGTCCTACCATGGATTCTTCATGCCTCTCCGGAAGAATACTTGCTGCCAATTCAGCTTCATCTGTGATGAACTTCACCATTTCCTCATAACTTGCTCTTGGGAATGTCTCAGGATTATCAAGAGGATTATAGGGATAGTCAATAATTAAAGACCCTCCAAATCTGCGCAATAATAGATAGTAATAGTAAGCTCTAAAGAAATGGGCCTCCCCAATAAGACGCTGTTTCACTTTTAGAGGAAGTTCAGCCTCATGCTGAAGCAAGGTGTTGATTGATCTTATTTGGGTGTAGTAGTTCTCCCATAGCAGTTTGCCACGGCTGTTAAGGAGAGTTTGTCCTCCTTTGAGAATTTCTCCATAACCGGACTGATACCAGTCGCTACGCCCTACTGTTATCTGGTCGCCATACCATGGGTCAAATTCCTCTCCCAAGTTTTTTATGAATGTGGAAACAAGCACATAAAACCCGTTGTCCATATTTCTATACCACTTGGCAGTGTATTCATTTAGAAGCATCTCATCACCCCAAATTTCAGTTTCAGCAAGTTTATCGAAGGGCGCATCGCGGAAAATGCTGTCGCAAGATGGAAGCGACACCATAATCATGAGTGCTGTCAGAAAACTATATATTTTTTTCATTATCTTTTGATTTTAAATTAGAGAGAGTTTAGAAACCAAAACCAAGCGACACACCATAACCTCTTGTGATAGGATANCCGCGTAACACTTCNGGGTCCATTCCATGGAGCGACGACCATGTGTGNAGGTTNGATCCCTGCAAAGCGATATCNANTGTAGANATACCNCTGCGTTTNAGAATATGCGAAGGTACTCNATATCCTATNGTCAATGCTTTCAANCGAAGGAAATTGCAATTGCGCACCCAGAAAGTNCTCTCCCTTCTATTATTGTCGCCTGTNGAGGCAAACTTTATTCGGGGATAAGAGGCATTGGGATTTTCAGGAGTCCAAGAGTCTTTGAGGTGATAATCCTGGAATCTCTGAAGTGAGTTGCTTTCCAAAGTGTAGAGCTCATTGATCTTTTGGTTGTAGCCTCCTACACCGGCAAATTGAGCATTGAAGTATATTCCTTTCCACTCTGCGCCCAATCCAAAGCCGTAGCTGACATCTGGCATAGAGGAGTTTGGAACGTAAATCATATCGTTGATTGTCAACTTATTATCTCCGTCCTGATCAAGATATTTGATATCGCCGGGGCGGAGTGTGGCATTGCCACGCCCATCTTGATCTACAGGCCAATTGCGGATTTCTTCTTCATTTTGGAATAAACCTGCTGCTTCATAAAGGTTCCATACCATATAGCGTTGTCCTTTGAGACGCTGATTTTCAGGAAGAGTTGACTCATCACCCCAGTCGAGCACGATGTTGTCGCTTGTGCCTATATTGAATGATACATTATAATGAAAATCTCCTATCTGGTTGACATGGCGGATGGAGAAGTCAATTCCGCGATAGCGTACCTTTCCAATATTCACAAGAGCTGATACTCCGCCCGTGCCTACCGATGACGGGAACAACTGTGCACGCGCTTCAGTCACCATATTGGTGCGTGTGCGCTGATACCATTCAACCGATGCTGACACTCGGTTGTTCCAAAATCCAACATCCAGACCTACATTGAAATCTTTTGATTTTCCCCAAGTGAGGTCAGGATTGGGAAATGAACTGATAGAGGGGATAAGTGTCGTAGACCATACACCTCCAAAATTGTATCCCTCGCTATTGGTGAAGTTATAGCTCTGGAGATAACCGAAATCTGTGATTGCACCGTCATCGCCGAGAATACCGGCACTTGCTCGTATCTTAGCCAACGACATGACAGAGGGAGACACATTTTTGAAAAATCCCTCATTGCTAATCACCCATGATGCGGATACCGTAGGAAAGAAACCCCAGCGTTTGCCCGGGGCAAAACGTGTAGAACCATCTTCGCGGAAACTAAATTCTGCAAAATAGCGGTTGTCATATCCGTATGATGCCCTTCCTACTATTGAAGCACGCTCGTTATAGTATTCATTACCAGAAATGGATACACTTACAGATGCACTTCCTATCACCTCAGGATAAATACCCGGTTTGTCGCTGTTTAAGGCTCGTAGATATTTATTGTGATAGTCTTGATAATTCACTACCAGGGTTGCTGACACATCATGCTTTTCTCCAAAAGTGTGGCTGTAGTTGAGACCCGCCTCTATGAGCTTGTTCTTGACAGTCTGAAACCTTTCTGACATTGAAATCTTTGCCTTCGGGTAGATTGTATTCTCGTCTACGTATGTGGTCCCGGTAAGCGGATTGTAAATGTAGAGTTCTACAGGTTTGCTGTATTCAGTATTGTTATTATGATTGAAATCCATAGTGCCTCTGGCATAGATCTGCAATCCCTTTAGGAAAGGGAAATCATAACGAAGCACAGCACTGACTGTATGGAAGTCCATGTTGTTTTTTGTATACCCTCCGCTTCCTTCCAAATTAATCAGGGGATTGTATCCTTCTATACTTGCCAGAGTCCCATCTGTATAGCGGAGCACTTGGAGAGGAGAGTAGCTATAGGCTTCATCAAGGGTTGCATAACTTGTGTTCTTATAGTTTGATACCGACCCGCTGAAGTCTACTGAAGCGGTAAGTCCGGAGAAAAGTTCTGCATCGATTTTTCCAGAATAATTGTATCGGCTTCTGCCGATATTAGAGTAAAGTCCTTTCGATTCGGAGTAGCCACCCGAAAGGAAATAGCGTATTGACTGCACTCCTCCTGAGATGGATAAAGAATGGCGTTGGCTATGGCCCCATTTCTTCAGATGGTCCATAATATTCTCATCAGCGTATAGGTTGGGATTGCTGCCGATAAGATCAATGTCGATAGGAGAGTATACTCCGTCGGCCGAACTTTCTACTGCACGGTTATACAACTCAGCGAACTGGCGAGCGTTCAAGAAATTTGGAAGATTTGTGGCCTGCTCTAAATTGAATTGCCCACGATAATTCACATGTGCCTTCCCCGCAGTTTGTCCGCGTTTGGTCTGCACAAGAATTACTCCGTTGGCAGCTCGTGCACCATATACTGCTGCCGCAGCAGCATCTTTGAGAATCGATATGCTCTCTATGTCGTCGGGATTCAAATCGCTTAGTCGCATCTCCCCATCATTTGTATTGGTGCCAAGGCGAGGAATTCCATCGATAACTAAAAGAGGGTTGCCGGTATTGCCTCTGACACTGATTCTTGACTCCTGGGCGCTGGATGGGTCAGCACTGGTCAATGTGACTCCAAGACCTGATACCTGCCCGGCAAGACTTTGATCTATATTCATGGCAGGTATTTTTTGAAGATCTGATGCTTTCAAAACTTCTACCGAAGAAGTCAGCGACGACTTCTTTGCNGTGCCGTAGCCTATCACAACGACTTCGCTCATNTCGCTNGCATTGACTTCCANNGTGATNTTGACTTCAGTTTCTTTTGGAGTGACCTTCACTGATTTAGCGGCATAACCTACATAGCTCACTGTAAGGTTGATATTTTCGTCAGCAGGGACATTGAGCACAAAACGCCCATCTATATCTGTCGCTGTAGCTATCAGGCTACCATCTACTTTTACTGTAGCTCCGGCCAACTCCTCACCATTTTCGTCTCTTACCTCACCCTTAATCTGACGTGTGGCAGCAAACACATTGATAGCTGCCGTCAGCATTATGGTGATGATTATTNATCGTTTCATAGGGAAAGAGTTTTTATTTATTATGTTACAATTTCTGTTATTAAGAAACTCCCTTCAGGAGTTTATCTATCACCTTTAGTTGATATGAGTAGAACTCACGGCTCTTGACGTCGCTCGCGGTCTTCACGCAACGGCTGTAAAGATTTCTTACCTTTCTAAGCTGTCGGGTCATCAAAGGCTTGAGTTCCGAAGCAGGAAGTGTGGATTCTTCGAGGGCTATTCGAAAGAAGGAGCGTGCTTCTTCTATGTCGATGCCGGCTGCCGATAGATCATGGGAGCATGCTANAGAGGGAGCAGANTTGAGTGCTANAAACTCNGCAANGTCNGCCGAGGCGTCNAGANTCTTATCTCCTACCTGAATACCGCTGATTTGCTCAAGTCCGGAATGTTTAGCCATCGCAGAAATAGCGCTGATCTGAAGGTTATATTCCGTGTCATTTAGTGGGCGTCCNTTATATGATGCTTCAAAAATTGCTGCAAAGGCATCATCAAGGAAATCTTCAACCTTATAGCAATTCTTGGGGTCAGCAGCATAACCCTTTTTTATGCGTCCCAAAACTCCGGGAGAAGTAAAGCATCCTACAACACTCCTTTCCACTTTATTTCTCCAGTTGTTGGGCTCCTCAAATTTTACCATTAGATCTGCAGGCTCAAGCCAATCACATTCCCTGACCTGTTTGAGCAGCCATTCCACTGCTCGCTTCTGTTCATCTTTACTGAAATAGTTGCGGGCAGCCCCGTCGTCAGAACCCTGGCGGATCTCTTTAAAACGCACTCCTCCGATATAGGGAAGCACATGAGAAATGTGGCGCCCATACTGGTTGACAACCGACTTATATGTGGCATAAAGTTTCTCATAAGTCTCATCCTGTTCTCCAGCCCAATCTTCAAAGTTTTGCATTATTATTTTTAGGTTGGAGATTGCAAGGTCGCCAGCTTTTATATGGTCGTTGCTTAAGTCTTCTGTCTGATCCGTAGGATCTATTAGCCCAAGCACCTGTTGCGCGCCAAATTCATACATTGGGTCGCCGTCATGTTCGCGGATCCATTTATTGAGCGTGGGAAGTTCTGCAAACATATCCTCTGCTCCTGGTATTAGTCGGTATCCCCAATTTATGGCATGTATGTCATAGACTCCTACAGGGGGAGGAGTGAGTCTTACGCCTCGCTCATAGTCGCCTGGCTGTGCCACAAAATTGTTTCTTGCATAGTCCATAATCGACGGAGTTGTTCCGTATTTCTGAGTGAACTCTGGATCGCGTAGATTATCGATGGTGAAGGCATAGCTTGCTCCCATATTATGCATAAGTCCGAGCACATGTCCCACCTCATGCGCTGTCACGTATGTAAGCGACTCATACATGACTGAATCAGCAAACACTTTCTCGCGTACGCGTGGATCAACGGCTCCTGTCTGTGCAAAACGCCAGTCATGCACAAGTTGCACCACATTATGATACCATATCACATCACCACCTAAAATTTCGCCGGTCCTGGGATCTACATGTGATGGTCCCATCGCATTGGCTGTAGGTGTGACGCAATAGCGTACGCAATTCACTCTGATGTCGTCTGCGTCGAAGTTTGGATCATCTGTAGGATAATCGCGTGCCTCAATTACATTCTTGAATCCGGCAGCCTCGAAACCTTTGTTCCAATATTCTATTCCTTCTTTCACCGCGGGTTTCCACTTATCTGGGAATGCGGAGTCTACGTAGAATATAATTTGCTTCTTGGGCTCTACCAGTTTGCCTGCAAAGTATGCTTCAAGATCCTCTTCTTTAGGCTCTATCCTAAAACGATTTATTATATTGTAAGATTTNCTGCCNTCAANATCANAGGAATAAAGATTCTTTGTGTCGNAAAAGTATCCTNCTCGGTTATCTTGTAGACGTGGACGCATCGGATTTGCAGGANGNTGGACTATGTAGCGTGACATTGANACGGTATNGGGGGAANGTGCCTTGCTTGTAGTGTATGCCAGCCTGCTTTCGATCATAATATTATCAGGGAAGGATTTCACAGCTGATATAGCTGAGCCATCTTCATAATGCGTTCCATCTACTCCTTTGCGTCCGCTCAGCAATACCGCTATAGGATTACTGTCTTGAATAGGAGTTATGACGCGTTCGTCACCCTTAAAAAAGGATGTGACATCGATAAACGACCTCCCATCTTCCTTATATTTTATCTTAAAACCTTTGACTACTGGATCAATGAAATTTTTGTGAAATGAGGAGCTTATCGGATCTGATTGATCCACCACCGCATTGTTTTGCACTACGTGCATGTATACATTGTAAGGATCTTTTGTGAAGCGTATTACGAGGGGTGTAATATTCATTTGCCCTGCCACCAGATCGCTGGTGTCTGATATGCCATTTACACGGCTTACAAGCATATATGTGTAGTNGAATGNGCTGTNTGGTATGGANAGNTNTAGGGTGCCGTCTTTCTTTNAGTAANCANCCATCATGCCTTTGAATTCTTGGGCTTCTTTAAGATCATTCTTGAATTTTGTGCTGTCAGTCTGCTCTTTTGTTTTGGAAGNTTCAGACTTGGTGGCCTCAGTANTGNGTTTTTTCCCAAATAATTTGGCGTTAGCCGAAATTNGNGAAAGTAGCATTGTCGCTATTACACCTGCAGAAAGGAATGAAATTAAATATTTTGGTTTCATTGTGAAAGATGAAAGATAGCTTGATGATTGTAACGAGGCTTTGAGATTAGCTTTATGCGTTTTCTCTCGGCTGTAAATTATGGAAAATTTTATAAATGCAGTGCAAAGATAAGAAAAAAAATTTAATTGCCAACTAATGTTGATATAAAAATTAATATTCAACTGTTGCTCCGAAATTGAANGCCATTTAGATTATGAGTAGAAAAATTAGGCTCCGTCTTTATGACGGAGCCTATAAATCTTTGTCAAACGGCTTCAGAATATAATCTGTAAACGTGCTTCCAGTGTGTTGACGTGGCGGCTTGGGAGCATTCCTTCCACCAGGCGGTCGTGGACAGTAGTGTATGAATAGCGCAGGCGAGCCAGCATCCATGAATTGATGTAATAGTTGAGTGTGCAGTTGGCATCGTGCATTATACCTCCGTGGATACCAGCTTTTCCATCAGATGCATCAGTATAGTTGTAGCCAAGCACTAACTCAAGTGAGCCCTTGGATGGGGTAGCTACTCCTGCATCTGCATGAGAGTAATTATAATGATTGCCAATCAGAAGAGTGCGCAGCATTCCATAAACGCCATGTGCTTGGTAATTGTGGAAGCCATCCTTCCGGGCTACATTCATATAATAATACTGAGATTCAAAGGCTATTCTATTCTTGACCAAGAGCAGTTCAGGAGTCAATTTGAAAGTGCCGCTCGCATGTTCTATATTTGCAGCCAGAAGTGGCACCTTAGACACTCTGCTTGGGAAATTGGCTGTGTANTTGAATCCTTCGTGATCATCAGCTGTTGGTTTCGAATAGTGGAAAGAGGCTCCTACTTGCACTACATCTCCATCNGCGTGGCGTGGACGCCATACGAGACGTGTCTGAACGCCCCATGCCTGTCTGCCCAATACATTTGCATTNTGGGTCATCGCTCCGGCTTCAACAAATGCAGAGGTGCCTGCAAAATATTGCCCCTTGTCATATACCCACATTGCTGCAAGAAGGCGGGGATTTGCATTGAAGAATTCGTTGGAAGTTGGCTCTTCGTATGTCTGCTTCATTGATGAGCTGGTCTCGGAATTAAGTCCCCATTGCGGAACGAAATAGCCTACTCTGACGAGGTTGGCAGGATCGAAGTCATATTCGAAATAAGTATCTTTTAGGCCGACTTTGCCGTATGAAAATCCGACGTCGATTTTTGCTTTCCATTTTCCGTAAGTGAATTTTGCACCCAATCNCACANCANGAATTGCCACTCCNTCCACGAATCNTGNGTCGCTCCCTTCGGCGACTCCTTTATTGCCTCCCATNTAGAATGCTCCGTCCATAAGGACTCTTCCTGTAGGCTTGAATGATAGTTTTGATGCCGGAATAGAGTCGTCGGCTATGGCTGAAAACGCACCGAGTGCTGTGGCCAATAATATTAGGATAGAATTTTTCATAGCTTTGGATATGTTAAGGTTTGCTGCCTCTTTTGAAGACAGCCGGAAACGAAATATCCGGTAAATTAGGTTGGATTATTAGGAGGGAGGAAGAGCTATGAATTTGAGTTTCCCATTTTTATTTATATGGAGTCTTGGATGGTCAGTCAGTTGTAGTAGGTGTAGGCACTGGTGTTCCTTTGGCTACCTTGCCGGCTTTCTTGAGTTTCTTAAATTCTTTCTTGGCTTTATCAAGCTGTGACTGGAATGCCGGGTCGGCATGAAGTCTGGCTACGGTCATTGCTCCGGTAAGTCGTCCGGCATCAACATCGCTTTGGAAATGATATCCGCATATCACACGGCTTTCTCCCATATCAAATCCGCGTTTTAGAATTTCATTCTGGCGCTCAGGGTTGATTTCAGCAAGCACAAGAGCTGTAGCCCATCCTATTGATGTGTGTCCTGAAGGATACGAACCATTGGTGGAAAGTTCTTCTTGCTGTTCCGGATTGCAAGTGTCTTCTTCGTAGAAGCTGAAGGGACGTCTCCGGTTATAATAGTCTTTGGCCTCGCGGGTTCCAAGGTCGCCGGCATCTTCTCTCATCCCGACAATGAGCTTATAGATTTCTGGAGTGTCTTCACTGGTGATTTCAATTCCGAAAGCTTCCGAAAATGCTCTCGGCACTCCATCTCCTCCTACGCGTGCATCCTGCACTGCTTGTTCTCCACGAGGAGTGTTGCGCATGGTCTTTCCCCATGTGTAGCGGGCTTGATCGTTGAG
>WFLX010257450.1_pt1 | contig 10277 bp, 9 predicted proteins | sample 4967041 | NCBI WGS metagenome assembly WFLX01 (sample SAMN12857096, study PRJNA449069) | gut metagenome | isolation source: stool from male and female vole | host: Microtus ochrogaster | place: USA:Florida | collected 2017
TGATACGCTTAAACGTATCGTAGGAAATCCATGAGATAAGTCCGGCAGAAAGCAGGAGCACCACGATATTCATGAATGTCGTGACAAACCGTTCTGCCTTGGATTTCTGCTTTATTGTGGGGGTGGTTGTAGCTGCCATAGGGATTAAGTGTTAAGAGTCAAGAGTTAAGGGTCAAGAGTCAAGGGTCACGGTTTTTTGGGGCGTGCGAAATATGTGATAAGTGCGCCTGCCACCATCACAGCGATAGAGACAATCATCACCGTTGTGGGACCTCCGCTTTTCAGAAGCACCGGGATGATGAAGGCGCCGGCCACTGCTCCAGCCTTGCCGATTCCGGCTGCTATTCCTGTGCCGGTCCCGCGATTCTCAATAGCATATACCTGGCTCGGGAGAATAAACGTGATGAGGTGAGGACCTGCGTTAAGGAACAATTCGAAGATCACAAAGCCTGCTATGGCTACCCAAGATGGCCAATGGCACAGATATGCTGCCATCAAAAGGCCAAGCCCTATAGCGCTGCCCCAGAATCCGACAATCTGCATCTTGACATGATTCTCCTTCTTAAGGAGCCAAAGACCGAGTCCGAAGCCGACCATCATGACGAGTGTGAGCACGAATGTAAGGCCTACAGAGTGGGTTATGTGCTCTATTTGAGGAGCGGAGGCCGGGAGATTGCTGATTTTGAAACTTATGATGAGCACCGGGAGGAAGATGCCGATGCCATAGACACCAAGGCCCTCGCATGCCCAGGGCACACCTGTCAGGATTATCTTGCGCATGTGCTCCTTGATGAATGCCCCCATACTTTCNGGTTTGGCNTTNGGCTTGGAGGATGTGGCNGCNNCTACGTCGGATATCATTCTGACATTGGGACCGAGGAATTTCTCCACGGCTTCCTGAGCCTGCTCAGNATGTCCACGGCTCATNAGCCACTGTGGACTNTGGGCAAACCACAGNCGNGTTATGAACATTATGGCNGCNATGGCTGCCGTGATATAGAAAAGATNNGGCCAGATNGCTGCATCTTGCGTTTTNGTGATNGCAACATAGCATATGATGGCTACCACNGCACTNCCGGCTGAGGCCAAAGCCTTTGCAAGGCCAACCATGAAGGTGCGCCATTTGGCCGGCATCAGCTCGGAGATGTAGTCAGGGTCGAGGCTATATTCTCCTCCTATGGCGAATCCCATCAGGAAGAGCGANNCGAGCAGNACCGGNACNGCGTGGATNAAGACGCAGATNAGCGATGTGGCNAGGATNATNAGAGGGCAAAGACGGAAGAAGAAGAGATAGCCNTAGCGGTCGCTGAGNCGNCCGAACACNACAGTGCCCACCATGATGCCTATCAACGATATACAACCCATCAAGCCCTGTATGCCTGAGCTGAGCTCAGGATGGGCTACGAGCTGTATGAGTGGAATCACAATGCCGACAAGTGTCGCGAGTCCCTGGCCTATAAATTGCCCCAGAGATGCGGCTATCATTATAAATATCTGTCGAATTCCTAACGGCATCGTAGCCAGGTCGACAGTCTTGGATGTAGATGTGGTGGAATCAGTAGTCATTGTCTATCGTGTTTTTTCGTAGTTTATATAATATTAACACTACGCTGGCGTAAGGGTTCAAAATAGGCATAGAATAGCCAAGGAGGCTATTCTATGTAGATCTTTTCGGCTGTAGAGCCTTGGCGGCGGATAAAGATGCCGCCCTCAGGATTGTTGACACGCACTCCCCGCAAGTCGAAGTATTCGACATCGGCGGTGGAGTCGTCGGGCTGGATGGCTGAGACGCCTGCCGGGTCTACATTCACGTAGTCGCTGAAGAAGTAGAGGGATACGGGCTTGAAGTCTTTGTCGTCGTCCTCCTTTTCCCATTTTGCTGCCTGGACGGGAAAACCTGTCTGGTCGTCGTAGGTCACCTCTGTCTTTTTGGATTCGGTCTCAGTTGTGTTGCCTGATTGGCGATAGTCGGTAGTGGTCTGTTCGTTGAGCAGGCAGAAACCGAAGGGGTCGGCGGTATTGGTTTCCTTTTTGCTTACGCGGCTTTCGATGTAGAACTGGCCGTTGTCTTCGTCAAACTCCACCTCATANGTNTCGGCAGTATAGCTGTAGCATTCGTCAAATTCNTCGCGAGGNGNGAATTTTTCGGTGCAGTTGAAGGTGATCTCATTAATTTTCTGGTCGCCCATCATCATGAGGCTNTGGTAGCTGTCGCCGTCGTANGTGGCGGTGAATANAGCAGGTTCGGGCCAGTTTTCAGAAGTCACGTTGGCGCTNGCAACTCTATTGGCNGAGAAATACATGTCGGAGTTTATGTCGTCGCAATCCATCGAGAGTATCTGGCCGTCGGTAGTGTTCCAGACTATGTTGGTCCATTGTTCCTCGATTTCAGATGTGGTCTGGCCGTTTTTTTGTGTCAGTTTTTCATAAGTTANNGTCGAGGCTTTGCCGTCGGANCCATATTCCACNNTCATCTGATCGTCGTCGTAGGTCTTNTTGCCATTGGAGATATTGTAGGTACGGACTTTAGTGATGTTGCCGGAGGCGTCGCGTGTGATTTCCGTTCCGTTGCCGGTAGTATATAGTGGTTCGGAATTGCCTTGGTAGAAATATTCGGTCTCTGCTACTACAAAATTCTTTACGACTGGGTCATATTCATATTCTGTGGTAGTGACGGGTTTGTTTGCGCCGTTGTAGACGTTGATGACCTCCACTTTGGCCACGTTGCCATCCTGATTGTAAGTATAGACTGTCTTTTGGCCGGTCTCTTCCATTGTATTTACGGAGCCATCGGCATTATAGGTGTATTTTTCCACATTCATATCGCCCCATGAAGAGCTATGGTCCATATAGTACTGGTAGCTTACTGTCTGCGGCTTGAAGAAGCGGGCGGAATCGTTGGCGGCAGCCGGAATCGCAAGCCCTGTCAAAGCGAGGGCTGAAAGGAGAAGTGTCTTTTTCATAATAAAGTGTGTTTAAGATAAGGTGTGTGTGCAATGATGATGAAGCTCAAGGACTTCTATTATTCTAACAAGTCAGCCCCAGAATAGTTCCGCCAATAAACCGATTGTTTGGCACTCTCGGCGCGTGCGTAAAACTCTGCTTTTTAAGAAGCAGGTTCAGACTCAAAATCAATCAGACCAAAATAGACATTATATGGAGTTGTAATATCCATATGTTCAATATCAGCTTGACATTNTTGCCGAAGAATATNAATATTTTTNTTAGACTTTACGTCAGAGGTTACAAAATATCTAATGCCCTTTTCTACCGATCCTTGTGCAAATATTTTTGAATCATTTGGAATTATAAGGCGGTCTGGCATTTCAATTAGTCCTTTTGACCTTGCATTGAACAATACATTAGCAAATAGTCCAGCCTCTTTTGCGTGAAGAATATTGAATGGAAGCACCCTGATATTTTGAAAAGGTAGATCATAGAAGTCACCTTTTACGCAGTATTCAGCGACGGAAACTGTTGTATTCCCTTGCTAATCTAAGTAAAGGTGTCTATGTTGTAATGATCAATGGCGTAAGCTATAAACAGATTATAGAATAGTAGTAGTTACAGTTCTTTGTAGATATAGAAATGAAGACATCTGAAAAAACCAAAGTTTTCTCAGATGTCTTTATGTTTTAGTTCACTAGAATAGTGATTTGGCGAGGGGAGAGAGGTGCGCGAGGCTGCCTCTGGGGCCAGCTGACTCTGTGGGTCTGTCGTGCTTACTGATAAGAGGTCTCGACATTGATGAAGCTTTCTACGGCAGGAGCGCCAAATTCGATGGCNCCCATGTCGGAGTTGGAGTTGATGACGAGGTTGTAGACATAATGGTAGCCCGGTTTCCATTCACGGAAGGCGCTTGTAGAGAGCGGAAACTTCAGAAGCCCGTCGCCAAACGTGCTTCCTTCCACTACGTTTTCAGCCGGTGTGTTTGCATTCGGCCATAATTTCGTGCCACTCTTGGTGTCATATATAGAGCACATCACTGCAATGTAGGTGTCTGCGCCACTACCATAGTTGTTCCAGACAAGCTCCTGGGGTATCAGGTATCTTGCCCCGGGGATTGTAGATGTGCCCATGTCAGTTGCCGTAGAGGTGAGCACGATGATGTCATCGGGAGACTGGCTCATATGCAGGATATAGATAGAAGGGCTGTTCTGATCGGTCCATAATCCAACGGTTTGGTCTGTCGGGGCATCCGCAGTGGACCCTGATGGGAAGTGGAAATTACCCTTCGTATTGAGATTGGCCAGCACTACGTTTGTCACCTTAACTTGAAGCTCAGCATTCGATGAACTCATCTTTACCGTTAGTTTCGAGAGAGCATGGCGGAAATTGAAAATCACCTGCGCGTTGGACAGCCCGGCGCCACCCATTAGGTCAGGACTCACGGCATATACGATGTCTTCTGTGCCGTCGTATGCGTCATATGGCACCCCGGAAAGTGGACTGAATGTCCCCAACCAAGAAGCAGGAGCGAATGCGTAGAAGTCTACCGCTTTCTTTGAAGGCCAGTATTTGACAGGGTCGTAGGTCCATACGTTTGATGTATTCTTCGTCACTGCAACGTTGTCCATAAAGATATCGGGCGACGTGCCGTTGCCGGTATAGGCATATACATTGAAGGTCTTGAGATTGCTTGTTGTGATGTCTCCGGAGCGGGAGAACTCAGTGTTGGCGGCAAATCTGATGGCGTTGGAATAGTCTTCACTCACAGTTTGGGGCTCATCTGTCGACGTGCATGCCGACAATGTTGCCGCTAAAGAGGCGGAGAGAAGTAACGCCTTTGTGATAAAGATGCGGTGTGTTTTCATGGCGATTTTGATTAAGTGGGTGAAGAATTGTTTAATTATGAATAAATTATTTCGATTAATTGCCAACCGTCGACTCCAACGGCTATTCCGACGTCCGGACTTCCGTCTGGATTGGTCGGGGTGTCAGCTTGCGGGATGTCAAGACCGGAAATATGTATGTAAACGTCTTTGGGGTCGCGACTGTTCAATACTTGCTCAGTTACATCAAACGTTTTTGAGTATTTTCCATGGGAGGTCGTGACGATGATTTCCAAGACTATCTTCGGCGTTGTGATGTCTGGATTACCTAATCCTGTTGTGACCGTAGACAGACGGGTGTTGAGATCAGAATCTAAATACAATGGACCCGAAATGCAGCAGTCGGCTTTAGAATTGCTTTCAAGTTGCAGGCAGACTGAACGTGCGAGCCCTTTCAGCATCGCATTGGCCGTCTTGATTCGTTCTGTGCCACTGACAGAGTCGATGGTGATGTGATAGACGGTAGAGAGGGAATTTGGGGTCAGCCGTATCTTGAGNAGGTGTCTGTCATAATGATATATACTCTTGTCGGGAAAGTGGGCCGCATATAGCATTCCCGTGGGAGTGCAGAGGGAATCTTTGATAGTTTTTGGTGAGGCAGAATATGTCTGATAATTATATGTGTCAGTAAACACTATTCCGGGTAGGTCATTATTGTAGGCCAGCACATTGTAGATGCCAGGCAAGAGTTCCACTTCGCCTCCATCTCTTCCATCTATGTCAAATCTCCACAACTTACTGCTTTCGTCAGTGGGAAAAAACAGTACCGTCATGCCTTCCGGATTGGCTCCAGGCGCATTTATCCAGTCAAATTCCACCGATACTTTTACAGGGTTATTGTCGTGAAGCACATCTTTCTGCACGCATGAAGACAAAAGAATTCCGATCCCCATTGCCAATATGACAATGGAGAACGGAATCTTATATNTTTTTCTGAGTAGATGCGCTTTCATAGTGGAGGGGGGAGGAGACTGTGTAAGAATCAACAACGGAATTGCCGTTTTAGTTGCAAACCCAGTCGACTCCCCAGCGCAATTGATGATGAAAAAGACGGTTACTTTGTGAAGTCAAGTTTGCCGCTTACGATGTCTTCGGTCATGCCCTCGTAAGGAGCCTGAGAGATGACTTTCTCNTTGTTGATGCCTTCATTCTTGGAGAAGAAGATATCACCGAATTCAGGCACTACATATTTGGGATATGTCTCATATTTCTCGCGGCTTTCTTCCATCAATGGAATATGTTCGTTCTGGTAGCATACTGTGATTTCAGGATGCTCCTGNACCCATTTCGGGAAGAANATNACGCCNTGAAGCTTATTCTGTTNCGGCATGAAGTTAAGGCTTACGTCAGTACCGGTCGGTTCTGTCCAGGAGATTTTGTAGACGCCATCGGCGAGTTTTACGATGTCGGCTTTCTGGTCGCGGACCCAACGGCCACCTACCATACCGCTGTGGATTCGGTAGTCGACAGTGTTTTCGTTCTTTACGTAGAGTTCGTAGACCCAGCCATTAGCGTAGGTGTAGATGAAATGAGATCCAATAAACTTATCCATAATATTTTAGTTTTTTATTTTGTTTTATTCTTTTTCGTTTTTCTGTAAATAAAACGCNTTGGATACGGAATAAGATTGTTCTCTATGGTTCATTTTATTATTCTCTACGGTCCAAATTTTTATGATTTGCGCCACGCGTTTCGGAGGGAGTCTCACCGTAACATTCATGGTAACGGCGGGAGAAATGGGAGAAGTTTTTGAAGCCGACGTTGTCCATTATTTTATATACCGACCAATCTGTAGTGGTAAGTAGATGATGGGCTTCCCTGAGTCTTCTCTGGATTAGCCAGTTGCGCGGTGATAGATCGCTTAGTTTCTTGAAGTCACGTTTGAAAGTGGAGACGCTTCGCCCGGTGTAGTTGGCAAGGTCTTCTACTGAGAGGTCATATTTAAAGTTTTTCTCCATAAAGTCGAGTATGTCGATACGCCACTGGCTTGTGAAGTCGAAAAGCGAGGCGTAGACAGACTTGTCAAGGAGGAGTAGAAGACGGGTGGCCTCCAGTACTTTTAATTTTAGCCAATGTTTTTCCGGGGTTTCGCCTTTTTCCCAATATGGCTTGAATGATTCGAAAAGACTCGTCAGCAGCGATGAGCGTGGTATGCGGAGATAACTTTTCTTGCTTCGCTCTACGTTTCCAGGCATATCCAGTTTATGAAGAGTCTTGTAGTAGTCGAAAAGATATTGGCGAGTGAAAAAGAGAAAGACTGTCAGATGATGGTCNATGTCGTCGGCTGCTTTGTTGACGAGTGTCATCCTATGGTCTTTGCGCACAAAGACGCATTCCCCTTTCTCAAAACTTGCTGCTGCTTCGCCATCGATCATCATTTCAAGTCTGCCGGCTCCCACATATACCAGGGCATTTTCCTCGACATAATATGAGTTTTCACCTTCGGCTTTATGATATATTGTTGCAAAGACGTCGCTCGTTTCAGGTCTGATAAGTGTAGACATCACTTGCTCTCGAGTTTGAATACGATTCGTTGCACCCCGTCTTGGTATCGGCTGCTGGAGATGCGGAAAGTGCCGATTTCGGCGGTATGGCTGACGTGCGTCCCAGCACAAAGGCATTGGTCGTAGTTGCCAACGCGCACTACTCTTACAGTATCAGAGGCTCCTTCGGGCAGTCGGCTCATGTCGAATCGGTCCATCGCCTCTTTCTGTGTGATGAACTCTTCCGTGACTGCTACATCTTCCTCGACAATTCCATTTATATAGTCTTCGAGGGTTTTCAGTTCCTCCGGAGTCAAGGGTCGCTCCATGTGATAGTCGAGTTTTGACTTCTTGCGCTCGATATGCGCGCTGAAAGCTCGTCCGCAGCCATATCGGCGAGCAATCTCGCCATTCAGCAGATGTTCCGCCGTATGCATGGGGGGATATTCCTGCTTGTTATGTTCATTTATCTTGTTCTCTTCCATATATATTTATTAATTAAACCAAAACTTACGGCAAAAATTGCTAAGTGCCGTAGCTTTTTGTATGTTACAATAGATTCAGGAGTGTGTTGACGTCTTCTTCTGTAGTCGACCAGTCGGTGACGAATCTTACGATAGATTCTTTTTCTCCACGTGGTCCCCATAGTTCGAATCCAACGTTTTCGGCGAGTCGGTCGATGAGGTGATTTGGTAGCTTAAAGAATTGCTGATTGGTGTGAGAGTCGATGAATGGAGTGTAGCCTTTTTTAGCGAANCCNTCTCTCATTTTCATTGCAAGGCGNTCGGCNTGGCTACCTATCTTCAGGTAGAGGTCGTCCGTAAANAGAGATATAAACTGGACTGCGAGAAGNCGGCCTTTAGCAAGCAGNGCTCCATGGAGTTTCATCAGCGANTTGAAGCGCGGCAGGAGTTCCGGGCGGTGAGAAACTACGGCTTCTCCAAACATGGCTCCGCATTTGGTGGCACCAATATAAAAGACATCGGCAATTTGGGCTATATCGTGAAGAGTGACATCGGTGGCGTCTGAAGCCAGTCCGTAGGCAAGGCGAGCGCCGTCAACAAAAAGTGGCATTCCATATTCCTTGCATATAGATGAGATTTCTTCGAGCTCTTGTTTGCTATAGAGAGTTCCAAACTCAGTGGGATGGGATATATAGACCATTGCAGGGCGAACCATGTGCTCGTTGGTCGCATCGCGATAAAAGTCTTCTACATATCTGCGGATAGTCTCCGCTTGGAGTTTTCCATCTGTGCCGGGAAGAGGAAGCACCTTATGGCCGTCAGCCTCAATGGCACCGGCCTCATGGACATTGATGTGCCCTGATTCGCAGCATATGACACCGTCATTTCTCGACAGAAGACGGTCGATTACTGTCTTGTTGGTCTGAGTGCCGCCTTCGAGAAAAAAGACAGCTCCATCTTCTAAACCGCAAGCGCGAAGGATTAAGTCTTTGGCTTGGGCTGTGAATTGATCATCACCATATCCCACAGTCTTCAGCATGTTGGTATCGCATAGTGCCTTCAGCACCTGAGGATGCGCCCCAGCCATATAGTCGCAATTAAAATATATCATATTGTTCTTTTTTCCCAATTAATTTGACTTTATGTTTATATGAGATTGTATCGGATAAGGGGGGCGCAGTTGTCGGCGACTTGGGCTATTATTTGTCGGCAACGGGTCTCTGAGAGCCTTCTGCACCCATTTTATCCTATTATCTGCTTAAATATTATCACTTACAAAGTTAATAAAAATTTCCAAAATATCCGAATCTCACTCCCGAAATGCCTATAATTCTGAATTGCCTGAATCTTTCGACAATTTATTTAATGAGAAGGAAGTTAGGCGAGGATGTCAGTATAAGAAACCAAAGAGCCAGAGGGGAATCTTGTTGCCGAGCCCTATGGGGATGTCGTCGGAGGCTACAAAGCTGTCGGGGATGTCCTTTATCTGTGCGAAACTTTTCCTTGCTCCTCCTACTTCGAAGAGGTAGCGCCTGTCTACGAGCAGATCCCCGTCTTTGGGATAGGCTGTCTCATGTGAGTGCGACATCATTGAGGCGAGAAATGTCTCACGAAGTTTTCCCTTGTCTGCTTGGCCGAGTGCGTTGATTATGGATGGGTTGTCGAAAATCACTTTTTGTGGTTTTGCCATCGACTTGGGATTACGCTCACCGTTAAAGTATAATAGCCGCAGAATCTGCGAACGCTCAAGCAATGAAAGTATCTTAATCAACTGATTGGGAGTCACACCCAACATTTCTGATGTAAGCTTGGCATTCAGAGGCGAAGGAGTCTGGGCTGCTATAATAGTGAGGAGATGCTTCGCTTTCAACAATGTGGCGTATTCTACTTTGTCGACTGCGGGGATGTCGTAGTCGATGACACTTGCAATCATATTGTTGACTCTTATGAGATAGTCTGTCTCTGTTTCCGAGGTATAGAATGGATAGAAACCATGCCTGAGATACTTATGGAAGAGTGGGATGACATCAATCTTGCCCATTATTTCGGATGCAATCTTCATGTGGTCGTATAGAATCTCCTGGGGGCTGTAGGGCTTGAAAGCCATTCCTTCAAATTCAAGAAACTCACGGAAGGAGAGCCCTCGCATGTCGTAGAGCAGACAGCGCCGTGAGAGGTCGGCGATGGAATGGTCGATAATCAGCAGGGAACTTCCGGTAAAGGCGATCTTAAGATTTGGAAAGAAGTCATAGAGATTTTTCATTTGCCGTTCCCACTCGGGCATACGGTGCACTTCGTCGATAAAAAGATGTGTGATGCCTTCCGCTTCAGCCAAATCTCCGAGGTCTGTCAGAGTATGGCTGGCAAACCAAATATCATCGAGCGAGACATAGAGTGCTTTTGACGTGTCTGGAAAGGTAAGTTTGATGCGTTGAAGAAGAAGCGTAGTCTTTCCTACGCCTCGCGCCCCCTTTATTCCCACGAGTCGAGTTTCCCAT
>WFLX010010992.1_pt1 | contig 10275 bp, 4 predicted proteins | sample 4967041 | NCBI WGS metagenome assembly WFLX01 (sample SAMN12857096, study PRJNA449069) | gut metagenome | isolation source: stool from male and female vole | host: Microtus ochrogaster | place: USA:Florida | collected 2017
ATTACTGATCCGGCTGCAGTTCAGGGCGGTTCATCGAGCATAGGTACGAAACAGATTCCGGTGAATCTTAATTCGGCACAAAGTCAGGTAAGAGGCCATGAACTGTGGATGACAAACCGTTATCGGCTCGGCTTTAATCGCATTGACGAGGAGCAGGACTCGACGGAAGTGTTCGTGCCGGTAAGTCAGATATTCTGGACCTTTAATTTCAGGATGGACGAGCATCGCTTTACCGACAGCAGCTCCGACAACTCATTTTACAGGAACACGTTCTTTACCGACAACACATTTGATCAAACCAAGCAGTGGACACTTCGCAATACCATCGGCATTGAAATGCTCGAAGGTTTTAACCGATTAGCGAAATTCGGATTATCGGCCTATGCTCTGCACGAGCTGGCACGCTATACTCAAACCCCGGCCGACACGCTGGAGGGCGTCCACTTGCCATTTGCATCGCGAGTTACTGAAAACTCACTCTATATCGGCGGACGTTTGAGTAAGCAGCATGGTGGTCTGCTGCGATATGCGGCCGATGCCCGGATTGGCATTGCCGGTTCAAAGGCCGGCGAAATTGAAGCCGGAGGTCACATCGACTTACGTTTCAAATTAAGAAGCGATACGGCGGTGGTTAGAGGATATGCGGAGTTTTCAAACCGCACACCCGGTTTCTTTCTGCGACAGTATGCCTCAAACCACTATATTTGGGACAACAATTTCGGCAAGACACGCCGCCTGCGTTTTGGGGGAATTATTAACTTTCCTCTTTCAAAGACTCAAGTCAACGTTGGACTGGAAAATGTGCAAAATCTCGTTTACTTTAATGAACAGGGAGTGCCGGCGCAATTCTCGGGCAATGTTCAGGTTTTCAGCGCGTCACTGAATCAACCGTTGAAATTGGGAATTTTCAACTGGGATAACAAGGTAACTTATCAGGCCTCAAGCAACCAGCACATCATACCCCTACCCCAGTTAACTCTGTTTTCGAATATGTATCTGCTCTTCCGAGTTGCAACCCTTACGGCTCAAATCGGTGTGGACCTTACTTATATGACCAGCTATTCTGCCTTAGGCTATAATCCGGCTGTTATGGCTTTTACAAACTGCTGGGAACGGCAGGTCGGCAATTATCCGATTATGGATGCCTACGCTAACTTTAAACTCAAAAAGGTAAAATTTTACNTTCTATATTCACATTTTAATCAAGGNCTTTTTGGTGGCAGCAACAGNTTNTCAGCTCTTAACTATCCGCTGAATCCGGCCAGATTTCTTTTTGGCCTGAGTGTTGATTTTGCCAATTAAAGATTAAACAACAAAATAACGGGGAAGAAAGCTATATTTGCTTCTCCCCCGTTTTGTTTTTACGGTGNGGTTAGATTATNTTAGAATCTTCTTGTCTTTGCTGATTACTATGCCGCGTGATGCTTTGGTAACTACGCGGCCCTGAAGATTATAAACAGGGCTATCGGACTTGATGAGTTCAAGCTCAACCATGCTGTCCTGATCTGAAATCGCAGCAATCAAGTGGACCGGACGGTCAACTATTGATGCAGGGATAACGAAAGCATTGTTGGAGTCGGTGCCAAGGTCTGATTCGCGCCAATATGTGTGGCAATACTTTGTCGGACTATCACTATTAAGTTTATAGCCGTAACGCGCAGTGATTGANTTAATAANTTGGCCGTCGGTAGTNACAGGCGCTACAAGCAATTCCTGATTGCGCGGTGCATCAAAAGGAAGCGGTTGCTCGTTAACGGTTGCCAGGTGCGACGAAGTAATTTTGGNCACGTCGGAATGAACGTGAAACAAAAAATCAAGAACTGCCCCGCCGTTTGCATCTATGTCGTTATCGTTTTCGCCGTAGTGACCACCCGGCTCAATATAGTTCCAGTCTATCTTAACGCGACAACGATACAAACCTTCAGGAGTGTCGGAAGGAATAACAAACTTGTGACATAGATTCGGACTTATGGAACCGGGCTTAGAGGTAATTTCTTCACCCTTGGAGTTCTTTCCTTCATAATATGAATAGCTTAACAGGTCGCCATATGGTGTTCCGTCATCACTAAGGTCAGTTGAAAAGACGCCATTTTCGTCAAGGTCAACATAAAAGTAGTTATGCATGGCATTGCCGGTGTAGTCAAGAGAAGGAGTTACGGTNTCACCGNCCTTTACGGGCACTTCAACCGATAGGAAATCGTGGTAGATTTTCTTCTTGCCATTTTCCGGAATAACAATTTCAACGGTTCCTTCGGCAGTGGTAATGGTTACAGAGTTTAAATGTCGATCATCNCGAGCCATTTTCAGCGTTTCCGGAAAATTCAGAAAATATGCTTCTTCGCATGGACCAACGGGACCATTCTCAACCATATTGCCGTTGATAAGCAAATCTCCACGCATCATCTCCGCAGGAATTGTATAAACGTTATTATCATCGAAATTATCGAGCGAAACGAAAGTGGAAACATACTGCGGGTTACCGTATCTATCCAGCGGTTCGTCATTCAGATTGTAACCGAAGTTGAGNGTCACACCTCCGTTATGGAAACCCTTTTCGGGAGCGGATTTTATGGCAAAAGATTTATCAGCCGGAACAGAATANGCATTNAGCCTGTCGCCGTTTTCAGCCAGAATCTCGCCATTGAGCTGNAAGTCNTTAACCATTACGTTATCGCCGTAAACGCAAAGCATTGCATCAGTTACCGACCCGCCATTAGCAGCAATTGTATTTCCTTCCGCACTATTGCCGGCAGGCTCATCGCAATCCCAGTCTATCTTAAAGCGGATTCTGTACATGCCGGGCTTAGTATCGGCGGGGATGGTAAATGAAGGCATGACGCCAACNGTTCCCTGCTGCCNGTCNGAAGTTGTTTCTCCTTTACTGTTCTTGCCTTGATAATAGTCGTATGACACGAGTTCATTTGTTTTATTAAAACTGCCGTCATTTCCAAAATCAATGTAGCAATAGCTATGCATCCAGTTATCAAAGTTAACCTTTATGCCCGGAGTTAAAGTTTGGCCTGGTTTGGCATAAAATGTCTTTGCAGTAAGGTCAGTGTAAATCTTCTTGGAGGCACGTTGATCAAATGCGAATAAAGTCGTGTCGTTATTTGCGACAAGATAAACTCCGGTAGTGCCGCGAGATGCTCCATTACCGGTAGTCTCCGTCGAAGCGGCTTTAGACCCGGTAACAGGATAATATTCGCTATTTATACGCGGCGAAGGAGAATCGTCAACTATAATGTTGTCAACATAGAAAAGAAAGTCTTCGTCCAATGCGTGGGGCGACTCACAATCGGGAACTACTACCAACGAGTTAATATCAATACCACCGGCGCCTTTAACAGCAAACACCGCGTCGAACCACCTGCCCGGCTCTATTGCGCTATTAGACATTACTCTGAACTGAGTAGTTTCCGGACTTTGGTCGTGGCGCTCCTGTCTTTTACCGAGACCAATAAGCATTACACGGCCCTTGGTAGCGGTTTTCAGAAGCATCACATGAACGTATTTCGTTGTAGGGGTCAGTTCGAATGTTTCAGGCAAATCAACACGAGCGCCGAAAAAGTTCGAGCCGAAACGCGACCGTTGCGCGCCAAGAACCGTTTTGGAATCGTTGGGTATGATACCGGTAATTTCGCTTGTGTTGGGGTCCGGATTGGAAGTAACGGCAAAGTTACCTTTCAAAACGCCGGTACGGAAAGGTGATTCTTCCCAGTTATCCCAAATGCTAACGGCTTTATAGCTTTGAGGAGTTTCGAAGTCGACGTTGATTTCGGCCGTCGCACCGAGCGAGAGCGAGCTGATAGCTGCTGCTAAGATATATTTATTCATATTCCGTTAGGTGCGGGGTTATTAGTAAATTGAAACAGTATGAAGTGTCGGGCAAGCTTTAGCATCATCAATAGTAATGCGCACGCCCTTAATATTTTCGCCTTTGCCATGAATCTTTGTCGAACCGTTAAGGGCGATTATTCTCTTATAACCGATAGTAGTAGTGGCCATTCCGCCGTCGTAGGGATGCCAGGTTTCTCCATCGGTAGTGGTTTCGATCGTAAAGGATTTTACGCGTTGACCCAACCGGATGAACTCCTGGAGCATTATGTAGTGAACATTAGTTGTTTCAGGGAACATGAATGTCAGTGATGATTCAATTACATCGTCGGGAGCTGCCCAATATGTTTCTTTGTCTCCGTCGATAACATTGGTGGCATCATAAGTGCGGCTGGCTCCCGCGGCGCGGGTATGGCTTGCAGTAACCGTTGCTTTCGGAGCGAGGTCATTTCCAAGTCGCTCCTGAAGCATCTCACCAAACTCTTTAAGAACAATTACATTATTTTCCGGAAGCACACCATAGTCATTGGGTGGNTAATTGAGAATCAGNGTGGAATTNCNTCCAACCGTCTCCATGTAGAACTGCCAAACGCGATCGGCGGAATGAACGCCCTGATTCTTNTGCCAGAACCAGCCGGAGGTAGTTGCTTTCGCATCAGATTCGCCGGCTTTCCAGTACCATGCATTTGGATTTCCGCTGGTACCGTCACCGTAACACCAGTTTGTCTCGCCTGCCCAACCNGCTTCGTTGCCAATCCAGCGGGCCTCGTCGCCAACGCCCCAGAGAACGCAGTTAGGGGCAACCTTATGAACTGTGTCCTGAAGGTTAGGAACATCGTAATAGGTAGATGCATCAATAGAGCGTTCGCCTCCTTCACCGCCATAGTAACCATCGCCACCATTAGCGCCGTCGAACCACATTTCAAATTGATCTGATCCGTATTCAGCCAGCTCGGCAGCCTGACGCAAGAACACATCGCGCACATAGGTATCTTTACCATAATGGGCTGAATTGCGGTCCCAAGGAGAAATGTAGAAACCATATTTCATGTCAAGATCACGCGCAGCTTCGGCAAATTCTTGAGGAATGTTAACCTGTGAGTATTCACCGCCTCCATTGAAGCTGTTGTGGTCGGTAGTTGCAGTGGGCCATAGACAGAAACCGTCGTGGTGCTTAACAACGGCTATGCCTCCTTTCATACCGGCAGCCTTAACAGCTTCAAGCCATTGACGGGGATTTGGCCTACCCTTAGGGTTGTAGATTTTATTATCTTCACTGCCATCACCCCACTCTTTATTAGTGAATGTGTTCATGCCATAGTGGAAAAATGCGTAAAATTCCGTCTCCANCCACTTGACCTGACGATCATGCGGAACCGGATGCACCGGAGCAGGCTCATTATCGGGATTAGGGAGCACCTCGTTTTTCAACGAGAAAGTCTCCTGAGCCGAGGCCATGACAGACATTGAAGTCAGCAGGCCGAGAAATAATGGTTTNAACATGTGTAANANNTGGTATAAGATTGATTGNAATAATTTACGACTTTATATTCTTTAATTAAGCTTCATNATGGCTCTCGATCATGAAATTTCGGAGTCATCCTCCATAACGAGGTTGTTGATGATGAATTGCTGACGGTCGGGGGTATTCTTGCCCATATAGAAAGACAGGAGCGTAGCCACACCATCTTCTTTGCTTACGTTAACCTGGTCAAGGCGCATGTCAGGACCAATAAAATCGCGGAATTCTTCTGGNGAAATCTCGCCGAGACCTTTAAATCGGGTAATTTCGGCATCGGATTTCAGTTTTTCGATAGCATCGAACCGTTCCTGGTCACTATAGCAATAGTATGTTTCGCCATCGTTAGCGCCTGACTTTTTGGCTCCGCGCTTCGCACCCTTTTTGGAACGGACGCGGAACAAGGGTGTCTGAAGAATATAAACGTGGCCTTTCTTAACCAAATCGGGGAAANACTGCANAAAGAANGTTAGCAGGAGCAAACGGATGTNCATGCCGTCAACATCGGCATGCGGTTGCTATAATTANCTTGTTGTAGCGCAAGCCGTCTATTCCGTCTTCGATATTCAACGCTGCNTGCAAAAGGTTAAATTCTTCGTTTTCGTAAACANCCTTTTGGGTCATGCCGTAGGAATTCAGCGGCTTACCGCGTAGGGAAAATACGGCCTGAGTCTNAACATCGCGAATCTTGGTTATCGAGCCCGACGCAGAGTNNCCTTNGGTAATGAAAATGCAGGTTGAATTCTTTAGTTCCTCGTCTCCTTTGGTATCATTGAAGTGAATCTGACTGTCGCGGAGCTTGGGATTATGGAGATTGACTTTCTTGGCNCGTTCGCGGGCGGCTTTGGTTACCGAAGCCATAGCTTTTCGGTCGCGCTCGCTCGACTGAATCTTGCCGAGCATAATGTCGGCCGTTTCCTTNTCTTTGTGCAGGTAGTTGTCGAGTTCCTTCTTCAGGAAGTCACCAACAAACTTTGCTACTGTCGGGCCGTCAGGGCCAACGTCGCGCGAACCGAGTTTGGTTTTGGTCTGTGATTCAAAAACCGGCTCCTCAACCTTAATACTTACCGCCGCAATCATGCCGTTGCGAATATCTGCCGGCAGGAAGTCTTTACCATAGAACTCCTTGATGGTACGGCCAACACTATCTTTAAAAGCAGCCAGATGAGTTCCCCCTTGAGTGGTGTGCTGACCGTTAACAAATGAATAGTATTCCTCGCCATACTGCTCGGCATGAGTAATAACCACTTCAATGTCTTCACCCTTAAGATGAATCAACGGATACAGCGAATCAGTGTCCATTTTTTCCTTGAGCAAATCAGCCAGGCCATTGCGCGACACATAGCGCCGTCCATTGTAAATAATTGCAAGACCGGTATTGAGGAAGGTATAGTTCTTCAGTAGGGGCATCACATGATGCTCNTCGAANTGGAAGTCGCGGAAAATCTCTGCGTCGGGNATGAAAGTTACGCGNGTNCCGTTCGGNTCATCGGGGGTATCGATAATCCCGGTATCTGAAAGCTTAGCACCGCGGCTGAACTCAATGGTGCGCGACTGACCCTGGCGTGTGGCCGTAATGATAAAACTCGTGCTTAATGCGTTCACCGCCTTGATGCCAACGCCGTTAAGGCCGACGCTCTTTTTGAAAGCCTTGGAATCATACTTGGCACCTGTGTTCATTTTGCTGGCAACATCCTCAAGCTTTTCAAGAGGAATGCCACGACCGTAGTCACGCACNGTNACNACNCCNCCNTCNGCTATNTCNACNGTAATTTGCTTNCCGTAGCCCATCATGAATTCATCAATGGCGTTATCAAGGACTTCTTTAAGCAATACATATATACCGTCATCGGAAGCCGAGCCGTCGCCCAGCTTACCGATATACATACCGGGGCGGCGACGTATATGCTCCTTCCAATCGAGAGTACGGATATCGTCGCCGGTATAATTATCAGGGGTCTGCAGATTATCGAGTTCTTCCATAACTGCAAATATAGTCAATTTTTTTGACATTTCGGCCCCTAACTGGGGAGAAATTTAAATTGTAGCCTCAATCGTCCAGACGAAGGCCCTCAGACCAAGCTTTGGCTTGGCGTGATCAACCTCGCGTAAGCGCGTCAGAACGTTATCTACGCGCACATCCTCAACGATTGTCAGCATCGCACCGGCCAACGAGGGCCACGCATGAGTTCCAAGATGTGGCTCACCTTTGTCAGATCCGCGGCCCTGGACCGTACCAAAGGAGGTATATCCTCTGCATTGACACGAGTTCAAAACTTCAAGAACCTCCTCATGGTGGGCCTGGTCGTAGGCGATAAATATAGCTTTCATTTCGATATTTTCTTCTTTAATAGTTTGCGCTGACGCTTTACACCATTTCCGGCAAACACGCAATACAAAGCCGGAACGAACAGCAACGTAAGAATTGTGGAGAATGTCAAACCGCCGATAACCGCAACCCCCATCGGGCGCCACAATTCAGCACCTTCACCGGTACCGAAGGCCATCGGAACCATACCGAGAATGGTAGTAAGGGTAGTCATGACTACCGGACGCAGACGCGANCGGCCTCCATCGATAACNGCACGGCGGATTGACATNCCNCGCTCGCGATTCAGCGANATATAGTCAATCAACACTATACCGTTCTTAACCACNATACCTATAAGCATAATAGCGCCNATCATCGACATTACGTTGAGNGTATGNCCNGTNATCCACAGAATCANGAATACNCCGGAGAACGCAAAGAGCAGTGAGGTCATGATAATTCCCGGATAGGTGAAAGACTCGAACTGAGCCGCCATAACTATATAGACGAGAATAATAATCAGCAGCCCGAGCAAAAGAAGATCGCTGAATGAGTCCTGCTGGTCCTCATACGAACCGGCCAGACCGATAGTTATTCCCGGGGGAAGATGCAGATTATCGATTTCGGCCTGGGCGGCAGTTACCACCTCACTCATAGGAACACCGTCAACAACAGCTGAAACTGTTATTATGCGCTCGCGGTCCTTACGCTCAATAGTTGGAGGCGTGAATCGCTCAACGACCGTGCCCAGCTCCTTAAGCCTGATTCCTTGTCCGGCAGGGGTGTAAATAAGTATATTCTCTATGTCGGAAATCTGTGTGCGATGTTCGGGAGCATACATGACCTTAATGTCATATTCCTCACCATCTTCACGGAACTGCGATGCTGTAGCACCGTTAATTCGGTTACGCAAGTAATAAGCTGCGGTTTGCAAATTTATGCCATACATCGACAGTTTTTCACGATCGAAATCAACCTGATATTCTGGCTGATAGTCAGAGCGGGAAATGGTAACGTCGGCCGTACCCGGAATGACGGTCAGAATTTGCTGCAATTCGCGTGCAACTCCGTCGGTAGCATCGAAATCATAGCCATAAATTTCAAAGTCAACCTTACTCTGGCCACCCATAGCACCATTACCTCCACCGACCTTAACCTGAACCTTTTTGAAGTCAGGGAAGTTTTCGTTGATGTCGGCACGCATTTCCTTGGCGAGTTGCACAATGCCCTTTTTGCGTTCCTTAGGATTGACCAGACGAATATTCATTGAAATTATATGTGAGCCGTTGTCCGACAATGAAGCGAAGGTATTGTCGGAGCTTGCAGGGCCAACCGTATAGTTCGAAACGAGGATTTCNGGATATTTTGCGCGCCACATGCTGTCGAGACGTGCGGTGACATCGCGTGCATACTCAACTCTTGAACCTATCGGTAGCTCAAGGTTAACNNCCAGTCNTGAGTTATCNTGAGTNGGAATAAATTCTGAGCCAACACCCCTCATCAAGAAAATTGAGCCAACGAAAATTGCCAGACAGATGATTATGGTTTTACCGCGATGACGAACAACCTTTACAAGAAGCCCGGCATAAGCCGAATCAAATTTATTAAGAGCATGAGCAACGGGGGTGTACCAGGTTTTCTTGAGTCTACCTTCAGCGCCGGGGTTGCGCAATCGCAGCCACTGACTGCACAACATCGGGGTTAAAGTAAGGGCACAAGTTGTTGAAATAATCATCATGATAGTTACCATCCAACCAAGCTGGCGGAACATAACACCGGTCATGCCGGTAACGAGCGTGAGCGGGAAGAATACGGCAATCAGCGTCAATGTTGATGCTATAACGGATACTGCAACCTCGTTGGTTCCGTGAACAGCCGCCTGACGCGGGTCGGAACCACGTTCAATGTGGGTAGTTACGTTTTCGAGCACCACAATAGCGTCGTCGACCACCATACCTATAGAAATCGACAGGGCCGACAGTGAAATGATGTTCAGTGTGTTGCCTGTGGCATAGAGATAGATAAATGATGCTATCAGCGAAACGGGAATAGTGATTACAATAATCATTGTGGCACGCCAGCGACCTAAGAAGAGGAACACCACCACCATTACAAAGAGCAGCGCATAAAGAACCGTTTCGACAAGCGACGCAATTGTGTTGCGTATATTGTCGGAAGTATCCATAATAACGCCGATTTTAATGTCGCTCGGCAAATTCTTTTGAAGTTGCGGCAACATTTTCATCACCTTGTTTGAAATTTCAACAGAGTTGGCTCCGGATTGCTTTTGAATAACTATCATCGCACCTTCCTGGCCATTGTTGAAGGTTTGCTGGGTGCGCTCCTCGAGCGAGTCTTCAACGCGCGCAACATCTTTCAGGTAGACAATTTTCCCGTTAAAACTGCCAACAGGAATATCGCGAAGCTGCGAAGTCGAATCAAACTCGCCCTGCACACGGAGCGCATAAGTGTTTGAGCCGATATCGAACGAACCGCCGGGCACATTTCGGTTTTCTGCCCCGATAACGCTCGAAATCTGCTCTACAGACAGGTTGTAAGCTTCAAGCCGCTGAGGGTCGATATAAACGTGTACTTCGCGCTTGGGAGCACC
>WFLX010087937.1_pt1 | contig 10275 bp, 5 predicted proteins | sample 4967041 | NCBI WGS metagenome assembly WFLX01 (sample SAMN12857096, study PRJNA449069) | gut metagenome | isolation source: stool from male and female vole | host: Microtus ochrogaster | place: USA:Florida | collected 2017
TCCGCTACTTGGAGTATGCTATGGCGCCCAACTCCTTGCCCAAATGGCAGGGGGCACAGTGAAAGGGGCTCCAAGCCGCGAATATGGTCGCGCAATGCTGACAGTAGTAGATGCTGAAGATCCGCTGATGGTGGGTCTCCCCTCTCCTACTCAGGTTTGGATGAGCCATGGTGATACCATCACCGATATTCCCGCTACTTTCCATATCATCGGAAGCACTGAGAATGTTCGTGTCGCTGCCTACCATATTGAAGGCGAGCAGACATGGGGCATCCAGTTCCATCCAGAAGTATATCACTCCACTGATGGAACCCAGCTACTTCGTAACTACGTGATCGGCATATGCGGGTGCTCCGGAACCTGGAGCCCGGATTCATTCATTGAGACTACAGTTGCCGAACTAAAAGAAAAAATCGGCGATGACCAGGTAATTCTCGGACTATCCGGTGGTGTTGATTCCACTGTAGCAGCAGTGCTTCTCAACAAGGCAATCGGCCACAATCTGCAATGTATATTCGTCAATAATGGCCTGCTTCGCCTCAACGAGTTTGAAGGAGTACTTGAGCAATACNAAGGAATGGGTCTCAACGTGAAGGGTGTAGATGCANGCGAACGATTCTATACCGATCNTGCAGGTGTNACAGATCNGGAANAANAANGAAAGATAATCGGCAGAGACTTCGTTGAGGTATTCAATGAAGAGGCTCAGAAGTTCAATGGAGCCCGTTGGCTTGCTCAGGGCACTATTTATCCCGATGTCATTGAGAGCGTAAGTGTCAACGGACCTTCTTGCACCATCAAGTCTCACCACAATGTAGGAGGCCTGCCTGAGAAGATGAACCTTAAGGTAGTAGAGCCATTGCGACTGCTCTTCAAAGATGAAGTGCGCCGCGTCGGCAAGGCTCTTGGTATCGACCCGCAGCTCCTTGGTCGCCATCCATTCCCGGGACCGGGACTTGGCATACGTATTCTTGGGGAAGTGACAGCAGAAAAGGTACATGTTCTTCAGCAGGCAGACGACATTTTCATCAGTAATCTTCGCGAAGCAGGACTTTATGATCAGGTATGGCAGGCAGGAGCTATTTTGCTTCCGGTGCAGAGTGTAGGCGTGATGGGCGATGAGCGCACCTATGAACGCTGCTGCGCACTGCGCGCTGTCATCTCCACCGATGGCATGACCGCCGATTGGGTACATCTCCCCTACGAGTTCCTTGCCAAAGTAAGCAACGAGATCATCAACAAAGTCCGCGGCATCAACCGCGTAGTCTACGACATCTCCTCCAAGCCACCAGCCACAATAGAGTGGGAATAATGAATTTTGCCTATTAAAATAAAGCATTATATTTAGGAAATCCTAAATATAATGCTTTATTTGTCAAATGGCATCTTAAAATATTATTCTTCAATAATCTTACCCTCTATATTATGGACATCGTCAGTTGCAACCATAACAGGACGATAATCCGGTTCTCGTACTGACATTTTCACATTGTCAAAAGCCAACCCATCAACATGTCTCACAAAGAGTCCCCACGCCGGCAACTCTCCAAACATGTGAAATTCAGGATACGAAGCAATCTCTTCCGGAACATCCTTGTAACGATATGCTCCTATATATGCCATCCCCTTAGTTCCCCTTCCGGGATAAGACACCTCGATATTACTTAGTTTTATGTTCTTCACCCGACTCCCCGGAATTCCGGTAATACTGGCAGGAAACGGATTATGTATTGTGTTGATGTCCGGTCCCCTTAAGTCGTAGTCGCTGTCAGGTCTGCCAAAAGGAATTTCACACTTGAGATTACTTATTGTGACATTTGAAAGTGAACCCGGTTTTTCTCCACGTCTATGTCCAAGACGAATAAAGAAGGCATTCCCTGTATTTACAGCTTCTATAGAGTCAACAGTCACATTCTCCAGCACTGCTCCATCTACACTCTCCAACGCTATTGCCGAACGGAAAGTATCTCTTATTTTTATATTCTTAATAGTGACATTTCTAAATCCGCCAAACGACTCTGTACCCATCTTTATCGCATTCGCACTGCTGGCTATTCTACAGTCAGATATCTGAATGTCGACATTTCCATCTTGTGGATCAAACGATTTAAGCACTATGCCGTCATCAGCAGAATTAATGTCGCAACCGGAGATCACAACATGATGACAATCTGCCACGTCAATTCCATCATTATTCCAATATGCTCTATTAATAAAATCAATATCTTTAATCTTCACATAATTACATTTATTTAGAGATAATCCCCAACTTGCAGATGAACGAAGCTTGACATCCTCAATCATTATGGAATCGACATTGTCAAAGTCAATCAATTTAGGGCGCAATGCCGGACGCATACGCCTCGTATTGTAGTTGGGATCAATCCGTTCTCCTATATGGTGAAGACTGTCTATAGCCAGGGCAAGCTCAAGTCCTCGCCCATCAATTATCCCTTCTCCCGTGATCGATATATTGCTGCCATCTCTTGCTACAATCAAACCAAATTGAGGTTTGGAACACTTGTCAGCTACTCCCCCTGCAGTGTCATCTTTGGTTTCACGATAACCATCATAATCATAAGGATTTATACTTCCCAAGATCACGGCTCCTTTTTCAAGATGCAGATTTACACCGGATTTAAGTTGTAACGTCCCCGTCACATACACACCTTCAGGAATAACCAGACTTCCACCACCCTTTAAAGCGGCAATTGAATCCACTGCAGATTGAAAAGGACTACCAGCCTCCATATAAAGAGGAGACAATATAATTGTGACGAAAAAAGAAAGTATTTGAGTCAACAAATCTATTCGTCTATTGGTATTCATATTTCTACTCAAAATCAAAAACTATATGTATTTTCAATCCTTCATCACCCGACTTTATACGTATCTCATCGGGTTGCGACTGAGGTCCCTGTTGTTCAAGAGGCTTATAACTTCTTATTGGAGGAATGGAAAGCAGAAACGAAATGTCGCCATCCGGAAATTTCACCATCGTCTTTTCCTTCTTAACTGTTGGCTGAGAGGCATTAGATAAGTGATCTGCGCCTGTTATTTCGCCTTGATTTGGTTTATCCGGCTCCTCCGGAGTGAAAAGGCGTACGTAAAGACGTTCATTGTCTGTAGTAAATGAAAAACCATTGTCATCCCGGGAGAATATTTTCATATATCTCACGTCTGCATGATNTCNCTTAANTTCTGGATATNCAGGTGGTGATGATGTGCCATATTGTCCNGTTACAGTATTGTTGTATTTTTTTGACCATAATCCGGGCATCATCCCCCTTTCACGGTTTCGCCACACTCTTCCAGGTCCATTTCCAATCCATCTTACGCTGTCCACAATGCTTTCCGGATATGAGAAAGACAGCCCTATCTGCCAGCCACCTTCTTCCGTGATAAAATTCCCCTTATAACCGTTCCCATTGGGAGAATTCAATAAAACAGCGTCCATCTCAAGTCTGGCATCAGGATAAAGAGTCCACTTTATGCTGTCGATACCTCCTTTATAATGAAATACGTCGACTTCCCTGCCATCAGACTCTATTCTGTGAGAATGGGAATAACATTCGGCTTTCATTCCAACCGGAATCGGACCACCTGAAAGTGGTATCAAAATGTCATTCTTGGTGATTTCTTCTATNATTCCATCTGAATTGAAAGACACCTTAACATTTTTTCTAAGTTTATTATCGTCTTCTATAATTGGATTCCTAATGAAGGATCTCCACATGCACACCTCTCTCCCATCGGGCGCGTATGCCGAAATTTCCAGAATGTCATTATCAAAAAAGTTATTTGGAAGCATAAATGTTGCATATCCTCGTTCGCCAGGTTCTATAGGAGGAAGATCGACAATGCCATTATACGTTTCTGTCATCTTTTCATAATCACAGCGATATGTCTTAAAATGCATANTACACTCATCTAACTTAGTGAATATCCNACGATNTTCGACAGGGATTTNTCCATCANATGATGGAGTGATATTGAGCGACTGAATATAAATAGGACTCCAAACGTCTCTTATTGTATACGCACTCATTTCCGGTTGTCTATATGGGTCAAAGCATCCATCCGGTCCGTTAGGTCCATCACTGTCAAGAATGCATTCTTTTATGTCAAAACCGACATCTCCGAATTTTCTACCAAAAGATTTTCCTGTAGGCATATCCGTACGCCTTACTGCTTCATCCACAAAAGCCCATAAAAATCCACCTGCAAAAAGATGAGACTTACTCCAATTATCCCAGAAATCCTCCAATCCGGCACCTTGCCCTTTATCATATTGGCCGTGAAGGAACTCTGTTGGCATAAACACATTGGATCCTTTATTCAAACGATAAGTCCCGGTCTGATAAGCGGGATAATGGTGGGTATCTATTCCATCAAAGTCTGCCCATGGATGTATCACCTTTCTATGCTGAATATCATATTCCGCAAAAAGTGAATCTACACAGGTGTTCCATCCTCCTTCATTACCATTTGCCCAAATGAACACCGATGGATGATTGACATCGCGTTTGACAAACTCCGGTAAAAGCTTNATTGCCGTGNTATCGTCATAATGANTTTGCNAACCCGGANATTCGTCANGATAAAGGAGNCNAATCGAATCGCAAGCATCAAGAAAATGCCGGTCACTTGGATAGTGGCATCTTACGGCATTCATGTTAAGGCTCTTTATAAGTTTTGCATCTGCAATACTTCTTGATTTATTTACAGCTCTCCCAGTCTCAGGGTCGAAGCAATGACGGTTTGTACCTTTCACCACAAGTTTTCTCCCATTCAAATATAAGCCNTCCTTAGGCTNGAATTCAATGGTCNTAAATCCTATCTTTTGCGTNACACTATGTCCATTATCATTGTCCAAAGAGAAAGTTAAAGTGTGGAGATTAGGTGTTTCCGGNGTCCAAGTCGAAATTCCGGGATAATAAGCATTTACGAGATAGCAACTGTCTGAGGTTGAATATTCAGCATTTACATATTGCGGTATATGGCCGGGTATTTCTATTTTTATTGGAGATTTAGNNTCTACCCCTTTTGCNTAAACNTNTGCAAACAGATGTCCATCCGCACGAGCATCGATACTCAATCCGGATATATGGCATTTTGGAAGAACTTCAATGTACACTGGACGGAATATTCCACCGAAAAGCCACCAGTCAGCCCTTCTTTCAGCAGAATTTACCGATTTATTAGCGGACTCTTTGCTCACCACCACTTCCAAAGTCTGCATCTTCCCTGGTTTTACGAAAGGTGTGATATCATATGAAAATTCAGTGAAACCGCCTTGATGCGCCGGTCCGACAGGTTTTCCATCTATATATGCTTCAGTGTCGGTCATCGAACCCTCAAACACAAGTTTGAAATCCTTCCCTTTCATATCAGCGGGAATTTTGAATTTCGTTGTGTATTTACCCGACTCATTGCTCGGTACTGCACCTTTGGTTTTATAGAAACGTCCGTAAGTATAAGCTCCGAATCCCTGTTGCTCCCAATTACTCGGCACTTCTATCTTGCTTTTTCTCTTGCTTTTCATNCCGTCGGAACAATAGAAATCCCAGGTGCGTGTGTCACCCTCACCAGTACCTGAAAGGTATATACGTTCAGTTGCAATGCCAGTTGAATACGTGGATACTACAACCGACAATGCAACCAATGTAAATAATAATCTTTTCATGGGAGTTCGATCTTACGATAGACGAGGTCGATGGCTTCGTAATGCCGGTCTTTCGGATTATTCCAATGCTCCATAATCCCAAGAGGCTCTGTAAGAGGCTTGCCATTTGTCATATAGACTGTTCCACTCGGCGGATTGGGGATAGAAGCAGCTTCTCTAAGATATTCATCACAATAGTTCAGACTGCCAAATTCCGGCCATTCGCTGATGATAATGTCCATGCCTACGGCATCAGCTGCGAGTGGATCCTGAGAGGCTATAATAGAGCAAGCCCAGTCTCCGTTGAAAGGTTCTTTCTGCCATTTTGGATATGGAGCTCCATTGACGTCTCGCGATCCGTATGTGCCGTCAATGAGGAAGAGAAGGCAGTTTCCTCCAAGATGAGGATTGGATATGAAGTCAACGAATGTCTTATATCCTGGTTTCCCATTCCGCTTGTCTTGACTGACATTATTGTGTGCATTCTTACGCCATTGCAATGCGATGTCTGTAGCACCATACCAGTTCTTACCTGTAAGTGTTACACCGGGTCCGGAATGAGTCTTGAGTAATGCACTATTGATCACATAGTCAGCATCTACTATGCACTTAGCAAGTCCTCGCGCCATCTTTCCGTTATCGATAGAATAAGAAAGAGCTTCCGGATAATATTCGCATTTCTCTCTTCCTTCTCCACCAATATTGTCAATGCATACCACTTCNGGAAATTCCCTNTTGATTTTGAAGAATATGCTATCAGTAATAGCTCTGCTTGGTTCGCAGACTATGATATCAGATGGACTCACTCCTCCTTCATTCACAAGCGAACGAACCAAAGCAAGAGTAACGAATGGAGAAGAGTTCAATTCAATTGTATCGTGATGGGTTATGGCATTGTTCATATTTAGCTTTATAGCAATTTTTTCTCCTTTACGATAACCTTTGTTTCCCTTTCCGTGTCGCACATTAAAATTGCGAAACATAGCATCCCAGCTTTTCTTAGCATCCTTCTTGCCTCCAATCACAGAGATNGTCTGNCGNATCATNTCATCNGCAAGTTGCTGATTGTTCCATCTATCTTCTACCCATAGTCCTGACCTTCCATCCCAAGTCGCCACTCCGGGAGCATGAATCCAAGCTACGCGCCCTGGTACCGCACCAACAGCTTTACCTATTGGTTGGTTAGGAGCAACAAAAAGTCGTGGAGATACCGGATTGAATTCTCCGAAAAACATACGCTTACGGTTGACAGCCTGATCCAGTGGTTGAATAGTAGTTGAAGGTCCGAGATCNGGATCTTTCCAAGCAGAAAGCGACCATACCATCTCNCCGGCAGGTGTTATCTCAATTGCCTGTACTGGAGGATTTAGAGTATCAATCGGAGTCTTGCTCCACTCATTATACCAGTTATTTACAATAGTGTTACCATTTTGGAGTCGAACGGCTTTCTGTGGAGAGGTGACACCATAATCTGAAAGGTGCTTTTCCCATATAGTATTCCCATGCCGGTCTATTTCCTTAACTATGCTTCCTTTTCCTACTATCAAAAGATTGTTTGCTTTCCCTACTTCAGCAACCGACCAAGGACCAGCGATATCCCAACGGTCTATTTCCCTTCCGTCGCTGTTGTATTCTGACACGAATCCAAGCCCCATATTAGCCACCAACAATGTTCCGCGTGATGTAAGACGTGCATTTCGGAATTGTCCATGTACTGAACCCTTTTCCGAAACAGGAAGATTGAATTCCTTCAGTATCCTCAATGAAGGAATTTCCATAACTACGACTTTTGCCGGCATACCATTTTGCACAAAAAGCACCTTGTCTTCTCCAATAGGTTGTATGGTATGTATTTCAGTATTTTCTGGCGCATCGTAGCTCCATACTGTCATATTATCGGGAGATATTTCAGCAATGCCAAATTGGTGAGCAATCAGCATATTTCCATCAGTCATTAGTATAGCATCGCTTATCTCTCCTTTTCTGTCTGAAGCGAGATGTTCCCACTCAACGCCTCCATTTTTCACTATATACATACGAGGCTTCTTTCCCTCCCCCACATAGAAGAAGTCATGTCTTGCAATATCAGTTGACTCTGCAGCTCTTACCATGCCGGTCATTGCATTAGAAGACAGCAATAAAGCCATTGCTAAGGTGAATGTTCGCATTATTGATAAATTATGATAGGTTAGTTTTTTACAAAGTTAATNAAANTTTTTGATTANTTTNTTCTTTTTGGCTTTTTCAGTCCAAAGATTTGCAATGAGTTGATGTCCGGCAGGAGTTGGATGGATTCCGTCCCAAAGCCATCTTGAAGAATCTGGATTGCCCATAGTCAAGGAATTAAATAGATCATTGGTGTCGATATATTCAGCATTGAATTCCTTAGCAATTTCTTTAACACTTATGGCACACTGATCTATTGATTTCTTCACACGAGGGAAAATTTTACTATCTACTGATCTTCCTTCAGCCACGAATGGAGACATCAGTATAATCTTTAATGAAGGATTAGAATTTCTTGCTTGTGTGAGAATGTTTTTAAAATCAGAGGTCCATGATATTACATCGAAATCCTCTACTCCTCCATCTCTATAGTACTTGTAGACATCATTGATTCCAACCATTACTGTAAGCACATCCGGATCTTCATCCACAACATCTTCTTTCCATCGCTTCTTGAGACTCTTAATGGTATTTCCTGAAATGCCGCGATTAATCCAGTTGCACTTCATTTTAGGATCTTCTGCCATCATCTTGGCTGAAGAGAGCATCACATAGCTATGGCCTAAATCATGGTTCTTGTCTGTCTTATTGCGTTTAGATGAAGGAAGCGCCTTTCCGGCGCTTCTTCCCCAGCCTCCATCGGTGATGGAATCACCGATAAAAAGAGCTGTCAAGNCTGATNTGAGTTTGATTTTTAGNACTGTTGCAGGTCCATCGTCAGCAGGAGTGGCAGTTTCTACAAAAACTTTGCCATCTTTAGCTTCCCATTTAAGTTTTTCTCCTCCTATGATAGAGATATCCTCAATGTCTGAAGCTTTAATCCCCGGAAGTTCTGTCGTCTTTCCATCCCATTTAAGAATGAAAGCATAGAGATTTCTTCTTCCTTTGGATGTGTATCTTACGTCTCCATCCTTATTTTCACCGTAGGCTCTTGTGCCATACACAGCCTCTCCATATTTTGAAAGCCATTTGCCTACTGCATAAAGTTCCTTTTTTTTGGTCGTCAGGAATAGTGCCATCAGCTTTTGGAGACACATTGAGACAAAGGTTTCCATTTCGGGAAATGTTGTTGATAAGGCTGCGTATGATTCCATCGGCATTTTGAAGCTTCAATCCTTCCACATATCCGAACTTGTGCCCGATAGGATCATCTACCTGCCAATAATAGCTTGTTCTTTCCTTCGGGGCTCTTGACTCCCTTTCGAAATCACGGATAGATCCAGCCTTATATGCATCGCTTTTCGACTGAATGGAGACTTCCTTACCCCANTTATCNGCNCTGTTGTAATAATANCGGGCTATATTAAGTTTCCAAGGGTCCATTGATCGATAGTTGATGCCGTTGTCAAAATATATAAGATCCGGCTGGTATTTGTCAATAATCTCCATCACTCGATACTGCCATTCATTCATGAACGCATCGTTTTGAGGATGAGGACCGGGATGTTCTTCAGATGGGCCCATACCCGAGTTTTCAGTCGGTTTTTGAGGAGGTCCGTATAAAGATGCGTATTGAGGATCAAACAAGTCAGTAGAGTCAGGATCGAGACTTGGATACATGAAGTCCCAGTTCTCGACTCGGTGATTGCTNATTCCGAATCTCATTCCTTTATCGCNTACAGCCTTTGAAAGTTCACCTATCACATCGCGTTTCGGACCATGNTTTACTGATGTCCATTCTGTGAGGTCGCTATCATACANAGCANANCCNTCATGGTGTTCTGCNGTNGGNATCACNTACTGCGCCCCGCTTGNNTTGAATAGTTCAGCCCATTCATCGGCATCGAATTTTTCAGCTTTGAAAAGGGGGATGAAGTCTTTGTAACCAAATTTATTCTGTGGTCCCCACTTCTCGCGATGAGCCTTACTAATACCATTATACATGTGCTTTGGATACCATTCGCTGCCAGCAGCCGGCACCGTATAAGGCCCCCAGTGAATGAAGATTCCAAATTTAGCATCCTTGAACCATTCAGGAACGCTATAGTTCGATTCAAGAGATTCCCAAGAGGCATCATACTTGCCTTTTGGGTAAGACTCAAGTTGCTCTTGACTGACATTTATTGTCTGACGCGGAGCCTGAGCAGATGCAACAGAAACACTCATCATTACGGTGATGGCTCCAACGGCGAGTAGAATTCGTTTGTTCATAATGTTAGTATGCAAGAATTGATATTAGGTTAATTATAGGTATAGAATAAATGCAAAGATACAACAACTTGGCGATATACGCAACAATATTTTTATTATATTTTAGGATGCCCCACGGCTCTTTCATTTAAAACTTCTTGTCTGAACAAACCAAACTTTTATTTTATAGGCCACAGAAAAGTATGTTGCATAACATACAAAAAAATGAAGTAACAGGCTACAACACAGTTAAA
>WFLX010016113.1_pt1 | contig 10273 bp, 7 predicted proteins | sample 4967041 | NCBI WGS metagenome assembly WFLX01 (sample SAMN12857096, study PRJNA449069) | gut metagenome | isolation source: stool from male and female vole | host: Microtus ochrogaster | place: USA:Florida | collected 2017
AATAAAGCAATATGCAAACTTTTTTCAAAAAAATCGCAATTTTCGGTTAATAATTGTTAATTCCGGGCCGAAAATCCTAATTTATCCGTAATTTTGTGTTGTATTTATAAATGAAAAATTCAATTGACCATGATTATAGCTTCGCAAAAACGCAGAGAAAATATTGCAGAATACCTGCTTTATATGTGGCAGGTGGAGGACTTGATTCGTGCCTATGGTCTTGACCTTGACCGAATCAAGCAAAATTTGATAGACCGTATACCCGACCTTGACGATAATAAGCGCAAGGAAGTTAGCGACTGGTATGAGTCACTGATTGACATGATGCGCCGTGAGGGCGCGACCGAACGGGGACATCTGCAGATGAACCGCAATGAGACGGAAGAGCTTGTGGATTTGCATCGCGCACTCCTTGCCGATCCGAAGTTCAGCGACTATTCAGCTGAATTTTACCGTACGCTCCCCTACATTGTTGAATTGCGCTCGCGCGCGGGAGCTGATGCCGAAGGCGAAATTCAGACTTGCTTTACGGCGCTCTACGGCATGCTTATGCTCCGTTTGCAGGGGCGCGAAATATCTGAGCAGACCGGCAATGCAATCAAGCAGATTTCAAAGTTGATTGCTATGTTGAGCGCTTATTTTCACAAGAATGAANAAGAGCCAATTTTTAAACATGATTAAGCAGGTAGTATTCGCATTGGGGCTTATTATTGCTCCGCTTCCGGCTTTTGCCCAGGAACACGTTGCCGTTGTTAATCCAACGGTTCCTAATTCCATGATATTTGCAGGCGAAAAGATCAATCTTGACGACGTTGATATGTATGAGCGGCTTGACCGCGAGCTGACGTCAATGGTTTATACCCACGGCAATACTTTATTGACTATAAAGAGAGCAAACCGCTATTTCCCCGAAATAATCAGCATTCTCAAGCGTCAGGGGGTACATGAAGATTTCGTTTATATGGCGTGTATTGAAAGCTATCTTAACCCTATAGCCCGCTCCGGAGCCGGTGCCGCCGGTATGTGGCAGTTCATGCCCGCAACAGCAAAGCAATATGGGCTTGAAGTAAATGACGAGGTTGACGAGCGCTATGATCTTGCCAAGGAAACCGTTGCCGCAAGCAAATATATTAAGTCAGCATTTGCCCGTTTCGGTAACTGGGAGTCGGTGGCCGGCAGCTTTAACGGTGGTACGGCGCGCATTTCTAAGGAACTTGAGGCGCAGCAGGTCAACAGTGCGTTTGATTTGTGGTTAGTCGATGAAACACGTCGCTATCCGCTCAGAATGATGGCTATGAAGTTGATAATGGAGAATCCTAAGAAGTATGGCTTTCAGTTGTCGGCTAATCAGCTCTATCAGCCTCATCAATACAGTGAGGTNAGTGTTTCCGGTCCGGTTGAAGACTGGCCTACATGGGCAAAAGAACATGGTATTGACTATGCAACCCTGCGCGAGTATAACCCATGGATCAGAGATAAGAAACTTACAAANAAGTCGGGTAAGACTTATACAGTGAGAGTNCCGAAGCCCGAGGCGCTCAGCCGCTCCAAGCAACATAAAACGACCTACAATCCCAACTGGATTAAATAATGGCCAAGANGAAAAATGATTCCGAAGCTCTGGAATCACTTGTAGTTACAGGAGCCAGAGTACATAATCTGAAAAATATCAACGTTGAGATTCCTCATGGAAAGCTGACNGTAATCACCGGTCTCAGCGGTTCNGGAAAATCTTCGCTTGCTTTCGATACTATNTATGCCGAAGGCCAACGTCGGTATATTGAAACNTTTTCNAGCTATGCGCGCCAGATGCTCGGCTCTATGGAGCGCCCCGATGTTGACCGGATTACAGGATTGTCGCCGGTGATTGCCATAGAGCAAAAAACCGTTAACCGCAATCCGCGNTCNACTATCGGCACCACTACGGAGATATATGATTTTTTGCGCCTGCTATATGCCCGCGTTGCTACTGCAAGGAGCTATATTTCCGGAAAACCGATGGAAAAATTTAGTGAAGAGCGTATTCTTAGTCNGNTACATGAGCNNTTCAACGGTAAGCGCATTCTTGTGTTGTCGCCGCTGATTCGTAACCGTAAGGGCCATTATCAGGAACTTTTTGAACAATTGCAGAAAAAGGGCTACCTGAACGTCAGAGTCGACGGAAAGATGCGCGAGATTACCCCGGGCATGAAGCTCGACCGTTATAAAAACCACACCATTGAGCTGGTCGTTGACAAGATGTTGGTTTCCGATACCGATGATACCAGATTGCGCAATTCGGTGTCTACGGCCCTGCATCGCGGTGAAGGGCAGCTGATAATTTGCAATGTTGATGCAGATAACGAGCTGACTCATCTGTCGCGAACTTTGATGGATGCCGAAAATGGAATCAGTTATCGCGATCCGGCGCCACATAACTTTTCATTCAATTCGCCGCTGGGAGCATGTACNAGATGCAAAGGTATAGGCTCTATAAACGTTATTGATGTCGACAAAGTTATTCCCAACAGGAAACTTAGTATTGCAGCCGGAGCTATTGAGCCGCTCGGTAAGAAGAAAGATTCAATCATTTTCCGCCAGATTGAGCAGCTTTGTGAGCGCTATGGTTGCACTGTAGATACTCCGGTTGACNATCTCCCCGAAGAACTGCTTGATGAAATTCTCTACGGTTCAAGCGAAAAACTGGATATTAACGCCGGCAATAGTTATTTATCGAGCATTTACCGAACTTATGACGGCATTGTNCGCTACATTGAAATGCAGCAGACCGANGATGCCGACGATGCCGCCAAGCGCTGGAGCAACCAGTTTTATTCCATGGCGGTTTGTCCGGAGTGTCATGGCGACCGATTGAACATAGAAGCNCGTAATTTCTTTATCGGTGATAAAAATATTGCCGACCTATGCCGAATGGATATAGATCAGCTTGCCGACTGGATTGAAAATGTCAACAGTCTGCTTTCTGAGCCACAGCAAAAAATTGCTGCCGAAATCTTAAAAGAAATTTCAGTTCGCTTGAGCTTTCTCAAAGANGTAGGGCTCGGTTATNTATCGCTGGNGCGCNCGTCGGCAACTTTGTCGGGCGGTGAGAGTCAGCGCATCCGTCTGGCCACTCAGATTGGCTCGGAGCTGGTCAATGTGCTCTATATTCTCGATGAACCGAGTATCGGACTCCACCAGCGTGATAATCTTAGGCTGATTAACTCGCTGAAGTCGTTGCGCGACGCACAGAATTCAATAATAGTCGTTGAACACGACCGCGACATGATGCTTGAGTCTGATTGGATAATCGATATTGGCCCGAAAGCCGGCCGGAAGGGCGGCGAAGTCGTTTTTCAGGGTACGCCGAAAAAAATGCTTAAGAGCGGAACTTTGACTGCAGAGTATCTTAGCGGTGTGCGCGATATTCCGGTGCCGGAGACGCGTCGCCCGGGTAACGGATTGTTTATGGAAATCAAGGGTGCGCGTGGCCATAATTTGAAAAGCGTGGACTTTAAGCTGCCGTTGGGCACTCTNACTGTTGTTGCCGGAGTAAGCGGTTCGGGAAAATCCTCGCTTGTCAGCGGCACTCTNCAACCNATATTGGCCAAACACATGTATAGGGCNCTGCAGGAACCGCTTCCTTACGACGAGATTTTGGGCATGGATAATATTGACAAGGTCGTTACGGTTGACCAGACGCCNTTAGGGCGTACCCCGCGTAGCAATCCGGCAACNTATACGGGTGTNTTTTCAGATATNCGCTCNCTGTTTGTTAATTTGCCNGAGGCGAAGATTCGTGGTTACAAGCCCGGACGCTTTTCATTTAATGTTAAGGGCGGCCGATGTGAAACCTGCAAGGGCAACGGCTATAAGACTATTGAGATGAACTTTCTTCCGGATGTATTGGTGCCGTGTGAGGAGTGCGGAGGAAAGCGCTATAACCGCGAAACGCTTGAGGTACGATTCAAGGGTAANTCGATAGCAGACGTGCTTGACATGACAATCAATCAGGCCGTTGAGTTCTTTGCAAATACTCCGTCAATCCTGAAAAAATTGAAAGTTCTACAAGACGTGGGTTTGGGCTACATAAAGCTCGGGCAGCCGTCGAGCACTCTTTCAGGAGGCGAGAATCAGCGCGTTAAACTTGCAACTGAACTGGCCAAGCGCGACACCGGTAAAACCCTGTTTATTCTCGATGAACCCACAACCGGGCTGCATTTTGAGGATATAAACACTTTGATGGGGCTATTGAATCGCCTGGTCGATAAGGGAAACACGGTGCTGATTATCGAGCATAACATCGATGTAATCAAATCTGCCGACTGGATAATCGATATGGGTCCTGAAGGAGGACGTAGCGGTGGCGAAATCGTTGCCCAGGGTACGCCGGAGTTCATTGCCACAACAAATTCTCCGACAGCTCCTTTTTTGAACCTATAGCGGGTCTACGTCGCAGTGAATTGCAACGCCGCGCAGTTTACCGGCAGCCTGCAGGCTGTCGGTAATGTTGCGTATAACTTCGCGGACCTTAGCCATAGATGCTGAAACTTCAATTTTCAGCATAAACCGTCGTATAAACATTGACTGNACACGCGNAACCGGTGGAGTGTCGGGTCCCGCAACGCGATTCCCCAATAGTGNACGCAACTGCTCGTTNAATGCGAGAGCAACTTCGTGAACCGTATTTTCATCGCGATGGCGCAGATAAACGATTACCATNCGTGTGAATGGCGGAAAGANGTGCTCCTTTCGTTGGGCGAGCTCATGATTATAGAAACCAATATAATCATGTGATTTGGCGAAGTTTATTACCGGATGGTCGGGTTGGCCGGTTTGAATAAGAACCGTGCCTGCCTTTTCGCGACGCCCCGCGCGACCGGCAACCTGCAACAGCATATTGAATGCGCGCTCCGACGCGCGGAAGTCCGGAAGATTTATAAGCGTATCGGCGCTAAGAACGGTTACTACTCTAACGCCATCAAAGTCGAGACCTTTAGTAACCATCTGAGTGCCGACGAGAATATCTGCCTTGCGTTGCGAAAAAGCTGTAATTATGTCGAGGTAGCCATCTTTATTTCGGGTGGTGTCCAGGTCCATTCGCAGAACTTTGGCTTTCGGAAATTCTTTTTCAACCAGATCTTCAATTTTTTCGGTACCGTAACCGATAATTTCTATTGCAGGTTCATTGCAAACGGGACATGTTGTCGGCAACTGATACTCTGCNCCGCAGTAGTGGCAAACCAGGCGGTTTATTCGCCTGTGATATGTTAGAGAAACGTCGCAGTGGTCACATTTGGGAATATAGGCGCATTGTTTGCANCGGGCCATAGGGGCAAACCCACGGCGATTATGGAATATAATGGCTTGATTTCCTTCATTGAGTGTTGTTTGAAGTTGTTGCTCTACCTCCGGTGCAAAAATAGAGTCGCGCCAATATTGTTTCCAATATTTTTTCATATCCACAATCTCAATTGTGGGGAGCTCTACTCCGCCGAAACGTTCGGTTAACTCTACCAGACCATAGCGACCGGTCTGCGCCTTATAATATGTTTCTACGGATGGGGTGGCCGAACCGAGCAGAGTTTTGGCGCCGTGCATCGATGCGAGCACAATTGCGCAGTCGCGTGCATTATAGCGTGGAGCGGGGTCAAATTGCTTGTAGCTCGGCTCGTGCTCTTCATCAACGATAACCAGCCCTAAGTTTCTGAAAGGCAAAAAGACTGATGACCTGGCTCCGATAACCACTACGGGTTCACCAGAGCTTCGCATGCGCCGATAAATATCAACCCGCTCGTTGTCGGTGAATTTGCTGTGGTAAACAACTACCTTCGAGCCAAATACATTTTGCAAGCGAGATGTAAGCTGAGTCGTGAGCGCAATTTCGGGAACAAGAAAAAGAGCCTGCTTCCCCTGGCCCAGCATACGCTGAATCAGGTGGATGTATATTTCGGTTTTGCCACTTGAGGTAACACCACGCAGAAGCGTAACGGCCTTTTGGTCGGTAACCCAGGTCTCCAGAATTGAGTTCAGGGCGGTTTGTTGAGCACCGGAGAGGGTAGGTAGGGGCTGCAGTTCGAGCCCTTCGCGTGGTGCGAAGCGATTTATCTCGCGCCGCTCAATGCTAATGATTCCTTTATCGGCTAATATCTTCAGAATGGCCGAAGTGCATCCNGCCTTTTCAAGCAATAGGGACTTATCGACTTCGAGTGAGCGGCCTGCAAGCTGCAGGGCGGTAAGCAGCAGGTGCTCCTGTTTGGGCGCAGATTTGACTTTCCGGAATGCAGCCGTGCGCCAGTCGGAACGCAATGATTCCGGGGGAAGGCACACAACTGTTTGACGCAATGATCTGTATCGNTCAAGAATCTTCTCGGAAACCATAAGCAGCCCGCGGTCTATTAGCCGGCTCAAAGTTGCCTCCGGCTTTTTAGATACTCCGGATTTGCGAACTAAATCTCCTAATGAAAGTTTTGGTTCATGGCTTAGAACCTGAAGCATCAAGGCTTCCTCGTCGGTCAGTCCTTCAAGATTTGTCGCGTCGGCGTCGGGAGCGAGCTCGATAAAGGTTTCGCTTTCGAGTTTAAGACCCGCCGGTAGCGCGGCTTTCATAACGTCGCCAACAGAGCAGAGATAGTAATCGGCAATCCATTCCCAAAATTTCAGCTGAGGGTGAATAAGAATGGGTGTGTCGGCCGAATCGAGAACACGCTCAATCGGTTTGACTTCATACTTTTCAGGCTTGAGTGCGCAGGTTGAAGCGATTATGCCTGTATAGAACTTTCGCCGACCAAAAGGAACCACTACGCGCGTGCCTATATGGACTTGAGATTCCATAGATTCCGGAACGGAATATGTGAAAGTGGCATTTAGCGGCAGCGGAAGTATTACGTCGACGAAAGACATTTTAACAATCTGAATTAACGCTTTTTAGGGAAATTTGCTATGAAATGGGCAAAAAAATTCGTAACTTTGCATAAACAAACGTTCCTTTTAGAGCGTTTTAAGTACAAAGAAATTAAAAAGTATTATATACTTGAATTTTGGTTATGAGGGAGGTGCGTGTCTGTGAAGATGCGCACTTTCATTTTTTTATACGTTTTCGTAAATAGTGTTGTCTTCGACTCCGGCCAAGGCAAGCGACTCGCGGCGCTCGCGGCAGGTGCCGCACTGTCCGCAATGGTGTTCGCCACCTTTGTAGCAACTATAGGTCGTTGCGTAGTCAATACCGAGTTTCTTGCCGATTTTGGCAATCTCAACTTTCGATATATTTGTGTAAGGAGCGTAGAGCTCAATATTTTCGTATGTTCCGGCAGCGATGGCTGCGCCCATTGCGGCAATGAATTCAGGACGGCAATCAGGATAAACCGTATGGTCGCCTGAATGGTTGGCGAGCATAACAACCCGCAAACCGCGGCTTTCTGCCAGACCGGCAGCCGTTGCCAGCATGATGCCGTTGCGGAACGGAACTACGGTTGAGCGCATGTTTTCGTCTTCGTAGTCACCCTCGGGAATCGCATCAGCGCCTTCGAGAAGCGATGAGTGGAAGTATTCGCCCATGAAGTCGAGGTGGATTTCGAGCAATTCTACACCAAGTTGGCGGCAGTGGTAGCGGGCACACTCCAGTTCGCGCATATTGTGGTTGGAACCATAGATAAAGTTAACAGCCAGAGCTATTCGGGCAATCTTGTCGTAGAGCAGCGTAACGGAGTCCATGCCTCCCGAAAGCACAATCAGTGAGTCCTTTTCCATTATATTTTTGAGATTTGATAGTTCATTTGAGCGGCCATGCGCGGGGCCAGCAGCGACTGATGGTCGGCATCTGCCCACTGGGCGTAGGGGCGAATCGATATGCCTCCGCGGGGAGTGAACATTCCAAGCACTTCAATATAGCGCGGCTGCATCAGCGCAATGAGGTCTTTCATGATAATGTTGATGCAGTCTTCGTGGAAGTCACCGTGATTGCGGAAACTGAAAAGATAGAGTTTCAGACTCTTGCTCTCGACCATTTTCTCGCCGGGGATATAGTTTATTACTATGTGGCCGAAGTCGGGTTGGCCGGTTTTGGGNCATAGCGAGGTAAATTCAGGGCAGTCGAGGGTTACGAGATAGTCGTTTTCGGGATGCTTGTTCGGAAACCATTCCAGCAGCTCTGCTGAATAGTCGGTCGGATATTTGGTAGAACCGGCTCCGAGCAGGGTAACGCCGGCAAGTTCTTCGTTGGTTCTCATTTGATGTTAACTTTTCTAACTTTCAGGCGGTCGCCGTTTTCATTAACGATCTGGCGGAAATAGCGGTCGTTGTAGCCACCGAATACGGGTGATACGGGCAGTCCGGTTTCNGTGCGCTTAAATGTTCCGTCGGGATTCTGTTTTTTGATATTGCCGTCGAGAAATTTAACCGTCAGGAAATCGTTCAGGGCAAAGTAGCGGGCCGTAGCCTCGTTGGCGAGTTTGTGGGATACTTCAGTAAGCATTTCGGCCTGCCGGTTAAGAGGCATATTCTTTAAATCAGCGCGCAGGGTAGAGTCCGCAGCATAAGCTTGGTCGGTGATTTCCTTCTGAACGGTGCGGATATCGGGAATCATCTGCGAATAGCGGTTATAGGACTGATTGGCAACCATGTTGGTTGCCCAAAACGCCGCGTCGCGGCTGATGTTGTAAAGGTCGCCGTTACCCTCCTCGAAGCAGCGGGGCACCAAGGTCATGGAGCTATATACGGGGGTGTAGAATGATGTGTTTGCATCGTCAGTGCCGAACCAGAGGGTTGCGGTCATACCCTTCGGAGCGTTAGCATCACATTGGGCCACGAACGAAAAACCGGTCTGCTGGGTTGCAATTGCGCGTTCGTGGAAATATTCGGTCGAATCTACCTCAAATTCCATCGGACGCCAGCGGTAGGGCACGTCAAACGGGCCTGCGCCGATGTCGAGAGTCATGTCCATGGGGGTGCCTTCGAAGTGATCGCGCATCATCCACTGCATATCGTCGACGCTCACCTGCTTTTCGGGTTTTACCCATAGTGGCATAGGCTCACCTTCGCCCTCCATTACCCAAGCCAGTGAGCCGGCTGCTTCTTGCGGCGAAAAGCGGTTGAAGTAGCTCCAGACCCGACCGTCGCAGCCGCGCAGGGCCATGTAGTCGTAAGGTTGNTANGCTATNGAGAAGCTGAAATCTTCNTCNTTGCCGTCAAAGTAGCCTTTTTCGCGNGCGAAACTGATAACGTCGGGCGAGTACAAAGTGGTCTCCGGCTCATTGAGCGGGAACTTGTGGATTCGGGGATTGTTGGCGTGGCCGCTGATGTAGCCGTCGGGAATGCGGCGCGCAACCCATACGGCACCTTTGCGGCCCGGTCCTTTACCAATCATTTCAACTATCCACGCTTCGTTGGGGTCGGCAATCGAAAACGATTCGCCTTCGGAGGCATAGCCGAATTCCTCAACCANTCCNGTCATAATGTCAACTGCCTCNCGGGCGGTTTTGGCGCGTTCGAGNGTAATGTAGATGAGCGAGCCGTAGTCGATAATGCCGGCAGTGTCAACGAGCTCGGGGTGTCCGCCCCAGGTGCTTTCGGCCATGGCAACGCCATTTTCATTGATGTGGCCGATGCGCGAATAGGTATGAGCAGGCTGAGGGATTTCGCCCAGATAGCGGCCGGTGTCCCAGTCATAAATCTTGCGCATATCGCCCGGTTTGTGGTCTGCGGCAGCAAGCGAGGGCATGTCGCCGTAAAGAGTGTGGCTATCGGCGGCGTAGGTAATCATTATGCTGCCATCTTTAGTGGCGCCCTTGGCGGCAATGAGGCTGGTGCACGCTTCGGAGGCGGTCCAACTCATTGCTGCCAAGAGGCTAAAACAGATTATCTTTTTCATTGCAGTTTTCGATGTGTGAAATGATATGCAAATTTACAAAAAAATTCGGATAGTTCGGTAATCACACATAAAAAACTTCAGCTCTTATGTCGATGATGTTCGAGCGATGTGCTTGATTGTTCGTCGGATTGTGCTCCANTGTTTATGCCGGCGCCACTGCCGAAGTGGGGTATAGGGGCGGNCTGATAGTCGGTGAAGTTGCGATTGGTGGTGAATCCGTTGCCTATATAGCCGACTGAAACCGAGGCGTTGATGTCCGGAAGGCGGTTAGCCCGTGCGGTGCTGATGCCGCTTTCGGTTTCGCTCTGTGCAGTTAGCGACGAGCGCATCTGCTTGCTGGTGGCCTCAGCTGACGCGAAAATTTCTTCGAGACTGACAACTTTATATTGTTCATCAAGTCCGATTCTTTGTGAATCGCGATGCAAA
>WFLX010014015.1_pt1 | contig 10270 bp, 11 predicted proteins | sample 4967041 | NCBI WGS metagenome assembly WFLX01 (sample SAMN12857096, study PRJNA449069) | gut metagenome | isolation source: stool from male and female vole | host: Microtus ochrogaster | place: USA:Florida | collected 2017
TATCACGCCGATGGTACTGCGAAAGCGGGAGAGTAGGTAATCGCCCCCTTAAAAGCGGGAAGAAAGTTTCCCGACACGGAGACGGCAATCAGAAATGGTTGCCGTCTTTTTTTGCATATATGACTGCCGGTAGTTGGTGCCGTATTTTTTTAATATTTTTTTATTTTGTCAGGTCAATATTTTTTTGTAATTTTGCAAGCCGATTATATCCAAATTTGTTAGCTGTCAAGTGTTATAGGGATAAACNCATGGCCTTTTTTTATCTCTATAACAAAGTGATGGTAATATTTCAGTGTGCCTGATTGTGCATATTGAATTAATAGGTTAATCATATAATAAATTATAATCCAAAGTGGATACTTTAAGTTACAAAACGCTTTCAGCGACTCCCGCTACCATAGAGAAGCAGTGGGTAGTAATTGACGCTACCGATCAGGTGCTCGGCCGCCTCTGCTCTAAAGTAGCAAAAATCCTTCGCGGCAAAAACAAAGCTGATTTCACCCCCAATCTTGACTGTGGTGACAACGTGATTATCATCAACGCCGATAAGGTTAAGATGAGCAAGGATAAGTTCAATACCCGCGAATATCTTCGCTATACAGGCTATCCCGGCGGTCAGCGTGTCTACACTCCCGGTGATCTCATGGCCAAGTCTTTAAAGAAAAGCCATAAGGCCGGTCGTCATCCTCTTTTTGTAAAGGTTATTAAGGGTATGCTTCCAAAAGGCCCTCTTGGTGCACAGCAGCTCCGTAACCTCTACGTATACAATGGTCCGGAACACGGTCACAATGTAGAAAATCTTAAAGTAATCGATATCAACAAAGTGAAATAATAGAAGAAGATGGAAAAAGTTAATGCAATTGGCCGTCGTAAAGCAGCCGTAGCCAGAGTTTATCTCACTGAGGGCACCGGTAACATCGTTATCGACAAGCGTCCTATAGACGTATACTTCCCCTCTTCTATTCTTCAGTATATAGTTAAGCAGCCTCTCAACACTCTTGAGGCAGCTGAAAAATACGATATCGTAGCTCATCTTGACGGCGGCGGTTACAAAGGTCAGGCTGAAGCACTTCGTCTGGCTATCGCACGTGCTCTCGTCAAGATCAATCCGGAGGATAAACCGGCTCTCCGTGCAGAAGGCTTCATGACTCGCGACCCTCGTGCCGTAGAGCGTAAGAAACCCGGTCAGCCGAAAGCCCGCAAACGCTTCCAGTTCTCCAAGCGTTAATGGCTTTACATTTTTCAAATGCTTATTCTGTTTAGTATCTAAATCCACAGGATGATTTTATCCTACCTGTGGATTGGATTTCTAAAGAAATTTTTTAAAGAAAGTAAACACCCGGCAACCATTGTACAGGTTGCCCAAAAAGCAAATCATTTCAAAATGGCAACACCCACTTTTGACCAGCTCCTCGAGGCCGGATGTCATTTCGGTCACCTCAAACGTAAATGGAATCCCGCCATGGCTCCTTATATTTTCATGGAGCGCAACGGTATCCATATCATCGACCTTTACAAGACTGCAGCTAAGATTGACGAAGCTTCCAAAGCTCTCAAACAGATTGCAAAGAGCGGTCGCAAGGTTCTTTTCGTAGCAACCAAGAAACAGGCTAAAGAAGCAATCGCTAACAAAGCTGAATCAGTAGGAATGCCTTACGTTATTGAACGTTGGCCCGGCGGTATGCTCACCAACTTCCCTACTATCCGTAAGGCTGTGAAGAAGATGACTACAATTGACAAGATGCAGAAAGACGGTACTTTCGATAATCTGTCAAAACGTGAGAAACTTCAGATCAAACGTCAGCGCGACAAACTTGAGAAGAACCTCGGTTCTATCAGCGATCTTTCCCGTCTTCCGAGCGCACTCTTTGTTGTAGACGTAATGAAAGAGCACATTGCCGTAGCTGAAGCTAATCGTCTTGGTATTCCTGTATTCGCAATTGTCGATACAAACTCAAGCCCTGAGAACGTTGATTTCGTAATTCCGGCAAATGATGACGCTTCCAAGAGCATCGAGATTATCCTTGATGCCGTTTGCGGTGCTATGGCCGAGGGTCTTGAAGAGCGTAAGGTAGAGAAACTGGATGCTCCTGAGGATAAGGAAGAGGGCGCAGAAGGCAACACTAACAAACGTCGTCGCGTTCGTCGCAACGAAGCTCCCAAGGAGGCTCCTGTAGCTGAAACTGCTGTTGAAGAAACTGTAGAAGTGGCCGAATAATAAATTAAACAACATTTACAGACATGGCTGTATCAATTGAAGATATAAAGAAACTGCGCCACATGACAGGTGCAGGTATGATGGACTGCAAGAATGCTCTCGCCGAGACCGGTGGTGACATCGACGCAGCTATCGAGATTATCCGTAAGAAAGGTCAGGCTGTGGCCGCTAAGCGTGAAGACCGTGAAGCTGCTGAAGGCTGTGTNCTTGCTGCCGTAAAGCCCGGCTTCGGNGCAATTGTNGCTCTCAAATGTGAGACTGACTTCGTTGCTAAGAATGAATCGTNCCGTGCTCTTACCAAAGCTATCCNTGATGCTGCTGTTGAAGCAGGTGCCAAGACTCTTGATGAAGTTAAGGCTNTTGATCTCAATGGCCGTTCAGTTGAGGAAAATATCACCGATGAAATCGGTAAGACAGGTGAGAAGATNNANCTCGGCGCTTACGAATATGTAGAGGCTCCTACTGTTGCTGCTTATGAGCACCTTGGCAATAAACTCGCCACTATCGTAGGTCTCAGCATCGAGGGTATTTCTCCCGAAGTAGGTAAGGAAGTGGCTATGCAGGTCGCTGCTATGAATCCTGTAGCTGTTGACCGCGACCATGTAGCTCAGTCTATCATTGACAACGAGTATAATATAGCTGTTGAGAAGACTAAAGAGGAACAGGTTAAGAAAGCCGTTGAGGTAGCTATCAAGAAAGCCGGCATCAATCCTAACTTGGTAGATAGCGAGGATCACATCGCTTCTAACATTGCTAAGGGCTGGCTCACTGAAGAAGAGGCTCAGAAAGCTCGTGAAGTAGGTAAAGCTGCCGCTGAAGCCAAAGCTGCCAATCTGCCTGAGCAGATGATCCAGAACATCGCTAACGGCCGTATCAACAAGTTCTTCAAAGAGAGCTGTCTTATGGAGCAGGAATATCACCGTGATGCCAAACTTACAGTAGCCCAATATCTCAACGGTGTTGAGAAGGGTCTCGTTGTAGTTGACTTCAANCGTGTAAATCTTAACGAAGACTAATCAGTCAATACTAAACATAATAAAAAGGGATTCCGCAAGGAGTCCCTTTTTTATTGGCTTGTAAATTCAAATTGAATTTGTTATATTTTATTTTGTTTGATAATGGTTGATCAGGTATTCCCAGGCGGCATCATGTTCGTATGGGACGCGACCCTCCATTATAGCTTCTTTCACGAGCTCTTTTAGACGTGAGATTTCCGGTCCGGGAGGTATACCCAATTTTTCCATGATCTCATTACCATCCACAGGATTTTTCCATGTGCGGAAAGCATCAGCATCTTGAATATGTTGCATCCTCTCCCGTAGTTTAGAGAAACCTTCGAGTTGCCTCTTTACTTTATCCGGTTGTTTCGAGGTGATATCACTCTCNGCCAAAATCATCAGGTCTTCTACATCTTTTCCGGCGTCGGTTATCAGACGTCTTACCCCTGAATCGCTTACACCCTCTTCTCCTACAGATTGTGGACGCATGTGCAGACCAACCAATTTCGCCACGTATTTCATTTTTTCATTAAGAGGGAGTTTCATCTCCCTGAAAATACGGGGCACCATTTTTTCTCCTATGAAATTATGATTATGAAAAGTCCAGCCTGATTTGGAATCATATTTCTTAGTAGCGGGTTTAGCGATATCATGCAGGAGAGCCGCCCATCGTAACCATTCATTATCGGAGCGTCGTGCTACATTGTCAACTACCTGAATGGTATGATAGAAATTGTCCTTATGTCCACGGCCCTCTTTCATCTCCACTCCTTTCAAGGGAATCAGGGCGGGGAAGACGTATGGAAGCAATCCTGTCATATCAAGAAGACGCCAGCCTATGGATGGACGAGGCGAGCGCATGATTTTCGATAATTCNTCGNNTATGNGNTCCCGTGTGATTATTTCCATACGANAAGCATTCTTCTNTATAGCCTNNAAAGTAACNGNATCTANACGGAATGGTCTNCCTTTACCAATAATCTCTTCATAATAGGTGGTAGGCTGCTGATTGTCGTCGACATGATATAATTGAGAAGCGAAACGGATTGCTCTGAGCATTCTCAAAGGATCGTCGGAGAACGTGATATCCGGATCCAAGGGTGTGCGAATTACGCCCGAATATAAATCCACAAGACCGTTGAAAGGATCAATGAGTTCCCCGAAGCGGTCATGATTAAGACAAATAGCCATGGCGTTGATAGTGAAATCCCGCCGCTTCATATCGTCATCAAGCGTACCGTCTTCCACAATGGGATTGCGGGAGTCGCGGGTATATGACTCTCGCCGTGCGCCGACAAATTCGAGTTCCAGCTCACGAAATTTCACCTGGGCTGTGCCATAGTTGGGGAAAACAGAGATCTTGGCTCTCGGCCCAAGTTTTTTTGCCACAGCTTCGGCCAGCTCAATGCCTGATCCTACCGTGACAAAATCATAGTCTTTGGAATGACGATGCAGAAAAATATCTCGTACGAAACCACCCACAGTATAGACCTCGCGGCCTAAAGAGTCGGCGGTTTCGCCGATTAATCTGAAAACAGGATGTGTCAGATCTTCCTTCAAATTCATTTAAAGAGACAGTTAAATTATAGTTCCTGAATTTCCTCAGGAAAAATTGTAATTGACTTCAATCCGTCAGGTGTCACCACATACGTATTTTCTACGCCAACCGCACCTACACCCGGAATAACGAATTTCGGTTCAAGGGCAATAGTCATGTTTTCCAATAGACGGTCTTTACTGCGTGCAGTGACCACCGGCATTTCATTAAGATCTATGCCGACACCGTGGCCGATGAATGATGCTTTCTGAGTATGACCCATGAAAAAGTCGGTAAGATTTTCACCTTCCACAATTTCCATAGCTTTTTTGTATAAGTCTGCCACGGGAAGACCGGGAATCCCTATTTTTTCACATGCCCTTAGAATATTGATGGAACATTCATGTGCTTTCACGGCATGAGACGGAANCTCTCCGAGAGCCNATANNCGGGTCATATCGGTTTGATAACCGTTGAATGAGCCGTTCATGTCTACCATAACAGTCTCGCCGGGTTTTAAAGTAGTACCATTGGCACCCTCCGGCAGAGAAGGGTCAACTCCGGACCCGCCCATTGTATAATCGAACGGACTGGGATAATCAGCATTGTCGCCTGCTATCACAGATCCAAGGTTAATATCCATCAGATTTCCGTTGGTCCGTACATACCCGAGACAACCTTCGAGCCGCAAGATGCGCTCTATCTCGATCTGAAATTCCAGATCGGTCATGTTTGATTTGTAACAACGGGTGATGCGACGATAAGCTTCCGACTGATGGACACCGTCTTCCTTCATTTTGTTAAGTTCCCAGGGTGTCTTAACCATACGTGCACGACGCAATACTACAGAACCGTTTTTGGCTTCAGCTTCCGGGAATACAGCTTTCAGACGCTCCACATCTGAATAAGAGAGTGAATCAAATTCATATCCCACTGACGAAGGGAGAGTACGACCGAGTTCTTTTAATTTAGCCGGAATATTTTCAGGCTTATGTATTTTTACGACATCTTCTTCAGATTCGTAAATATCGGGTTTGATTACAAACCATAGTGGCGCTCCATCTTTTGGTATATAGACGTAACCTTTGAAAACGCGGGTAGTGGTATAGAAAAGATTTGAAGTGGTGGCTACCAGCAGCGCATCTATATCAAGATGAACCAGATGGTTTTTTATGGATGTCATACGCAGGGCGATGTCCTCACGTAAGTCAGATGGAATGAGTTTCATTTTTTTAACTGTATAAAATTATTTTGTCGCCTTGGATCTGACAGAATGAGACCAANNGCACGAATACCANCAGNGGCTGAAGAGTNTAGAGGAGTGNATACCGACAAAGAAAATCCTTCGGGAACACGGTAGGCTTTCTTTAGTGTATCTGTCACTTCAAAAATACCATAGTTGCCTTGTCCCAAAGGGTAGCCCTCTTCATCAAATAAGGGGATATCAACCACAAGGGAGTCGGGTTGTTCATGTTGGAGCGAGAACTCCTCTATATTAAGAATAACGCTTCGGGAGGCACAACGGTTGGTGTAGCGCACTGCCACAATTACATCGTAAGGGATAGAAAGGTCAAGCAACGTATCGGCTTCTTGAGGACAGAACTCATATTCCCAATCAGTAGGCATCCCGGCAGGACCGATAGCAGTAAAGCCGGAATAGTCGGCCACTTTTATGTGGCCACATCCCGGCAATATAAATAAAAGCAGTGTCGCAATAAAGTAAATTGGTTTCATTCTCCCATTCCACCCTCCTTGTGGTCTTGAGGACGGAAGGTTTTTTTCCTACGCGGCGGCTGTGGCTGGCGCTGTGGCTGCTGCTGACGAGATTGCTGAGGATGAGAGGGGGACTGACGCAACGGCTGCTGATTCGACTGTTGATGGGTAAAATTCTGAGAAGGCTGGGGGTGATTAGGTGAAGGTTGGGAAGATTCCGGAGAATCGGTGCCCTTTTTCTTTTTCTTCTTTTTTTTCTTACTCTTATCAAACCGAGTAAGACTGTCCTGACCTATTATATCACCATATTCTTTTGCGGGCTCCTCATCAATAGCCACTTCAAGTGAATCAACCTTAATGCCTTGTTTATTGAGGGCAATGATTTCAAATGCTCTGCGGGCATCTATAGTGACCAGATTCACCGGAATATTCTTATCGGTGGAATATGTAATTTTTCTTGAAAGAATATCGGGTTTGAAATAATAGTAAGAACCATCTTTGGTCTCAAGTACGATATCTTTACCGGGGAGTTGTTTCTGTGCCTCCGCGTATGTGTCCACTTCAAAATTGAGGCAGCATTTTAACTTGGCGCATTGTCCGGCAAGTTTCTGGGGATTCATAGAGAGATCCTGAAGACGGGCGCTTCCGGTGCCAACCGACACAAATTTTCCCATCCATGACGAACAGCAAAGAGGTCGGCCGCACGGGCCGATACCGCCTATGCGTCCGGCTTCCTGCCGGGCACCAATCTGCTTCATCTCGATTCTGACTTTGAAAACTTCAGCCAATACGCGGATAAGCTTACGGAAATCAACGCGTTCATCGGCGATGTAGTAAAAGATGGCCTTTCCGCCGTCGCCCTGATATTCAACGTCACCAATTTTCATGGCCAGACCGAGTTCCTCGGCTATGGCTCGTGCCCGTATCATTGTGGAGTGTTCCTTAGCACGTGCTTCCTCAAATTTATCAATATCGGCTTGACGAGCGATGCGGAACACTTTTTTCATTTCAGCAGAGGGCTTGACACCGGCTTTTTTCATCTGCAGGGCCACAAGTGGTCCAATCATGGTGACACGTCCTATATCGTGTCCCGGAGAAGCTTCCACGGCTACGATATCGCCTATTTTCAATGGTAATCCGGAGGGATTGGAGTAGAAACCGACTCTTGTATTTTTGAACAGCACCTCCACAACTCCGTCATGCTCCGTGGCCGGCACATCCTCAAGCCAGTCAGTGGCGAGAAGCTTACCGCGAGGCTCTCGACGGGAACATCCTATGCAAGAGCCTGAGCGACGGCAACCCGGACAAGCACTTGAGAAAACTCCTCTGTCTTTTTCTTCCATATACTATAAAAATATAAGATAATGAGAAAAGAGAAAGTGAGGGATTATTTCGCAAAAGCTACTGCCCTTGTCTCACGGATAACTGTGATTTTCACCTGACCAGGATAGGTCATCTCATCCTGTATCTTACGTGCAATCTCGTTTGAGAGCTTATCGGTCTCCTCATCAGTAATCTTGTCGGCACCGACAATGACACGCAATTCTCTACCGGCCTGTATGGCATACGTCTTCAGAACGCCGGGGTAGGAGAGAGCAATCTGTTCAAGATCGTTCAGACGTTTTATATAAGCTTCAACAATTTCACGGCGAGCACCGGGACGGGCTCCTGAAATAGCGTCACATACCTGAACTATAGGTGCCAGCAGAGAGGTCTGTTCCACTTCATCATGGTGAGCACCGATGGCATTGCAGATGTCGGGTTTCTCCTTGAATTTCTCCGCAAGCTTCATTCCGAGGAGTGCATGCGGCAATTCCGGTTCATCGTCAGGCACTTTGCCTATATCATGCAGCAATCCGGCACGACGGGCTTTCTTTGGATTCAGGCCCAATTCAGAAGCCATGACGGCACAAAGGTTGGCAGTCTCGCGAGAGTGTTGCAGCAGATTCTGTCCGTAAGACGAACGGTATTTCATTTTACCGACCATACGGATCAATTCAGGATGGAGGCCATGAATGCCGAGATCTATCGCAGTGCGTTTACCGGTTTCGATAATTTCCTCTTCCACTTGTTTCCTGACTTTGGCCACCACTTCCTCAATGCGTGCCGGATGAATACGTCCATCCACGACAAGCTGATGAAGCGCCAACCGGGCTATTTCGCGGCGCACGGGATCGAAACCTGAGAGGACTATAGCTTCCGGAGTATCGTCAACAATAATCTCAATTCCCGTAGCAGCTTCCAAAGCTCTTATATTACGACCTTCACGGCCTATTATTCTTCCCTTTATCTCANCGTTGTCGATATGGAATACAGTGACTGNATTTTCCACNGCGGNNNCTGTAGCGACACGNTGAATANACNGNATCACNATTTTCTTTGCCTCCTTTGAAGCAGTCAGCTTAGCATCGTCCATTATGTCGTTTATATNCCCGGCAGCGGCGGTTTTNNCTTCGTCTTTANGTGACTCCACCAGTTTCTCGCGGGCTTCTTCAGCCGAAAGTCCAGAGATGCGTTCAAGTTCATCCTGAGCTTGTCGGTAAAGGCTATCAATCTCTTCCTGACGAGAATTGATGGTTATTTCACGTGCGTCAAGGTTAGCTTTAGTGGTGTCGAGTTCTTTCTTGCGTCGGGCGAGCTCACCTTGTTGTTGGTTGAGCTGTTGTTCTCTCTGTCGGGCGCGGGCTTCAGATGACTGAGCCTTCTGCACTTTCTGGGAAGCGGTGCGTTCCGCTTCAGAGAGGATTTTCATCTCCTCTTCCTTTGCTTTCAGAATCTTTTTTTCTTTTATTACATCTGCTTCTCTTTTAGCGTCTTCAAGAATAATGTTGGCAGATGATTTTGCATTTTTCTTAGCAATGGTCAATGCTACGATGTAACCCAAGGCACCGGTTGCCAATGCTATAATAATCCATATCGGTGTTTCCATTTTATCAATAAATGCTTGTTCTTATGATGTAAATGATGGTATTGTAGTTTAACATTATTATAATCGATATATCCGGTAGCGTCTAAGGTAAGGCTTAAAACGTATCGGCCCAAGACCACAGACAATGGGTCTCAGGCTGTATGAGTGATAAATACGAAACAGACAATATGAAATATAAAGCGGTGAAACCGCAGGAGTTCAATCGCGGTTTTCCTGATCGTTGCGAAGAATTGCATCAAGGCCGGAATCGATCTCTTCAGCGAGACGTGCGGCAGCCTGGTGACGTTCAAGCAAGCCCTGATAATGGTAGGCGAATCTGTAAGCCACCATTGCAAGAATTTCCTTGTCGGATCGTGAGGGCCAATTAAGTTTGAAGTCGTTGAAAAGATCAGCGGCCGCTTTCTCGGCATCGCGCACGGCATCCTGACGATTGAAATCGACGGAGAGCTGGAGATGTTCTCCGCCTATATTTATGGTCATTTTTATTTTGTCGGTATCGTTCATCGTCATTCCTCCTTCAGCATGGAGATGCAATTGTCGATGGTTCGAATCAATCGGGCAATGCGGCGACGGGCACTTATAATTGAGTCGGGGGAGTCGGCCAGTCGGTGAGACATGGTCAGGAATTCGATATCCCTCTTTGCCACTTCAAGTTCTTTCTGACGTTCGTCAAGCTGACTACGTAAATCTGAATTCTCTGATTCCAGAGTTTCAATCCTGTCATTCAGACTTCGGTTGAGAGCTCCAAGTTCAGATACTTTTTCAACGATTGTCTGAAGTTGAGTAGTAAGTGGAACCGCCATCACTGCCTAATTTTTTACAAAAGTAACACCTTTGCTTGAATTAACCAAATTTTTTAGGTAATTATACTCCAT
>WFLX010302937.1_pt1 | contig 10269 bp, 8 predicted proteins | sample 4967041 | NCBI WGS metagenome assembly WFLX01 (sample SAMN12857096, study PRJNA449069) | gut metagenome | isolation source: stool from male and female vole | host: Microtus ochrogaster | place: USA:Florida | collected 2017
GGCCTATTGGGCCTATCGAGGTTATTGGGGTTGGAGGGCGTCATCGGTGGGGTGGAGGGCATTGTAGAGGATGGAGGCTTTGGAGGGGCCTACGATGGCGGCGATGTCGTCGAGGTCGGCTTCGGAGAGGCGCTTCACGCTGCGGAAGTGAGTGAGCAACGCCTCGCGGCTCTTGGCGCCGATGCCCTTGATGGAGTCGAGCTGCGACACGGTCTGCGACTTGCTGCGGCGGTTGCGGTGATGGGTTATGCCAAAGCGGTGAGCCTCGTCGCGGAGCTGTTGCACCACCCTGAGCGAGTCACTGTTTTTGTCGATATAGAGCGGAATAGAGTCGCCGGGAAAATAGATTTCCTCCAGACGCTTCGCAATGCCTACCACGGCAATCTTGCCGCGCAGACCCATCGACTCAAGAGCCTCTACAGCCGCGCTCAATTGCCCTTTGCCGCCGTCGACCACTATGAGCTGAGGCAAACCCTCACCCTCGTTCATTAAACGCGTGTAGCGCCTCGTAAGCACCTCTTTCATCGAAGCGAAGTCATCGGGGCCTTCAACGGTCTTGATATTGAAGTGGCGGTAGTCTTTTTTGGAGGGTTTGCCGTCGCGAAACACCACGCAGCTCGCCACCGGATTGGTGCCCTGAATGTTTGANTTATCGAAACACTCTATATGGTGGGGCAACTCGGTGAGGCGGAAGTCGCTTTTCATGCGCTCAAGCAGTTTTTCGGTGCGCTGCTCGGGATTCTTGCGCGCCATCTGATTGAGCATGTCAATGCGGTGNTGACGGGCGTTGCGCTGNCTCACNTCNAGCAGCTTGGCCTTGTCGCCTTTCACNGGGATAATAAATGTCACNCCGGGCATNTCGGTGTCGGGNTTGGCGGCCACCACCACCTCCTCAAACTTCACGCCGAGGCGGGTTGACACCTCATTCATGGCATAGCTGAGCAACTGCTCGGGTGTCTCGTCGAGGCGGCGCTTATATTCGAGAGTGAGGCTGCGCACCACCGCCCCGCGGCGCACATGCATGTAGTTGATAAACACATCCACCCCGTCGTCGTCGATGCCAAACACATCTATGTCGCCGATGGTCTGGCTCACGATAACGCTCTTGGCGCAATAGCGCTCCACGAGCAGGTGCTGCTCCTTGAGTTTCTGAGCCTCCTCAAAGCGCAGCTCGGCGGCAAGAGCGGTCATTTCGTTGCGCAGATGGGTGAGCAGTTCGCTCATATCGCCGCGCAGAATCTGTTTCACGCGCTCTATCTTGGCGTTATATTCCTCGGGGGTGACGAGGCCTGTGCAACACCCCGGGCAGCGTTTCAGGTGATAGTCGAGACAGAGGCGACCCTTCCCCTTGGCCACATATTCGGGCGTGATGGCATGGGCACACGAACGGATGGGATAAAGCTCCCTGATGAGTTCGAGCACCGCCCTCGCCGAACCTGTGTCGGTGTAGGGGCCATAGTATTTCGAGCCGTCCTTGATGCGCTTTCTGGTCATAAACACACGCGGATAGGTCTCGTTGGTCACAACAATCCAGGGATAAGACTTGTCATCCTTGAGCAACACGTTATATTTCGGCTTGTATTCCTTAATCATCGAGTTTTCGAGATTAAGGGCGTCTTGCTCGGTAGGAACAACGATATATTTCAGATCGGCGATGGCGCGNACAAGCAGATTGGTGCGCGTCGANTCGTGGGTGCGNTTGAAATAGCTCGACACCCTCCGTTTGAGATTCTTAGCCTTACCTACATATATGACATTACCCTCGGCGTCGAAATACATATACACGCCGGGGGTGGTGGGCATCACCGCTATCTTTTCTTCTACTATCTGTGTGCGTTTGTGTTTAGCCATAATCATATTGATAACGGCCATGACAACACAATATTGTCATGGCCGGTTATAGTCTCGGGCTGAGAGGGCTCAATAAGAGAGAAGCGCTGTCACCTCGGCGTCGGCGGGAAGATTGGCGCGACCGTTGAGAGCTGAGATCTCGATAATGAAATTCACATAGATTTTCTTGGGGTTCATCGACTTCACCAGTTCGTAGACGGCATTCATGGTGCCACCGGTGGCAAGCACATCATCGTGAATCACCACCACATCGTCGGGAGTGATGGCATCGCGGTGAATCTCCACGGTGTCGGTGCCATATTCCTTTTCATACGACACCGAGACAGTATCGGCGGGGNGCTTGNCCNGCTTTCTTGCGGGCACGAAACCGGCGCCGAGTTCAAACGCGAGGATAGAGCCGCCGATAAATCCGCGGCTTTCGATTCCCACCACTTTGGTCACTCCTTTGTCGCGATAGAGTTGCGAGAGGTCCCAGCCGATAATATGGAGAGCGCGGGGATCCTTGAAGGCAGTGGTAAGATCTTTAAAGATCACGCCCTTCTGAGGGAAATCCATGATGTCACGGATTTTTGACTTGATATATTCCATGGTAAACTTGATAGGGAGTATGATGTAATTATATGAATCTTGGTTTGTTAGAATTGTTCCACGTGAAACAATCATCTGCTNGCCAACAGCAGCAGNATATTGATNTCGGAGGGAGAGATGCCGGGTATTCGCGATGCCTGGGCGATTGTCTCGGGGTCGATGCGCGCGAGTTTCTGACGGGCTTCGGTCGAGAGGGAATGGAGCGTGGAGTAATCAAACTTGCCTTTGATGCGGATATTCTCCAGACGCTTGATGCGGTCGGCCACCATCTGCTCCCGCTCAATATAGCCCTGATATTTGATAAGAATTTCGGCAGCCTCGACTATCTCGTCAAAGCGGTCACCGGCGATTATCTCCTCTACCCGCGCCCCAAATTCAGGCACGGCAGAGAGGAGGTCAGCCAGTGTGAGCTGCGGGCGGAGAATGAGGTCATAGACTGAAATGCGCTGNCTGATGGGAGAGGTNTCGCGGCTTTCGAGATAGGNATTGATGGCCGCAGGGTCAACCTTGATATTGCGGGCGGCGGCTATGACGGCGTCACGCTTGGAGCGCTTGGAGGACATGAGGTCGAAACGCTCCTGCGAAGCGAGACCTATCTCATAACCCCTTCCGGTGAGCCTCATGTCGGCGTCGTCCTGACGCAGGAGAATACGGTATTCGGCTCGGGAGGTAAACATGCGGTAGGGCTCGTCAACCCCCTTGGTGACGAGGTCGTCAATAAGCACGCCTATATAGGCTTCATCGCGGGCGAGCGTGAAAGGCTCACCTTCGCGCAGGCAGAGAGCGGCGTTGACACCTGCCACGAGGCCCTGGGCGGCCGCCTCCTCATAGCCGGTGGTGNCGTTGATCTGGCCGNCGAAAAAGAGGTGAGAAATGNGCTTTGTCTCCAGCGAATGATAGAGCTGCGTGGGGTCGAAGAAGTCATATTCTATGGCATAGCCGGGGCGATAGATCTGCACATTGCTCAGGGCGGGCACGGTGGCGATAGCCTCAAACTGCACATCGAGAGGGAGCGACGACGAGAAGCCGTTGAGATACATCTCGCAGGTCTCCTCCCCTTCCGGCTCAAGAAACAGCTGATGTTCCTGCTTGTCGGCAAAGGTCACTATCTTGGTNTCGATGCTCGGGCAATANCGGGGNCCGATGCTCTTAATCTGNCCGTTGTAGAGNGGNGAATCNGGCAATCCGCGNCGCAGAATTTCGTGNGTCTCGGGATTCGTATACATNATNTAGCANTCNCGCTGCTTCAGCTCGCGGTGAACCCCGGGGAGNTAGGAGAACTTGTGAAAGTCATTATCCCCCTGCTGGGCCACAGTCTTTGAGTNATCAACGGTGCGNCCGNCGATTCTCACGGGAGTGCCGGTNTTCATGCGGTCNGCCACAAATCNCANCTCGCGNAGCTGCTCGGTGAGTCCGTGNGANGCAAGCTCGGCGGTGCGTCCGNCTGGTGTCATCNCGCGCCNCACATGCNTCAGNCCGTTGAGAAANGTGCCGTTGGTCAACACNACNGCCTTGGCNCTGAACTCCACGCCCANACCGGTNACTACACCCGCCACGGCGCCATCTTCGACTATGAGCGAAGTNACATTATCCTGCCACATCGACAGCCCGGGGGTGTTTTCGAGATAGTGGCGCATGGTCTGACTGTAGCGGTTGCGGTCGCTCTGAGCGCGGGGGCTCCACATGGCCGGCCCTTTGCTGCGGTTGAGCATACGGAACTGAATGGCTGTGCGGTCGGCCACAATGCCCATCAAACCGCCAAGCGCGTCAATCTCTCTCACGATCTGCCCCTTTGCAATTCCGCCGATAGCGGGATTGCAGCTCATCTGGGCAATCTTGTTCATGTCGTGNGTGATGAGCAGGGTCTCGGCGCCGAGTCGGGAGGCGGCATGAGCAGCCTCACAACCGGCGTGGCCGGCTCCCACCACTATAACGTCATATGAAAATNTCATTTTNCNGAGTTTCAGTTGAAAGATTGGTTAAAAAGCTCGAGTGCCTCGTTTTCGTTACGCTCCATGATTTCGCGCTCACCCGGCAGCTTGTCGTTGATGCCGCACAGGTGGAGCACCCCGTGAACAATCACGCGGAGCAGCTCCGAGCCATAATCCACTCCGAGTTGCGCAGCGTTTGACCTCACGGTGTCGAGCGAGATGACTATATCGCCGGCAATGCGGTTGCCCGAAGTATAGTCAAATGTAATAATATCAGTGAAATAGTTGTGGTTGAGATACTTCAGATTATAGTCGAGGATATTGGCGTCGTCGGTGAGAAGATAGTTCACCCTTGCAAGCTGAAAGCCGTGATTATCAGCTACTTTAGTCAGCCACGCCTCGATTTTTGCGAAATCGAGGGCNGGNATCTCGACATCTGAAGCCTCCCATGTGAAAATGTGATTCATAAACTCGAAATTTAAGACACAAAATTAATAAATCTTTAGCTTAAATTGTCAAGAGAGGGTGAAAAAAGAGGTTTGAGGCCCCGCCCGGCGAGCCAAATTTTTTCGGACGCCTACAGCNCGAAGCCCGAAAATCAACCCAACACTCTATAAATATGCAGGTTACATAAATTTTAAGCCCGCGAGAGCGGAATAAATAGATTTGAGCCGAATAACCGGCAGGGATTTTCCACTCTCACGCGGTTAAAATTGACCGGAAATTTTCGCCGCCCGAAAATTTCCGACCACTCCCCTCCCCTGCCGAAAATCCCGGCAAAGAAAAAATGAAGAATGATTGTTTTGGGAAATTTTGTAATTTTGGGGCGCAATAGCAATCGCGATCATGACGGCTAAAGAATTTGAAAAATTTTTCCGCAAGCTTTACCTGCCGCTCGGCATGTATGCCATGCGCTTTGTTGACGACACCGCCGTGGCGGAAGATCTGACACAAGACGCATTTATCAAGGCGTGGCAATATGTCGAGGCGGGCGGAGAGATCGACAACTTCAGCGCCTTTATCTATCGCACCCTTCGCAACGTCTGCCTCACCCACCTCAGGGAGCAACACGACACCGTGGGCGAAGATTTCATTCCCGAGGTAGCGGAGGAGGATATTGACACCTCGGTGAGAGATGCGCGAATATGGCGCGCCATCGACGAGCTGCCCGAAAAATGCCGGGAGATATTTCTGATGAGCAAACGCGACGGCCTCAAAAACGAAGAGATAGCCGAGGAGCTCGGCATATCAGTCAAGACGGTGAAAAATCAGATGACCAAAGCCTTCGCGCGGCTCAGGGAAGCGCTCTCCGACGGCCACCGTCCATTTTTCTTACCTTTTCTGTAAAAAAAATCATATCAGGCATAGGACCTTTTTCGCCCCGGCGAGTCATAGGTATAAAAACCATCGCTCACCATCGCGAAAACAACACTCACCTATGGAAAAAGATAAAGAGATAGAATTTGTGGCCACGCGCTACCGCCGAGGCGCTTTTAACACCGACACCGCCTGGCGCAAGCTCGCCATCACCCCCGTGATATGGTATAAACGCCGCCTCCGAACAGTAGCCGCCATTGCCGCCGTTGTGGTGATTTCGGCCACGGCGGCCATGCTCTATCGCGCGAATATACCTGCCGGAACTTCCCGACCCGCGCCCGCTACAGAGAGCGTCAGCGTCATGGCCGAAGTGAGGGTGATCGACTTTGAAAACACTCCCCTCCCCGAGGTTGTGGCCGAGATTGAAAAGGTATATGGCGTGAAGGTCACCAACCTGCCCGACAACCCCGGGCGGTTTGAGCTGTCGCTCCATTATGAAGGCACTCCCGGCGACCTCATCGGCGTGATTAACGAGATTCTGGGAACACAAATGAGCGTCACCGAGCGATGAAAAGGTTACTCTTATTGATAATCCCGCTATGGCTCGGGGTGGCTCTCCACGCCCAAAACGTCACCATCAGGGCGGTTGATCAGCCGGCGGCCGANGTGTTCCGGACAATCGTTAAGCAGACGGGCAAAAACTTCGTCTACTCCTCCGAACTGCTCAGAGATCTGCGGGTAAGCGTCGATATAAAGAAGAAGCCGCTCAAACAGGCGCTCGACATAATGCTCAAAGACACCGGCATAGAATACAGCATAAAAGGTAAAAACATTATCCTCAAAAAGAAGCCTCAGCCCGAGCTGAAAAAGGAGACTCCGAAAGCTCTCCCATCACTCCCCGACACTCTGTCAGGCTCGCCGAAACTGCTCGAAGAGGTAGTGGTGGTGTCGCGCCTCGGAGCACCCGATACCGAAACCGCCGAGGTGGGCGCGCTTANGCTCACCNCCGGCGACGTCAGCAAAGTGCCCACCCTGTTGGGCGAAAACGATGTGCTCAAGGCGCTCCACATGCAACCGGGTGTGAGCGGAGGCGCCGAGGGTATGGCCGGAATGCATGTTCACGGCGGCAACAGCGACGAAAACCTCTGTATGCTTGACAATGTGCCGCTCTATCAGGTAAATCATTTCGGAGGCCTCTTTTCGGCCTTCAACGCCAACGCCATCAACTATATCGACTTCTTCAAATCGTCGATACCCGCCAAATATGACGGCAGGCTGTCATCGTTTCTCGACGCCAAGACCAAAAGCGGCTCGCAGGAGGGTCACCACGGCTCATTCAAGCTCGGCCTCACCGCCAGCGACTTCAACNTCGACGGCCCGATAGGNCGCAAANCCACCNATGCCGTGGCTCTGNGAANGTCGTTCTACGAGGTGCTCACCGCTCCCCTCTCGGCCCTGTTCAAAGACTTCAGTTATGAGTATGCCTTCATGGACTTTAACGGCAAGTTAACCCACCGGTTCAACAACCGCGCCACGGGGTTTGTGAGCGTTTATTTCGGCAACGACCTCTTCATCTTCAAGGCCAACAACTCCGAGATGGTAACCATGACCCGAGAGAAAGGGCGATTCAACCTCCATTGGGGTAACCTCTTAGCTCAGACCGGCTTCAACTACCGCTTCAGGCCCGAGCTTACGGGAGAGTTCACAGCGGCCTACACCCGATATTTCTCGCAGATGAAAAGCGACGTCTACACATGGGAAGAACATGGGGAAGAACATGGGGAGGAAGATAGCGGGGAGCCCTTTGACTCAAAGGCGATTACCCGCACCCGAAACCACATCAACGACTGGATAGCGCGCGGCGACTTCTACTGGCAGCCTGAGGAGAGCCAGCGTGTGAGATTCGGCGCCTCCTACACCCTCCACACCTTCCAGCCCGGCAACACCCGACGCGTCAACACAATAGGCTCGACCACCGTGACCTCGCGCGACTCCTCATGGTCATACCTCGGCAACGAGGTCAACCTCTATATCGAAGATGACTGGAGCCTCAGCGACCGGTGGAGAATAAACGGAGGCATACACGGGTCGCTGTTCAACCTCTCGGGCAAGACACACGGCGGCATAGGTCCGCGCCTCTCCGCTCGCTTCACTCCCACCGGAAACTGGGCCGTGAAGGGAGCATACAGCCGCACGGTGCAGTATGTGCATCAGCTCAGCCAGACCTATCTCTCGCTCCCCACCGACCAGTGGGTGCCGATCACCGGCTCGTTCAAGCCTCAGACAGCCGACAAAATCGCTTTGGGAGCCAACTGGATAAGCCCCAACGGCCTCTATGAAGCCTCGGCCGAGGTCTACTATAAGAGTATGCACAACCTTGTGGAATATCGCGACGAATACTATCTCCACCCGCCCACCGAGGCGTGGAACTCGCGCCTCTGCAGTGGCAGCGGCACNGCCAAAGGNCTCGACCTCAAGATAGAGAAAACNGGNGGACGACTGAGCGGCCACATAGCCTATTCGCTCGCGTGGGCCGACNGGAAATTTGCCGACAAAAACGGCGGCAAACCTTTTCCCGCCCGATTTGACAACCGCCACACCATCAACATCCTCCTCAACTGGAACGCGAGCAAAAGGGTGACCCTCAACGCCGCGTGGACCGGCCATTCAGGCAACCGGTTCACCTTTCTGCCCCAGGTGTGGACAAGCCCCGACATNGACCCCTACGGNTTTCAGGACCTCTCNCCCCTCAAAGCCGGCATCAACAACTATCAGCTACCCTTCTACCACAGGCTCGACCTTTCGGTGACGGTGAGAAACCGGCGCGGCCACTGGAATTTCGGCCTCTATAACGCCTATTGCCACCTCAACACCGTGGCCATAGTCCGCGATTTCAACGAGNCGACCGGCCGCCCCGGCTATAAGAAAGTCAAAATGTTACCCATCATCCCCTCAATCTCCTATACATGGCAATTCTGAGACACCTCCCCCTGATGATTCTCCCGCTCTTAGTGTCGGGATGTTATGAAGATTTCATCCCCGAGATCGACACCAAGCCGGTGTTGTGTATCAACTCGACCATCACCGCCGGTGAGCCGATCGAGGTGGATGTGAGCCGCAGCTGGGTCTATTCCGAAACCGGAGATATCTACCTCCACCCGGGCGAGGCCACGGTGAGCGTATATGTCAACGGCGAGCTCGTGCCCGAGGGTTATATCGCCTCGGAGGGTGACAAAATCGTCATTAAAGCCGAGAGCGAAAAATATGGCAATGCCGAGGCGTCGGTCAGGGTGCCGGTGGCGGTGCCGTTCCGGTTGGTGAAACAGTCGGTCGAGCCTAAATTCGCCCTGCGCGACACCACTCAGGCCATGACATTCTACTCAGAATTTTCCCTCCGCCTCGTGGCCGAGATCAAAGATAACCCCACCACCGACAACTATTTCGGCATAGGCTATTACGGCTCCTACCCCAACGGCCTNAGCGAGGATAACGATTGGAGCGGNGTATCCNCNGTCTACCTCGGNTTAGGGGTATTTGAAGACAGCTTCGAGCCTATCTTCAAGGAGCATATCGGGGTNTTTGANTCGGTAATGGCCGACGGCGACAGCAACATGATGACCTTTTCCGACCGTCAGTTTGCCGGAAAAAGCTATAACCTCAACATGATTCTCAAAAATATGATCTATTCAGTCACCGCTCAGCCATATGACCCCGAGCTGTTCAACGCCACCGTGACCTTCTATCTCGTCAATATCTCGCGCAGCTACTACGACCGCATCCTCTATCTGTGGCAGCGGGATTCGGGAGTGCTGGGCGACTATGGCAATTTTGGCTTTGCCGACCCGATGTGGGGCTACAGCAACGTCTCTACGGGCGCGGGAGTAGTGGCCGCACGGTCATATTCCACCTTTACCGTGAGCCTCAGGGAGTTTCTCGAAACAGCTTTCAGCGATGATTACGAGCCTTTTGACTCAGAGTTTCTCACCGTAGGCCAGGTCGCCGGCGTCGCCGAGTCCCGGCACGATATAGGAATGTGAGTTGATCTCAGGGTCGATGGCGCCGATCCACACGGTTGTCTTATCCTCGGGGAAGTGCTGACACACATAATCAACCGCCTGCTGTGAGGCGATCACCGAGCAGACATGTATCTTTGCGGGATTGCCCTTGGTGAGCAGGGCGCGATAGCTCAGCTCCATCGAGGCGCCCGTGGCGAGCATCGGGTCGACGAGTATAAGGGTCTTACCCTCGAGATGGGGCGACGCGATATATTCGATAAACACATCAAAGCTCTCCTTCTCCTTATACTTGCGGTAGGCTGAGACAAAGGCGTTTTCGGCGTGGTCGAAATAGTTGAGGAAACCCTGATGGAACGGCACACCGGCGCGGAAAATGGTTGCAAGCACTATTTTCTCGCCTATCACGTGACATTTGGCGGTGGCGAGGGGTGTTTTTATCTCCTCGACCTTATAGCCGATGTGGCGCGAAATTTCATAGGCCATTATTTCGCCGATGCGTTCGAGGTTGCGGCGGAAACGGAGCATATCGCCTTGAACATTCACATCTCTCAGCTCGGCAAGATACT
>WFLX010147011.1_pt1 | contig 10266 bp, 4 predicted proteins | sample 4967041 | NCBI WGS metagenome assembly WFLX01 (sample SAMN12857096, study PRJNA449069) | gut metagenome | isolation source: stool from male and female vole | host: Microtus ochrogaster | place: USA:Florida | collected 2017
AACAAAGCCGGCCCGGAGGGGTCGGCTTTGTTTATGCGGGAAGGGGAATGTTAGCGGAGGGTAACTTTCTGAGTGGCGGTGCGGTCGCCGGCAGAAACGCGGAGGATGTAGATGCCGTGGTCGGCCTCAGGAGTGAAGACCATGTTGTCGCCCTTGGCTGTGCGGGAAGCGACAAGCTGACCGGCGATGCTGTAGAGCTCTGCACGGATTTCGTCGGCACCGGCGCAGAAGAGGTCGTAGTCGTTGGAACCAACCTGGTTGATGAGGATGTCGCGACCGTCGGAGGCAACGTCGTGGATGCCGCTGCTGATTTTGAGCACCTTCTTGAGGCCCTCGAGGGCGTTGATCTTACCTGCACCGAAGCGTTCGGGGTACTGGCGGGTGTACTCGTCCTTGGTGGCGGTTTCCATCATGATTTTCTTGGCTTCGGCGGCGGTGAGGGTGGGATCGGCTTCAAGCCAGAGAGCCATGACGCCGGTCACGAAAGGTGCAGCCATCGAAGTACCGGACATTTCAACCCAGTAGCTGCTGCGTTTGCGCTTGGTACCCTCGTTGATGGAGAATGCCATCTGCTCATAGTCGGTGTCGCCCTCCTTGAGGTTGGCGTAGTAGTAGTGGCTCATGGAGGAAATCATACCCATACCGGGAGCGGCGATGTGGGGGAGCTGACGGCCGTCGAAGGTCTTGCCGAAGGAAGAGAAGTAGGCTATTTCGCCGGGTTTCACGCCGTTGAAGCCGAGGGTTGTGCGGTGGTTACCGTTGATGGGCCAGCGGTCCTTGTTCACGTAAGCACCTACGGCGATAACGTTCTCAGCGCAGGCCATGTCGTTGATGGAGCCGTCGTTGGTGCCGTCGGCGAAGCCGGTCAGGCCGTTGCTGTAGAAGCCGGAAGAGGTGTTGCCGTACATGCACACGCGCTGACCTGCCGCTCCTTCCACATAGATTGCGGGGATGTAGCGCTTGGAGTTGGCGGAGCTGGGAGCGAAGCTCTGGGCCTGGATGCGGACGTTGAAGCGGTTGTTGTTGGGGTTGATATTATAGGTGAACAACACTGCCGATGCCGTACCGAAGTACTTGTCCATGGCATCCTGCATGTCATAGTTCTGATTGCGGTAGTAGGTACCGGTAAGGTAATATGTCTTTTTATCTTTTTCGATACCCGACGTGTCGAGTTTCTTGGAGAATACGGGATTACCGGTGTCCTTGTCCATGATGACATAGGTAACGGTAAGAGGGGTGGCGTCGCTACCCCAGATATCCCAGGTACCGTTGGCGGTGCCGGACTGTGCGAGGAATGTTTTCACTGTCGAGGCACCGGCTGCGAGTTCTCTTTCGAGGGCGATGGGCATATCGGCTTCGTTACCGGAGGAAACGCAGATAATCATGTTCTTCTCTGCGTGCTTGTTCATCCACTTGTTGGCGTCGGTGGTACCGTCGTGGGGGCCTACGTTGTGGCCCAGCGAGAGGTTCATTGCTACGGGCTTGCCTACGCTCTGAGCGTAATCAGCAATAAGATTCAGAGCGATGTTGATGTTCTCACCATCGAGCTGACCGGCAGCTACAGCCAGGTCGGCATCGTAAGCAATACCGTAGTAGGGGTTTGCCTTGGGGGTGATGTCGATACCACCACGGTCGTTGAATGTGGGTGCGTTGAGGCGACCGCGGAACGAGCCTGCGGCAATGCCCAGCACGTGGGTTGCGTGAGTTTCACCGGCTTCGTCGGTGTCGAAGGCTGCAATCTTCTCGGGCGTGTCGTAAGTCTTAACCACACCACGGCTTGAAATCCACCACACGCGGCTGGCGCGGTTTTCGATGTCCATACCGGGGTTTTTGGTGAAGTAACCGTTGGCGTTTACGTCCTTGAGGAAGTTAACGTGGTTGATGTCCAGGCCGGTGTCCATCATGCCGACAACAACGCCCTTGCCGGAGAAGGACGAGGGGAGATCGGCATCGGCGGAAGAGCCCTGGTGGATAGCGTCAACGCCGGTTTGTGCGCGGGCGTCCTTAATCAGGAGCTGAGCTTCCTCAGAGCCGGTGATTTTCTTCACCAGAGGATGCTCGGACAGGGCGATGAGCTGAGCGGGGGTAACGGAAACGATGGCCATTTCGTCCATGGAAGCCAGGATGGTATAGCCTTCGTCCTTGAGGGTTTCGAAATCTTCTTCGTCGGCAACGGTAACGAAGAAGGCTGCATTTTCAAACTGGATTGACTCGATTTGGCGTGCGTCGCCGGCGCGCGAAGCGGGCTGAGCGGCAATCTGAGCCACCGAGAGCTTCTGCAGGGCAGAAACGTCGAGCTTCGCTTGGGCGAAGGCGCCGAAAGCCGCCAGCAGAGAGAGGGAGAAAATAGCTGTTTTTTTCATTGCAATTATATAATGCAGTAGTTCAATAGAATCTANAATAGGGGGTNCGGGCGCACATGGCCCGAATTGAAATGCAANTATAGCAAATTTTTCAAAGANATGCAAGTTTGGGAGCGTTTTTGTNTCTAAAAATGGTTAAATGGTGGCATTNTGGCCACTTTCTCCTCATCGACGTCCNTCGCAGAGGGCGCAANTNANTACTATGGAGCAAGGTCATTCAGACGCTTTTAAATATGAAAAAGGCTGCGCCTTTTTAGGGGCGCAGCCGGGAAAGTATGAAAAGTTGCTGTTTAGAATTTGCTAACTTTACGCTGCTGGTTGAATTCCTTCAGCTGGGCAGCTTCTTTTTCAGCCTTCTGAGCTTTACGCTTAGCGGGAGAGAGGAAGCCGCGGGCTGCGCGGGTGGAAGTCTTAACCTTGGCGTTGCGGATATCGTTCTTGTGCTGGTCGCGAGTTTTGTGTTTAACGAAATCACCTACTACGGAGTCGGGGAGGTAGATTTCGAGAGCACCGTTCTCGTTTGTAGGCAGACCCATACCCTCAGCCCAGAGAGATTCGGTAGAGAGAAGCATGGTGTAGTACTCCTTGCCGTTGTTGGGCGAGATGAAGGTTGCGGGGAAGGTGATTACACCGTCGACATTGGTACCGTTGCAACCCCACTCAATCATTTGTTCGGAGTCCATGCCGTTGGCCTGGTCGATGAGATAGAATTCCTCGTCGGTCTTGGTCATTACAGGCACGCTGAAGCCGAGGGGCGAATCCATGATGTAGACAGCTTCGGGATCGGTGGTATCGAAGATGATGTAGCCGGGAGTACCGGTGGAAACGATGTCCTTGTTCTCGGTCCAGTCAATCAGAGGATCAACGAGGCGGAAGATACCGGGATATTCCTTATGCTGCTCGCACTCAACTTCGAAGGTGTCGCCNGNATAGCTTTCGAAGAACGAAGTCATGATGTCGTCGTTGAAGTAAGCCAGACCAACCTTGGTCCACATGGTTTCCTTCATAACTGACTCAAAATTGAAGGCGAAGGAGTCATAGCCTACTACGGTACCCTTCTGGTCGTACAACACTGCCACGATGGTGTAAGTGCCATCCTCGGAACAAGGAATCATTACCTGCTTGGTCATGTCGTAGATGAGGTCGAGCTCGGTGTTGGCAGCAAGAGACTGACCAACTTCTTCAACCTGAGTATCGGTGAGTGCTCCAGCTTCTACGCCATATACATAGGAGTGAACGTCGTCGCTGCGGGTAATGGTGATTACAGCGTTTTCGATTCCCTTCTTATTTACGAAGTTACCATCGTAGGAGAATTCGAGGCTGTAGTCAGCAAAGCCGGGNAGGAAGATGAAGGATTCGGTGGGNAGGAAAGGAGAACTTTCGGTAACGTACATGGGGAAGTAGTGGATTACACCCGTGTTAGGATCATAGTAGTTATCCTTCAGATCATTACCTTCCCAGATTTGTTCGTATTTTTCAGAACCGGGCTTTTGACCCAGGTAATCTGTCATGAACGTACGGCAGTCCATAATGCTCATCACTTCACCCTTGTATTCGTAGCCGCAATCTTCAATGGTCTGCATAGAAACGTAGGGGTACTGCTTACCTTCAACTTCAACAAACTTAGCGTCGTCGATAGTGAAGATGAGGTTGAAGTGGAAGTTAGAGTAGCGGGGACCGCCAACACCAATCATCCAAAGGTTCTCGTTGATGAGCGACTTGCGGGTGATAATCTGTCCATCGTAGTAGAGCAGATAGTAGTCGCCATCTTCGTCCATAGAATCTTCGAGGTCGGCGGGAGAAAGAGTGCCTGCTTCACCGGCCTCGGCAAGAGGACCGTTGATGCTCCAGGCGCAGAGGGTAGCGGGAGTTTCGTACCAGGTCCAGTCGCTCCACTGGGAGTAAGCCATGGTGAAGGTCTTTTCGGCGTCACCGTAAACGGAGGTGATGTTGCCGTCAATCTTCAGGGTCATGTAATATTCCACGCCGGCTTCAACCTTGGAGAAGTCAACAGCAACGGGAACGGTTGCTTTCTTTTCACCAACTTCGAAGGTAACGGTGGCGGGAGCGGTGAAGATGCCGGTGCAGGGAACTTCATTTCCTTCTTCGTCCTCCATGGAGAAGGAAGCGGAGAGGTTCACGGTCTGAGCATCGCCGGCTTTAACGCGGTAGATTTCGACCGATACTTCAGTAGCACCGTTGGGGATGTCTACTTCTTCGGATGCTGTGGTGGAGAAGTACACATCATTTCCCTCGTAGGCGGGGGTAGGTTCCGGCTCGATCTTGTCGGTACAAGCCCAAGTGCCGAAGAGCAACAGACCGCCCAGCAGGGTTGAGAAATATTTATTGAGTTTCATATTGAATTCTACTTAAGCGGGAATTATTTGGGAAGAGAATAGTTCTGGTAGGGATCGGGAGTCTGGTAATCCACCAGTGCGGTGTTGTTGTCGAGCTCCTGACGCACGATAACGAAGTTCATCCATGAGGGACGGCCGTCGGTATTGTAAGCGTTGAGGGTAGGATCCCAGTTGGTGCCGTTGTAGTAGCGTGTAACGGACTTGTTGAGGCGCTTGTAGTCGAAGAAGATCAGACCTTCGCCGAAGAGTTCGATACGCTTCTGGAGGAAGCACTCGTTCACTACGCCTTCGGAGTCGGAAGCCTTGCAGGTGTAGGTGGGATAGCGGTAGGTCTTCATGAAGGACTCCAGGAGCTGCTTACCGGCAGCGGCGTCGGAGTGAGCGGTAGCTTCGGCTTCGATGAGGTACATTTCCTCAACACGCATCAGAGGAATATCGGAGGAGCAGCCAACCTTGTAGTCGTCCATATTGCCTTCGGCGGGACGGATCTTCACGGAGCAATATTCGTGGAAGTTCTCGGCAGCCCATTCCTCGTCGATGTACTTCACGCGGGAAGCGAGGTTTGAACCTTCGGCGGGAACGAAGGAGAACTTGCGGAAGTCGCGGTCGCTGATGGAGTTGTAAAGGGCGGCGTCGATGTTGACGAAAGTACCGGCACCGGTGTAGCCGAAGTAGTTTTCGTTAGCACAGAAGGAAACCCAGTTTACGATACCGGTGAGTACGCAGTCGTTTTCCTTGGTCTGTTCGAGGGCGAGCATCCAGGAGGAAACGGTCTTGTCGTTGAAGCCGGCGGTGGTGGAGGTCCATTCGTCCTCGGTCAGAGGAGTCGCGCCGGAAGCGGCGATGGCCATGCGGGCGTACTTTGCAGCTNNAGGGTAGTTGAGGTTCCACATTTCGAGGCGTGCGCGGATACCGTAAGCAACGGCGAGGCTGGGGAGCACCTTGGAGGTGCGGGGAGTAGCGCCTTCGAAGAGGGCGAAAGCCTTGTCGAGGTCACCCTTGATGAATTCGTACATCACTTCGTGTGTCACACGGGGGTTGTTGCGGGATTCTTCTTCGGTGGTCTTCTCGGTTACGATAGGCATGGTGAGGCCGATGATGGGCTTACCGGAGGTGGAGAGACCGTCGTTTACAGTCGTTTCGAGCACCTCGTAACCCTGAGCGGCGGTGAGGTAGGTCATGGCGCGGTAGGTAAGACCCTGTGCCAGAGAAGCGCGGAGCTGGGCGTTCTCGGTGTCCTCGGGGATAGCGCCGATAACGTTGTTACAAGCCAGAATCTGAGCGTAGAAGTAGTTCCACACGAACTGGCAGACCATGTAGTCCTGACCCAGCGTGTAGCGGACAGAGCTCCAGGAGGAGAACCAGTCGTAGCCGCCGTTGTAGTCTACAACCATGTCGCCGGTCATGCAGTCGAAAGCGTGCATCATGGCAGGGAAACCGAAGTTGTAGTGCTGGGTGTCGGTAACGGTGTTGATGGTGAGCATGTTGCCCGGGAGGTTCCACACCAGTGCTGCGGTAGCATCGGCGGAAGCCTCAAGCTGGCCCTGCACCACCCCGCTGGTGGGGAAGGTCTCTTCGATACAGGAAGAGAACAGAGGCGCAATCAGAGCGGCAGCCAAAAATGATTTATATATTGCTTTCATTGTTATTCAGAATGATTAGAAGGAAACATTGAAGCCACCGGAGATAGCGCGGATGGGCGCATAGTAGGTGTTGTTGCTACCGCCGGTAAAGGACTGACGGGGGTCAAGACCCTGACGGCGCGACCATACCCAGATGTTATCGCATGCGAAGTACACGCGGAGCTTGCTCAGGTACATCTTCTTAACAATCTTGGTGGGGAGCTGGTAACCGAAGTTGATGTTCTCCAGCGAGAGGTAAGAAGCGNTGGNGAGGAAGCGGGTGCTGGTGGAAGNGGNGGTCTGGTCGTNGTACATGAAGCGGGGGATGTCGGAGTAGCGGTTCTCGTAGCTCCAGGACTTGAGGATGTCGGCGTGGTAGTTAACACCGCGGCTGCCGGAGTAGGGGCTGCTCATGAGGTTTGCATAACCGGAGTCGTAAACCTTACCGCCGATCTGGTAGTTGAAGGAAGCGCTCAGGTCGAAGCCCTTGTAAGAGAACGAGGTGCTGAAACCACCGTAAACGGGAGCGAGGGCAGTTCCGACGGTTACCATGGTAGCATCGCTGTAAACGTTGGTGGTACCTTCGATTTCGTCGTAGATGTTACCGTTTTCGTCGGTCTTGTACACATTGTAGAGCGACATACCGGTTTCGGGGTCTACACCTGCGAATTCGGGCATACGGAAGGTGTACATGGGCAGACCTTCGCCGTAGAAGTAGCTGCCGGAGGAGTAACCGCCATGACCCTTGATGAACATACCCTTACGCTCTTCGGGGAGGCGGGAAATCTTGTTCTTGTACCAGGTGAGGTTGGCGTCGATGGTCCAGGTGAAGTCCTTGGTCTGAACGGGCACTGCGGAGAGTTCGATTTCCACACCGGTGTTGGTCATGTCGCCGACGTTGTCATAATAGCCCATGAAGCCGAATGAGGCGGGGAGGGGGAAGTACATGAGCATGTCGGAGGTCTTACGCCAGAAGGCTTCGATGCCACCGGAGAGGCGGTTGCCCCAGAAACCGAATTCAACACCGGCGTTGAAGTTGCCGTTCTTTTCCCAAGTGATGTTGGGGTTACCCATGGTAGAGGGCTCGGCAGCGGGGTGACCGGCGGAGTTGATGATGTCGTAGGTGTTGGTGTAGCGGTAGTTACCGATGTTGTCGTTACCCTGCTCACCGTAAGAAGCCTTGAGCTTGAGGAGGTTGATCCAGGTGTAATCGGTCATCCAGTCCTCCTTGGACATAATCCAGGCAGCACCTACCGACCAGAAGGAACCCCAGCGGTGTTTGGGATCGAAGCGGGAAGAAGCATCACGACGGAAAGAAGCGGAGCCGAAGTACTTGCCATCGTAGTCGTACTGAGCGCGACCGAGCCAGCCTTCATTATTATATGTGGTAGTGTAAGATGTAGAGTTGCCGTCGGTGATGGCCCCTGCGAGTTCGTCGTTGGAGGGGTCGAACATGTTGGAGCGCGAAGCGGAGAGCACTTCAGTGATGGTCTTGTAGTATTCGTGACCTACCAAGATGGTAACATCGTGCATGTTGTTGAACTTGTGGTTCCAGTTGAGCAGCTGCTGGAAGGTGTAGTCAGTGCCGCGCTGGTGGCTCTTGCTGATGATACCGTTCTGGGAGGCATACTGGCCGTAGTAGGGGTTGGTGATGCCTGTGCCGCGGCTCTCAAGGAGGTTGATGTTGTTGTTGGAGGTGAACTTGAAGTCCTTGAGGAAGCGGATTTCGATGAATCCGGTACCGGTGAAGGTGTTGGCTACGGACTTGTTGAGGTCAAGGAGTTCCTGGCTGATGGGGTTGGCATCGGCGAGGAAGGGACGCTTGCTGCCGGCGTTGAGGCCTGCACCGTAGTCGTAGCGGGGGAAGTCGCGGATGTCGAGCATGATGTTGCCCTGGCCGTCGCGCATGTACAGAGGATAGATAGGAGCCAGCTGGGTAGCGAAGGCGAAGAGGTTGCTGGAGGAGTTGGAAGCACCTTCGTCGCCGTCCATGCTGCGGAGGTTCACGTGGCCATAGGAAACGTTGGCACCTACCTTGAGCCAGGGCTTGGCCTGAACGTCGGCCGACAGACGGCCGGTAAAGCGGCGGAAGAAGGAGGGGGTGCAGACGATACCGTCGTTGTCGAGGTAGCTTACAGAAGCGTAGAAGTTGCTCTTGTCGGTACCCTGGGTAACGGTAACGTTGTATTCCTGACGGAGGCTGGTCTTATAGGTGGCGTCCATCCAGTTGTCGGGAGAGAGCCAGAATTCCTGACCGTTGTAGAGAGCCAGACGGCCTACGGTTGCGTTGGGGTTGAGGCGACCGTTGAGACCGATGAGGTTCTGACCTTCGGGCACGGTGAACACGTTGTAACCCAGACCGTAAGCGCTGTTGCCGGTGATTACGGAGTTGGCCCATGCGTTGGCCTGAGCCTCGGTGTAACCAAGACCGCCTGCATTGGCACCTGCATCGTTCTTAATGCCGGGATCCATCATCGCGTAGAGGTTCAGTGCACGATAGTAGGTTTCGTAGTACTGACCGGGGTCGGTGATGTAGTTATAGTCCTGAGTGGCACGGGTGTTGGCACCCCACTTGGCGTCCACAGTCACGGTAGCTTCGCCCAGGCGAGCGCGCTTAGTTGTGATGAGGATGACGCCGTTGGCACCACGGGCACCGTAGAGGGCGTTGGAAGCGGCGTCCTTCAGTACGGACATGCTCTCGATGTCGTTGGTGTTGAGGGTGTTGATGTCGCCGGTGTAAGGCGTACCGTCCACAATCACCAGAGGAGCATTGCCGGCGTTGATAGAGGAGAAACCGCGGATACGGATGGTGGGCGAGGAAGCACCCGGGGCACCCGAAGCGTTGGATAGCTGCAGACCGGCAACCTTACNCGAGAGAGCGTCCAGGACGTTGGTCACCTGGGTCTTCTCAATGGTGGCGGCGCCTACGGTTGCAGCCGAACCGGTGAACGACGACTTCTTCTGTTCGCCATAAGCCACGACGATGACAGGGTCGAGGAGGTTGCTGGCAGCAGAGAGCTCGATCACCATGTTGCCGTCGCCTACAGCGACATGCTTGGTGTCGTAACCTACATAGGAAACCGTGAGTTCTTTTGCAGTAGCGGGAACCTGGAGAACGAATTTACCGTCGGCATCGGTGGCAACACCGTAGCCGGTTCCAGCTGATACGGAAACGCCGATGAGGGCTTCTCCGGTTTCTGCATCCAGGACAGTACCCTTCACCGTACGCGTCTGGGCCGACGCACACAGGCTGATGGTCAGCACTGTCAGAAGAAATAGAAACAGCTTTTTCATACTTAGAAAAAATTAGACATAAATTGATTTATATTGTATTCAATGCAAATATAATAATTGGCAAAAAGCAAGCTGCGCGCAATAATGAGTTGCAAAGTTAATACAATTTTTTTGGAATTACTAACAAAAAAGGATGTAATGTATACATTTATTGACACTTAGCCTCACACATGCCCAAGAAATATGTTATATAGCACTGATTTTGAACATATTACACTAACGGAGCACTCCGAAAAAAATTTTGCCATCAATGAAGAAAATTTTTGCTGACAATTCGGTATTTGCACTATGAAGGCCGATTTTGTGGCATTTTGCTACAAAATCGGCCTCAAAGTGACAGTTTCGGCGCGTTAGCCTACTCAAGCATCAGAGCCATATAGGGCCGGCGGGTAGGGAGGTTGAAGATATCGCCTATTTTTTCGGAGCTGAACAGGATTGATGTGAGGGTATCGACGCGTACGTCCAGGTCGAAACGGCCCTCGCGCCAGGGGGAGCGGGTACATTTGCCGTCGGCGAGGGAGAATACGGCAGTGTTGGCGTCGATGAGCGGGTCGTAGACTCGGATTCGCATGTGGAGCGTGGGATGTGCGGCGGCCAGGAACCCGAGGACGCGCCCGGTGTTCACGATGC
>WFLX010016529.1_pt1 | contig 10265 bp, 7 predicted proteins | sample 4967041 | NCBI WGS metagenome assembly WFLX01 (sample SAMN12857096, study PRJNA449069) | gut metagenome | isolation source: stool from male and female vole | host: Microtus ochrogaster | place: USA:Florida | collected 2017
GTGTCACATCTTTCACGAAGGCGTTGCGCTCTTCGTCTGAGAGATCATGCAGATCATCTACATGGCTGTTGTAAGCCACGAGGCAACGGCCTCTGTAGGTCTGCTCTTTGAAAAGGAATACGCGGGAAACGCTCAGCGGAGCTATCTCGATCATAAGGTTGTGGAGTGTCTCATTGTTGGTGCAATAGAGGCAATCTTTCGGGTCGCTATGCATATAGGTTTAAGCAACAATAGGTTAGTATAATTTTTGAAGGCGACCATGACGAATCCGTATGTTGGAATTCAGTTTTGCCGCGCTTTAAAAGGCAAAATTAACAAATAAAGTCCGGAATTGAAAGAAATCCGGACTTTATTTAAAAGTTTTTTTGATAATTATTGTTAATTCTTCTTGTCTGCAGTATCGTTCTTCTTCAGTGCGTTTGTCACGTAATTGGTGAGATATACGGTGAAGAGCGGGAAGATTATCATGCCCGTGATAGGCAGAATCACCGCTATGACCTTTCCGGTGACCGTGACGGGATTTATGTAGCACCCTACGGTAGACATGTTCATCGCCGACCACCAGAGCGCGGTCCAATAAGTATTGATCTGCGGATTCACCGGGTTTTCCATCTGATAGAAAATCAGAGATGCGAAATAGACGATGAATATCATAATTGTGATATAGGAAGAAAAGAGGCTTGTCACTGCATTGCTTGATACGTAGCTTACCACAATGGCGAAAGCGAGCGCACCTCTCATAAGGGGGATGAACCTGATGTAATAGTTGGCCTCCGGGCCGAGTTGCAGACCGAAATAATTGATTAGGTTCAGATAGGGGATGGAGATGATAAGGAATAGAAGATGTCGCCAGAAATATTGACGTTTCTTTTCGGCATACCATAAGCCGACTAAAAAGTCAACGATGAAGACAAGACACACCCAAAACTGGAAGTGCATATATTCCACATTTGAGAGAATCTCCACATTATTGAAAGTATCTATCGAGATCCATACAATCAATGCGGCCGACAGAAGCAATACGACCATGTTCATAATGGTCTTCACGTAGTTATGCTTTTTCCCGGGTAGGGAAGGCGTAGGATTAGTGGTTGCTGATGTAGTCATAGTGTTGAAGAGTTTGATGATTTAACTTTTCTAATGCTAATAACTAATATGTCAAGCCAAAGGTTTAAGTTGTCATCATTTCATTCTCTTCAGAATATTGTAACTTGGAAGTATTCCGAGCTCTCCGGCTCTTGAAAGGTCGGCGAAAGCTTCATTTTTCTTTCCTGTGGAGAGTGCGCATAGGCCCCTGTTATAATATGCTGCCCCGAAATCGGGATCGATCTGTATGGCTTTCCCGAAGCATTCCGACGCTTGCGTATAGTCACGTTGGAAATAAAGTATGCAGCCCTTGTCATACCATGCGTGGGCCAGGGTGGGGTTGAGTCGTGTCACGGTGTCGAAATCTGCAGCAGCCAGTGCTATTTCCTGCATGGCCAGACGCTGATCCTGCTCGGTGAGGGCATCGAAATATCTTGCCGTTCCCCTTCCGAAATATGCCATTGTGAAGTCTTTGTTCGCTTCTATGAGCGCATTGAAGTCTTCAATGGCACCTTTATAATTTTTCAGCATGCAGAATGCTACTCCGCGAGCCATAAGATCGGCCGGACGCACCGCATTCTTGCTTGAGGCTATCACCGAAGTGTAGTCGTCGGCAAGCCTGAAGAGTGCGTCATATTCAGATTCTGACTGAGTGCCCGACACGGGAGATATGTAAAGCTGTCGGGTGATGTAGCGTCCGCGGTTGAAGGCATCCAGTTCTCTGAAATAATTATTGTCGGGGCCGATGGCTTTAGGCGACGGCGAGAAAGATATTGCGAAAAGAGGCTCCGGCTCGGCCATGACGTTGCGGTCTTGCACGCGACCCTTGATTTTCTCGTTGTAGGAAAGTTGAGTCTGAGGTATCTCCTGCATCGTTACGAGCTGGTTGAAGCGGTTCATCACTTCATTTTCATCCTCTTCTTCTTCCTTCATGCCGGAACGTGTGTTCCGTGCGGTGCCGGCTGCGATAGTGGGTCGGTCGAGCGGATTTTCCTCGGGATTAGCCACATATTTCCTGACAAGGCTTTCCGCATGATTTATATTAGCTCCCACTGCCTTCAGGTTTCCGAGACGGCGCTCGGCCTCTGCGATGGCGTAATATACCGGATAGAAATTTGGATATCTGTTGGCGATGGCACGGAAGTCTTCAAGTGCTTCTTTAGGCTGGCCGGATTCAAGCTCCACGAGACCCCTGTTATAGAGCGCGTGGAAATTTCCCGGATTGTGTGCGAGCACCGAAGTGAAATCCTTCTTTGCGTTGATCAGGTCTTTCACCTCAAAACGCAGCAGGGCCCTGTTGAAGAGCGCGGCCATATTGTTGTTGTCGAGTTCGAGAGCATAATTGTAGTCGGCCATCGCTCCCATATAGTTGTCGGTGTTGTATCTCAGATAAGCTCGGTTGATATAGAAGGAAGGCTCGTCAGGATACAGGCGCACCACCTCATCCATATCGGTGAGGGCGGAGTCCCAGTTGCCCCGGTTGCTTTCAATATCGGCTCGAATGAGATAAGGATTCACGAGTGCACGGTTGAGTTTGAGGGCCTTCTCCACATCATCGAGCGCGGCTGTGGTGTCGTTGCGCTGCAGATGTAGTGACGCCCTTGCAGCCAGACCCTCTTCAAAGCGAGGATATAAACGCAAGAGCTGATTGAGCGTTTCGAGAGCAGTCGAGTCCTGATGCATCGATGTCTGCGCAACACCCTTGTAAAAGAGGAAATACTTGTCGGTCGGGTCATATTTGAGGCCTTCGTCGTAGTCTGCCACGGCAAGGGAGTCAAGTCCGAGCTGCTGGCGGGCAAAGCCTCTGAGTTTGTAAGCCTCAGACTTGAACTTGTTTATTTTCAGTGCCTGGNTGCAATCGTTTTCCGCNCCTTTGTAGTCTTCAAGATTCAATNTGGCGAGTGCCCNGAAGAAGTAGGGATCAGCCAAATAAGGCTTGGCCTNTATTGCCTGGTTGAAATATTGTATGGCAANCATGTAGTCATCCATCGAGAGCACATTCTTTCCGATGGTGATTACCTGCTCGGCGTTGATCTGCGCCTTCACGGAAATGGGCATAAAAGCCGTGACGGCGAGAATTATGAGGCTTCTTAGTAGTTTCATGTGGCAAAGTTAAGAAGTTTTTTTTGNATTTGNAAACNTCNNTCCNATTCTCATTGTTATATTATTGTCTGAATGTNTANCGACTNATTTTCAGNAATTGANAACATGGAAAAAAAGATTGTTTTGATAATAGGCGGCGGTTTTGCAGGATTGAATCTTGCGAAGCGACTCAACCGAAAGAAATTCGATATAAAGCTGATCGACAGGAATAATTTCCACTCGTTTCCGCCCCTTTTCTATCAGATCGCATCCTCGGCGCTCGATGTGCCGAGCATATCGTTTCCATTCCGCAGGGAGTTCAAGAACACCCGTGGAGGTGTGACCTATCACATGGGTCATGTGAAGCAGATAGATATTAAGTCGAAGAGTGTCACCACAAGCTATGAGACCCTGAACTATGACTATCTGGTGATAGCCGCCGGCTCAACCAATAATTTCTTCGGGATGCAGGGATTGGAAGAAAATGTGTTCTGCATCAAGACCTCGGGCGAGGCGAGTCACACCCGCGACGAGATTCTCGACCGCCTTGAGCGTGCATGTCTTGAGAAGGATCCCGACCGCAGGCGTCAGCTTCTCAGTTTCCTCGTAATCGGCGGGGGCCCGGCAGGTGTGGAGATTGCCGGCTCTCTCGGAGAGATGAAGCGTGATGTCTTGCCCCGTGAATATCCTGAGTTGGATCCAGAAGATATGAGCATAGTGCTTGTGGAGGGAGCCGACAGGCTGCTCTCTGCATTTGATCCGGGATTGAGCCAGAAGGCTTACGTGTATCTGCAGCAGTTGCTCGTCGATATTCGCCTCAATACCGTAATGAAAGGCTATGACAATAAGATGGTGACTTTTGCCGATGGTCATGAGGAATATTGGGAGACCCTGATATGGACAGCCGGTGTTAAGGGTGAGCCGATGCCCGGACTTCCTGCCGATTTTATTGGAAAAGGCAACCGTATAATCGTAGACGGCTTCAACCGTGTGAAGGGGGCTGATGATGTTTTCGCTCTCGGAGACATTGCCCTGATGCAGACAGAAGATTGTCCGAATGGTCATCCGCAGCTGGCTCAACCCGCAATTCAGCAGGCAAAGAACCTTGCAAAGAATCTGAATGCCGGCGAGATGAGGACTCCTTTCAAATATAATGACAAGGGAACCATGGCAACAGTAGGCCGCAACAAGGCCATAGCGCAGATCGGCAAGGCCACGTTTTCAGGATGGTTTGCCTGGATGATGTGGATGCTTATTCACTTGATAAGCATTCTCGGCACGCGAACTAAAGTGACTGTATTGATGAACTGGATATGGAATTATTGCACCTATTCCACATCTTTGCGGTTGCTGATGCGCCCCGTCAAGTTCCCGATTCGCAAGCATTGGGGTGATTAATGATTGATTATCAATTAAAAACTGAATATATGAAATTTATAAATAAAAACGCAGTCGTGGCTGCCGGGATAATGATGCTGGCTGCAGGGGCTACAGGATGCTCGGTGTTCAAGCCTGTGAAGACATATGAAGGGTCGGGCAAAGGCCTTCAGGGATGGATCGTGAGTGAACACGAAGATGTGGAGGCTGCTGCTGACAAGGTATCCGGAAAAGCGAAGGATGTGGCTGAGACGGTGGAGAAAACTGCCGATAAGGTTGAGCACAAGACTCAGGTTGCAGTGGATAAGGTGGCTGAAGAGACTGGATTAAAACAGTCTCAGCAGACCTCATCGGTTCTTGAAGGAGACTGGGCCATCATGAATGTGCTCGGTAAGAAAGCGGTAGGAGAGACCCCACCGTGCATTAAGTTTGTGCCGGCCGAGAATCGCATGTATGGCAACAACGGCTGCAATGTGATGAACGCCACTTATAGTGCTGATTATGCAGCTAAAAAGCTTCAGTTCGGCAATATCGCCACCACAATGATGATGTGCGGGCAGACTGACATCACAGATGTGGAGGTGGGTCAGGCTCTCGGAATGACTGTACGCTATTCGATAGATACGGCGGACTCTGATGCCACATTGCGCTTTTATGACGCAGCAGGTAAGGAGGTTATGACCCTGATGCAGCGCGATTTCCATTTCCTTGATGGAACATGGAAGGTTGTTGCTATCGACGGCGAGAAGGTTGATATCGATGGCATGAAACTCGCTCTCGATGTGGATGAGAAAAGGATGCACGGCAACACCGGATGCAACATCATCAATGGAGAATTCGAAACTGACATGGATACGGCCAACTCCATATNGTTCTCAAAAATAGGCATGACCAGAATGGCTTGTCCCGATTCAGGATGGGAAACCCGCATGGTGATGTCGCTTGAAGAGGCCGTAAGCGCCAACAAGATCTCTGCCGATGAGGTTGAGCTTGTGGGCAGCAATGGTCAGCAGGTGATGCTTCTTCACAGAACCTCTCCAATAGAAGATTGAGTATGGAAGTGAGAGTTGACAAGTGGCTTTGGGCGATGAGGGTGTTCAAGACCCGCACCATCGCCACAGATGCCTGCAAGAAGGGGCGCGTCATGATGGGTGGTGCGCCGGTGAAGCCTTCTCGCACAGTGAAGGAAGGTGATGTGATCGAAGTGAAAAAGCCACCGATCACCTACACTTTCCGCGTGAAGGCTACCACTCAGAACAGACTCGGGGCGCGTCTTGTGCCCGACTATCTCGAAAATATCACACCAAAAGAGCAATATGATATTCTGGAGATGACGCGTATCTCAGGATTTGTAGACCGTCGCAAAGGGCTCGGACGCCCCACGAAGAAAGAAGGGCGCGAGATGTCGCGCTTCAGAGAGGATTCATACGCCGATTCATACTTTCTCGATTGGGAAGATGACGACGATGATGACGCCGAATCATGATTTTGGCGCGGTTTTTGCTCTGTAAACTGTAATGGAAAATAGAAAAATTGAAATAAAGGGGGCAAGGGTCAATAATCTGAAGAATGTTGACCTGCAGCTTCCCATAGGAGAGTTCATAGTGATGACGGGCGTCAGCGGAAGCGGCAAGTCATCACTTGCTTTCGATACTCTATATGCTGAAGGTCAGCGTCGATATGTGGAGAGCCTTTCGGCTTATGCACGCCAGTTTCTCGGCAGAATGGCCAAGCCCGAATGCGACTATATAAAAGGGCTCCCTCCTGCAATAGCAATAGAGCAGAAAGTGAATACCCGCAATCCCCGAAGCACGGTTGGAACTTCGACTGAAATATATNANTATATGCGTATGCTANTCGCACGCGCAGGCCANACGTTNTCGCCTGTCACAGGTGAGGANGTGAANNGCGAGACCATCGAGGATATTGTAAGCAGCATCTGTTCTTACCCTCAGGGCACGCGNCTGGCAATATTAATTCCCATCAATGTGCCGGAAGGACGTTCGCTCGCGGCTCAGCTTGAGATATACCGAAAGGAAGGATACTCCAGACTTGAGCATGACGGAGATTTTATTGATATATCCCAAGTGATAGAGAGTCTTGAAGATAACTCGCTTTCTGAAGATGAAGGGAGGAATTATCTTCTGCTCATCGACCGCCTGAGTGTGAACGGAGAGAAGGATGAAGTGTCGCGGCTCACCGATTCATTGGAGACGGCATATTTCGAGGGCCGCGACCGTTGTATAGTGAAGTTGTGGACTTCGGATGGGGTAGTGGAAAGAGAGTATTCCCGTAGGTTTTCGGCTGATGGTATTGAATTCAGGGAGCCTACCGACCTGATGTTTAATTTCAACAATCCCTACGGTGCCTGCCCTCGTTGCGAGGGTTTCGGCAAGATTCTTGGCGTGAGCGAGGATCTGGTGATTCCGGATCGCTCCCTTTCTGTGTATCAGGATGCAGTTGTATGCTTCCGAGGCGATAAGATGGGGGAGTGGAAGAAATGGCTCGTCAAGTTGGCTCCTTCCATAGGTTTTCCGGTGCATAAGCCATATATGGAGCTTACTCAGGAAGAGAAGGATATACTTTGGCATGGAAAAGGCCAGTGGGAAGGCATCGACGGGTTCTTCAGAATGGTGGATGAGAACCAGTATAAGATACAATACAGGGTGATGAAGGCCCGTTATCGAGGGCGCACTGTATGTCCCGACTGTCAGGGTACACGTCTGCGTCCCGACGCGGAGTATGTCAAGGTTGGAGGGAAAAGCATCACCGAACTTGTGAGGATGCCAATTTCCGAACTGAAGGATTTTTTCGAGAATCTTGAACTCAACGAGACTGATGCGGCCATCGCTACGCGCCTTCTGATTGAGATTCGCAGCCGTCTTGACTTTATGGTAAGGGTAGGTCTGGGGTATCTTACACTCGACCGATTATCGTCGTCACTCTCAGGAGGCGAGAGTCAGAGAATCAATCTTGCAACCTCGCTCGGAAGTTCGCTCGTAGGGTCGCTCTATATCCTTGATGAGCCTTCCATCGGTCTTCATTCGAGAGACACCGAGAAACTTGTTGGTGTGCTCCGTAAACTTCAGGCCATAGGCAATACCGTTGTGGTTGTGGAGCATGATGAGGATATCATCATGGCGGCCGATGAGATTGTGGATATAGGCAAGGATGCCGGACGCAACGGCGGAAACATCGTGTATCAGGGGAAGTTGAAGGATGCTCTTGAATCAGATGCTCCTACCGATTCATATACGGTGGAATATCTGAAAGGAATCAGGTCGATAGAGGTGCCTCGTCTGCGTCGTCCGTGGAAAAAATATGTTGAGGTTGTCGGAGCTTCGGCCAACAACCTGAAGAATATTGATGTGAAGTTTCCGCTCGGAGTCATGTCGGTGGTGACAGGAGTTAGCGGAAGCGGAAAATCAACTCTCGTGAGGGAGATATTATATAAGGCCATGGTGCGTCTGCTCGGCGATCCATGCGATGCACCGGGCACGCATAGAAAGATTGCAGGCGACGTCAAGTCTGTAGGAGCCATAGAGTTTGTAGACCAGAATCCTATCGGCACTTCGTCGCGGTCAAATCCGGCCACATATCTCAAAGCCTTTGACGAGATCAGAAAACTCTTTGCCGAGCAGCAGTTGTCAAAACAGATGGGCTTCACGCCGAGTTTCTTCTCTTTCAATGCCGAAGGTGGCAGATGCGAGGAGTGCAAGGGGGAGGGCTCCATCACCATTCCCATGCAGTTCATGGCCGATATCACCATAGAGTGTGAGGAGTGTCATGGCAAGCGCTTCAAGCAGGATGTTCTCGACGTGGAATATAGGGGCAAGAATATTCATGATTTTCTGGAAATGACCATCGATGAGTGTATTGAATTTCTGGAGGAGGATAAGTCTGACGGGCAGGTGAAGAAAATCATAAAACGCCTTCGGCCGCTTCAGGAAGTGGGTCTGGGATATGTGAAACTCGGCCAGAGCAGTTCATCATTGTCGGGAGGAGAGAGCCAGCGCGTTAAACTTGCCTATTTCATATCGCAGGAAAAGCAACCGCACACCATGTTTATCTTCGATGAGCCGACCACAGGGCTTCATTTCCACGACATCTCAACCTTGCTCAAATCGCTCCGCCGCCTCGTGGCTGCCGGACACACTGTAATAATAATAGAACACAACATGGACGTGATAAAGAGTGCCGACTGGGTGATAGACATAGGCCCGGAAGGTGGCGATGCGGGTGGCACGCTCGTGGTGGCCGGTACTCCGGAAGATGTCGCGGCATGTGAAGATTCATACACGGGTCGCTATCTGCTTCCGAAATTAGAAAGAAAATGAAACTGAAGTCAGCTGCTATTTATTTAGGAGTTTTTCTCATCGCGTCAGCATGCACCGCTGAGAAAAAGAATAAGGACAGAAGTGCCGGCGATGATCTATTCAAACGCACGGTGGCTCTCGCCGACAGGTTCGCCCTCAGGATGGAGAATTGTCCCGATAGCGTTTCAATAGAANCGCTCTACANNGAATTNCAAGACAGTNNTGAAAAACTGAATTTTTCATATCCTCCCGACACAGANCTTCTGCTGACGGAAGGACAGAACGANACNNTTCATCAGTCGCTCCTGCGCCTGATTGAGGTGAGAGATGAGAAACTGAATACTCTGTTGCGACGGAGCATGCCGGCAGATACAATTCCTTCCGACAGCCTTATCTTAGAAGATGCATCTCACAATCCCGGCAATTGAATTCAAGACGGTATGATTCTTTTCCCGAAGATATGGTAAGGGGCTCGGCAAATCTGCCGAGTCCTTTTTCCTTGCGGCACATTCCGAGTTCGCGCAGGATGCAGTGTCGGGTAGTCATCAGTCTCGTGCCTTTAGCTATGCTCCCGCCTTTGATTTCCATTGCCGGCTCTATTTTTTTCACACCGTGGTCAAGATAGAACTGACGTGCGAGGCTATTNGCCACNTTGTCGCNGNAANCNAGACTATCGGTCATATATCTCGCCTCTCTGTTCTCACTCTTTCTGTAAGAGTAGGGATACGTCGTGAGGTTGGCCCGGTCGAGCATGGAGATGAGAACTCTGCGGAGCTTTACTATCTCGGTAGCCGGGATGAAAGACATAGCCGGCAAATGCGATGCAAAAGATTGCATCATATAAGGGGTGTTGCCGAGTTTGGCGAAATAAGATGAATAATCCGGTTCCTTCCTTGCCTTTTCGGGAGTGTTCTCAAGTGGAACGCGCACGAAGTTGCCGCGCTCGTCGGATGCTGATGCTCCGAAAGCATCTATCGAGAAATTGACTCTTACCTTTCGTGTAGCTGTGTTGCGATTCAATTGCTTGTCGCGGACACGGTCGAAAGTGCGGTGTATCTCCGCCCCGTGAGGAATGCGGAGGTTGCGCGATGTTATGATACGTTTTCCTTCCACTCCATTCACCACATCGCCGGTGTAATTGCCGTTTGCATCAAAGAAACTGATTCCGTCTCCGTTGTTCAGCACACCGGGGTCGCTTATGAGTTCCCCCATCGATTTCGGAGTCAGCATGCTTGCGATATTCTCCGGACGCCTTCTTTCCAGAAAATAATGCGAGAATCCTCGGTTGAACGATTTGGAGAGTTCCGGGGTAAAGGTNANGNCAGAGACNCCGCAGCTGCTCCTTTTANATGANTCGGGATTGTCGGCAATAATGGGATCGATAGCTTGCCGGGAGGCCGCCAC
>WFLX010168067.1_pt1 | contig 10265 bp, 6 predicted proteins | sample 4967041 | NCBI WGS metagenome assembly WFLX01 (sample SAMN12857096, study PRJNA449069) | gut metagenome | isolation source: stool from male and female vole | host: Microtus ochrogaster | place: USA:Florida | collected 2017
ACGCTTCCGCTGTACATACAGAAATGACAGACACAGGGCCATTGCTCGCAAACATGGCGAAAGGCTGTATAAAAACATCGTTGCAGACAGCCACCGGCGCCGCCTTGATCGTATAGCCGGCATAGTGAAAAATGGGATGCGAGCGGAAACCGCTCAAATCGGTGGCGGAAGCGGCAGTCATCGCTCCGCAAACACCCAGGATGTTCTCGATACCGGCATCGACGGTAGTGACAAACGTACTATCTACCGTTTTCCCGCTACCGTCCACAAGGGCAAAACCCATTTCAAGCGGGCGCTCCAAAGGTACGGTGATTTTTGTCGATGCGGAGACCTCCCGATCGCCAGGCAATGAACAGACAGCCTTCGTCCCGCTGCAGTCAGGGAAAAGAGAAAGCACTTTTTTGCCAAAAGAGAAATCAGGATGATCGAAAAGCTTCTTGTATTCCTCTTCTCCGCTAAAGTAATTTTTGATAAACACGCCGTTTTCCATCTTGGTACGCAGGCCATAGCTCAATTCACCCTTGGCATAAGTTTCCGGATCGTATTTGCCAAGAGAACGCAGGACATTGATGCCAACTTCTCCGGAAAAATCGGATCCGAGCTTCAGTTTCTCCCTGACACCGGCGACGCCGATAATATTAAAGTCCAGTAACAGGACAAAACCCGAAAAAAGGGAACCGTTGAGGGTCACATCGATCTGCGCCTGTTCTTTTGCTTCCTGTAGAAGCACCCGGGACATGGAAAACTCATTGACGCCGTCACGTCTGGTCCACGAGGTACGGTATTTCGCTTTCAATTCGGTCGTGTAATGAAACTTCAGTTCAGCCTCCAGTTCTGCGAACGCTCTTACTGCGGCCTCGATATTGATTATTTTCGCCAATGTGACAAGCGGAATCCTGATTTTGTCCTTCGATTCCCATTCAAGAAGATCGCTATCGTCGGATTTCAACTGGAAACCGAATCCTATNGACNGCTCTACGTCNATGTCCGCATNANAATAAGAATGGCCGAATATATTGNCGACCAACGTACCTGTGATATCGACATTNCCGCCCAGCTCCNNCTTTCCNGTTTTGCCCAACTCCATTTCAAAAGACNGCGGAATTTTGCCATCGAGGCCTATCTCCTTCATCGGAACGGCCTGCGACCCCGTCTGCAGCCGTATGGGTCCGGCATAAAACAGACGNCTGTATATTTCATGCAGTTCCACCTCTTCNACGTCGACTTCAATGGCTTCGGCACTCTTCCGTACCGTCCGGACAACGGCACTCAGCCCATAAGGAAAGATTTCCGTGCGCGCAGGATAGTAAAGTTTCTCGCCTTTGCAAGGCACAAAGTCCTGCGGAGTATGAAGTTTATAATAAATAACATTATTCTCATATTTAATAATGTATCCGCTATCCGCATCGGTCAGTTCACGGACATTTTCAGCGATCTCGATCACGTTGCGCTCCCCGAATGCCACAGAATCAATCTCGGAGATAGGAACCGCAATGACCGAATCTTTCAGAAAAAAACGCTGTACCTCATGGGTGGTCGTTATGCTGTCGAGATTATCGGCATATAACAGATTTACCTCTCCCGTATTCCGGAAAATCAGAACCTGCCGGTGAGTGTCATCCGTTCCGGCAAAACAGAATGCGGCGGCACAGATACACAGCACCCACGACAAAATATATCGAAGCCTCATCATCGCTGAATTTTAAATGTTTCAGTATCTATTTTGAGAATATAATAGCCGGACGGTAGGCCGCCGAGATCGATGATGACAGAACCATCGGCCGCAAAACGCCTCTCGACCGGACAAGCGACACCACCTATATTATAAAGTTGTATAAGCGGNTTGTCCGACTTCGGTCNGACAATCACTTTTCCGGCAACAGATCTGAGACTTCGGCTATCCTCCGCCTGAATGCGAATCACATCCGAAGGATCCACATCTTCAATCGTGTATTTGCTGATATCGGAAATTTCCAGATGTTGCGCAGAGACGCAGAAAGCACCGTTTTCGATCGTAANNTNAGGATNCTCNTCGATGAAAAAGAACATCTTNCCTCCTGACCGGANATGTACCACAACACAATCCTCTCCCCTTGCCGCAGTAAGGAAGAACAATAAAAAAGAGAAAATAAAAATTCTTTTCATATTTATTTCCAATCACATATAAATGTATTCCTGTTTATGAGACGGGCTGTTTCATTCCGGATACGGGATACCGGCGCGCCCCGACAAACATCCACACAAAAGATCTGACAATGAAAAAGCCCAAGAATCCATCATTCAGAATGAAATCATTGACAAAAAGCTGATGAAAATGTATTCAAAGGAAATTACAAACCTATGATCTTTCCAGACCCGAGGCAAACCGGCAATGTACGGTCCCGCCCCTTTTCTATTTCAGACCATAGCAGTGAGTAAAATTCATATATTCCACAAAGCTGTCGTTTCAAAGATTCATTTTTCTTGTCTTTTTATACCGCAAAGATATCGCTTTTTTATGTGAAAAACAATAATTTTTATAAAAAGTATAATCAATTCGCTCATTATTCCCTATTTACAGAACGGAAACGACATTCCATACCCTGTTTTCTCCTTTTCCGAATGCGGAAAAACATTTCACTCTTCGCTCCAACGGATCACGAGTTCCGCCCGATAGCGGCCATCCTGTGTCCGGGCGGCGCTGAATGTAAAACGGTCGGGGTACAGCAACTGAAGGCGGCGCCTCAGCACTTTTTGCCCCAGTCCACCCCGGCGGTTACGTTTTTCGGACATCCGATGCGGATGCACGGCCTCTTCTTCTGCAGGCGGAAGATTATTTTCCGTAACAAAACGCAATTGGTCCCGTGTCGTTTCCAGCCGCAGGACAATCGCGTTCAATTCCTGCATGGAACCGCAATGCTTAAAAGTATTTTCAACCAGCGGCATAAGCAAAAGCGGGGCGATTTTCTGACTTTCATCACGAATCTCGGTCTCCAGAANCAAGGCTCCGGGCCTGCTCATCCGAAGCATCTGCAAATCGACAAGCTGGCGGAGNTGCTCCACCTCCTCCCCGACGGTTACATAAGATTGGCGNGCNCTATAAGTCAGATAGCGCATCAGTTCNGAAAGTTTGACAACGGCATCCGACGCCTTCTCCTGGTCCATCCAGATCAAGGCGTCGATGTTGTTCAGTGTATTATAGAGGAAATGGGGATTCAGCTGGCTTTTCAACAAGAGATTTTCATTCTGGGCGTTGCGAAGACGTATCTCCTGCAGGCTTTCCCCCCGAAGGATGCTTGACACGGCGATGACCGTCAGTGTAGTACACAGGATATAAAATACAGAACTCCAGGACGAGACCAGATGAGCGATATGCCCGGGAAGTAAATCCACCATCAAATAGAAAACCGCTGCCAGCGACAAACCGGCCACCACAACGAAGAAACACCGGAGATAAAGCCATAGCAATTCCCGCCAGCTATAAGTCCGCATGAGGCCGTCGTCACGCCAGGCCCGGTATCGGAGCCATATATTGACCACACCGATGATGGTGATGAAAAGGGTAATCAGAATCATAGGGACCACCAGCACCAGCCATAGATGATCGTCGGAAGCCAGAACAAAATCGAACAACATGCCGGTAATGCCTCCCCCTACACAAATATAGAGCAAAGGACGAAAAAAACAGGCTCCCCACATGCGGATGGTCTCCAGTTGTACCATATATGTTGCTATTATCAATATTCCGAAGCTAACGTTTCTCTCCCGTCTCCCACCAAGCAGGCCCGGACATCATTCCGGCCGCCCCCGGAGTAAAAACAGAAGATACGAAGCCAAAACCTACGTCAAGAGGTTTTCACTCCGTATCTTATAACCATCTTTTATAATCCTGAATTTACTTCAAAAGATCTGAAAATTCCTCCATCGTCACTTCTTTGTTTTCCAAAGTCACGACTTCACGAATCTTGGCGATGATCTTGCGGGAAACAGCCATGTCACGATAGTGAGCCTTCTGCTTTTCGTCTTTCATAACCGATTCGATATAGGAAGCCAGATATTCTTCCGGCAGATTAGACATGCCGTACTGCATCATCTGATTGCGAATAGCGGCAAATGCCTCCATGCGGATGTCTTCATCGGAAATCTGAATACCATTGGCAGAAACAATCTTCTCTTCGATAAGCTGCCACTTGAGATCCTCAAGAATCTTAGGCATATCTTCATCCAGTTTGGCAGCGTCACGCTTCTCGTCTTTCGCCAACATCCAGCGCTTGAGAGCTTCTGTCGGATAGGTCAGTTCACCTACAGAGGCTTTGAGGGTTTCGCGGGCATCGACAGCGAACTTATATTCGCTGTTTTCCTTCAACTGGGCAGAAATGATCTCACTCACCTTGGCTTTGAAAGCCTCCTCGGTAGTACATTCGTCACCGAATACTTTCTTGAAGAACTCTTCATTCATTTCGGCCTCGTTGTGACGGGTGATTTCAGTGATGGTGAAACGGAAATTGGCCTTCACATCCTTGGCCTGCTCCTTGTCGATCTGCAACATGGAGGCCAATTCGTTCTCGCTGTTATCAGAAGCGACAGCGGGGTTGAAATCCACAGAAGCGAACTTCTTGGCACCGATGAATTTGGCCTTTTCATCCTCGTTTTTAAAATAGCGGGGATAAACGGTGGTGTTTTCGGCAACGATGCCGCCTTCCACGATGTTACCTTCGGCATCCANCTCGGCCATGTTACCCTTAACAACATCCTCAGCAGCGACCTCTTCAACCTGGACATACTCACCGAACTGACGGCGGTAACCATCGATCTGGCCCTGAAGCATCTTGTCATCGACTTTGATAGTATAGTACGGGATTTTTACGCTGTCATCCAACTTCAAATCAAATTCGGGAGCGAGTGCGATATCGAAGCTAACCGTAAAGTTTTCCTCTGCCATGAAGTCAACCGGGGTCTGCTCGTTGTTCAACATCGGCTCACCCAAAACATTGACCTTGTTCTCGCTAATATATTTGTAAAGTTCTGAATTGATCAGCTTATTTACTTCATCATAAGTAATCTGTGTTCCGACCATCTTCTTTACCAGGCTAAGCGGCACCATACCTTTGCGGAAACCGGGCATCTGTGCACGCTGACGGTAAGACTTCAACGCTTTTTCCACAGCTTCGGCATAATCTGCTTTGCTGATTTCAAGGCTCAAAACAATATTTACGTCATCTACGACTTTCTTTGTAATATTCATTACAGTTTACTATTTTATGTTTATGATTTATATTTTTGCAGGCGCAAAGATACTTATTTCTTCTTGAATCACAAAATTTAAGAAGATAAAATACCATCTTTTAAAAAGTACCTTTTCATTCGATGACACGTATCTTCATACGCACATCGATTTTGGGACGATCGCGGGAATCGGTCTCCAGTTCCGCGATCNTNTCAATAATCTCCAGACCGGAAATCACCTNCCCNTAGATCNTATAATCATTATACAGATGCATGGAACCGCCGATNGTGCTGTAAGCTTTCCGCTCGGCATCGGTAAAATAGCGNGTGCCGGGAGTANCGCGACATACGGAATCCATATCATGATTGAACTGACGCACCCGCCGGTTGTAGGCCTCGGCATCCGGTTTCAGGGCGGCGAGTTCCTTGGCAAGATCCGGCGTGTACATCTTTTTCTTTACGGCCTTCCGGACACTTTCGTTATGCTGTTTCTCAAAGCCGGTCATATATTCGAGCGAGAGGGTACGTCCCTGTACGATAAAGAACATACTCATATCCGAATTACGGGCAGGATTGACAGATACATCGCGTCGCGGAGAGGCCAAAGCACCTTTCTTCGGAATATGATTGGCACGGATTTCATGTGGCATCTCCATACTGATATCCCCCCAGCCAATGCTGGCACCCGGAGGTGCAGTCCGGGAATCGGGTGCGCCGCCCTGAATCATGAAACTCGGTATCACGCGCCCGAAAAGCGTCCCGTCATAATAGCCCTGACGGACCAATTCGATAAAACGGTCGCGATGACGCGGCGTATCGTCATAAAGCATGATGGTCATGTTGCCCAGATTGGTTTCTATAACCACTTTCTTGCTTTGGGCATTTCCCGCAACAGCAGAAAAAAGACCGAGGATGAATATCAGCAAAAGATTTTTTCTCATATCTCCGTCAAGAACATTTCATTACTCGCCACGGGAATAGTTGGGAGCCTCCTTGGTGATGGTCACATCGTGAGGATGGCTTTCGAGGATACCGGCATTGGTAATACGGGTAAAACGGGATATTTCATGCAGGGTCGGAATATCTTTGGCACCGCAATAGCCCATACCGGCACGCAATCCGCCGATCATCTGATAGATAACTTCGTAAAGATTGCCCTTGAACGGAACACGGGATACGATTCCTTCCGGCACCAACTTGCGGACATCGACCTCTCCGTCCTGGAAATAACGGTCTTTGGAACCTTTTTCCATAGCATCCAGTGAGCCCATGCCGCGATAGGACTTAAACTTACGGCCATTGAAGATAATCGTATCGCCGGGAGACTCTTCGACACCGGCCAGCAGACCGCCCAACATGACGCAATAGCCACCGGCTGCAATGGCCTTCACAATGTCTCCGGAGTAACGGATACCGCCATCGGCAATAAGCGGAATGCCGCGACCTTTAAGCGCCTTGGCAACATCATAGACGGCCGACAACTGCGGCACACCGATACCTGCGACGATGCGGGTCGTACAGATGGAGCCGGGACCGATACCCACTTTGACTGCGTCGGCTCCCGCGTCGGCGAGATAAGTAGCTGCTTGGCCGGTAGCGATATTTCCGACCACGACATCGATATCCGTATAGTTGCTCTTGATTTTCTCGAGTACGCCGACCACTCCTTTTGAGTGGCCGTGGGCCGTGTCAACGACGACAGCATCAACACCGGCCTCGACAAGGGCTGCCACACGGTCGAGAACATCACCCGTCACACCAACGCCGGCCGCCACGCGGAGGCGACCCTTACTATCTTTGCAGGCATTGGGTTTGTCCTTGGCTTTGGTAATATCTTTATAGGTGATAAGGCCTACCAGACGGCCGGCATCATCAACAACAGGGAGTTTCTCGATCTTGTGTTCTTGCAAAATGTCTGCAGCGGCAGCGAGATCGGTTCCCACATGAGCCGTAATCAGGTTCTGGCTTGTCATCACCTCGTCGATACAACGGTTCAGATCCTTCTGGAACCGAAGATCCCGGTTAGTAACGATACCGACCAGCTTACGATCGGCATTCACAACCGGCACACCGCCGATATGATATTCGCTCATAATATTAAGGACATCCCTCACCGTAGCATTAGGCGATGTCGTAACGGGAGCATAAATCATACCGTTTTCGGCACGTTTCACCTGATTCACCTGACGGGCCTGCGCCTCGATAGACATATTCTTGTGAATGACACCGATACCGCCTTCACGGGCAATAGCGATAGCCATCTTTGCCTCGGTCACGGTATCCATGGCGGCCGAAACAATGGGGATGTTCAATCGAATATTGCGGGAAAACTGCGTGGAAAGATCCACGAAACGTGGCAAAACCTCAGAATATGACGGCACCAATAGTACATCATCGAATGTCAAGCCGTCCATTACAACTTTATCTGCAATAAAAGACATAATAATATGTGATGTTTTTGAATTTTATTGCCTGCAAATATACAGACTTTTCCCGACTTACGGGCAAAGTCACCCTTCTTTTTTGTATTTCAACCCAAGAAAGCGGCAATAATGACATCATAATAAAAGGATTCACCGCCTTTATCGGTGAATCCTTTCCTATTTTATATTCTGAAAATCGGTTCCAATCAAATAAGGAACTGGCTGGAGATCGGCTCGTTGTTCATAACGCGACGAATGGTTTCGGCAAACATGTCGGCAATCGTCAGGATATGTATCTTCGAGCAATTGCCCCGATACGGAATACTGTCGGTAAACACGATTTCCTTCAGTGCCGAAGCGTCGATACGTTCATTGGCAGGACCGCTCATTACACAATGCGACGCAATGGCGCGGACACTACGGGCTCCCTTTTCCATCATCAGATCGGCAGCCTTGGTAATTGTTCCGGCCGTGTCGACCATATCGTCTACCAGGACGACATCCTTGCCTTCTACATCACCGATCAAAATCATACTGTCAACCACATTGGCCTTGGCGCGATGCTTTGAACACATCACCATCGGCACACCGAAATACTTAGCATAGGAATGTACACGCTTGGAACCTCCGACATCAGGCGAAGCCATCACCAAATTTTCAAGCCCGATTTCTCGCTCGATATAAGGGGCAAGTACGCTTGAGGCATAAAGATGGTCAACCGGGACATCGAAGAAACCTTGGATCTGGTCGGCATGCAAGTCCATCGTAATGACGCGATCTATGCCGGCTTTGCTCAACATATCTGCCACCAACTTGGCACCGATAGCCACGCGAGGCTTGTCCTTGCGATCCTGACGAGCCCAACCGAAATAAGGAATCACAGCAATGATCTGGGCTGCGGAAGCACGCTTGGCGGCATCGACCATCAGCAAAAGTTCCATCAAATTGTCGGCGTTGGGGAAAGTACTTTGTACAAGGAAGACATGTTTGCCACGGATGGTTTCTTCAAAAGAAACACCGAATTCGCCATCCGCAAACGTCTGAATAATCATGTTGCCAAGAGGACAATCAAGACTGGCACAAATTTTTTCAGCGAGATAACGGGTAGCTCTACCTGAAAATACTAAATAATTATTATTCATATTTTATTATGAAATGTGATTTTTCGGGCGCAAATATATGGAATTTAAAGCTTCATTAGTCTTTCCTGCACGAACTTTTTACAACTTATTTGGCAGATAGCCGTAAAACGACAGCTCCATATCCCGGAACCGTAGTTCTAAACGGCTGTGTGGTGTCCAGATACTCGAAACTCCACCGGCCCGTCAGCAAATCGGTGACATGGCGTTTCCTGCCGTTTTCGATCCGGACATATTCCCAGGCCTCAGACGGAATATTGATGCCCACCGCCTTATCCTCCTTATCGAAATTGGCAACAATCAAAAGCACATCATGCGAACTTTTGCGGAAAAAAGCAAACTGCCTGGCCGTATCGAAATCCGGATTATTGAAGTTGGCATACGTCAGGTCGTAAAATTTTCCTCGGATAACAGCCTCTGAAGTAATGGCGATTTCCAGAACTTTGGCGTAATAGTTCCGCAACCGCTGCATGGCCACCGGCAGTGAAAAGCGGCGCCAGCGAGCATCGTTACCCTGCCAGGCTTTCATACAGGCAAGCCCCCAATAGTCGAAAATCGTAGTTCTTCCGTCACAGCCGCTGAAACCTTCGGCATCCATGCCCCGCTCACCCAGTTCCTGGCCGAAATACAGCATGAACGGATTGGTCCGCATCAAAGCGGAAACGACCAAAGCGGGCTTGGCCTTCTCCGGATCGCCGGCGAAAAAGTCGCTGGCAATGCGCTGTTCGTCATGATTTTCCAGGAAATTCAACATATGTTCATGAATATCCTCTACTGCCTGCCATTGCCGGGTAATGTCGGAAGCGGGAACCTTGCATTCAATGACCGCACGCAAAGTGTCATACAGCCCGACCTTATCATAAAGATAGTCAAAACCGCCATAGTGAATATAAGAGCGATAGATAGCCGGCTCATAAATTTCGGCTATGAAAATGACATTCGGATACTTCCGTTTGACGGAAGCAATGGCCCAATGCCAGAAATCGACGGGCACCATGTGAGCCATATCGCAGCGGAACCCGTCTACTCCACGAGCGGCCCAGAACAAAAGAATGTCAAGCATCTTTTGCCAGGTGGAGGGAATCGGGTCGAAATGCTGCTGCCCTCCGGCCGCATAGTCCACACCATAATTAAGCTTGACAGTCTCATACCAGTCGTTGACTCCGGGATATGGATGAAAACAATCGTTGCCCGTAGCCTTGGCCGGAAATTCGATGTAAGCCTTCTTGCCCGTACCGAGATCAATGGACGGTGCGAACAGCTGACGGGTGATGTAGTAATAGTTGTTGTCCGGGCTGAAAAACATCTCCGTATTGTCATCCACACCGAAATCACGGATACCCTCCGGCTTCGCGTCACTGTGATAGCAGCGTGCAGTGTGGTTAGGCACAAAGTCCATGATGACGTCGAGTCCGGCATCGTGCGTACGCGCCACAAGAGCCTCAAACTCACCCATTCGGTTCTTCACATCAACCGCAAGGTCAGGGTCGATATCATA
>WFLX010292453.1_pt1 | contig 10263 bp, 3 predicted proteins | sample 4967041 | NCBI WGS metagenome assembly WFLX01 (sample SAMN12857096, study PRJNA449069) | gut metagenome | isolation source: stool from male and female vole | host: Microtus ochrogaster | place: USA:Florida | collected 2017
TCTTCTGACGGACGCCATCCGATAGCGCCTGAGTTGAAGAAACCGAAACGGAAGCCTTTGCCGAATTTCTCAGAGCCGTTGTAAGCACCGTTGTATTCGAAGAAGTAGCGGTCGTCGAAGTTATAAGTAACACGGAACACCCAGTCTTCACGACGGATAGGAATCATGCTGCCCCAGGCGTTTTCCTGACGGGTCCAAACGGCAGTGGCACCGATATTGTTTTTGCCAAATTCGCGTGCCCAGTTGAGCTGAACCTGGTAGTTCATATTGCGGACTGTATTCCANTNCTGNACGNTACCACCNTGAGTANNCCANTTNTTACCCGGCATATAGTCNAANNTAGTGATNTTNTCNTAGTTGGTCTCAGTCTGTACCATACCGGTCTCAGGATCGATCCACTTATGCTGAGGAGAATTGTAGAGGTCATTCACACCTCTTTGTGCCTCAACGAAACGGTTGTCCCAAGAAATCATACCCATAAGGTTAAGACCCGGGGTGATGAACTTAAGGTCCTGGTTAAGGACAAAGTCAGTAGTGACAGCTGTCGTTGTAGTCTTGAAAGCGCCACCCATCGCGAGCTGCTCAGCAGAGTTAGCCACCTGCGACTTAAATGCGGGATAGTAACCGAATGATCCATCGGAGTAAATAGGGATGAACACGTCGGGAGCGATGTTGTAGACACCTGCCCACACCTGCTGGTTGTTCCAGTTGCCCTGGTCGAAGGAGTTACCATCGTTTGGCCAAGTAGAACGCTTCTGACCCATTGAGCCGGCGAGGTTTACCTTAAGAGTAGTAGTCGGAGTCAGTGAGAAGTCAAGGTTAGAACGGGCGTTGATACGGTTGTAGCCGAAGCCTGTGTCGTAGCCACGACCATTGTCAATATTCTTAAACATGTCACCCTCGCTAACGAAGTCGATGACCGCGAAGTAACGAACGAATTTTGTACCACCGCTGATAGATACATTTCCGTTGTAAGACATCGCGTGGTCTTTGAAGAGGTAGTCTTTCCAATTTACATTGGGATAACGCTCAGCCTCCTCAAGGTTGGCAGGATTACGATATTTGTCTGCAACTGCAAGTGGAGTCATGTAAGCCCAAGACGAACCCATGATAGGAAGCTCGTGCATAACGGCCTTGTTTCTCCAAAGAAGAGCATCATAAGAGTCCATCTTATCAGGAAGTTTGGAGATAGTCTTCATTGTTGCAGTAAAACCAACGTCGATTTTTGCGCGACCTTCCTGACCACGCTTGGTAGTGATAAGGATTACACCGTTTGCACCCTTCACACCGTAGACGGCAGTTGCAGATGCGTCCTTAAGTACAGAGATTGACTTTACAGAGCTTACATCGACACTGCTCATCTCACGCTCGATACCATCGACGAGCACGAGAGGGTCGCTGTTGTTCCAAGATGATGCGCCACGGATAGTAATCTTTGCAGACTCATCACCAGGCATACCGGATGACTGAACAGTCACGACGCCCGGAAGGTTACCGGTAAGGGCTGCACTGATGTCGTGCACACCGGCAGCACGCTCGAGGACCTCGCCTGTAGTCTGAGTGATAGCACCGACCACAGAAGCTTTCTTCTGCTGGCCGTAGCCCACTACCACTACTTCGTCGAGAAGTTCGGAATCCTCCTTCATGACAACGTCTACGACTTTACGGCCGCTGACAGCAATCTTCTGATCTGCCATGCCTACGTAGCCGAAGAGAAGGTGGTCCTTCTTGATGTTAGGCACATTGATGGAGTAATTACCATCAATGTCGGTAGCCGTACCTATGGAGGTACCGTCTACTCGCACTGTCACGCCGATGAGGGGTTCGCCCGTCTCATCGGTCACGTTACCTTTGACTATATCCGCCCAGGCCGATAAGGAACCTGAAAGGAGCATCACCATCAGTAACGCAATGTAACGAAATGGTTTCTTTACATTTTTCATTGCTATTAAATATTAAAGTATAATGGAAAGTTTTCTATTTATTGGATTAAGGGGTTTAAGGGGTTTAAGATGTTTAAGGGATTTTTTTAGATGTTGTAGATGTTTATGTTTTTTTTATTTTGAACTTCTAAACAATTTAAACCTCATAAACCATTTAAACTATTTAAACCTTATAGATTAGTCGAGGGATTCGGCATTGGATGCGTAGAGACCTACTACTGTCCCGGTGAAGCCTCCGGCCTCTGCAGTCGATGTATATCCTGCGTCCACATTGTCGGCAAGAAGTTGCCATTTCTTTCCGCCATCTGTGGAATAATGGAATCCGTATTTCAATCCGTTGCCTGAAATCTTGAAGTCCACTTCCGAAAGATTGGCGTCGACCGGAATCTCCGCTATTGTGTGGCTTCCATCTTCGGCTATCTTGCGGACCTCAAGCTTGTGGGTGTCACCGCTCTTGGTGCGGGCAAGCAGATATTGATGGGTCTCATCCTTAAGTAGAAGCATTCCGGCGAGNTGNNTGTCAGACTCAGGAACGAACGTCATGTGGGTAGTNCAATTGAAATTGTGATGGCAGAGACGGCGGCACACATATGGAAGNACTGCNTTCTCNCTTGATTTNACATCNNCACATTTGACTGTCAGATGTCCNGGNTTNTGNGNNAGNGAATANTAGTTTGANGCTNTTCCTCTCAGNGTCATCCATTCATGATCNAGAGTGGAATCGTTAAANTCGTCATGACGGGTATAGTTGCCGAAAGTCACTTTTTCAGCACGTTTCACATTTTGCTTGTTTCCCACCAAGGGAACCTCAGCTCCATTCTCCACAAAACGAGGCCAACCCTCTTCGTTCCATTTGACAGGCAGGAGGAATGTCTCGCGACCGAGATTCTCCTTATTGTCTTCTACCGGGCGGCAAGCAAGGAATACACCCCACCAGTCTCCTTCAGGTGTCTTCACCAAATCGGCATGGCCGGCGCAGGTCACCGGATTCTCACGCGATGGGTCGAGGGTACGCTGGGTGAGGATAGGATTTCCTTCCCACGGAGTGAACGGTCCAAAAGGGGTTGGGCCTNTGTAGATGACCNCACTATGGCCGATGCTTGTGCCTCCTTCTGCTGTCANGAGGTAGNAGTTGCCCNCCTCTTTATATATATGAGGACCTTCACACCATATGGGTTTCTCTTCCGGACGACATCCTTTGTTGACTACGATACGGCGTTCACCGACACACTTGTCGGTGGCCGGGTCAAACTCCACCACACGTACAGTGCGGTGGCCGTCATATTCAGGCTTACCATCAGGAGCGTCATCGTTGTTGACGATATATCCTTTTCCGTCTTCATCAAAGAAAAAGGCAGGGTCTATGCCAGCAACTTCGGGAAGCATGATCGGATCGCTCCACTCTCCGTAGGGATCCTGGGTCTTGACAAAGAAGTTGCCTGCTCCAACATTGGTCGTCACCATATAGTAAGTCTCATTGGCAGGATTGTAGGCGATGTCGGGGGCAAAGATACCACCGCTGACATGTTGCTTCTCCATGTTGACGAGCTGCGACTCTCGGGTGAGCACGTGGCCAATCTGCTCCCAATTCACCAAGTCACGGCTGTGGAAGATAGGGACTCCTGGGAAGAACGTGAAGGTCGAAGTCACCAGGAAGTAATCCCCTTTGCCGTTNGTGCAGAGCGAGGGATCAGAATACCATCCTGCGAGNACAGGATTGTAGTAGGAACTCTCGTCTGGCAGAGGATTGNCNTTGTAGTAATTGTCATCGCCCTCATAGTGGAAGGANTCAAAAATCGCCACCGAGCCTTGCGGTGCGATTCCTGCTTTCTTTGCTGAGCAGCCTGGCAGTAGCGCGAGGCAACCGAGACAGATTGCGATGTTGGTTAGTTTTGCCATATGTCTTTATGTTGTCGGTTGTTTGTTCTTGGTTGATTGTTGTTCGATTTGTGGTGCAAATTTAGTCAACTTCACCGATATCCCTCGCGCGTACGATTTCATATACGTCACTATTTGTCGCAAAACACCAAAACTGTGTATCATTTCCGTAACAATTCGTAACAAAATTTTCTATTATATTAAGGTACAGTTATTTATAATTGTTACAATTTGTGACAAAATTGCAATAAGGGTTGCGGCCGACATGCATCACGCATATCGGCCGCAACCACTACCTAATAACTAAACCTATAATCAATCTTTACTAATGTATATCTTTGTGTTTTTCCAATGCCTGTTTACAATCTTAACTGAGTGTCTCTTCATTTGCAAGTCAGTGGAAGAGCATACATAAACCTACCTATAATAAAATCAAATTAACCTATTAAAATATATCAATCATTTGCTATAATCAAATTATAACTACCGGCTTAGCCTGTGCCCCATCTGGACGAAACCGTACGAAGACGAAGAGGGCGAAGCGGCGTCTCCAATAGGAGACTCAAGCTTCGCCAAAGTCAAATATCGACAGGAAAATCACATGGGGATACATTGTCTATGTTGGGTCAGCTTTACGATTGCAAAATTACAAAGAATAGCTCAAACCCACATATCTCTATGTAAAAAGTGCATACCTTAGTGATACACCCGCATTCAAATTTGAATACGATGGATGCGAAATTGTAGAAAGGGCATTATGCAGAGATTTCTGCATCCGCGCCAGACAGGCATTTTGCCCTATATTCCGACGGTGAAAAGCCCGTATAACGCTTGAAATGAGATGAAAAANGCGGCTGCGATGTGAATCCAATCTTGTAGGCCACCTGTGTCACTTCTNTATCCGGGCGCTTCAGCAACTCGCATGCCCTCTTCAGACGTATATTACGGATATAATCACTCGGAGTCATGCCTATGAGATCTTTCATCTTTCTATGAAGATGGGCTCGACTGACTCCAACTTCAGAGGCAAGACGCTCTACGTTTAGCTCAGGATCGTCGATGTGAGCATTGATTTCCTTCATGATTCGGTCGAGAAGCACCTCATCGTTGCCTTTCATCTCGGGAGCATCGATTTTTCCTTCAGTCTCCTGCGCGCCGGAGAATTTCCCCTTCATACGCAGTCGGTTTTCAATCAGCGTGTCCACAAGAGCCTCCAATTCGTCGGTATTGAAGGGCTTGGCGATGTAAGCATCCGCACCTTTCTCCCAGCCAGCCATGCGGTCTGCAACAGCCGTCTTTGAGCTGAGAAGCACGACGGGGATGTGATTGGTCTCCGCATTTGTCTTAAGACGCCTTAAAAGAGTCAGTCCATCCATACCAGGCATCACCACATCGCTAACCACGATATCCGGCTTCCAGTCAGCNATNACCTTNAGGGCNTCNGNNCCNTCAGGGAGCNTCCTTNACCTTATAATACTTGCCNAANAGCGNNNCNANGTANCCNCGCAGNTCTGCGTCNTCNTCNACNATTAGNATCTTACGGCCTGCCGTCNNGGGCGTAGCNCGNGACGGCAGGTCCCCTGCAGGGGACGCNCNNGCCATCATCAGATGCANNCCAGCNGGAGCNTCTTCNATTTCTCCTTGCAANAGCTCNTCTTGAGCATATCTGCTTTCATCCAAAGGAATGACTACTGTGAAGATGCTGCCTTTCACCCCGTCTTCCCGATTGATTGCAGATATCTCACCATGATGCAACTCTACAAGTCGACGACAAAGGTCAAGACCTATACCGAATCCCATTGTAGCCGGGGTATGGCTCTCCCGGACGCGATAGAATGGCTCAAAAAGCTTTGTCAGAGCTTTTGCATCAAGTCCTATACCGGTATCCGTCACACTGACGCGCATGCAACGCCCGAGTTTCTCTTCATCTACCTCTGCCAGTGAAACATCGATTTTGCCTCCTTTGGGGGTATATTTTATAGCATTAGAGATGAGGTTGACCATTATCTTATCAAAGTTGTCACGGTCAAGCCAGACGACACCAGGATGCCCGATCTCAGTAAATGTAATCTCCTGATTCTTATCTGCCGCTTGAGGCTTAAACAGACCTACAAGTTCTCCGACAAACGACGACACATCCGTCTTCCGACATGCAAGACGCATCTTGCCCTTGTCGAGCTTACGAATGTCGAGCAACTGATTCATCAGGCTCATGACACGCATTACGTTGCGATGCATCACATTAAGCTTACTATTGACATCCGGACCATGGTCTTCCTTCATCAGCGACTCAAGAGGGCTCACTATAAGAGTCATAAGCGACCGGATATCATGCGAGACATCCATGAAAAATTTTATCTTGTCTTCATTTATCCTCTCAGTGCGCCGCTTCTTCAAAAGCACATAGCCCAAAGTGATAAATGCCGCAAGAATGATGATGTATAATATCTTGGCAAGAGTGCTCCAATACCAAGGCAAAGCCACTTGGATGCTTATCGACGTCAAAGGGGATACGACATTGTTTTCTTCAGCACAAATCTGAAGGTCATAGTTTCCTGGATCAAGATGGGGAAGATAGAGCATATTCTCACCAGGTGTAGTCTCTATCCAATCATCATTCTTGTGAAGACGCCATTTATATCTGATATTTGACGCATCACGGAAATCCATGGTCGACATTCTCAGCGTCAGGGCATTATCCTTGTAGGGAAGATAAAGCTTCTCAGGACTCATCGGATTGCCAGAGATCATAACCCGGCTTCCGCTTTTCATGCTCGGTAGAAGCTTATGGCCGTTGAGATATATAGCCGAAACTTTCACCTCATGCTCAAATCCTGGAGCAGGCACAGAATCAGGCATAAAGGCAGTGATTCCCATATCACTACCAAGATACATGCCTTTTCTTGAAGGTGAGCACTTGACATTATGGAATGTGGTCTCTACAAGGCCGTTGCCTCCATAATAAGAAAGTATCTTGGTATTGTCGGGCGTGAGATAAGAGAGTCCTCGCATGGTTCCTATCCATTTTCCTCCGTTATTATCACGGGAAATACTGCGGATATCATTATCACTCAACCCATCTTCTGTGGTATATTTTTTCAACACACCCTTCTCAGGGTCAAGATGAATCAAGCCATGACTCGTGCCTACCCATACGGAGTTGTCGGTAAGACAAGGCACTATCTCAAAAGTAGCTCCTTTAAGGAACGGCTCTTGATCTATCTTTAACAATTTGTCAGTCTTGAGATCATAGCAAGCAATACCACTGAATAGGCCTATCCAGACTTTACCATCCGGTGTACGGCTCAATCTGGTGATGTAAGGATTTGTCAGTTCATTTCCATCAGGATCATACGGAATCCATTTCTTATCTCCAGTAGCAATATCATATCTCATTAATCCTATTCCATTTACACCTACAAACAATTCCCCGGGATTTCCAGTAGCCGAGACTATTGATGTAAACTTTCCAGGGACATCAAGAAACTTCCTAAGGCCACCGGAAGGCAACGACAATTCCCAAAGTCCATCGTCAGCTACCCCTACAAGAGCCTTGTCACCTTCTATGATTTGAATATCAGTGATATTGCCACCACCTGGAATTGAGGCTGACATGAGGACTTTTCCTCCGGAACCAAACATTGCCACACGCCCTTTGTCAAGAGCAACCACGGAATGTCCGTTCCATTCTGCCAACGCCCCGGAGCCGCCCCCGAAATCTGAGAAGGAGTCGGAGTACTTCCTATATAAGAAATGTATATGTCGTCCGGGAAAGAGCATGACTCCTTTATAATTACATCCAACCCAGAAGTCACCGTTAGGAGATGTGTAAGCAGCCCCTATTTTCGCATGGTCAATATTCATGAANGNGCAATANANATCNGTAGANTNGCGTACGNNGNCTGATTTTGTNNCNACTTCCCANANNCCNTCNCCNGCNGTAGNNACANANACTTTGCCNCGAGCNGAATTNGACANGTTGAGTATNGAGATNTTNCCTTCNATATTGAGCTTTGANANTTCTCCNGTCTTGCTGTCGATTCNATANANNTCATCNAGAGTGCAGGCAATCACATTGTCATCTTCCTCTAATGCCAGAGCCTGGATATANGCGCCATCNCTGACNCNCAAGGTCGTAATCTTTCCNTTGGGGGCCATGCAAAAGATACTGCCNTCGCGCGATCCCAAATATATCTTTCCATTGCGACAGCACGCAATGGAGTTATACTCCTTTTCCTTTACTCCACCTTGGAACATCATCACGGCCACTGGACTTCCAGAGGAATCATCTACAACATAGAATCCTACTCCGGAGACGACAAACGACACTGTGCCATCTTTCTGCTCCGCAAGCCCTATTATGTACCCATAAAGGTCTTTTGATGGCAGTTGCATCACTTGGAAGGAGTCACTTTCCGGCAGATAAAGATTAAGTCCATTGGCAGTGCCTGCCCAAATACGCCCTTTCGAATCGCACAAGACATTAAGAATGCGGCTATCAGAAATTGACCCGGCATCTGCATCATCATGGCGATAGAGATCATAGCTATTCCCGTCAAATCTTATTAGACCACGGTTGGATGCTATCCAAACGAAGCCATCCTTATCTTGGCAGAAACCTTTGTATTCGCCTGCCACAACAACAGGATTATCAAAAAGTCGCCCTGTACGCGACCGCGCACCATTCGCATATAGGGATGGCAAGAGTGTCAACACTACTATAGTGACAGTGAGTAGGAAGTGTCTCATGAAATATTCACAAAATATGATGTTCCTTACGGAGAGGTTAGTTTCTGATGTTGATTTCGACTGCAAATATATATAAAATTGTCCAATTAACCCACAAATCAGATTAAAATTCGTAACATTTTACGAATTTTAATCCCAAAATCAAGAAAAAACCGGTTCAGTACACCTATTCCAACATGTTTGTAACATATTCAGTAAGTAACATATGAAGATTTTTCATAATTTTGCGACCATAAACAAANAATAATATCATGAAAAACTNTCAATCTATTTTTATAACTATTCTGAGTGGCATNGCCCTGCTNGCTCCATNCACTATGTCGGCTCTNGACAATCCGGGAATCGTCAGTGATACTCCNAAAGAGGGATATCTCCCTCTTATATCTATTAAGGAAGGCTCTTCCAATCCTATTGCTATCTTTATAGCAGAAAAAGATCTTCAAGGAATAGAAATAGCGGCCAAAAATCTTTCTGACGACTTTAGAAAAGTGTGTGGCACTCCCGCTTCTTTGACCAAGACTGACAAAATATCTCCAGAAATTGCTACATGTTCATGCATTGTTGTGGCAGGCTCGATTGAGAGTCCTCTTATAAAGCAACTTTTGAAGAACAAGAAGCTAAACGAGAAGGAACTCAAGGGTAAGTATGAGAAGTATGTCATGGCGACTGTAGATGACCCCTTCCCTGGAGTAGAGAAAGCTCTCGTAATCGCAGGAAGCGACCGAAGGGGCACTATTTATGGCATCTATGAGCTTTCAGAACAAATAGGAGTCTCTCCCTGGTATGATTGGGCTGACGTGCCACCTCTAAAACACAAAGAGCTTTACATAGAAGAAGGCTCTTACACAGCTGGAGAACCTGCTGTGAAATACCGTGGCATTTTTCTTAACGATGAGGCTCCTTGCCTGACAAGTTGGGTAAAGAACACTTACGGCACTGACTATGGCGACCATCGTTTCTACGCCCGCGTATTCGAGCTTCTGCTTCGACTCAGAGCAAATTTCATGTGGCCGGCNANGTGGGCTTGGGCTTTCTACGCTGATGACCCTGAAAACCTTAAGACAGCAGACGAGANGGGAATCATCATGGGCACGTCTCACCATGAGCCCATGGCACGCAACCATCAGGAATGGGCACGTCACCGCAAAGACTATGGAGCATGGAACTATGCATCAAATCAAGAGACCATTGATGGTTTCTTTACCGAGGGCATCCAAAGGATGAAAGGGACTGAGGATGTCGTTACAATCGGAATGCGTGGTGATGGCGACGAGGCNATGAGTGAGGAAGCGGACGTCGCTCTCCTTAAGAAAGTAATCGATAACCAAAGNAAAATCATCGCAAAGGAGACCGGCAAGAAGGCTAAGGAGACTCCTCAAGTATGGGCTCTCTATAAAGAGGTGCTTGATTATTATGATGCCGGCCTGCGTGCTCCCGACGACGTCATTTATCTGCTCTGCGATGACAACTGGGGTAATGTGCGCCGCTTACCCAATGCCGAGGAAAGAAAACATCCAGGCGGCTGGGGTATGTATTACCATGTAGACTACGTAGGAGCTCCCCGCAACAGCAAGCTGCTGAATTGCACCCCGATACAGAATATGTGGGAGCAACTCGAACTCACTTATGACTATGGAGTCGACAAGCTTTGGATACTCAACGTAGGCGATCTCAAACCTATGGAATATCCCAT
>WFLX010224463.1_pt1 | contig 10262 bp, 12 predicted proteins | sample 4967041 | NCBI WGS metagenome assembly WFLX01 (sample SAMN12857096, study PRJNA449069) | gut metagenome | isolation source: stool from male and female vole | host: Microtus ochrogaster | place: USA:Florida | collected 2017
CCTTTTGGACAATTTCCTCCGACTGGGAATCCAGAGCGGAAGCATCTTCATCCAAAAGGAGAATCGGCGCATCCTTTAAATAGGCCCTGACAATCGCCACCCGCTGCCTTTGTCCGCCGGAAAGAAGGCTTCCTCTTTCTCCCACTCTTTTTTCAATCCCCTCCGGAATACTCTGTACAAAATCCGTAAGATAGGCATTATCAACTGCCCTTTCCAGTTCCTCCTCTGACAAAATTAACTTAGTGACGTTGGGGTAAATTCCTTGGTCTTTTTTTCCTTTTCCCGCATAGGTTCCACCATATACCGCATAACAAAAAAGTTTGCCATAGTCAGAACAAGGGAAATCCCGCCCAACAACAAATTTTTGTATAAGATGACTATTGCAATGATTGCAATGGCAAAAATGAAGGAGAAAGGATTTCCCTGTTCTACCACCGGATAGGCAATCAGCTGAACCGCATCGTTATAATCCGCCGTGAGCTTAGTTACAAGCTCCCCCGAATACCGAGACTCTATATATACAGGAATTTCCCCTGTGACCTCGCNCANNANATAAATCCCTGAGATGTAATTTCTTACGGATATTATATCAAAAAATCCTGACACCCCCTGTCAGGATTTATTTTTTTCGTATATTTTTTTTGCCCGTTCTGCTATCACTTNTTTCAGGGCANGCGGTTCTATNATCTCCACAAGGNGNCCAAAGGAAAGCAAAAAGCCAATTACCCATTCATCAAATGGCAGCCATACCGTGACGAGCAAATCACCATTCTCCTGTCTTTGCACCAGATCGGGGCTAAACTCGTCATACACTCTATAAGTTACTTCTTTAGAAAAAAGGAATACAAATTTGCAGTATTCTTGTGTGGATGTATCCTGATATTCCAGCAAAGGCGGAGGCTCTATTCCTTCATCCAGCAGTTCACAATCTAAAATACGACTTAATCGGAAAAATCGATACGCCTGTCGCTCCATACAAAATGCATGTAAATACCANGCCCTTGATTTATACAGCAATTTNACCGGTTGTACGATTCTTTCACTGAAGACAGCACTCATGCTGGCATAATGAAGTTTTACACATCGTTTTTCAAGGANTGCTNTCTTTAACAATTCAAAATACTGCTTATCTCTGGTTTCATTTCCCCATCGTGAAAAGTCCACTCCAAACCAGCTCTCTGAAGGAGCAGAAAAAAGCGCGGTCAATTTTTCCAATAAGCTATCCGGATAAGTATTACCAGTAACCGTAAGACTCTGTAAAGCAGCCAGCAGTTCTCTTTTTTCCCTTTCTGACAGCATGACTTTACCCAGAACGAAGTCGGACATCAGGTGGAATCCCCCACCGCGTCCTGTTTCTGCATAGACAGGGATTCCTGCTTCGCTCAAAGCTTCAATGTCACGATAAATAGTGCGAACAGAAACCTCCAACTTCTTCGCCAGTTCCGGTGCGGTCGCATGACCTTTGTTTAATAAATGATATACTATTTTNAATAACCGGCTCTCTTGCATAGGAAATTTCTCCTGTTATTATTGTCGCTCTCTACAACTTTGAAATTATATCATATATCACCCCCAATCACAACAAAATATCCTTGCACCTACTCTGCGTACCTTTGCCCGACTGTCTTTCTGCAACCTCTTTTTGACAATTCTGTTATGCAGGGTATCATTCTTTGCCTTTGTTCCATAAGTTTCTTCCCACTTGGTTACTTTCTCCCGATAGTCTGCATAAGCGTTCTATCCGCTCATTTATTCGGTCAATCTCGCTCTGCAGCTCGCCTTTCTTGGTATATTTTGATAACCCTTTTAGGCTGCCTTGCTTTTCCTCCAAGGCATTGCGTTCCTTTTCTGCCGCAAAGATGGTTTCGTTCTGCCTGACTAATTCCTTGTAAATCTTTTGCAGTTTAGGGTATGCCGGCTACACTTGCTGACAGTTTAGGCTTTGGTGGTTTCTCCGGCTTTGGCTGTTTCTGTGCTATTGGTAATGGTGTCGCTTTTGGCTCTGGCGGTACTTATCTTCAGGCGATCAACCGCATGAAACAGCACCCTGTAAGCAAAAGCAGGCTCAAAACGGTTACTTCAGGGCATTTACAACAGTTCATGGATATTATGTCTTTTGGAGGCACGATTGAAGATTTTGTTTCCACAGGGTATTCCAAAGACTGTGTAAGGTCATTTTCCGCAGCATTGCAGCAGTCATTCCGCTTTGCGGTGTTCCCGAAACAGTACATTACGTTCAATCCTATGCAGTATGTGGTTATGAGGCATAAAAAGGACGATATGGATTTGTTTGCGGAGGAAGCGGACACCGACAACGGCAATGTCAAGCCACTGTCATTTGAGCAGTACCAAAAACTGATTGCACAGCTTGGCAAGCGGAGCAAAGATGCAATCCTGCCCGTACAGATAGCTTATTTCACAGGTCTTCGGCTTGGGGAAGTGGCAGGGCTGACTTGGCAGGACATCAACCTTGAGGAACAATACCTGACAGTCCGCAGGAGTGTCCGCTACAATGGTGCTACCCACAAGCATGAAATCGGCTCGACAAAAAGGAAAAAAGTCCGGTTCGTTGATTTTGGGGATGCCCTCGCTGACATCTTGAAGAAAGCAAGGAAACAGCAGTTTAAAAACCGTATGTAGTATGGCGAACTCTGCCACAGGAACTTCTACAAGGAAGTTACAGAGAAAAATCGGGTGCATTATGAGTATTACAACTTGGGAATGACAGAGGATGCGCCGGAAGGTTATACGGAAATCTCCTTTGTATGTCTGAGGGAAGATCGCTGTCTTAAACTTCCTGCCACCGTAGAAACAGCCTGCCGGACAACGGCAAGGAAAGTACCGGAGTTAAAAGAATTCCACTTCCACACATTAAGACACACCTATTCAACGAACCTGTTATCAAACGGGGCACAGCCCAAAGATGTGCAGGAACTTTTAGGACACTCGGACGTAAGCACTACCATGAATGTCTATGCACACGCTACAAGGGAGGCAAAGCGGGAATCTGCAAAGCTCTTGGATAGGGTTGTGGGAATGAATTAAAACTGGATAAGAAAAACTTTCCCTTGTGACTTGCCCATGAGGGCAAAAACAAGGGAAAAGGATACATATTTTAAGGCTGGCATTGTGCAAAGCCTTGAAAATAGGGGAAACTTATGGAAAAAGCTTACAAATTTGAATTTATAAACGTTTAAGACAAGAGTGTTTTTCATCTATTGCAAACCCATTATTTCTATAAAAATTCAAAGTACTTTCCTTATTTGAACCCGTTTCAAGAAAGATTTTATAGCATTTGTGTTCTTTGGCAATTTCTGACGCTTGCTTCAATAATGCTGATGCATAACCTCTATTTCTGTAATCTATATGTGTTACAACATTTTCAACAACTGCAAACGGGCTAACATTGTGTGTTAAACTTTCAATTATAGCCATTTGTACAGATGAAACAACTTTCCCATCTTCCTCTACGACTAACAAATACATATTATCATCTTTCTCAAATTTATCAAGAAGCTGTTTCCACAAATACATATCCTGCTCTTCTTTTGGTGGAAAATGTGTCAAATAGTCAAAGTATAATGTTTTTAAATCGTTTGCATCTGTATTATGGGCTTTTCTGATAATCATTATGTACCTCCTCCATTTACTCAAATTGTGATTTCACTCTTAAAATGATACCATGGTCTTCTGTCCGGTTCAGGGCATTTTAAAATGAAAGCAGTATCTATCGAAGCTGTTATTTTGATTATTCATGCGTTTTTTCAACTAATTTCTGCATAGTTCATTCTTCCATTCATCAGCAGCTGATAGCTTACAGGTTTTCTGTTGTCATGAATAAAAGAGAAATCATGCAGGCTCCAACAAACCACATGATTCCCTGATTAACAGTACTTTCATATTCAATTTTTATCTTTCTCCCACTCCACTTGTCAACCCGGAAGTGGAGCAAGAGTGGAGTGTCAGAAACTGAAAAAGGGGCTTAGCGTCGCCGCAAAAATGCTTTTTCCTTCCCCAATCTTGTATTTATTCGACAAATTGGATGTCCATAATATACAGAATCCACAAAAAATGAGCCTATTTTTCAGGCTCATGAACCGCCGGGCACAGCTCGAAAAACCTACGGTTTTCCTCGCTTTGCGGCTGTCGCCGCATGTGTCCGATGACGGGAAAGGCTGTTGGTGAGCAAGCTCCCCACAGTCTTTCCCGTCATCGAACCCGCCCGGCTCGTAGCAATAAAAAATCGGGGTGACAGGATTCGAACCTGCGACCTCCTGGTCCCAAACCAGGCGCTCTAGCCAAGCTGAGCCACACCCCGAAAAAATATATACCGCTTTTAACAACGTAATTAATATTATATACTATGTAACTAAATTCTGTCAAGTATTATAAATATGCTATTGTAAAATGCAGCTCTTCAAAACGGTCAATCTCCATAATCACATAGGAAGGTCTATGTCCCTCCTGTCTGGGATAGGAAAGACTGCCCGGATTCACGGCAATCACCCCACCGTCCATATCAATGACAGGCTTGTGGGTATGCCCGTAAAAAACAATATCCATGCCTCTGATGCGTGCCTCTCTTTTCAGGTTTTCATTACCCATGTATACATAATAATTGTGTCCGTGAGTGACCCATACCTTATATCTTCCGATATTAAGTTCTACCTCTCTGGGCAAATCAGAGAAAAAATCATTGTTTCCCAACACCATACTCACCGGACAACCTGCCGCCTCGCTTAAAGCATACTCACTTCCCTCGGCATCCCCGCAATGAATTACCATATCCGGCTTATGCATTTCTACCACTTTAAAATAATTTTCGTTCTTTCTATGTGTGTCGCTAACGATTAATACCTTCATAATCCCTCAGTTCCTTTTTCATAAGCTCTAATGCTTTTCCTCGATGACTCACCTGATTCTTCTGCTCTTCCGTCAACTCCGCCGTGGTTTTGTCAAACTGCGGTACATAAAATATAGGGTCATATCCGAATCCGTTGCTGCCCTTTTCCTCAAAACCAATACGCCCCTCTATTGCCGCTCTGGTGGTAAGCTCCCTTCCGTCGGGAAGAACCGCTGCGATGGCGCACACAAAACGTGCCGTTCTCCTTTCGTCCGGAACACCCGTAAGGCGCTTTATGATTTCGGCGTTCTTGATACTGTAAGGTGTATCTTCGCCCAAATATCTTGCAGAAAAAACACCCGGTTCCTTATCCAAGGCGTCCACCTCCAGCCCTGAATCATCCGCCATAACGATATCATCTGTTAATGCCGCAACCGCTTTCGCTTTAATCAGCGCATTTTCCTCGTATGTGCTTCCGTTTTCTTCAATATCCACATGAATTCCGGCATCCTTCATGGATATTACCTCCATTCCGATATCTGCCATTATCATCTGTATTTCTTTTATCTTCCCTGCGTTCCCTGTTGCAAATACTATTCTAGTTTTCATATCTATTAGTATAAACCTCCCTAATGGCGCTCGCAATACCCTCCGCCAGTTTTTTCATAGCAGTGCCGCCACATAGTAACTATTCAGACAGCCCCTACCACGAAGTCAAAATCGCATCTGTATGCGATTTTGCGAGACAACACATATCATTTCCGTCTCGGTGGTTTCGGGCCTAAAAACTGATAATAATAAGTTTTCATCATACCATTATATATTTTTCGGTTCTTATCGGCATTCCGCCCTATGTACTGTTCCGCCTGTTCATAAGCGGTAATCAAATACATACTCCATGAATCCAGACAGCGATAACGTTCACCTATTATCTGATATAGCGCCGGCATCTGAGATTTATCCTGCAATCGCTCACCATAAGGCGGATTTGTAATCAGAAAACCGTATTTTTTCGGATGACTGAGCTGCTCCACGCTGCGCCGTTGAAAATGTATCAGCTTGTCAACTCCTGCCTTTCTGGCATTTTCTCTGGAGATATTTACCATATTATCATCAATATCATAGCCTTGTATATCCGTATCCACATTCAAATCAAGAAGCTCATTTGCCTCGTCCAAAGTGTCATACCAATTCTTTTTTGCAACAATATGCTGCCAGCTTTCCGCTGTAAAGCTGCGGTTCATGCCTGGCGCCATATTTGCCGCCATCATTGCCGCCTCTATAGGAATGGTACCGCTGCCGCAAAAAGGATCCACCAAAATCCTATCCTTATTCCACGGTGTTAACATAATCAACGCAGCCGCCAGATTCTCCGCAATGGGCGCTTTCGCCGTAAGCTGCCGATAGCCTCTTTTATGTAAGGATTCTCCCGTACTGTCTAATCCCACAACTACCTCGTCCTTCATAAGAAAAACACGGATAGGAAAAGCAGCTCCATTTTCATCAAACCAGTTTACATGGTAGATACCCTTCAATCGCTCCACCATCGCCTTTTTCATAATAGACTGAATATCCGATGGACTAAACAGCTTGGATTTCACACTCGCCGCCTTAGCCACCCAGAATTTGCCGTTCACCGGAATATATTCTTCCCAAGGTAAACTCTTCNTTCCCTGAAAAAGNTCCTCAAAGCTCTCTGCATGAAAGCTGCCCACCTTAACAAGAATCCGCTCTGCCGTCCGCAAAAATATATTCGCTCTGCAAAGTGCCTCCTCATCTCCAAAAAATGTGACCCTGCCGTCCGCTACCTCTACAATATCATATCCCAATTCTACAATCTCACGTTTTAAAACAGATTCCATGCCAAAATGACAAGGAGCAATCAACTCAAATTTTCTCATATGCCGTCCTGATTTATTTTTCGGTTTTTCCTATACCGTCTGCGTTTTGCTGCATGTATCCAAACTTCAACGATATAAAACAGTTACCTGTTTAGTATACATATATTTTCGCATTATGTAAATAGGAACACCTTACAGTGTTCCTATTTGTTTTCAACAACCAATAGCCCGACTTAGAAATTGTTGTTCTGATTGTTGTTGTTTTGGTTATTATTCTGGTTATTGTTCTTATTCTGGTTGTTGTTCTGATTGTTGTTCTGGCTGTCCTTACAGTTCTGATTGTTAGTGTTGTTGAATTTGTTATTGTCGTAGTTCTGATTGTTGTTAGACATTTTAANTTNCTNCTGTTGATTTTTAGTTACNGGANTAGTATGTCAAAAACGCACAAAAAATATACGAAAAAATTAGTAGTACTTTTCTACTATTTTCTATTGATTTTTTATGACTATAGTACTATAATAAATTTTGTAAATAGGAATTATTTTCATTAATTCTATTTACACCTTTATGTATTAATTATTTATACTCCCCTCTTATGATCCATCGTTCCCCGCGATAAGTAATACTCGTTTCCACTATTTTATTACTAATTTATTCAATACAGCCAATACCGAAACAGCTTTAACAAAAACAGCACCACAAAAATAGTAAGCAAAAACGGTGCCAAAAAAGAAATCACTGACAATACCACACCCATAATCATTACAATTACCAGTACTACTATAATAATCCACAGCCATCCGGGAACCCGACGCACCTTACTAAACCTTCTTTTCCCGTAGTCATGATATTCCGTCTCACGATAGCCGCTATAATCTTCCGCAGTATTACCGCCGGTCTCTCTATAACCGCTTTTCCTGCTATTCGTCTCAATAATCGTCTTCGCAAGCAGTCTGGGGTCTCCCAAAGATTTCAACACTTCTTCCTCCGTCCGCCCCATTCTTACCTGAGTATTAATATAATNCTCATAATAGTTAATATTCTCNGTTACNACGGNGGTGGGAACTCTTCCGCTCAACGCCGCGCGCAATTTATTTAAAAATTCCTGTTTACTCATAAATCCTATCTCCCAAAATCTTAAATAGCATACTACTATAATTGATCCATTCCCTGTCCTGCCGACAGACGCCTAACATAGAGCGCAGGCTCCTTCTTCATCCGCAGCATTGTATAAAAAGCGTTTAATACCATAGCTTCCTTATTACAGCATTCTGTATTTTTACCTATTTCCCTCACCAGATTATAGCGGTCCATCTGCCATACATAAAGGTCTGTCAACGCATATCCCTCACATTTTTGTTCGTCAAGAAATGTGTGATTGTCCAGATAATACATAAATTCTTTCATCATTCCCTGGTCTGTCACAAAACCTTCCCAAATCTCTCCAAGCCATTCTACATCCTTTCCGGCATATTCCCCCAGTGCCAGCAATCCTTCATAAGCCTTGACTTTTCTTGCATCGTAGACAATCCCACTCATATACTTCCTCACCTTTAGATGCCCTTCCGTATAACGGAAAAGACACACTACTCTGTACTATAATGTACTATTGTAGCATGTCTTTTTTTAAACGTAAATATATGCATCTGAAAGGTTTTCTAAACTTTTTATAAAAAGCAGATATCCTTAGCCCTTTACACTGCCCAGAGCAACGCCCGCAATAATGTACTTGGAAAGCAGGAAGTATACAATAAACAGCGGCAATACCGTCAACGTCAATCCCAGATAAACGGAACCGTACTCTGTCTTATAAATATCACCGCGAAGCANACTGACCATAATAGGCNTGGTATACNTANCATTTCTCAATAAAATCAACGGCAAGAACAGGTTATTCCNNCTGGATACAAAGGAGAAAATAGCCTGTGNAGCAATAGCCGGCTTCATAATNGGCAATGCGATCCTATTAAANATGTANANCTCCTTNGCACCGTCAATTCGCGCCGACTNAACAATCNCTAAAGACAANGCCCCCACCATATACTGCCTCATGAAAAATACCATGGNAGGCGCCGCTATGGAAGGTAAAATCAAAGGAAGGAAGCTATTCACCAAACCAACCTTATAAATCATCTGATAAAAACCGATAGTCACAACCTGCGAAGGAATCATCATAACTGCCATAATAAAGGTAAAGAAAGGACGTTTGAGCTTCCAGTCATAAACCACGATTGCATATGCCGTCAAGGTTGAAAAATATACCGCACAAGCGGTAGAGCCTGTAGATACTATCATGGAATTTAGAAATCCCACCATCGGATTAAAGCTCTTGCCCAGCAGTATTTTCAAGTTATTCATAAAATAGCCTGACGGCACCAATGAAATCGCATGCTGCTGAATCTCTGTGNTAGAGCGGGNTGCATTCATTATNATGATNCAAAAAGGCATAATGCTGAGGATTGCAAGGAAAATGCAAACCACATAAACAACAATTTTAAACAAAGCTCTGCGTGATTTCATTTATTTTCCCTCCCCTGCCATTTTAGCTTCCTTCATTTTCTTCCTATATGCCTTCTCCTGTGCCTTAATAACCTTTCTGAGAGCTATCTCATCCTTGTCACGAAGCATGAAGAAGATAATTGCCGACAAAACCGCAATGATAGCAAACATAACCATACTTGCCGCAGCCGCACGATTGTACAAATAGCTTCCACTGAAAGCCTGATTATAAATAAACACACTCGTAGTCAACGTTGCATTATCAGGACCGCCCAATAAATACAATTTCGGTATATCAAACATCTGTAAACCACCGATTAAGCTGGTAACCAGTGTAAACAGGAGTATCGTTTTCAAATTCGGAAGTGTTACATAGAAAAATTTCTGTACACTGTTTGCGCCGTCAATTTCAGCCGCTTCAAATATATCAGGGCTAATTCCCAAAATACCTGATATTAACACAATCATAGTATAACCATACCACATCCAGAACTGAATAAACGCAACTACTGCCTGCGATACTATTTTGGACTGTGGAAATTCAAAAGGCGCATCAATAATCTTAAGAAATTGAAGTATATCATTCACGGGACCCATGGGATATCCAAACAGCGAATTAAACAAAATTGCTACTGNAGCAGCCGTAATGATATTAGGCATATAGAAAATCACCTTGAAAANACCTTTACCTCTGATTTTCATGCGGTCATCANTAAACCACGCTGCCAATATAAGCGCCAATACCATCTGTGGAATAAAATTCCACATCCGTATCTTAAAGGTATTTTTTAAAGCCACTTGAAAAGATGGATTCTTTAATATGTTCTCAAAATTCTGAAAAGGATTCGACAGAAAATGAATATCGGTGTTTCCCAACCCCTTTAAGTCGGTAAATCCGATAATAGCTGTATAAATAATCGGATAAAACATAAAAATAAGGAATGCAATCACAAAAGGCAATGAAAAAATATACCCATACTTTGCATAGCTTACGCGTTTACGTTTGATAAAGTATCCTCCTTCATTGCGCTTTATTTTTTACAAACAAAAGGGGCTGTCGAAAGGTCTCAGCCCGCCCC
>WFLX010030733.1_pt1 | contig 10259 bp, 6 predicted proteins | sample 4967041 | NCBI WGS metagenome assembly WFLX01 (sample SAMN12857096, study PRJNA449069) | gut metagenome | isolation source: stool from male and female vole | host: Microtus ochrogaster | place: USA:Florida | collected 2017
TTTGATATTGCGAATAATACATTTGACATGGATAAACACGTGAGATAATCATTTATAATCGTCATCGTCCTCACCACCTTAGGTTGTTATGCAAGAGAAATCACCAAATTAGCCGATGATTGGGAATTTTCAAAAGGTTCCCTTCAGGATGTTAAGAAATGGGATCAGGTTAGAGTTCCACATGACTGGGCGATTTACGGTCCCTTTGATCGTTCCAATGATTTGCAAGAAGTTGCTGTAGAGCAAAACGGTGAAACTGAAAAAACAGTCAAAACCGGTCGCACAGGAGGACTCCCGTTTATCGGGAAAGGGGTTTATNGCANAAACTTGGAGATTACNGACACTGCCGGAAAGAGGTTTGCGTTGTTGTNTGATGGNGCCATGAGTAATGCTCATGTTAAAATCAATGGGACNGAGATTGGCTATTGGCCTTACGGATACAATTCTTTTACAGTTCCAATAGACAATCNAGAACTGCGTATCGGAGATAATGAGTTAATAGTGGAATTGGAAAATTTTGAGAAAGCTTCAAGATGGTATCCGGGTGCAGGATTATATAGAAATGTATATTTAATTGAAACTGACAAACTACATATTCCCGAATGGGGGACTTACATCACAACCCCTTATATCTCTTCTGATTATGCATCTGTTAATTTAAAATTGCAAATTGAGGGTGCAAAGCAGTTTGAAGAATATCCTTACGGAGAAAAGATTGAAGTAGAGACTAAAATTTTTAATCCTGAAGGTTTGGAAGTGGCAAATGATAAATCAAATTATATTTCCCGAGGTCAAGAGTTTTCGCAGAATTTCATAGTGGAAAATCCTGAATTATGGTCTACTGAGAGTCCGGCGTTATATCAAGCGGAAACAATTCTAAGGAAAGACGGGAAAAAAGTGGNTAAATACATTACTAAATTTGGAATCAGAAAGATTGATTTTATTCCNAAGAAAGGATTTTNTNTNAATGGGGAACCAATGAAATTTCAAGGGGTTTGCAATCATCATGACCTCGGACCGCTCGGCGCGGCAGTGAATCAATCAGCATTACGTCATCAATTGGAATTGCTGAAAGATATGGGCGTANATGCAANTCGCACNTCGNATAATATGCCGGCCCCGGAACTTGTGGAATTATNCGACGAAATGGGAATAATGATGATGTTGGAGNCCTTTGATGATTGGGGNTTCCGCCCGAAATCTCCTAACGGATATGGGGCTTTTTTCAACGAATGGGCAGAGAAAGATGTTACCAACATGGTGAAGAGGTATCGCAATAATCCTTCGGTTGTGATGTGGTCGATAGGAAATGAAGTGCCTTCTCAATGGGGGGAGCCGGGTATGAAGGAGTTGACGATGCTGAAAGAATTGGTGAATAAACTTGATCCGACTCGTCCCGTCACCTGCGGAATGGATCAAATAGGAGCAGTATTGGAGAATGGATTTGCAGCTGCTCTTGACATTCCGGGGTTTAATTACAAACCGCAATTTTATGACTCCATATATTCCCGATTGCCTCAACAATTGGTGCTTGGCTCGGAAACTGCATCCACGGTTTCATCCAGAGGAGTATATCATTTCCCCGTAAATTTGCCGGATTCACTTTCCAGACATGTTGAATTGCATCCGGATAATCAATCTTCAAGTTATGATGTAGAGACATGCTCATGGTCGAACACGCCGGATATTGATTATGCGATGGATGATGATAAAGAATGGGTGATAGGTCAATTTGTTTGGACCGGATTTGATTATCTCGGTGAGCCTTCACCATACGACACTGATGCGTGGCCGAGCCACAGTTCTTTGTTTGGAATAATAGATTTGGCATCACTTCCAAAAGACAGATTTTACCTTTATAGATCAAAATGGAATAAAAAAGATGATACGCTTCATATCCTTCCTCATTGGGATTGGAAGGGTAGAGAGGGAGAGATAACTCCGTTAATGGTATATACGAACTATCCCAAAGCTGAGTTATTTATTAATGGAAAAAGTCGGGGGGTAAGAGAAAAAAACGATTCATCTTATCTCCATCGTTACAGGCTTATGTGGCTTGACACGCGCTATGAACCCGGGGAGGTAAAAGTTGTGGCGTATGATTCAAAAGGAAATGCGAAAGCTGAAAAAGTAATCCGCACTCCCGGAAAAGCTGATCACATAGTATTTACCCACCACAAGACTANATNGAATGCTGATGGAGAAGATCTGCTCTATGTTACCGTTCAAGTGGCTGATAAAGACGGAAATATTTTACCCGCAGATTCACGACTTGTGAAATTCAATGTTTCCGGAGCCGGGGAGTTTGAAGCGACCGCTAATGGAGATGCTACGTGTTTGATGCCTTTTCAGAATCCTGAAATGAAATTATTCAGCGGAGCGGCAACAGCAATTTTGCGTTCGGGGAAGTCTCCAGGTAATATCAGGNTTNAAGCGTNAGCTAAANGGGTGAAAGATGGAATGATTACAATACCTGTAGAAAAATGAAATGATATTTCAATAAAAAAATAGTTTAAATATAAATACCATGGAAATGAAGGAGANAATNCTCAATGAATTTGAGAATCGATTTAATGAAAAGCCCACAGTATATGCTTCAGCCGGAAGGATAAATCTTATTGGAGAACACACGGATTATAATGGCGGATTTGTGTTTCCCGGAGCGATTGACAAAGTGATAATGGCTGCAATTGCTAAGAATGGCTCCGAATTGGTGCAGGTCTATTCAATAGATATAAATGAATATGTGGAATTCGGATTGAAAGAGGAGGATGCTCCGAAACAATCTTGGGCTCGATATATATTCGGAGTATGCCGGGAGATAATCAAACGAGGAGGAGTAGTAAAGGGCTTTAACGCCGTATTTGGAGGAAATGTTCCCTTAGGCGCCGGACTCAGTTCATCGGCAGCTTTGGAGAGTTGTTTTGCTTTCGCTCTCAACGATATGTTTAACGAAAACAGTATTGACAAATTTGAACTGGCTCGCATAGGTCAGTCTACGGAACATAATTATTGTGGAGTGAATTGCGGAATAATGGATCAATTCGCATCNGTATTCGGNAAGAAAGGAGAGTTGATGCGATTGGATTGCCGTTCGTCGGAATATGAATATTTCCCGTTTGATCCGGAAGGTTATAAACTGGTATTATTAGATTCGGTTGTGAAGCATGAACTTGCAGATTCCCCATATAATAAGCGGCGTCAATCATGTGAGAGAGTTGCCGGAAAATTAGGAATTGAGACATTGAGAGATGCTGATATGGTTATGCTTGAAGGGATAAAGGATGAGATCTCTGCCGAAGATTATTCCAGAGCTAAATATGTGATTGAAGAGAAAGATAGGGTATTGGCAGTGTGTGACGCCTTGGTAAAAGGAAATTATGAAACTGTAGGTAAGAAGATGTATGAGACTCACGAAGGATTGTCGAAAGATTATGAAGTGAGTTGTGAAGAATTAGATTACTTAAATGACATAGCTAAGGAGTGTGGCGTAACGGGTTCACGTATCATGGGAGGCGGCTTCGGCGGCTGCACTATAAATTTGGTGAAAGATGAACTTTACGATAATTTCATCAAAGAAGCTAAAGAAAAATTTAATGCGCGATACGGTCACGAACCGAAAGTCTATCCCGTCGTCATCAGCGATGGCGCCCGCAAACTCAGCTAATATTTACCCGAAATTTTAACTCCTCAAGTGGCAAACTTGGGGAGTTAATCTTCAAGATCGTCATCATCCCAGTCAAGGAAGAATTCATCAGCCGAGGTTGAGTCGCGGAAGGCNGCTAATTCGCGTCCTTCTCGTTTCGTGGGACGCCCCAAGCCTTTTCTTCTGTCGACAAAGCCCGAAATACGCGACATTTCAAGTAGATCATATTGCGATTGGGGAGTCAGATTCTCCAAATATTCCGGAACCAATTTAGCTCCCAATCTATTTTGTGTGATCTGGAGCACNTTAAAAGTGTAAGTGATTGGTGGCTTTTTTACATCAATGATATCACCGGGTTTAACGGTACGCGATGGTTTCACCACCACTCCTCCCATAGTTACTCGACCTTTCTTGACTGCATCTGTAGCAATTGTGCGTGTCTTGAAAACACGCATCGCCCATAACCATTTATCTATTCTAACTTCATTCATAACAGATTAAACTTAAAGGCGTTTTAAGGTTAAAACCGGCTGACGAAGGAGATTGACTAACAAGACTGTTGACGCATCTATAGGCTTGGCATGTGCCACATCCTCCAATGCAACAATCAGGCGAGTTTGATTTTCCGGATTTTCGCATGCCATCCTTGTAGTNANTATNTTATGGAAATTAATTGTATTCNCTGTTTCCATATCAATATCAATCTCACCGTTGAAGAGGTTGCAACCCGTGTTTCCATGAATTTTGAGTTCGTCAATATCTATTACCAATCTCATTTCAGGGTCATTGATATAATCTTCCTCTATCTTTTCAACACACCATGCTCCGTTAAGGAAGTCAAAAGACTGATGCATAAGGGTCATCAGCTTATTCCCATCGGCATCAAAAAACGATAGATAATATTCCTCTCCCTCGTGTGTCCAATTATAGGAGACTGTGTGATTAAGCGCATGATTAATTCTATCATCCATTGCATACATCGATTGGCAAAGACGCATTGTGGAAAGCAAATTGGTAAATGATAAAGAATGCTCCTCCGGGTTGTAGAGATATTCAGCATTTATAGTGTTGCAACCATTATTTCCATAAACACGTTTTTCTTTCGGTACAAATTTCAGATAAGCCGGAGTGTCGGGATTCACTCTATCCCCTCCCACTTCTTCGATGGTCCAGTCGCCGGTTATGACACCATTTTCCAGATCTTGCGCTGAAAACTGAGNCTGAGANTGACCCGAATGCAGGGATTCTCTGNCAGTAGNGNGGNTAGAGGATGCTTTTTTCTTTTCCTCTTTATTTTTATTTTGTTTCTCCTTATTTTCAGTTTTTTTCTTTTCTTCCTTTTTCTTTTCTTCCTTTTTTATTTCAGGGTTATTCACGGTGGAGTTGCTGATATTTGTGCCGGAAGAAGCGGAATCTTTTTGAAAGTCTCCGTATGGGATCGACAGGGTGTTGCAACTCAGGGATAGAAAAAGAATTATTGAGAAATTGAGAAAAAGAAAAAATTTTTTCCGAATCATGGTGAAACTATTTTAATAAAGACAGAATAAGAAATGATTTATGATTAATCTCCCCAGTGGCGGCGAATTGGATATCGGGTCGGACGCAGGAGAAGACGAAGAGATGTGGAATATGTGCAATAATTCCAGATCCAATTTAAGAGTACATTCAATTTGTTGCGCATTCCGAGTATAGACACAAGGTGGATAGCCATCCAAATCCACCAAGCCACTCTTCCGGAGAATGATAACCCTGGGAGGTCGGCAACAGCTCTGTTGCGCCCGATAGTAGCCATCGAACCTCTGTCGGAATATTTGAATTTCTTCAGGAATTCACCTTTATTAAGGTTTGCTGCGAGATTTCGTGCTTGCTGAATTGCAGGTTGAGCGACTTGCGGATGACCTTTCGGATAATCGGGAGTTTCCATTAATGCAATATCTCCGAGTGCATAAACAGCATCTTCGAGTCCCTTCACGCGATTATATTCATCAACGTAAATTCTGCCATTACGAGCCACACAATCTTCAGGGAGTCCGGGCATGGTTTCACCTCTTACACCGGCTGTCCAGATAAGGGTTTCCCAATATTCTTCATGACCGTCGGCAAAAGAGACAATTTTATTATCATAACCTTTCATCATGGTGTTGAGACGAACATCCACCATAAGATCTTTCAGATATTCCAAGGCTTTTGCGGAAGCTTTCTCCGACATTGTGCCCAAAACCTTATCAGTGCCCTCCACAAGAGTGATGGACACATCATTTGGGTCAAGTTCGGGATATTCTCTCGGCAATACATCGCGCTTCATTTCGCCCAAGGCACCTGCTATTTCCACTCCTGCGGGTCCACCNCCGACAACCAGGNAACTNAGNAATTCTTTTCTGNGTTTGGNANCTTTCNGNATGCNCCCGCGCTNCAGACGGNCGAGAATTTCATCGCNAGNATGGTCTNCCTCTCCGATGGTCTTGATGCAATAAACTTCCTTATATAGATTATCCATGCCGAAGAAATTATTGGTAGTTCCTGCAGCGATAACCAGTTTATCGTAGGCAAGGGTCTCGTAAGAGGTAGTGACGAGCTTATTTTCCACATCAATATTTTTCACATGACCCATGTGATAAGTTGTGGATTTATCATGTTTAAACTCCCTTCTAAAGGGGAACGAAATATTGCTTTGAGCAAGTGCCGAGGAGGCTATCTGATAGAAAAGGGGAGGGAAAGAATGAAAATTATTTCTGTCAATAACTTTCACATCAAATTTCTTTTTATCAAGGCTTTTAGCGAGATTTATCCCGGCAAAACCACCACCGATAATGACAACTGTCTCTTTTTTCATGATTGAAATTCTGAAAGGGTTATATATAATTAGAACCGACAGAACCGATTAAAGTTTTATAAATCTGCAAAAATAGATTAATTTTGAGATAAAATCACAAACAATTCAACTAAATCTTAAAAAACTCCTATCAAATTTTTCTATTATTGTTGGCTTGGCAGATTGAAGAATAAACACACATATTGCATTTGTCTTCATTAAAAACTCCTGCAAAAGGTTTCTCTTCATCAAAAATTTCTTCTATTAAATTGTCAAACTCACTCATAAATTCATCTCTTACTGATGAATGAATATCCTTATCCCATTCCTGGTCATGATATTCTATTTTTATTCCGCCTATGTTGGGGATAGCATTTTTTCTTGAGACAGAGAATTTGATTTTAGGGATTGAATAGATGATAGGCTTGACGCTGAGAATTGATTTCCCTTCACTTAAGCGCCATTCATTCAAAATATCGGCATATAAAAGGAGTTGGAAAAGATGTTCGGATGCATAATCATCACTGAAAATAGCGGAAATCGAAGTTGCCTTTGTATGTGCCGATCCTGTCTTATAGTCAACAATTCTTATTGTGTTTTCATTTCCTTCACATTGAGCATCGTCAATTCGGTCAATAGCAAAAGTTAAATTGATTTTTCTATTGGATTCAGTGACTACCGACAATTTTTGTCTAACTTCACATCCGTATAAATTAAATGGAGTCAACGATCTGTCATATTTCAGTAATTCCTTAATTTGAATCAATGCACTCTCCGCCACTAAAGCAGTGTCAGCCTCCAACTCCCGCTCAAGTTCTGCATCACTGAGATGATAATGTTTTTTATTGAATAGTCGTTTAAGCAGATATTTTAAGCGATCTTCATCAGCCAATATGGAATCGATAAATTCGGAAGTTATTTCAATTGGCTTTTCAAGCCATCTCCCTTTCCCTACCTCTTCCTCGGGAAGATAGAGCATTTCCATCAGAGAATGCACTATATTTCCAAAAGTCAGATAATCCACACCTTCGGAGGGGAGAGGATTGTCATCAAGATTCAGAATTGAAGAATAATAGAATTTTAACGGGCAAGAAAGATATTTTTTAAGATTGGAAGCTGAAAAATATTTTATCTTATCTTTATTTTCCGGATTATAGTCAATTCCATTATTTTCAAATTTTGCCAGGTTCTCCAGTATATCATTAGATTTGGGGATGAGAATATGATTCAGATCCTTAGCTGTGGGATTGAATTTGAATTCTATTTCTCTCAGATTGTTGCGAGCGTGAAGATATTTTAATTGCATTATATAGCGCGAGACTCCCCTGGTCAGACCTGAAGTGCGATTGTCATAAATCAGAGTAGCGTTTTTTGCTCTGCTCAGTAGCCTATAAAAATAATAAGAAAAGATATTTTCTTGATAATTTACCGGTGGCAAACCATAGGCACGGCGAATAACATTTGGCAAAAATGAGCGTTTTCGCGAAGTCATCGGAATGATTTTGTCATTGACAGAAATAACGTAAATGTAGTCAAAATCAAGGAGGCGAGTTTCCAAAAGCCCCATAATTTGCAATCCTTTTAACGGTTCCCCTTCAAATGGCACGACCTCACCCGAGAGTAACCGATATGCTTCAGCAAGAGTTGCGGCAGGCGACATTTGAATATTATATTCTTCCAGGGAATCAGCAAAAATATTAAGGGCTTCGCGCCACGCGTCAACGTGAGCTTTTTCCACATTATTATGAAGGTGCTCTGCGATCAGGTTTAATACATTCTTTAAATAATCACACACCATTAAAGGTGAAGCGTCGGCATTAATGGGTTCAAGGAGAATAGATGCATTCTTCCCAAGCCACTTCTCCAAATCATAGTCTCTTACTACACGTATATGTTTGCGTTGAAACTCATAACGGAATTTACGAATCAGATCGTGTCCGATAATCGCTTGTGCGTAAGGGTGAGAAAGAAGATTGTCTATTTCCTCAAAATCATAACCCTTATATGAAGAGGAATCTCTTCTGAACAATTGCATTTTGCGCAGAAGCATAAGAAAAGAGGTGACTGAAGTGAGTTTGAGCGGATAGCCCATGGTGAGGTTGGCATCTTCTATTTTATCCGGGAGAGAATAAAGCATCGGAATCAACAGACCCTGGTCGGGGATGATAAGTGCGACATTTGCATCTTCAAAAGGTTTTGATCCTATCTTCTGATGAAGATCTGCAATCAAATCGGAAGCAATTTTGACTTGAGCCACTTTCGAAGGAGCTGCCACGGTAGTTATGTCAGGTAAAGAATTTCCGACATCACATAACTTCATATACGGCTTCATCCATTCCGGGGAGGGGAAGAGTTTTTTATTTAATTTCACAAAATGACCGGCTGAATTTTTACTGTTGCAGATAATCGGTCCTGTAGCGTCCCAGATAAAATCGCCGAGGGATTCTCCTTGAAAATCAGGAGAGGGAATTATCTTCAGGAGATTAAAGAGATCTTTTTCTGCACTTGAGAGTGCATTGAAGCCTACCATTACAACTTTAGAATATGGTAACATACGGCTGACAGCATTCTCTTCATAAGCTTTGTCAAGGTTCGATATTGCCAATCTATAAGAAAGTCCGGATGTAGCCAGTCCTTTTTCCTCCAATTTTAAATTGAATCTATTATATAAAGGGAGTAAAATCTGCCATAAGCGAATAAATTTTTTCCTGGAATTTGAAATTTTTTTAGTATTCTCAGCTTCGCTCGTCTCATCTCCTAAAATTTCTACATCATCTTCATTTATTTCATCTTCGCCATCCATTTCATTTAATTCTTGAATGTCTGAAGAGAAGTCTCGCCAAAATTTAGTGTCAATATAGTTTTCAAACCTATAACCGAAATATTCCTCAATTACTTCTCTCTCCTCCTGAGACAGGAAAGTCGAGGAAATTTCTTTGAAGTCCGAAAGATTTTTAAAAAGAGGCTCGGGTTCGGCAAGGTGCAAATCAACCTCATTAAAATCATTGAGAATAGTCTCTCCCCATCTTCTGAACGCATCATAATCTTGTGCATAGGGATATAATTCTCTATAACAAGAATATAGAAGGAAGAGAAGATCAATTCTTGAATCAATAACCCGACCTGAAAGGAGAGCAATAAGATCGGAGATAGTCGTTGTGTGAGGCGCGATAATTGTGTAATCCTTTCCTTTTTTTGAATTTTGCAGAGCGGTTTGCCGAAAATATTTTAAAAAGAAAGTTCGTGCCCTTTTATTAGGGAAGACAAAACATATATTTTTAATATCGCCATTATACCGGGAATAATAACCTTCGGCAACTGCCTTAAGGAAAGGAATCATAGATGTGAGAAAAGATAATGGATTAATTTAAAAGAGGGTGTTTCAAAAATTTGAATNTTGATACACCCTCTGTGAATTTAGTTGTAAACAAGTCCGATTTGTGTCTTCGTAAAGAACACAAAGCAAGGATTATTGAGCAGCTTTTGCAGCAGCGCCACGAGCGGCACGAGTGAGTTGCACGGCGCAAACNACTGCATTCTTAGCGTTCATCAATTCGAGACCGTCNAAGTGAAGATCACCAACTGCCATNGACTTGCCAAGACCNNAGNTATCAACGTTGNCAACAAGGCGCTCCGGAATNTCAGNATAAGGTGCTTTCACTTTCAATTTACGCATTGAGAGAGTGAGCTTACCACCGGCTTTAACACCCTCAGCGTGGCCTTCGATCTGAACAGGCACCTCCATAACGATGGGCTTCTCATTGTTCACCTCGAGGAAGTCGAGATGAAGGATGGTGTCTT
>WFLX010033492.1_pt1 | contig 10258 bp, 5 predicted proteins | sample 4967041 | NCBI WGS metagenome assembly WFLX01 (sample SAMN12857096, study PRJNA449069) | gut metagenome | isolation source: stool from male and female vole | host: Microtus ochrogaster | place: USA:Florida | collected 2017
CCCTAAAGGCTCTAAATCCCGTAAAGGCTCAAAGACCCCGAAAGCCCCCAAAGTCTATCCAACTCGCGATCCTCTTTCCGAGCCTTGCGATTGAAAATAAAAATAGCCCTCGATTCTAATCGAAGGCTATTTTTATCAAAAATTGGATATTACTTATACTGCTTGTCAACTGTTGGGGAGGCTGAACGGAATGCTTTCATTACCATTCCGACGGTGCTTCCAATATAGGTTGGATCAGCACTGTAATATTTCATGCCGTCTGTATCGTAGTAATATCCGGATATGTCTTCATTCACTGCAACCGTAGCACTTTCATGCCCTGGATACTGAACAAGTTGACATGGCAAATTCAGAGCATTCCAAAGAAGATATGAGAAGAAAATTGCTCTGTCTTCACAATCGTTCTTATCATAAATGAAATTCTCCTCCAGAAAATATGGCTTCTCAAATCCATGGAAGTCTTGGTCGGTTGAGTAATTGAATCCCTTATGGCATAGTGCCATCAGATTGTTGACTGCTTCTCGGTCACTCATTCCGGCAAGTTGCGATTTCAGTTGATTTACAATGTCTTCGCGTAGTTTTTGATCTACCCATGAAGAAGCAAAGTCTCCTGTAGGCATCTGCGGATAGTGATGAAGTATCTTCTGGATGTTTTCATTCACCTCTCCCTTTATGGTCAAATTACCATTGGTAAGGTTGAACGCTTTGGCTTTCATTGGAAGGCTAAGTCCTGTCAAACGAAGATCTGATGTCTTGCCAAGNGAATTTGACGGAAGATTGCAGGTCATAAGCTTTATTGACTGCCCTCTTGGTGGCTCATANCCTTCNGGATAAAGAATGGTATATTTTCGTCCGTCAATAGTCTGTGAAAGAGTTGCATATACTACTTTCTGATCAAATGGCATCATGACGGTCAATATATTGTCTAACTTTAATAAGCGGGCATCATATCCCATGTTTGACAATAAGAAATGTATTGCCGACATGCGGGCATTGGCATCAGAGTCTTTAAACTTCTGGTTNACGTAGGCTTCAGCCAAGCGGAATGTCAGGTAGCCATTCAATCCAAGCTGTTGTGCAAGTCCGAAGAGTTGACGCGCTGTTTCCACTCCTCCTTCCTGCTTAGCCATCTTTTCCCAATGAGAACCTGTCTGTTCAGGACCGCTTACAGTTTTGTCGATGACGAAGTCTATCTGCGGTATGAAGGCTTCCATGCCATAGAAATCAAACATATAGTTGTTCTGGTCTTTTGGCACTTGGAATGTCTCTGCTGTTGCATATCCGCTTCCCTCCACTGCGCGCTGAAGATCTTCCGGATTCATCTTTCTCTCAGGAAGATTAATATTTACAATCCCTGATTCTCCAGGAGAGGGAGCCTTTACCTGTCCCGGAAGGTCTCCGAATGCGAAGCCGGGATCTGGAAGACGTAGCACTGCAAGCTCATAACTGCTTTTTCCTGCTACTTCTGACATGACAAGGGCTGCAGCCGTCGGACTTGATGCCATTGTCTTTGGCATTCCGTTTCCTCCCTTTGAAGGGACATTAATCTTCATCGATGAGAAATCAAAGTCTGAAATGCTTCCTTCTGCCATCTGTGTGCCTGGAGTGGCNGCTGATGTGNTCGGTTGCGATGAGCCTCCTAAATTGGATAGACCAAGTTTCTTTGATGAGTAGTCATAATCTGTAATGCTTCCTTGAGCTAATCCTCCACCNGGCACAGCAGCAAGTGCTCCTCCAAAACTCGAATCACTGAATTTGGGTGTAGGTAATTTTGCTACAACTGGTTCTGGGGCAGCCTCTGGCTCGGATGGAATTTCCGGAAGAGAAACCGGTTTTGGCTCTGTATATGGGCTTTCTTCTTCCCATAGTGGCTCAAATTCATGCCATTCGCCATTCAGAAAATCTCCATAGTGCTCCAATATTCTGGATTTGAAATTATCATAGTCACTTAGGATCTGCTGGCGAAACTTATTATATTCCTCAGAGGGCGACTGAGACAAAGCCCCGGTCGCCCCTATAAGGATGCATCCTGATAGGATGGTGATGCATTTGCGCATGTTTTATTCCTTTTTATTTTACTGGCTCGTTGATGAATTCAGATACCTGCTTTGCATAATTTTGAGCAAGCTTGGTTTCTGCTGCGGCTTCTTGAAGGGCCTTCTGTCTACGAGCAAGTGCTTTGTTTTCGTCTACGAGCATAAACATCTGGAAGTCATACGACCCATCAGGATTTTGCTTAACTATAGTGAACGATTCTTGAAGTTCGCCTTTTATTTCTTTCTGAGTAAGACGTTCATACGCTGCATAGAAACGTGCAAATTCAGGATCATTTTCTGTGTCAACTTCGTTGCCATATGCATCTGTTACGTTACGGCCTTTTATCTGTGAGGCTGCCTTTGATGCATATTCTGACATTGCTGATGTGAGACACATCTGGCGTCCATTGTTTTTTGACTTTGAGTGTCCATTGCCCATCTGTTCTGTTGCGCCCATTTCGACTTGAACCATATGCTTATAAAGCACATCCTCAAGTGGCAGTGTTCCCATTACTGTATAACCTTGTTTCTTAAGTTCTTTAGCACGTGTTTTTGCATTCTTATTGCAAACTTTCTCCTGCTTTGGAGTCAGGTCGGCCATGGCTGCAGGTGCTATAAGGCACAGTGCCATCAAAATCATGATTAGTTTTTTCATTGCTGTTGATATTATTAGTTAGTGATTTGATTTATCTTTATGACCTTTTTTCTTACTTTTGGTTTATTCGTATTCGTAATTTTTATCCATTTTGGGCTTGACACTTAGATTTATGACTTTCATACCCATTTCTTCATCTGCTCGGCGNAATTCNATCATAAGTTTATTGAAATCTTTTGTATTCATNGTGTCAAGATTTGCTTCTTCCAAATAATTCCAACTCCCTTTCCTGAAATAGTTAGGTGAATACACTATATAAAGTCTATTAAGTGCAAGCTTATCTGTAGTTATAAATAGTCCGTCTCCAGGCATTTCTCCAAGATCGCCACCAGGACGGTCTTTGTCAAAAAGAATATAGTCATAGCCTTTCTTCAGTGTGGCCTGTGCAGGAGTGTTCTCAAATGGGAACATCTTATAGACCATCCCATCTTCATCTTCAAGACATACCATGACAAATACATCTCTTTCCGGACTTTTTAAATACACAAATATGTCTTGCGCATCTTCGAATTCTGAATTTACAGCCCTTTTATCTGGTGCAGAAAGAGCATTGGCCAATAACTCCGGAGCTTTGTTTGAAAGTTTTCTTCCCCTACCTGATACTTTACAAGTCACTACTGGAACCCCATCTTCAAATCGTTCTTCATAAGTTGGTGTCCCTGTTGTGGCTATCCATTCTCCTCTCACAGTGCTTTGAGTGCTGGAAAGAAAGGCCATTTTCTCCTTGTCGTTGACTATCTCATTTGTTTGCACCACATCTTGGCTTACAAGAGTGCCGAATGCAGAGCGTAAAGCTTCATTCTGAGCTCCTTCAAGTGCTTTCTCCTTGGCTTCTATCATCGACATACCTGGATGTCCATAGTATGTGTATGTGCCTGTCACGGCTTTATCATCAGCAGCCTCCATATTTAGGCTGCTGATGATTATTGCAAGGAAAGCTATTATTATTGAGTATAGCCTTTTTATGGTCTGAGTTTCTTTGTTTTCCATGTCCCGGAAAGTTTGCCTGTTGCTTTATGAGTTGGGGTTTGGGCTCTTCTGTTGATCTCCTGAGATGTGCTTGACACCTTATCNGTCACAAACTTGGAAATTTCTTCNAGTGTNGCTCCTCCNTTGGAGTCNTGAAGTTTTTTAAGAAGCCAGTAGGTAAACATACCGTGATCCTTCTCTTCATATGGGAAAGCTGTCTGCTGAGCATCGGCTGCTGACAACACAAATACATTGCCGGCAGGATCCACTTCTTTATGTCGCAACGCAACACCACGAGCAGCGACCACAGGAGTATCTTTTTGTCCTGACTCTCTTGATGATCCGGAGAAGCATGCATCCATAAATGCATATACTGATGCATTTGGAAGCTTGCCAAGTCCATCATACACTTCCTGAAGCTTTATCATCGTACGTGTGTGCTGAGGCTGAGCATCCACCGGCATTAGGAATGCTTCTTTGGTGTTGTCATCTGGAAGGCCATGTCCTGAATAATACAAGATTACGTCTACATCTTCTGCTCGGTTGGCGATTCTTCCCTTCATATTCTCAAATTCACTCCAGAAATCACCCGAGGTNGCGTCAGTCAGAAATACAATCTGAGATTTTGGTATGCCAAGTGTCTTTTCGCAATATTCGCTGAAGGTCTGACCGTCATGAAGTGCTGATGCTACATTTGCTACATTCTTGTAATTCTCGTTAGCTACGATGAATGCATAAGTATTGTTGTTCTTCTTATTTGTCTCTGGTATATCCTTATCTACATCTGAAGTCTTTGCAAGTATCTTCGTCTGCCCGGATTTGCTTGATGAGGTTTGATTGTTGGATGATTGTGCTAAATAAGTATTAAGATTGATCTTTACATCTGGTATCTGATAAGACGCTGCTTTGCTTGAATCATATGAGTATGACTTGCCATTGGCTGTCCTGAATGTAATCGAGGCAATTGCAAGATGGTCATTGTCAATCATGTACTTTGGCGCACGAATTTCTACATTGTTGTTTGTCCATGCACTCTTAAACATCTCAGCTTCTTTATTTTTCAAAGGAACTTTGATAGTTGCATCGCCATATGGTGTGGTGATGAGGTATGTCTCATTGTTAGGGTCATATGGCTGCAGTTCAAGATCACGGGGAACGAAAGAAAATGCATACTTATCAAGATATGCTTTCTCTGCCTCTGCCTTAAGTTGCTGGAATTCTGATTGTAGTCCTCCTTCTGTCACACGTTTCTGATAATCCTCAACTTTTTCAAATTCACCACGTTTTGCCCAGTTGCCAAGTTTACCCTCTATGTAGTTCTTAGCAAATTCCTGATATGATGGGGCTGTGATTGTTGAGGTGGTCTTTTGGTCGCCACCGCTCACTCCCAGAGGTCCATTCATTACCTCCGGAACTTCACCCATTGCCAATGGCTTTTCTCCAAGTGCTCCCAGACGGATGTTGATTTCGTCAAATTTTTCTTTGTTGTCAAGGTAGCCGTATGAAATGCCAAGTGCTCTTAGATATTGTTTGTCGTTAGGCTTGGTGGCAATGATTTGTTCCAGATTCTGTGCGGCTGTCTCGAAATATGCGCGGCTTTGACGACGATTCTTTTTTGCCACCTTTTCATCTTCCTCCATGATGGATTTATTATAGAAGTCCGCACCAAGGTTGTAGTTACAAGTGGCAATTCGCTGTGTATTCTCAAGACTATTTGGATGTAACTCTGCAATTTGATTGTAGATGTCAAGAGCCTTTTTATAGTTGTGGGTAGACTCATACACCTGTGCCTGGATATTGAGAAGTTGCTCATCTCCAGGCTTCATCAGCAGGGCTCGGTCAAGAAGAGGCTGAATGCGATCGGCGTAGCCTCCATCTATGCAGCATTGAATTCCCATCGCTACTAATTGATAGTCGTCAGGATATAGTATGGCTGCATTGCTTAGAGTGTTGATGCCTTTAAGATAATCTTTTGTATTAATGCATGCTTGCCCCATGAATGTACTTACCTGATGACGCATCTTTTCTTCTCCTGTGGCAAGATACATATCAAAATATTCCTTCGCTAATTCAAAGTTGCCGGAGTTATAAGAATCAGAGGCTGCCACATAGACCAATGTAGGATACACTCTTGGATCTTTCTTAAAATCTCCATCTGAGAATATTGGCAGGCGTTGTGAGTCAAGATATGCCCTTGCAAAATTGGCAAGTTGCTTCTGGTCGCCTAAATTTGAATAGAAGAATGCTCCCTTTAGAAGTGATCCATTGATGTCGAGAAGCACATTCTTCACCTGCATCTTCTGCTCTTCATTTTCTGCGAGTTCCAGTGCCTTGTTTGCTGTCAAATAAAGACTCAATACACGAGGGTAGAAAGCACTTTCTTCTTCTCCTTCATATTGTTGTTCTTTCATCACCTTATATTCTTCAGTCATGGCATTCAAGGCTATCTGACCGGGTGAAAGAGTGTCCAATTCCTCAGTTGATGTTGATGCCAGGGCATCAGGATCCGAAGGATCTACTGTGGCGGTAGATGATTGGCTGGAGGCATAAATTATTCCTGCAGTAATTACTGCAGCAAATGTAATAATCGTTTTTATCCTATGTTGTTTTTTCATTTCTTAGGATGATTGTTAGTATGATGTTTTAGTTAATATTGCTCCCTTGGCAGGGGTCAGGCTGCCAAGGAATTATTTGTTTGTCGTTAGAATGCGTCTACAAACGTGAATTCTACTGTGATGCGGCGGAATTCGGAACCTTTTCCTTCGCTTACACCAATATTATATGTATAGCGTGTATCCATCTCATTGAGGCCTGCCACATTGTTTTCAAGGTATTCCTTCACTCCATATGCTCTAAGGAATGCGAGCTGTTCGTTGCTCTTGATACCGTCTTTTTGGGTCACTGTGATTGCGCTCATCTTATTGTCTTGATAGATAGGCTCATTTTCAATGTCCCCATATGCACCGTCGTAAGCTATCGTATTTCTGATTGGGCTTGCATCGGCTGTTCCGGAAATCTTGACATTGAGGCGCTTGCCTGATTTCACATAATTCGAGAAGTCTCCTTCAAATGCATTCTTGACGATGTTGAGCATAGAAGAAGCCGCTCCGGATTGCTCAGCCCTGTATTTGCCTGGCGCAAAGTCTTCTTGTGCTGAGAATTCTGGATCCACTTGATATGTGAAATTGACATTATAGTTCATGATCTTTTTGCCATTCGCATCATATTCTGGGATGACTTCTGAGTTCACAGCAATCTGAGTATGGTCTGAAATGATATTGTCTTTTTTAGCTTCTTGCATCACTTGCTCTTTGAGTTCCTCGAGCTTGATCTCTTCCATCATCTGTTGCTGTACAAGCTCAATAGATACAATGTTGTCATTGTTCATGAACTCCATAGGCTTGCGGTTTACATTATCGTAGATGTATTCCGCTCCTGTTTTCTTATTTGTGAACTTGGCATATATAAGTTCGAAAGAGTCGTCGCCCAGCAGACCATACTGTTGGTCGCTTATCTCGAAGTCGTTCGCTGAATCGATATTGCTGAGATCTTCGCGTGGGATGGGGAGGAAGATCGTTGGCATATTGTCAAAGTTCACTGCGAGCACTTCGTTTTCTGCGTCATACGAACCCAAACTTACAGTTGACATCGCTGTCAGGTTGCCTGCGAGGCTTGTAGAAATCTCATCCTCGAAAAGTCGACGCTGTTTTGCTCTTGTCTCATCGTTGACACGAAGTTGGTATTCTTCCATTGTTTCGTTTGGCATTTTCTTAAGCCACTCACTCATCTTCAAGTCAACTTCATCGCTCACAAGTTTCGCATAATACGGTTCGAGTTGCAGTCTGCGTGCACGGATTCCATTTAGCGTGCTGGCTGCGAGCACTGGGTTATCATTTGCGTCTACTATGAAAAGAACGTCGCTTATTGTCGCTTCAGGTGTATCCATGATGATTCGGTCTTCTGGTTTAAGAAGGTTCACCACAGTCACTTTGTCATCGTTGGCTGCCACCGCAAGATATTTGCCGTCAAAGTTGAAGTCGCAAGCATATCCATTGTCAAGGTCTTCAATCATCATCTTGACATTGAAAGTCCTTGTATCGTAGATTTCCACCATGCCGTCGTCCGTCAGAACTGCCATTTCTTCACTCGACTTGGAGAATACTACGTCTGTCACTTTTTCTCCTGGATTGAGTGTGCGGCGCATAGTCTTGTCTTCAAAGTTCATCACCTCTACCTTCTTGTCGCCGGCGGCTGCAAGGAAATATGCATTCGGACTGAATGCCAACATATCGGGATGATTGGTAAAGGCTGGTGCCTCTCCAACTTGTTTGAACTTCTTTGTCTCGAATAGGTAGGTCCCATTGTCTGTAGCCACTACCAACTGGCGTGCATCAGGAGTGTATGCTGCTGCATAAGGTATGCCCAAATGCTTTGCATCAAATGTCATTAATTTGCTTGCCTCTCCGTCTGTGGTGTAGGTTTCGAGATAATACTTACCTTTCTTGTCTTTTTTTACCAGCGCAACATTGATGCCGGTAGGGTTGAGTGCCATCCTCTTGATGCTGTCTTTGCTGGCTATCAACTCAAGACCCAAAGTGTTTTGAATGCCTTTGGGGGTGGCTGCCATAATGGCTGAATAGAGTGATTCTATCTGCCTGACCGGTTGCTTTGACTTAAAACTATAATCCTGCTTAGTTGCAGGTGCTTCTGTGTCTGTTTGCGCTACTGCTGTGAGGGGGGTAAGCATTGCGCATAAGAGAGTTGGAATTAAGAAAATCTTTTTCATAATCTGTTATTCAACAAGTCTTGAATTTGCTTTGGTGCAAAATTACAAAAAAAAAGATAAGTATGCAATTTTATTCGCACTTTTTATTAAAAAAATATTGCTTTACAGGTTAAAATAAAAGAAGACCGCAATTTTAGAGCCCAACTCTTTTTTGAGTTGGGCTCTTAGTCATAACTTATCTGCATAATTGCAGTTTCATTATCTGTAAAGAATAGTTGCACTCCGTGGAGCAACTTTTACACTTCCCTTAAATGATCCAAGTCCTTCGTCAAGGTCAATCTTTCCTCCCTTAGCCACTGCATGCCATGTCCCCTTTGCTAATTTGACTGTACGCTCCTCATCGCTTCCATTGAAAATCACTTTGATGTCTTTCCATGTGTCGCCATTCGCATAGTCTTTTAAAGTATAAGAAATCAAATTTGGCGTTTTAGCAGAGTCAATATTGTCAAATTCCAAGTGCTTGGCTATTTGGTCTGCACTTGTCATTCTAAAGGCGGGATGTGACTTTCTCAGTGAAATCAATCCTTTGTAGTAGTCCATTTGGTCGCGGTTAAGNGCTTTCAGGTGCCAGTCGATAGCGTTGATGGAATCNGGGCTGTTGTAAGAATTGTGNACTCCCTTTTTATCCCTGAATATCTCTTCTCCTGCAAACATAAATGGAGTGCCTTGAGATGTGAATACTATAGTCTGGGCAAGTTTGGCAGCAGCCATTCGTTCTTCATCAGTTGCTTCAGGCATCGATTTGCGAAGTTTGTCGGTCAGAGTCAGATCGTCATGGCAACTTACATAGTTCACTATCATCTCAGGCGAACTTGCGTATGCAAATTTGGAGTTATTACCCTTGGAATAATCCACTTGTGGATGTGCTGTAGCAGCGACAATGCCTATTTTTACCGTCTCTTCATTGCCAGGTTTTCCAGTTGCAAATCCTCGGTCTTCTGCATTGGAATAATGCCCTTTTACAGCATCTCGCAAATCATCTGAAAAGACGGCTATGTCAGTCATTTTTGCAACATTTTCTTTCAATGCCCTCTCTTCTGCAGGCAATGGAGAGTCTCCCGCTGTCCAACCCTCTCCATATACGAAAATCGACGGGTTTATTTTCTTCAGCTCTGCTGCCACCTGATTCATCGTCTCTATGTCGTGGATTGCCATTAAGTCGAAGCGGAATCCATCGATGTGATATTCATCTGCCCAATATTTCACCGAGTTGATGATAAAGTCGCGCATTTGCTGCAAGTCGGAGGCTGTCTCATTGCCGCATCCGGATGCATCTGAATATTCCCCATTGTCCCAATGCCTATGATAATATCCGGGAGCAGTCAGTTCAAAGTTTGACCCATCGTTTTCTGCCGTGTGGTTATATACTACATCCATGATCACACCAATACCCGCATCATGCAAAGCCTTTACCATTTCTTTCATCTCCCTTATTCTCGTCTCTGGATTTGAGGGATTTGTGGAGTAGCTTCCTTCCGGAGAATTGTAGTTTTGTGGATCATAACCCCAGTTGTAGGTGTTGTTTTGGAGGTTGGTCTCGTCTACTGAATTATAGTCATAACTTGGCAATATGTGCACATGTGTCACTCCAAGTTCCTTAAGATGGTCTATCCCTGTCTTTTCCCCCTCAGGCGACGTTGTGCCGGTTTCTGTCAAAGCCAAAAACTTTCCCTTGTTGGCTATTCCGGATGTAGGCGACATGGAGAAGTCGCGATGATGCATCTCATATACGATTACATCCGTGAAATTTTCCACCTTCGGTCCCTTGTCAGCATCCCATCCCTCTGGATCAGTATCAGCAAGATTGATGAT
>WFLX010238310.1_pt1 | contig 10258 bp, 4 predicted proteins | sample 4967041 | NCBI WGS metagenome assembly WFLX01 (sample SAMN12857096, study PRJNA449069) | gut metagenome | isolation source: stool from male and female vole | host: Microtus ochrogaster | place: USA:Florida | collected 2017
GATGACGGGCCCCCCGATCGATTCGACGATATTCTTGACATTCAGCAGACTTGCTGTGGTGCCCACAGAAGTGCCTCCGAATTTTAGTACATGCATAATACTGACGTTTGGAAATGGCCGGCAGGGCCGTGAACCGTCCGGAGAAATCGGCGGATGGCCTCCGGGGCACATTTCATCAGCGCAAAATTAATAAAAACGCGATACAGAGACAACTCCCGTAATTCGTTCCGTGCCTAAAAAAGCAATTTTTCGCAAGTTCTGCGTTATATTAGAACAAGTAAGAAATAAATGTCGGAAGAAAAAGACAAAATAACAGAAGAAAAAGAACCGGCGGTGGAAATCAGAAAAGGAGATCTGCTGCTGGCCAATCCTTTTCTCAAGCAACCTGATTTTTACCGCTCCGCCATCCTGATTCTTGAAAAGGATGCGAACGGCGGATTCATCGGACTGACCCTCAACGTCCCGACGAAGCTCCTGATGCAGGATCTGTTTGAACTTCCTGCCGAGGCACTGAATGTCGAGGTCTACAGCGGAGGCCCTGTCGATAACGACAGGCTTTTCATGCTCCACACCCTCGACGATGAACTTGAGGATTCGGTCGAGATAGCGAAGGGAATTTTTGTAGGCGGTCAGCTGACCGACATCGCCGCTTCGGTCAGGAAGGGGGCGGCTGTCTCCGGTTCGATGCGTTTTTTCATCGGTTATTCAGGATGGTCAAAGGGTCAGCTTGAATCTGAAGTCGAGGGTAATTTCTGGGCAATCAGCCGGGATTATGACCCAGCGCTTCTGCTGACGGGAAGCGGAGGCGACTATTGGCGCGAGGAGGTCTCGCGTCTCGGCGAGCGCTACCGCTCATGGCTGATGATTCCCGAGAATCCCTCCGACAACTGACCATAATTCTTAATCCTCCGGTAACTGAATTTCAGGTACATCCGGTAGCTGACCTTATTTCACAGACACAACAGAATCAGACAGAACAATATAATGAAAGTAAAACTCAGATACCCCGAATTGCACGACGCCGGGTGGATGCTCGCACAGGAGCATACGCCCGATGCGGTGGCCTATGCCGATTATGACGCTGACTTCTCTCTCGCAGACGTGAAGAACTTTATTGATCTTAACCGCACCGGGGCCGATCCGTCACAGGCAAGACTGATTATCGAAGCCGATGGGAAGCCGGCCGGCATGATAGACCTGACCGGAATCAGCAAACGAAACGGACACGCCGACATAGGTATCCTTGTCGGCTCGGAATACCGGGGGAAAGGTGTCGGGACCGAAGCTTTGCGTGAGGCTATCCAGATAGCCGCAATGATGGGTATTTTCCATATCAAGGCACTTATCTCGTCCGCTAACCAGTCTTCGGTCAGCCTTTTCGAGAAAGTCGGCTTTGAAAAAATAGGGAAGTTGCCCGGCTGGCTCAATCACGGTCATGCCGATGGTATCATTTATTATCTCAGCATCATGGGAGATGATTTTGATACGGATATGGGTAGTGCCGAAAGTGGAATCGCAGGAGATGAATTCTCTCTCTATGGTTTCGACGAGACCAATCCCTATTCCGACGATTTCGACGAAAACTCATACGGCGCAGGTTTCCCTGATGACGGTGAACCGGGCTTCGATAGCCTCGATGACTATATCGACAAGATCTGAGTCCGATTTAACCGGTGTTGAGAGGATTCCGCCTTGAACGGCCGGTGATNAAGGCTGTTTAACCCGCGCTGAAGGGAATTCGGTTCTGGATAGAGCGGCCGAGGGTCAGTTCGTCTGTGTATTCAAGATCTGAACCGATGCTGATTCCCCTTGCGAGAACTGAAATCTTGATTCCGGCCGGTGCGAGTTTCCTGAAGATATAGAAGTTGGTGGTGTCGCCCTCGATCGTCGGGCTCAGCGCAAGGATGACCTCCTTGATCTCTCCCTTCCCGACTCGCTCGACAAGAGAGTCGATCTCCAGATCGGAAGGTGAGATTCCTTCGATAGGGGATATGACTCCTCCGAGAACATGATAGAGCCCGTTGTGTTCATGGGTCGATTCGATCGTGATCACATCCTTGACCGACTCCACGACGCACACCGTCGACCTGTCCCGGCGGTGGTCAGAGCAGATTCCGCAGACTTCAGACTCCGAGATATTGTGACACTCCTTGCAGTAGCAGACGTTCTTNCGGAGCTCGATGACGGCGTTTCCGAGAGCCAGTGCTTCCGCGGGATCCTGCCGGAGCAGATGGAGCGCGAGCCTCAGGGCCGTCTTGCGTCCGATTCCCGGAAGCTTCGCCAGTTCTGCGACGGCGTTGTCGAGCAAGGTGGAGTTGAATGTCAGGTTCATGTTCTTTTACATTAATCAGAGTTCGTTAGTTAAGAACGTCCAGGGGCGTTCTTTTATTTCAAGTTTACGATATGATAGACTATATAAAGGGCCGCGTGGCCGAACTGACTCCGACCTATGCGGTGATAGACTGCGGAGGCGTCGGATATGAGATCAACATAACGCTGATTGATAATGCGGAACTTCAGGGTAAGACTGAGGCGAAGCTCTATGTCCACGAGGCNATCCGCGAGGATGCACACGTTCTGTTCGGATTCCTCAGCAAACAGACAAGAGAGTATTTCCGCCTGCTGATAGGGGTCAGTGGCGTCGGTCCGAACACCGCACGCCTCATTCTGTCTGCCATGACATCCGACCAGCTGGCTTCGTCGATTGCCGCCGGAGATTCGAAAGCCCTCAAAACAGTGAAGGGAATAGGCGGGAAGACCGCGGAGCGGATAATCATAGACTTGAAAGATAAAATAAAAGGGAGCGCGGAATCGTTTATTGGAAGTATCCCGGCCACTCCCTCGGGCTATGATGACGCTTTGGCTGCGCTTCAGATGCTCGGATTTGCTGTACCCGCCAGCCGGAAGGTTCTCGACAGACTCTTCCGCGCGGAACCGGGTCTCTCGGTTGAATCAGCGATCAAAAAAGCTCTGACCATGTTATGAGCCCTTCGGGAGAACGGGTATGTTTTCCATAAATGTCTGTTTTTAAAAAAGTCAACAAAACTGTTTCACGACTCCGGAAAGGCTTCGCGCACTTCCGTTCGGAGATCGGTTACAAATGGATGGCCGGAGCGGCAGTGCTGCTTCCGGCTTTCGGTGTGACTTTTTCCCAGTATTATAAATCGGAGCTCGCTCCGCCCCCTCCGCCTCCGGTGTCGGAATATATCGGCGGAACGATGATTCCCGATTCGGTGATCCTTCCCTCTCCCGTCCAGACAACAATCCCGGAAGGGTACTCGATTCTTGAATCGCGCGAGTATGCAGCCGATCTGAAGACACCGTCTAACATCAAGACGGAGGCTGTCTATGATCCTGACAGCCACAGATATTATATCCACACCAAGATAGGGGAGCGCGACATCGTGACCCCGCTCGTCCTCGATGCCGATGACTATCACAACATGGTCAACCGGCAGGAGATGTTCGACTATTTCGCCTCTAAGAATGCCGAGAACTTCGCCAACAAGGAGAAGACTCCCTTCAATATTCTGGACATGAATTTCGCGATCGGACCCCTCGAGAAGGTGTTCGGTCCCGGTGGCGTGCGTCTGACTACCCAGGGTTCGATCCAGCTTTCGATGGGTGTGAAGAGCAACAAGACCGACAACCCGGCTCTGTCGCTCAAATCCCGCCGTAAGACTTATTTCGACTTTGACGAGAAGATTCAGGCAACCATCAATGCGTCGGTTGGTGACAAGCTGAAGTTCAACATGACCTACAACACCGACGCTACCTTTGACTTCGACTCGAAGAACCTGAAGCTCGCTTACGAAGGAAAGGAGGATGAGATCATCAAGAGCATCGAGGCCGGAAATGTAAGCATGTCGACCGGTTCGAGCCTCATCCGCGGNGGTACGGCCCTCTTCGGCGTGAAGACCAAGCTTCAGTTCGGAAAACTGACCCTGACCGGCCTTCTCTCCCAGCAGAACTCGGAGTCGAAGACCGTAAACACGACCGGCGGCGTCCAGAAANCGCCTTTCAACATCAAGGCTGANAACTATGACGCGAACCGNCACTTCTTTCTCTCACAGTACTTTTATGAGAACTATGACCGGTTTGCNTCGCGCCTGCCATACGTCTCTTCCGGAATNAACATCACCCGTATCGAGGTCTGGATAACCAACAAGAACTCTTCATATCAGGAGAGCCGAAACTTCGTCGGCTTCATGGACCTCGGCGAGAATTCGCGGCTCGCCTCGGATTACTGGATTCCCGATCCGTCCGTCCCCGTTCCTTCGAACCAGAGCAACAACATTCTGTCGGTCCTGAAGAACCAGTATCCGGAATCGAGAAACATCAACCGCGTCACTCAGGTCCTCGAACCTCTCTCNGCCTACGGGATCACCGGCGGCCGCGATTTCGAGAAAGTCGAGAGCGCCCGTCTGCTGAANTCAAACGAATANTCGCTCAATGCCGACCTCGGTTANATCTCGCTTAAATCAGCTCTGACCACCGACGAGGTGCTCGGTGTCGCATTCGAATATACCTACAACGGCAAAGTCTATCAGGTCGGTGAGTTTTCTTCTGACGTGACCGATACNCAGTCGGCGCTCTACCTGAAGATGCTTCGCGGAACAACAGTTTCCCCGCGTCTCCCGATGTGGCAGCTGATGATGAAGAACGTCTATTCCCTCGGCGCTTATCAGCTTAGCGGCAAGAACTTCAAGCTGAACATCAAGTATCTTTCCGANACCACCGGAACTGAAATATCTTANATCCCTGTTGGTGANATCGCCAACCAGCCTCTCCTTCAGGTGATGAATCTCGACCGTCTTGATTCTAACCAGGAATCGAATTCCGACGGTTTCTTCGACTACATCGAGGGATACACAGTCCAATCCTCCAACGGCAAGATCATCTTTCCGGTGGCCGAACCGTTCGGTAAACACCTGAAATCGAAGATCAACAATGATGCGCTCGCCGAAAGGTATGTGTATCAGGAACTTTATGACTCGACGCTCGTTGTCGCCCAGCAGTTCGCCGATAAAAACAAGTTTTCGCTCATCGGTGAATATCAGGCCTCGAACGGTGCGCAGATCCGCCTCGGCGCGATGAACGTGCCGCGTGGCTCTGTCGTCGTGACCGCCGGTGGTGTGACTCTGACCGAGAACTCGGACTATACCGTCGACTATTCGATGGGTATCGTGACGATCACCAATCAGAGTATCATCGATTCCGGTACAAATGTCTCGGTGACGCTCGAGAACCAGTCGCTCTTCTCGATGCAGAGAAAGACGCTTCTCGGTCTCGATGCGCAGTACCGCTTCAACAAGGACTTCACCCTCGGCGCGACCCTGATGCACTTCTCGGAAAAGTCACTGACCGAGAAGGTCAGCATCGGTGACGAGGTGATCAACAACACGATGTGGGGCATCAACCTGAGCTATAACAAGGAATTCAACTGGCTGACGAATCTTCTGAACAAGATACCGACGGTCAACGCGACGGCCCCCTCTGTCTTCAATGTGAATGCCGAGTTCGCCCAGCTCGTTCCTCATCAGCAGAAGAGCGGTTCAAACCGCGGTTCATCCTACATCGATGACTTCGAGACAACGCAGACCGGCGTCGATCTTCGCTCGCCCTACTCGTGGGCTCTCGCTTCGACACCATACGATTCTTCGGCCGACGCCCTATTCCCCGAAGCGGCCCTGAATGATAATGTCGATTATGGCAAAAACCGTGCGCTTCTTGCCTGGAACTATGTCGACCGACTCTTCACCCAGAAGAACTCCTCGCTCCTTCCGGGATACCTCAAGAACGACCTCAAGCAGCTCTCGAATCCATACGTCCGAGAAGTGACTGTCAACGAGCTCTTCCCGAACCGCGAGCTCGCATACGGCGAAGCCAACTATATCCAGACCCTCAACCTCTCTTTCTATCCGAAAGAGCGCGGACCGTATAACCTCGACGCGACTGATATTGACGAGAAGGGTAACCTCCTTTATCCCGAGCGCCGATGGGGCGGTATCATGCGCAAGATGGATAACACCAACTTCGAGAACTCAAATGTCGAATACATCCAGTTCTGGATGATGGACCCGTTCCTCGACGAAGAGAACCCGAACTATGAAGGCGGTGACCTCTATTTCAACTTCGGTGAGATCAGCGAGGATATTCTGAAGGATGGAATGAAGAGCTATGAGAACGGTGTGCCTATCGACGGAAACGAGGAATTCATGACCTCCACCAACTGGGGTCGTGTCTCGCGCCAGAACTCGCTGACATACGCCTTCGAAAATGCCTCTGATGCACGTCCGCGTCAGGACGTCGGTCTCGACGGTCTCCCCAATGACGATGAGTATTCGTTCTCAAGCTATGAGAATTACCTGAACCAGCTCCGCGAGAAACTCCCGGCGTCGACTATCGCGGAGATGCAGGAGGATCCGTTCTCGGCCATGAATGACCCGGCCGGCGACAATTATCATTTCTACCGCTCGGACTATTACGACAATACCCATGCCACCATTCTTGAGCGCTATAAGCGCTACAATGGTGTCGAGGGCAACTCTCTTTCTCCCGACCAGAGCCCGAACCCGCAGTATCAGTCTTCGCGTTCCACACCGGATGTCGAGGACATAAACCAGGACAACACCCTGAACGAATACGAGCGTTATTTCCAGTATAAGGTGTCGATCCGCCCGGAGGATCTTGTCGTGGGCCGCAACTATGTGACCGACCGTCAGGAATCGGAAGTCCCTACCCGCGACGGACGTCAGCGTGTCGTCTGGTATCAGTTCAAGATTCCTCTTTCACAGCCCGACAAGGTAGTCGGCGGAATTTCGGATTTCTCGANAATACGTTTCGCGCGTATGTTCATGACAGGCTTCAAGGAGGTNACNCACCTTCGNTTCGCGACTCTCGAACTCGTGCGTGGCGAATGGCGCGACTACGCCTTCAACCTCAACTCCCGAAATGACTCTCCGGCCGAGGGCAATCTCGACATGTCTGTCGTAAACATCGAGGAGAATGCCGGCCAGACACCCGTGAACTATATTCTCCCGCCGGGTGTGGACCGTATTCAGGATCCCGGCGCGGCTCAGGCTACCCAGCTGAACGAGCAGTCACTCGCGATGAAGGTCACAGGCCTTCAGCCCGGTGATGCACGCGGAATCTACAAGAACACTCAGCTCGATCTCCGTATTTACCGCCGGCTTCAGATGTGGGTTCATGCCGAAGCCCTCGTCGATGATCCGTCAAATCTCCGCAACGGTGACCTCGCGGTCTTTGTCCGTCTCGGATCTGACGTGAAGAACAACTATTACGAGTATGAAATTCCCCTCGACATAACGGCTCCCGGAAACTACAACAACTTCAATTCCGCAGACCGTGCCCTTGTCTGGCCGTCGGCCAACAGGCTCGATGTTCCTTTTGAAGTCTTCACGAACCTGAAGACCGAGCGAAATCACGAGCGCGGAATCGAAGGAAGCGGTGTGGGTTATACGACCCTCTTCTCGCGTCTCGATCCGAATGACAACCACAACACGGTCAGCGTGCTCGGAAATCCCTCGCTCTCTGACGTCCGTGTGATGCTTATCGGTATCCGTAACAAGTCGAACACGACAAAGGACGGTACCGTCTGGGTGAACGAGATGAAGGTGACGGACTTCAACGAGGACGGAGGCTGGGCCTTCAACGGAACGGCAAACCTCTCGCTCTCCGATGTCGCAATGGTCAATGTCGGCTATCATCGAGAGACCGCCGGCTTCGGTGGAGTAGATCAGGGTCTCGCCGCCCGCCGTCTCGAGGATTATGAGCAGTTCAATGTCGCCGTTCAGGGTGACCTCGGAAAGTTCCTCCCCGAAAAGGCGAAACTGAATGCCCCGATTTATTATTCTAAATCAACCGAAACCACAACTCCGAAGTACAATCCTCTCGATCAGGACATCCTCCTCAAGGATGCCCTCGATGCGGCCACGACCAAACAGGAGCGCGATTCAATCAAGAGTTATGCCATAACCAAGAAGTCAACCGAATCCTTCTCTATATCGAACATGAGGTTCAATGTGACCTCGAAGGTTCCGATGCCCTGGGATCCGGCCAACTTCCAGCTTGCCTTCTCTTTCACGAAGCAGAAGAACCTCGATCCGACGACCGAATATGAGAATACGAGCGACTATCGCGGCTCCTTCCAGTATTCGTACACCCCCGTGATCAAGCCCCTGAAACCCTTCTCCGCTCTGAAGGGCAAAGGAAAGTTCGTGAAGTTCCTGAAGGATTGGCAGATAAACTGGCTGTTCAATAACCTGACGTTCTTCACTTCGATGTCGCGCCATTATTATGAGCAGCAGACACGCTCTGAAATAGATGTGGACTTCCAGCTCCCCGTCCAGGTCAGCAAGAACTTCCTCTGGGACCGCCAGCTGACCCTGAACTGGAATCTCCTCCAGTCTCTCCAGTTCTCTTTCTCAAGCAACACGACTGCCAGAATCGAGGAGACAATCGGAGCGGTGAACAAGCGTCTCTTTCCGGACAAATACCGTGACTGGAAAGACACTGTGATGAGCTCGATCCGCTCTCTCGGAACCCCGTGGAACTATAACCAGACCTTCACCGGTACATATAAGGCACCTTTCAACAAGATTCCATTCCTTGATTACCTGACGGGTAGCGTATCTTACAACTCTACATACAGATGGGACCGCGGGGCGACCGTTGATGACGTCTATCTCGGAAACAGCATCCAGAACCAGTCGACCTGGACCGCCGATGCGCGTCTCAACTTCGAGACACTNTTCAACAAGTCGAAGNATCNGAAGGAAATCAACCANCGTTNCNCGAATTCNANAAACCNCGGTTCGTCGAAAGACCGGAACAAGAATCAGAAGAAGGATATGCCGAAGAAGTTCGAGCGGGCCTTCACGTTGAATCCCGACACGTCGACGCTCGTCACCCATAACCTGAAGACGAAGGATATCCGGCTTGTTGCGATGGAAAACGGAAAGGCCGTCAAGCTCGAGACAAAGGTCATAGACGAGAACACCGTCGAGATTCTTGACCGCGGCGACCGTCAGCTGAAAGTGACCGTGCGTGAACTCCCGAAGAAGGACAAACGCAATATCGCTTCGGACATAGGGGCTTACGCTCTCCGTCTGCTGATGATGCCCCGCAGCGCATCGTTCCGCTGGCGCAACACCCACTCTCTCAACCTTCCGCTCTTCGAACCTTCGATCGGCGATATATTCGGCCAGAGCACTGCCTACGGACCTATGTCGCCCGGTCTTGACTTCGCCTTCGGATTCTATGATGAAAGCTATGTCAATACGGCGCTCGACCGCGGTTGGCTTCTGACAGATGGCAATCAGACCTCTCCCGCCGTCTGGAACCGCGGCCAGGAATTCAGCTTCGAGCTGACACTCGAGCCGATCCGCGGCCTGAAGGTTGTCCTCACGTCAAACCTGACCGACAACAGAACCAGCCAGGTGCAGTTCATGTATTCCAACATGCCGACAGCCCTCAGCGGCAGCTACACGCGGACTCACGTCGCCATCGCATCGGCTCTCGGAAACTCCCATGCCTCCGACGGATACAACTCTGAGCCCTTCAACAGGTTCCTCGAGTATATCCCGGTTGTCTCGCGGAGATACGAACAGATGTATCATGGCTTCAGCTATCCTTCGGGAGGCTTCATGGAGGGTGATCCGCTGGCCGGGGCTCCATATAATCCGCAGAACGGAAGTGTGAGCAAGACGTCGTCCGACGTCCTTATCCCGGCGTTCCTCGCCGCCTACAGCGGTCAGAATGTCCATAAGATCACGCTGAAACAGTTCCCGGGCCTCTCTTCGATGCTCCCGAACTGGAAGGTGACATACGACGGATTGATCCAGCTCGGAAACCTCAAGAACGTCTTCAAGTCGTTCACTATCTCCCATGCCTATCAGTGTACTTATTCTGTAGGCTCCTATTCATCATACCTGAACTGGATAGGCGTTGACGGTGATTACGGCTTCACGCTCGATGAACAGACCCGTATGCCCGTTCCGTCGTCTCCATACAATATATCATCGGTTGCGATCACCGAGAAGTTCGCGCCGCTGATCGGCTTCAACATGACGTTGAAGAATGACCTGACGGTGAACGCGGAATATCGCGACTCGCGCACTCTGAACCTCAACACTTCCGCCGGTCAGGTTGTCGAGACCACAAGTAAGCAGATAACAGTCGGAGCCGGCTATAAGATCGCGAACTTCAACACTATCCTGAAGCTTGGAAAACGTCA
>WFLX010178604.1_pt1 | contig 10257 bp, 6 predicted proteins | sample 4967041 | NCBI WGS metagenome assembly WFLX01 (sample SAMN12857096, study PRJNA449069) | gut metagenome | isolation source: stool from male and female vole | host: Microtus ochrogaster | place: USA:Florida | collected 2017
TCGTGTCGTTCTTGAGCTCGAGGCGCTCGTTCGTGCCGTTGAGAATCTCGCGCAGGGTTTCTTCGCTCAGGTCCTTGACGGGAGTCTTCAGCGTGTAGCCGTTTTTCTCGCAGATGGCCGAAATCTGCCAGAAAATCATTGTGTTGCGATACTTGCCCAAGGGCACGATGGCGCCGTCGTGGATGCTCAGCCCGGGATTCGGAATCACCTTCTCGCTGTCCACGATGTCGACGTAGCCCAGGCCCTTGCAGTAGGGGCAGGCGCCCTGCGGCGAATTGAAGGAGAAATTGTGGGGCGCGGGCTCCCGGTAGCTCAGACCGGTGTCAGGGTCCATTAGGCTCTGGCTGTAGTAGGCCACGGAATCGTCGTCGGGGCAGTAGATCATCAGCTGCTTGTCGCCGTGGCGCAGCGCGTTTTCCACGCTGCCGTCGAGGCGCTGCTCGTCTTTGTCGTTGACGGCCAGGCGGTCGACCACGATCTCCACCGAGTGGTTCTTGTAGCGGTCGAGGCGCAGCCCGGGGGTGATTTCCATGAGCTCGCCGTCCACGCGGGCGTGCAGGAAGCCTTTCTTGCGCAGCTGCTCGAAGAGCTCCTTGTAGTGGCCCTTGCGGTTGCGCACCACCGGTGCCAGGATGTAGATTTTACGGCCGGCGTAGCGCTCGAGAATCAGGGCCACGATGCGCTCGCGGGTGTAGCGCACCATCTCCTTTCCGCTCTTGTAGCTGCGGGCATGGCCGGCGCGGGCGTAGAGCAGGCGCAGGAAGTCGTAGATCTCAGTGGTGGTGCCTATGGTGCTTCGCGGGTTGCGGTTCACGGTCTTCTGCTCGATGGCGATGACCGGGCTTAGGCCCGTGATGCGGTCCACATCGGGCCTCTCGAGCGAGCCCAGCATGTTGCGGGCGTAGGCCGAGAATGTCTCGATATACCGGCGCTGTCCTTCGGCAAAGATAGTGTCGAAGGCCAGCGAACTCTTTCCGGAGCCGCTGAGGCCGGTGACAACGGTGAGGGCTCGCCGCGGAATCGTGACATCGATGTTCTTGAGGTTGTGCACGCGTGCACCGGTCACCTCGAGAACGTCGCCTGCCGTGATGTTTTCGGGAGTCTTGTTCATTGTCTTATCCAGTTTTCGTTGTACACTTTTTTCTGCTGCCGCGAGCGGCTGAGCGATGCGGGTTTGGCCACCTTCACGGTGTAAGTCTTTCCGGTCTTGTTCGTGAGCTTGCGCGCGCGTATCCACGGGTTGTCCTCGCGCAGTTGGCGATAGGTGGTGCCGTTGTCGATGGCCCATTGCGCCCAGTCTTCAACCGGGCCGCTCACGTTCACCTCCTTGTATTCCGGCGCGAAGTAGAGCTGCTCGCGGCGCAGGTCGAAGCCATAGGCCGCGGGGTTCTCCATAATCATCTTCATGGCCAGGATGCGAAACATGTATCGCGATGTCTCGTCGGTGAGGTGCAGGTCGTAGGCAGTCTTGGCTTGCTGCTTTTCCAGCTCGGAGCTGATGCGTGCCATGCCGCCGTTGTAGGCGGCCATGACGGAGGCCCAGTCGCCGCCGTATTTGGCCACTGCATTCTTCAGGTAGCGGCATGCAGCGGCGGTGGCTTTCTCTATGTTGTAGCGCTCGTCCACCTCTTCGCTCACCTCCAGGCCATACTGCTTGGCCGTGGCGGGCATGAACTGCCAGATGCCGCCGGCCTTGGCGGCCGAGAGGGCGCGCGGATTGAGCGAGCTCTCGACGCAGGCCAGATAGAGCATGTCGAGGGGCACACCGTTGGCCTTGAGGATGTGCGCCATCACGGGAAAGTATTTGTTGGCGCGCTTTATGGTGAGCAGGGTGGTGCCGTGGGTGTAGGCCATCGACGTGAGTTCGCGGTCGAGGCGCTCGTACATGTCGCTGCGGTCGAGGTCCACCGGCTTGCCGCACAGGGTGGCCTTGGCGGGCACATCGGGGCTCACCACGCGCGAGAACACCTTGCTGTGGGTGGGCTGCTGCGCCGCTGCGCCGTTGCAGCAGGCAGCTGCGGCGGCGAGTATTATGATTATTGTTTTTGCGGTCATATTATTTATAGATATAGATTATTCCTGATTGAAAGTGCTTGTGTTGTCGCGTGACGAAATGATGTTGATGTCGCCGCTCAGTTTGTAGACCTTGCCATCGGCCCCGCGCGCGTTTATCACGTAATAGTAAACACCCGGGCCGGCGTTTTTGCCGTTGTACTTGCCGTCCCAGCCCTGCGACGGGTCGGTGAGGCTTATCATCTTGGCGCCCCAGCGGTTGAAGATGTCGCACTTAAATTCTACTATCGACTGGTAGCTCACCCTCCATTCGTCGTTCACGCCGGGGCTGGTGTAGGGCGTGAAGGCGTTGGGACACAGTAGTTTCGACTCTCCGATGGTGACCTCGTAGGTGTCGCTCGTGCAGCTGCAAGAGCCATCGGCGTTGGCGGCGACGAAGCGCACGTAGAAGGTGCCGTTTTCCATGAAGGTGATGTTGCAGTCGCTGCTGTTGAAGCTGTTGTCGAGGATGTCGAAGTCGGGCATTCGCGACAGCTGCCACTCAGTGTACACCGCCGCGTCGCTCGTGGCTGCCGCGAACTCTATCTCGCATGGCGCGGAGCCGCCAAGGCCTTCGCCGCCGGGCTTCTGCTCGTTGTCGGCGTCGCGTTCGGCTTGCGTGGCGGTGGTGATGGCTTGCACGGCAATAGCCTTGTAGTCGGGGGTGTGGACCAGCTGCTCCTCGCCCCATTCGCGGAGAAAACGGTCGCCGGAAATCGTGAACCGGGTGTCGCAAAGCGGCGCCGCTACGAGCGCGCTGCCTGCGATATAGGGCAGGGAAACGCTGGCTGTGGAGGCCACGAAGGTGGCGTTGTCGCGGTCGGCCACCAGGGTGGGGTACTGCACGGCTATGTCGCGGTCGAGCGTGAGCTCTCGGCCGTTGATGCTGTAGTAGTGAATGGCATCGGCGCTTCCTTGCACCGCGATTTGCACGCGGTCGCAGCCGTAGTCGCCATCGCTGGCAGCGGCACTCTCCAGCTCGAGCTCGTGGCGGGAGTAGTCCACAATCCAGTAGTAGCGCGGCCGCGAGCCGTCGTCCACGGCGAGGCCGCAGTCGCCGCCTTCGAGTCGAATGCTTGCAACGCCCGATGCAATATCCCGGGCATACGCCGCTCCCGAGGCGCCGAAACTGCTCCAGGATGCCGCGCCGCCGTCGCACGTCACTTCCACGCCGGCAGCATCGCGCACCACCCACACGGCATCAAGCCCCGTCGAAGCCTCGGCGGGAATCTCAATCACCTTGAATGCAGACCCTTGAAAACTAAGGGCATGTGCGGCGGGAGCACATGCGAGCAGGAGTAATATGGCGGGATATTTCATTTGATGCGTCGTTTAACTTGCAAAGATACAAAAAAAGCAGCAAAAACCGTGCCGNCTCCTGCGCCATAATACTTAAAAATATATAAGACCCGTCAAATTTTGCTTTTGCGGTATTCGCCCGGCGATGTGCCGGTGTTCTGGCGGAAGTAGCGGCCGAAAAACGACTGGTTCGGGAAGTTGAGCGTCACGGCCACTTCCTTTACGCTCGAATCCGGATTGGACAGCAGGCGCTTTGCTTCGGCTATGACGAAGCGGGCGATCCAGCCGCCGGGCGACATGCCGGAGCGTTCGCGCACGATGGTGGCGAAGTAGCGCGGCGTGAGGTTGAGGCGCGAGGCATAGTAGCTCACCTCGCGGTGCTCGCGGAATTCATGCGAAAGCACCGAGAGAAATTTCATGAACACGCTGTCGGCGCGGCTCATCGGCGGAATGTCGCCGGGAGTGTTGTCCACATAGGCATCCATCAACTCGAAGAGCAGCGTGTGTATCATGGACATGACTATGCTGTCGCTGAACGCGCTGGGCTGCGTGCGACGCCTGCGCACCATCCTGACCATTTCCAGGATTCTTTCATACTGGCTGGCCGAAAGGCGCACGAGGGGATGGTTGCGGATCTGGAGCAGGCGCTCGGTGTGGCTCACGGCTTCGAGGGCCGAAAGCACCCATTCAAAGTCGGCCGCTCCTCCCACGCCCCGNAAGTCGGGGGTGTAGCGGCGCACCACGGTTTGCGAAAGGGTGGGGTAAATGTACATGTCGCCTGCACGCAGGGTGTACTTTTTGCCATCCATGAGCAGGTCCACTTCGCCGNCCGTGCACAGCATGAATGCGTTCTGGTCGAGCTGAACCCGGCTCTGGCGCTCGGAAATATTGCCGGCGTCGATGTCGAAAATATCAATTTCTGATGTTTTCATCCTGTTGTTTCGTACAAAACCTTATGCAAAAATAGCAAAATTGCCGTAATATCGAGAGCTAATACTTACGAAATTTGAAAAATAGGAAAAAACGACCATTAATTTGGATGTTTGGTNCAAATTATATTTTGTTTAAAAAATTTTGTTTGTTGTGGTGAATGTGCTACATTTGCGATTGTAAAACCAATCAAAACTCCATTAAAAACCGAAAATTATGAGCGAAAAGAAAAAGCGATTCATGCTTCCGGAAGAAGAAATTCCGCGTCGCTGGTACAACATACAGGCCGAGATGCCCAACAAGCCCATGCCTCCCCTGAACCCCGCCACAAAGGAGCCACTGCGCGCCGAAGACCTCTTTCCCATCTTCGCCGAGGAGCTCTGCCGCCAGGAGATGAACCAGACCGACGCCTGGATAGACATTCCGGAGGAAGTGCGCGAGATGTACAAATACTACCGCACAACGCCGCTCGTCAGAGCCTACGGACTGGAAAAGGCCCTGGGCACGCCGGCCCATATCTATTTCAAGAACGAAAGCGTGAGCCCCATGGGCTCGCACAAGCTCAATTCGGCCATCCCCCAGGCATTCTACTGCAAGCAGGAGGGCGTGAAGAACGTGACCACCGAGACCGGTGCCGGCCAGTGGGGCGCGTCGCTGGCCTACGCCGCCAGCCTTTTCGGCCTCGAGGCAGCCGTGTATCAGGTGAAGATAAGCTACGAACAGAAGCCCTATCGCCGCAGCATGATGCAGACATTCGGCGCCCAGGTGACGCCGTCGCCCTCNATGTCGACCCGCGCAGGCAAGGACATCCTCACGGCCAATCCCCGCCNNCNGNGTTCGCTGGGCACGGCCATCTCCGAGGCTGTGGAGCTGGCGNANACCACGCCCGANTGCAAGTACACCCTGGGCTCCGTGCTCAGCCACGTGTCGCTGCACCAGACGGTCATAGGCCTNGAGGCCGAGAAGCAGATGGCCCTGGCCGGAGAATACCCCGATGTGGTGATAGCCTGCTTNGGCGGCGGTTCCAACTTCGGCGGCCTGGCATTCCCCTTCATGCGCCATAATTTCACCGGCGAACGCAANACACGCTTCATAGCCGCCGAACCGGCATCNTGCCCCAAGCTCACNCGCGGCGAATTCCGCTACGACTTCGGCGACGAGGCNGGCTACACGCCGCTGCTGCCCATGTACACNCTGGGCCACAACTTCGTGCCGCCGAACGTGCANGCCGGCGGTCTGCGCTACCATGGCGCGGGCGTGATAGTGTCGCAGCTGCTTAAAGACGGCTTCATGGAGGCCGTGGATATCGAGCAGGTGGAATCGTTCGATGCCGGCGTGCTCTTCGCCCGCAGCGAGGGTATAATCCCGGCTCCGGAGTCGTGCCACGCCATCGCCGCCACCATCAAGGAGGCACTCAAGTGCAAGGAGACAGGCGAGGAGAAGGTGATACTCTTCAACCTCTCGGGCCACGGCCTCATCGACATGAGCGCCTACGACAAGTATCTCAGCGGCGACATGGTGAATTATTGAGCGGCAGGGCCGGAGAGCTGGACAGCTCTTAGCTTAGATCTCGTCCAGTTCTTCGGCCGTGCGCTCCAGCAGACTGGCCGCAAGGGTATCCGCGCTGTGGATTATGGACACAAGCGGATATATCTTGCGCGCCGTGTCGTAGCTGCGTGTGTCCTCCAGGCTGTTCATGTTTAAGCCCCAGGCGCCCATGTGCCAGCGGATGGCCAGCATCTCGTCGTCGTTCAGCGCCAGGCCGGCACACAGCAGCCATATCACGCTTTTCTCGCCGTGGCCCATGGGGAAGTTGCGGTAGCTCACCTTGTAGCCCTCGCTGTCCACCCAGTTGCCCAGCTGGTCGCGGCGCTTTTTCGTGGTGCGCTTGTATATATCGGCCTTGCACACATCGTGTAGCAGGGCGGCGATGGCTATGCTTTCCGGTTTCACCTCGGCCGCAAGCGAGGGCTCGAGCTCTTTCATGCCGTTGTACACGGCCATGGCCGCGTGGTAGGTGTTGAGCGAGTGGCGCACCAGGCCGCCGGCTTTGTTGAGGTGGTGTCCGGCCGATGCCGGGGCCTCGAAAAATCCCAGGTCGTCAAGGTCGGCCAGCACGTAGTCCATGCCTTCGCGTCCGGTATCTTTCAGCAGCTTTTCAAATTCTTCTCTGTCTTTTGCGCGGTCCATTTCCATATATTTGTATTTTCGCGCAAATATCCGTAAATTTGCGCAAAATACCAAAATTAATTCAATACATGAGCCTTAAATCAACTGTTGTCGCACTCCTGGCATCCGCTGCCGGACTGTGTGCATGGGCCGCTCCCGCGGCTACGTCGACGGTGCAGCTGCTGCCCGCGGCCGACGCTCCCGTGATCAAGAAAGAAATCTACGGACAATTTGCCGAGCACCTCGGCCGCTGTATCTACGGCGGTATCTGGGTGGGCGAGGAATCCGGAATACCCAACACTCAGGGCTACCGCAACGACGTGCTCGAAGCCCTGCGCGAGCTGCANGTGCCCGTGCTGCGCTGGCCCGGCGGCTGCTTCGCCGACGAATACCACTGGATGGACGGCATCGGTCCCCGCGACAAGCGCCCGGTGATGGTGAACACCAACTGGGGTGGCACCGTGGAAGACAACTCCTTCGGCACTAACGAATTCTTCAACTTCTGCGAGCTGCTGGGCTGCGAGCCTTATCTGAGCGGCAACGTGGGCAGCGGCACCGTTGAGGAGCTGGCAAAGTGGGTGGAATACATCACTGCTGCCGACGGCCCCATGGCCGAGCTGCGCAAAGCCAACGGCCGCGAAAAGCCCTGGCACCTCAAATATCTGGGCGTGGGCAACGAAAGCTGGGGCTGCGGCGGCAATTTCACCGCCGATTTCTACGCCAATGTCTACCGCCGCTATCAGACCTACTGCCGCGATTTCTCCGGCAACAAGCTCTACAAGATAGCGTCCGGAGCCAATGCCGGCGACTACAACTGGACCGAGGTGCTGATGCGCGATGCCATGTATCACTTCAACGGTGTGTCCATGCACTACTACAGCGTGGGCGACTGGAACAGCAAGGGCTCGGCCACCGTGTTCGACGCTGCCGACTACTACCGCACCCTCGCCATCTGTCTCGACATGAAGACCCTGGTGGAACGCCACAGCGAGATTATGGACCGCTTCGACCCGGACAAGACCAAGGGCCTCATGGTGGACGAGTGGGGCACCTGGTGGGAAGTGGAACCCGGCACCAATCCCGGCCACCTCTACCAGCAGAACACCATGCGCGATGCCATCGTGGCCGCCCTCACCCTCAATATCTTCCACGACAACGCCGCCCGTGTGCACATGGCCAATATAGCCCAGCTGGCCAACGTGCTGCAGGCCATGGTGCTCACCCGCGACGCCGAGATGGTGCTCACGCCCACCTACTACGTGTTCAAGATGTATGTGCCCCATCAGGACGCTCGCCTCGTGCCCCTGGCCGTTTCCACCTCCACCCGCAGCGTAGAGGGTCGCAACGATGTGCCTGAAGTAAGCGCCACCTGCTCCGAAAAAGACGGAGTTTACACCATTTCGCTCACCAACACCTCGCTCGAGAAGGCCAACGATGTGGCCGTGGATCTCGGCGCCCTCAAGCTCAAAGTGCAGGGTGCACAGATTCTCACAGCCGCTTCCGTCAACGACTACAACGACTTCGGCGCGCCCGAGGCCGTGAGCCTCAAGGCCTTCAACGGCGCCAAGGTGAAGAACGGCACCCTGAACGTGGCCATGCCTCCCATGTCCATCGTCACCATCTCCCTGAAATAAAGCATAATACACCTGTTTTAGCCCCGTCGTTGCCCTCCCGGCGCCGATGGGGCTTTTTAATTTGTTCTTTAAATAATGTGTTGACGAATTGCGAATTTTCCAAAAAATCAGTAATTTTGTGGGTAAATACCTGAAACTGACATGACCGACACAGATATACCCGAAATAATGCCCGAAGAGCCCGGAGATGCACCCGTGAATTTCGACCCCACGGCCGATGTGGTGCGCCACAGGCTTCAGGGAATGTTTCGCAACTGGTTTCTTGACTACGCCTCATACGTGATACTGGAGCGCGCCGTGCCGCACATCGACGATGGCCTCAAGCCCGTGCAGCGACGCATACTCCACTCCATGAAGACGCTCGACGACGGCCGCTTCAACAAGGTGGCAAACATCGTGGGCAACACCATGCAGTATCACCCCCACGGCGACGCCTCCATCAACGATGCCCTCGTGCAGCTGGGCCAGAAAGACCTGCTGGTGGAGACGCAGGGAAACTGGGGCAACATCCTCACCGGTGCTTCGGCGGCTGCCGGCCGATACATAGAGGCGCGCCTGTCTACTTTCGCCCTCGACGTGCTGTACAACCCCAAGGTCACGGAGTGGACACTCAGCTACGACGGCCGAAAGAAGGAGCCCGTGACGCTGCCGGCCAAGTTTCCGCTGCTGCTCGCCCAGGGCGCCGAGGGTATTGCCGTGGGTCTGTCGTCGAAAATTCTGCCACACAACTTCAATGAGATACTCGATGCGGCTGTCGCCTACCTGCGCGACGAGCCCTTTGAACTGCTGCCCGATTTCGTGACCGGCGGATTCATCGACGTGTCGCGCTACAACGACGGAAAGCGCGGCGGCGTGGTGAAGGTACGCGCCAAGATTGAGAAGGTGGACAACCGCACCCTGGCCGTGACCGAGATTCCCTACGGCCGCACCACGGGTGCCGTGATCGACAGCATTCTCAAAGCCTTTGAAAAGGGTAAGATCAAGATACGGAAAGTCGACGACAACACGGCCGAGACAGCCCTCATTCTCGTGCACCTGCAGCCGGGCACGTCGAGCGACAAGGCCATCGACGCCCTCTATGCCTTCACGGACTGCGAGGTGAGCATCTCGCCCAACTGCTGCGTCATCAGCAACGAGAAGCCGGTGTTCCTGGGCGTGAGCGATGTTCTGCGCCACAGCGTGGACACCACCATGGCCATCCTGCGCAACGAGCTGGAAATAAAGCTCGCCGAGCTGCGCGAGCAACTGATGTTTGCTTCTCTCGAGCGCATCTTCATCGAAGAGCGCATCTATAAGGACGAAGAATACGAGCAGGCAGCCGACATCGACGCTGCCGTGGCACATATCGACCTGCGCCTGGAGCCCCACAAGGCTGCTTTCGTTCGCGAAATCACCCGCGACGACATCCTGCGCCTCCTCGAAATCAAGATGAAGCGCATCCTCCGTTTCAGCGCCCGCGAGGCCGACGAGCTGATCTCGCAGCTGCGCGGACAGATTGCCGACACGGCCGACCATCTCGACCACATCGTGGACTACACCATCGAATGGTACGAAGGCCTAAAGCGCAAATACGGCGAAAACTATCCCCGCCGCACCGTGGTGCGCAACTTCGACAACATCGAAGCTGCCAACGTGGCCGAAGCCAACGAGAAACTTTACTTCAACCGCGAGGAGGGTTTCATAGGCACGGCGCTCAAAAAGGACGAGTTCATCTGCAACTGCTCGCTGCTCGACGAGGTGATCATTTTCTACAAAGACGGCCGCTACAAGGTAGTGAAAGTGCAGGAAAAGCTATTTGTGGACAAGAATGTGCTGTATATCAACGTGTTCAAGCGCAACGACTCCCGCACCATCTACAACGTGATATACCAGAACGGCCGCGGAGGCCCCTACTATATGAAGCGCTTTGCCGTGACCGGCATCACGCGCGACCGCGAGTATAACCTCACCCCCGGCAAGCCCGGCACCAAGGTGTGCTGGTTCACCGCCAATCCCAACGGCGAGGCCGAGGTGGTGAAAGTGACGCTGAAGCCCAAGCAGCGTCTCAAGACACTGCAGTTTGACGTCGATTTCTCCGAGCTGGCCATCAAGGGGCGCAGCGCCATGGGCAACATCGTCACCCGCAACGAGGTTCACCGCTTCTCCAAGAAGAAAGATGGCGGTTCGACCCTCG
>WFLX010260569.1_pt1 | contig 10257 bp, 5 predicted proteins | sample 4967041 | NCBI WGS metagenome assembly WFLX01 (sample SAMN12857096, study PRJNA449069) | gut metagenome | isolation source: stool from male and female vole | host: Microtus ochrogaster | place: USA:Florida | collected 2017
GCCACATCACTCCTACTGATGCCCTTGGTTTCCACTACATCTCTGGCGCCAACAAGAGCGAATCCGGATTTAAAAGCTACGACAGCCATATTACTGCTGCTTCTTATTTCGGACGCGTATTTTACGGATTCGACGACCGCTATATGATCACAGCTACTCTCCGTCGAGACGGTTACTCAGCATTCGGTGCAAACGAACCTTGGGCTAACTTCTGGTCGGTAGGTGCAAGCTGGCGCCTCAGCGAGGAAAAATTCATGGAAAGCACAAAGGATTGGCTCGATGACGCTAAGTTCCGCGTTTCTTATGGTACTAATGGTAACCGCTCACTTGAAGACGCATACTCATCCATGTCAAACCTCAAAGCAGGAACATATCCAATGGTCTATGTGAAGCCTGATGGCTCTCCCGCAGTAGTTGAATCTTTGGTAGTGGACCGTCTTGGCAACCCGAACCTTACTTGGGAAAAGACATCTGCATGGAACATCGGTCTTGACTTCGGATTCTTCAACAACCGCCTCGGTGGATCTATCGACTGGTACTCCAAGAGCACAAAGGATATGATCATGTGGCAACGCCTCCCATCTTTCTCAGGATTCGGAAACATCATAACCAACCTTGGCGAAGTCACCAACAAGGGTATTGAAATCGCAATCAATGCTGTTCCCGTTCAGCTCGAGAACTTCGAATGGAGCACTTCAGTGGGCTTCTCATACAACCAGAACCGTATCAAGCACATCTACAACGACTATGATCCTGTGACAGGTAAGGAAAACAATGACCTTTCCAACGGATGGTTTATTGACAAACCTGTAGGTGAAATCTGGAACTACAAGTTCGAAGGCATTTGGCAGGTGAATGAAAGAGAAGAGGCTGCAAAACTCGGACAGAAACCCGGCGACCCGAAGGTTTGGAACAATCCCGCCAACGATGAATATGATGAAAACGGCAATCTCGTGAAGGTCGTATTCAACAATGATGATAAGGTATATCAGGGCACTACTGCTCCTCCAATCTACTGGAACTGGCGAAATGACTTCACCATCTTAAAGGACTTGACATTCTCTTTCTCACTCTACGCTTATATGGGCCATAAGAGTGAAGACTGGAGCTACCTTAATGGCGATAATGGAGGTTCCTGGGTGACTAACACCGGCAACGTATGGAAGAAGACCTACTGGATGGTAGAAAACCCGACCAACGAGTATGCACGTCTTGAGGCTCAGGGCCCGTTCGGTGGCACATCTTACGCTCCTCCACGTATCCTCAACCGCAGCTTCCTGCGTCTTGATAACATCTCACTCGGCTATACCATCCCGCAAGACTTCACACGCAAATTTGCTGTAGAGCGTCTCCGCGTTTCAGCTGGCATCAACAACGTATTCACAATCCACGCNAAGAATTGGGTNTATGGTGACCCGGAGACCGGCCGTCTCGGTGTNCGNACNTTCACNTTCGGTCTTAACCTCACTCTCTAATCATTTNAANACATCAAGAAACTTATTGATATGAAAAATATAATAAAAGGTGGACTGATGCTGTCCGCAGTGGGTATCCTCACATCTTGCGGCGACAGTTTCCTGAAGCAGGACCCAATGTCGTTCTATGAGCCTACCGCCACTTGTACCAGTGGAGCCGGCCTACAGTCAGCACTCGCCCAGTGCGACCGATCCATAAAGGACATCTTCATGGACGGTAACGGCAACGTGCTTCCGATGGCTTCAAACTACAACATGAGCGACCTCGGTCTCTATGCAAAGACAGACAACTGGGGTGGATTCCAGGACAACTTCGACCAGATTCTGTCGCCAACTTCAGGTATGGCCGATGGCGGCGACGCCAACGCAATGAAGCGCTACTGGAATGAGGCTTACAATGCCATCAAGTATGCAAACACAGTACTCTTCTACATTGACGACGTTCCTGGTCTGGATGATAAAGTAAGAAATGAATACAAAGGGCGCGCATACTTCCACCGTGCATATAAGTATTATCACCTCGTGCTGCAGTTTGGCAACGTGCCTCTCGTGACCAAACTCCCTACCGGACCAAAGCGCGACTACCGTTCAACTGAAAAGGGAGCTATCTTCAAGATGCTCGTCCATGACCTTGAGTTTGCCGTAGAGCACGTGCCTCTCCAGAGCGAGATGCAATATATTGGTATGGTCAACAAGGAGGCATGTATGATCCTTCTTGCAAAGTGCTACCTCGTGACCGGCCAGTTTGCAGAGGCTGAGAGAATGTGCGACCGCCTGATCAACGAGACAGGACACTCACTTATGACCGCACCTTTCGGCACTTTCGTACAGTCAGGCAACCCTGACACCTGGAAAGTAGAACGCAACGTAATGTGGGACCTTCTCCGCGGTGTCAACGTCTGCGACGCATCCAACAAGGAGATGCTCATGCCTATCCTCAACTTCAATGCTGAGAACTTCACACAGTATCTGACAATGCGTGCAATGCAGGTGCACTGGAGTAACGCCGGCGCAATGCGCGACCCGTATGGCGTCTACAAAGACCGCTGGGGTGAGGCAATGTGCTACAACTACGCCCGCAACAACGGNTANTATCAGAANGACTTNGACTNNCTNCGNGTCTGCGGNCGTGGNATCGGNTGNTTCCGTACNTCAGTCCACTTCAACGANCGCATCTGGTACCAGGANGGCGAANTCGACTGGCAGGACCTCCGCCACAACCGCGANNTGGGCAACTGGATGGANATGTCTGACATCAAGTACAACAACCCCAACTCTGCAGCACANGGTATGGGCCAGCAGCTCTTCGCNACNNAAGANTTCTATGGNNGGAAGGNATATCCTNAGCANANNGGNNATCCCGAAGCTGGAAATGCTGAATATGTATTCGATGAGAATGGTCTCGTGATCGGTGGTGTCAAATTACAACCTGGCGACACACGTGCAGATGGTTCTATAGTAAAAGAATCAGAAGCATTGGTAAGAAAAGGTGATCTTCTCAATGCCGACACAATCCGCTCTTGGTATCCTACTCCTCGTTGGAAAAACTACGTGCTTGACGTGACAGGCGAGAACAGACCCGGTGCTAACCAGTTCAATGGAGCAACCGACGGCTCCAACGGCAACATGTATCTCTACCGTCTCGCAGAGGCTTACCTTATCCGTGCAGAGGCCAAGTTCTATCAGGGCAAGAATGCTGACGAGGATGTCAACATCATCCGCCGCCGCGCCAACGCAAAGAAGATGCTCACCAACGTGACTATCGGCGACATCTGCGACGAACGTGCACGCGAGCTCCTCTATGAGGAATGGCGCCAGGCTGAGCTCTGCCGCGTGTCTTGGTGTCTCGCTCTCAGCGGTCAGGCTGATGAATGGGGTGAGACCTACAGCAAGGACAATTGGGACAAGCAGGAAGGCACCGACCTCTCAGGCGGCAGCTACTGGTATAAGCGTTGCACAAAATACAACATCTTCAACCATGGCCCGATCCGCTCCAACGACCGCGAGCTCAACTACGTAGTCAACAAGCGCAACCTCTTCTGGCCAGTTCCTAACGACGCAATCACTGCCAACAGCGAATGGCCACTTGCTCAGAACTTCGGCTACAACGGTTACGAAGCCAACCAGACCGACTATATGTGGATGACCTGGGAAGAAGCCGTAGAAAACGAATAATCCCTATTTTCCATTTCACTTATTATGCCCTCCGGAATTTCCGGGGGGCTTTTGCGTTTGGAAAACTAAAATTATTTTATTAACTTTGCAACCAAATACACACTTAAATCAAACAACTAATAACTAACAACCATGAACAACAACAATCAAGGCAGTAAGGCTTATCTATTTGGCATCGTGCTTGTAGCGGTGCTCGGCGGCCTTCTGTTTGGATATGACACTGCCGTCATATCAGGAGCTGAGAAGGGCCTTCAAGCCTTCTTCCTCGGAGCCAAGGACTTCGTCTACACCGACACTATCCATGGCATCACCTCATCAAGTGCCCTCTTGGGCTGCATTATCGGAGCAGCAGTATCAGGCTTTATCGCTACCCGCTGGGGTCGCAAGATTGCCCTTTTCATCGCCGGCATCTTCTTCTTCGTCTCAGCTCTCGGATCTTACTATCCTGAATTCTTGATCCATGAATATGGGAAACCTTGCTTTCATCTTCTGATCACCTTCAATATCTACCGCATCATAGGTGGATTTGGCGTGGGTCTTGCATCTGCAATATGCCCGATGTATATCGCCGAAGTTGCTCCATCTAATCTTCGCGGGACTCTCGTATCTTGGAACCAATTTGCCATCATCTTCGGTCAGCTCGTGGTATATTTCGTCAACTTCCTTATCCTTGGCGAGCANACNCAGCCNATNATCGANAAGATTGGCGAGACCGTATATCAGGTAAGTTCTGCTTCAGATGAATGGACCATCCAGACCGGATGGCGCTATATGTTCGGTTCGGAAGGTATCGTAGCTGGTATATTTACACTGCTTGTTTGCTTAGTGCCGGAATCTCCACGTTATCTTGCCATGACCGGCAAAGATGCCCTGGCATTGAAGGTGTTGACAAAGATCAATGGCAAGACAAAGGCGGAAGAGATCCTTCAAGACATCAAGAACACTGTCACTGTCAAGAGTGAACGTCTTTTCTCTTTTGGCATCATGGTAGTCTTCATCGGCGTTATGCTTTCCGTATTCCAGCAGGCAGTGGGTATCAACGCAGTGCTTTACTATGCTCCACGTATATTCGAATCAATGAATATGGGCAACCCGATGGTGCAGACAGTCATCATGGGTATCGTCAACATAGCCTTCACTCTCGTCGCAGTCTTCACTGTAGAGAAACTCGGACGTAAGCCTCTTCTTATTTGGGGCTCTATCGGCATGGCTATCGGTGCGCTCGGAGTGGCACTATCCAATGTCACAGATCTTCCAGCTATCTTCCCGGTAGTGAGCATCATGGTCTACTCAGCTTCTTTCATGTTCTCTTGGGGTCCGATTTGCTGGGTGCTCATCTCAGAGATTTTCCCGAATACCATCCGCTCTCAAGCTACAGCAATCGCTGTGGCATTCCAATGGATATTCAACTTCATTGTCAGCAGCACGTTTGTGCCGATGTATAATATGAGCGCCGGAGACATGGGAGATCGCTTCGGACACTTCTTCGCATACGCTCTGTATGGAGCCATCTGTATCATCGCCGCATTGTTTGTTGCGAAGCCCGTACCTGAAACGAAGGGCAAGACTCTCGAGGACATGACAGCTCTCTGGAGAAAACGCCAAAATAAGAGTTAAGAGTCAAGAGTCAAGAGTTAAGAGTCAAGAGTCAAGAGTCAAGAATCAAGAGTCACGAGTCAAGTTCTCAGCTCGGAGAGCTGTCATTGTGACGAAACCCCAGGCTTCAGCCTGGGGCCAACAAGAAAAATCAGTAGCCTCGGAGAGGCGATTTGTGAATATAAAAGACCTCGGAGGGACAGCTTCCGAGGTCTTTTTTGTTCGCAATCTACAATAATATTTGCATAACATATTAAATTTAACTATCTTTGCGAACAAAAGGATGAATTATGGATGCGAAAAAAGTGAAATATGCCATTGGTGATCAGGATTTCAAGTCGCTGAGAGAAGGAGGTTTCTTGTATGTCGACAAGACTAAATATATAGAAAAACTACTGGAAGGAGGCAAATACTACTTTCTTGCCCGACCACGTCGATTCGGAAAGAGTCTTTTTCTGTCTACACTTAGATATTTCTACCAAGGCCAACGCAATCTATTCAAAAATCTGTACATTGACTCCATAGATTGGAACTGGGAAGAGTACCCCGTGCTTCACCTTGACCTAAATACCGAAAGATTTCAAGATAAGGAAATGCTGGAAAGTGTGCTCAATACGCTTTTCGTCTCATGGGAAGAGAAATATGAGGTTCGAGAAATAGCAGAAGCCTTTTCCCAACGCTTTAAGAACATCATCAGAAGTGCCCATGAAAAGACAGGCAAACAGGTTGTAATACTTGTGGATGAGTATGACAAACCCCTTTCCAGTAATCTGGACGATGATGACAACTTCGAACATTACCGCTCGAAGCTTGCAAGTATTTACTCCAACTTCAAGAGCTCTGCAGAACATATTCGCCTTGTGTTCCTGACGGGAATAAGTCGTTTTGGCAAACTGAGTGTATTCTCTGATCTTAACAACNTTAAGGACATCACCTTTGCGGATGAATTCTCNGACATTTGCGGTATAACAGAACAAGAACTGCTTGACTATTTCCATACTGGCATCGAGCGTCTTGCAGCGAAGAGAAGGACTGACTTTGAAGGAGCGTGCCGTCTGCTCANGCAGAATTATGACGGTTATAGGTTCACGCCTGAGNGAAGNGACATCTACAATCCATGGTCTGTGCTCAACGCAATGGATGAGAGTAGAANCGGAGATTATTGGATGGGTACGGGAACTCCTACAGTAATCACGAAATCCGTTTATAACGCAGAGGTGGACATAGAGGATATCCTTAATGCCCGCTGGGATCTTAACAGTTTAGCAGGTCTCGATCTACGCAATGCCGATCCTACTGCTCTCCTCTATCAGACTGGATACCTTACTATCGCCGACTATGACTTCGAGTATGATGAGATAAGACTGAAAGTGCCAAACGACGAGGTGAGAAATGGTCTCTTCAACCATTTAGTTCCATTATATGTCAAGGGGAAAGCTGGATGGGCTGAGACTATAGTAGACAAAATAAGGCGTGCCATCCGCGATGGAGAGCCGGAGAGGTTGATGAAAGAAGTCGATTCCTATTTCGCAGGGATACCATACGACATGAAGATGGATAATGAAAATAACTTCCACAATGCTTTCTACATACTCATGACCCTGATAGGTATAGACTCTAAGACGGAAGTACACACCTCGGATGGGCGCATCGATCTTCTAATAGAGACACCGAAATATGTCTACATCATAGAGTTGAAATTTGATTCCACTGCCGAAGAAGCTCTAAATCAAATCAACGAGAAGGAGTATGGCCGTAAATTTGCAACCGATTCTCGCAAGCTCTTCAAGATAGGAGTAAGTTTCTCATCCGAAAAGCGACGCATCGAAAGCTGGATAATTGAATAACCTCTAACAAAAAAAATAAGACCGATATGAAAAAATTAGGATTGATTTTAGCTTTTTCCATGATTGCATTTATAGCGCTAAGCGAAGTGCCATTCAATGGATTGGTTCTTGACCAGGAAATGCAACCGAAAAAGGGGGTAAAGGTATATGTGAAGAACCCTAAGCATTATGCCAGAACCGACAAAAAAGGACGTTTCGGACTTACCGATGTGCAGCCCGACGACACCCTCACCCTTGTATTATCGAAAAATGAGACCATCCGTGTTCCGGTGGATGGGAAAAAGGGTATCAAGATAGTCGTAGCAGGGGATAAGAATGTACGTGCGGAAAATGATGACGACATTGCCAATTTGGGATATGGCTTTGTGAAGCGCAGGGAGAACATAGGAGTAAGTTCGGGCATCAGCGGCGACCGCCTTCGTGCCTCCGGACATCGCGACATATTGGGAGCACTAAAGGGCAAAGTGCCCGGGGTAATCATTACCGGCTCTTTAGGAGAATACAAGGTAGTAATCCGTGGAAACAAGACCTTGAAACTATCAGATGAGCCGCTTTACATGGTGGATGGAGTTGCAGTCAACTCTCTCGATGAAGTAAGTATCGAGGAAGTGGACCACGTAGAGGTGCTCAAAGAGGCAACCCAGTATGGCTCGCGTGGCGCATGCGGTGCTATCCTCGTCACCACCAAATCCGGAAAATCTCGCCAAGCAAGGAAATAAAAGAGTCCTTAAACAGAAGCGCGAACATCTGACAATGAGACAATTTGATATAAATTTATCAAGAATAAAGCATAAAGCTTTCTTTACAGCCGTGGCNNCTNNCTTGATNNCNGCTTTCTATTCCTGTAACACCGGGAAGGATGAGCCAAAGATGCCTACGCCTGATATTCCGGCTGAGCCTCTTCCTGATATCCCAAAGCCTTCTCATTACGATGGGCTGGAGGCTGTGGCGATACCTGCTGAGTTATCATCGCAATTAAAGGAATACACCGGTTTCACTCTTTCCTTTAATAAGGAAAACCGCACGCCAAATTATGTGGTATGGGAACTGCTTGGCTCAGAAGTAGGAGGAAGCGTGAGCCGGACTGACAATTTCTGGGAGGATAAGGAAATCGATGGATGCACGAAACATAGCGACTATACCGGTTCGGGGTACGATCGCGGACACATGTGTCCGGCTGCCGACCAGAAATGGAGCGACGAAGCCATGAACGATTGCTTTGTGATGGCAAATATGTGTCCCCAACTTCATGACCTGAATGCAGGGGCTTGGGAAACCCTTGAAAGCAAGGAGCGTCTTTGGGCAAAACGAGATTCAGCAGTGATGATTATCGCAGGTCCAATATATGTTGACGGGAAGACATATATTGAGAAGTCGAAGGTGAGAGTACCGGATGCCTTCTTCAAGGTACTGATAGCCCCTTATTTAGATGAGCCACGAGGTATTGCCTTCNTATATCCCCATGCAAAATGCCCCGGGAATATGCAGGATTATGCCACTTCGATTGATGAAGTGGAAAAGATAACAGGATTTGATTTCTTCTCTGCTCTGCCTGATGAGATAGAGAATGCAATCGAATCTACGTATTCGTTTACTGAGTGGAATAAATAATTCTGCATCACCAATCGCCTCTCCGAGGCTACTGAGACGACACAATTAACCCCAGGCTAAAGCCTGGGGTTTCGTCATAATATCAGCTCTCCGAGCTGAGAAATCTGCCGGTTAAGATAATTATGCATTGTGCATTATGCATTGTGCATTATGCATTACATATTGATGGAGAGGGCTACGATCGACATTGGAGGAAGAGTGACTTGGAGGCCTTCTTTTGTGATTTTATAGCCTTTGAAGGGTGCCACTTTCACTTTGTCGGGATTGTCGAAGTCGTTATAGTCGTTGGGAGTAGCGGATGTGAGGATTTCGCCATTCACAGCATTCTTGCCAAGCTTAGAGAATGGGATAGTCACTTCGGCTTTCTCCTTCAGGTCAATGTTGGTGAGAGTGACATTGAGTTTTCCATCTTTCTGAGATGCAGTTGCGTTGATGGTAGGCACCTTGCGGCCGTCGCGCACGTCACGGACCGAAGTTTCCACTTCGAGAGGCACAAATGTTGCGTTCTGGTGAGGAGCATACATCTTAAAGACATGATATGTAGGAGTAAGCACCATCTTGTCGCCTTTTGTGAGCACCATCGACTGAAGCACATTGGCAATCTGAGCGATGTTGGCCATCTTCACGCGATCTGTATGGCGGTTGAACACGTTGAGGCTGAGGGCTGCTACCATTGCATCGCGCATTGTATTCTGCTGGTAAAGGTGTCCGGGGATTGTTCCGGGTTCTTCATCCCACCATGTACCCCATTCGTCGACGAGAAGGGCGACTCTCTTATTGGGGTCATAAACATTCATGATAGAATCATGCTTCATAATGACAGGTTCGATTTCAAGGCATTTGCCGAGAGTCCAATAGTAGTCGTCATTGTCGAAGTTGGTTGCCGAACCCTTGCTTCCGTTCCATCCCTTCACGGTATAGTAATGGAGAGAAAGACCCTTCATGTGGTTTTTAGCCTTCTTCATGAGGACATCAGTCCAGTTGTAGTCATAATCGCTGGCTCCGGAAGCAATCTTATAAAGTTTGTTGCCACTGATGTCGCGGCAATAAGTCTGATAGCGGCGATATTCTGAGGCGTAGTCTTCAGGAGTGAAGTTGCCACCACAACCCCAGCTTTCATTGCCGACACCAAGGTATTTAAGTTTCCAAGGTTTTTCGCGACCGTTGGCCTTACGTCTCTCAGCCTGCGGACCGTTTTCTGCCGTGATATATTCTACCCATTTGGCAAGTTCTTCTACTGTGCCGCTTCCTACGTTGCCACTCAGATATGGCTCGCATTCAAGGAGTTCGCAAAGATTGAAGAATTCATGAGTTCCGAAAGAATTATCCTCTACTGTTCCACCCCAGTTGTTGTTGATCATTACAGGACGCTGGTCTTTTGGGCCAATGCCGTCTACCCAATGGTATTCGTCGGCAAAGCAACCTCCGGGCCAACGCATCACGGGGACTTTGAGGTCTTTGAGAGCCTGTAGCACATCATTGCGATAACCGTTGGTGTTAGGAATCGGAGAGTCTTCTCCTACCCACAGGCCACCATAGATGCAAGTGCCAAG
>WFLX010305166.1_pt1 | contig 10256 bp, 11 predicted proteins | sample 4967041 | NCBI WGS metagenome assembly WFLX01 (sample SAMN12857096, study PRJNA449069) | gut metagenome | isolation source: stool from male and female vole | host: Microtus ochrogaster | place: USA:Florida | collected 2017
TGTTGGCGCCTGGAGCGAAATAATTGCCCTGCGCAAGCGACTGAAGCCCACCCAAAAATGGATAATCCACGGCTTTCGCGGAAAGCCACAGCTGGCCCAACAGCTGCTCGACGCCGGCTTCGACATCTCCCTGGGCCCGCGCTTCAACCCCGCAACCGCCTCCGTCATCCCTCCCGACCGCCTCCACCGCGAATCCGACTAATCCCCCCAAAACTTTAGTTTTGGGCGAGGGTGGGGAGCGAGGCGGCGCGGTAGGCCATGAGGCCGGCCTGGTCGAGGCTTACGGTCATGCGGTTGCCGTCGAGGGCAGGGAGCGAAACATGGTCGGCATCAACAAAGGTCATCAGCTCGTAGGTCTGCTCGCCAACGGTAACGTCCCAGCGCTGGGCGTCAACGTCGAAGTCGAGGCGCACACACGATTGGTCGCTTTCGCTGATAATGTCGTAGCCCTTGCCGTCGCACTTAACCAGATAGCGCTGACCGTCGGTGCCGTCAATGCGCTTGGTGGAGCAGGCCATGGGGTTGGTGCCGCTCCAGAACTCGATGGAGTTAAGCACAATAATGTCGGCCAGCGACGAAACTTCATATACGGGCAGAATCCAGAAGGCAACGAACACGAGCTCGTTGACAAACTTATTGCTGATGGTTTTGTTCCAGCTGAGCAGGCGGTTGGTGAGGGTGAAGCTTCCCAGGCAGGAGCTCAGGCCAAGCGAAGCGGCAACGGCCAGGACTATGGCTACTTTAACAAAAGGTTTTCTCATAAATAACAGTATCTAATATGGTTGGTTATGCGGGTATTGCGGTTTTGCCCAGATTATAGAGCGTAAGGATTCGGTCAACGTAGTTATACGTTTCTCGACCGCGAAGATAACCAAATTTTACGACATTATCATTATAATGTTTCGGATTTGACAACATCAACACTGTTTTTTCAACATTATCGTCCCATTTTGTCGGGTCGAGGCCATGTTTCCGGGCCAGACGCATGGCGTCGAAAATATGGCCCGGACCGGCATTATAGCTTGCCAACACGAATTTTATGCGCTCCTGCTTGTCGGGCACTTTTGAGGCAAAAATGCGGTCGAGGTCGTCGAGATAGCTCACGGCGGCCTTAACCGACTGCTCGGGATTGTTGGCGTTGCGCAGGCCATAGCTCCGGCCGGTGCGCGGCATTATCTGCATCAGGCCGCGTGCGCCGGCAAACGAGCGCGCCCGAGGGTTGAAGCCGCTCTCGGTATAGGCCTGTGCGGCCAGCAGACGCCAGTCCCAGTTAATGGTCGGGGCCCAGCGCTGAAACAGCGGGTCAAAGTCGGGGCTCATGGTGCCGTCAGAGAAGTCAATCTTTCCGTAGGTCAGACGCCCGTCGAGCTTATCGAGCTTATAATACTGTGTGAGCAGCTCGGCATGGTCGTAGGCCGGCGCGGCCTGCTCGGCCCAGCGGTCAATGGCCTCGGCAAGCACGGTGCGGCCGGGGGCCACGGCCCAGGCCAGCCGCTGCTCGGGCGACAACACCACCGACGCGTCTATATTGGTGTGATACGAGCCATGGAGCCGCGCCAGGCCCGCCGAAAGCACCGCCCGGGGTATGCGGCCGTCGGAAACCATGTCGATAAGGTCTTCGGGCGACACCGAATCGGGGTCGAGCCTGCANATTTCAATCGAATCGCCCAGCTCGNCGCTGAGCTGCTGCATCNGATGGTCNAAGCGNGAACCGGAGAGCACATAAACCTTGTTNCCGGCCANCCCGGTGGAATCAGTGATTTCGGGGCTTCCACCNATAGCTACCTGCTGAACCAGCACCTGGCAGTCGGTCGACACGAAGCCGCAGGGCAATCCCCTCGATTCATATTCCGGCGAAATCGGAACCGGATATGCGATAAGGTCAATGCGGCCGGAATCGAGCATCTCCAACAGCCGCGGCAGCGACGGCGCAACTTCCAGAGTCATAGGCCTCTGCAGCGAGTCGGCCAGCGAGCGGACCATGCTGTAGTCTATGCCCAGGGAGTCGCCACGGTAGATAAAAAACGAAGTTGGCGAGTAGACTGTTCCGACACGAAGCGTGTCGGGCACAATGTTCGGCAGCTGCGGCGCCGAGACGCTGTGGCCGCAACCAACCAAAGCCAATACCCCCAACCATAAAATTAACTTCTTCATACAAAACCAACCCCTCCCACCCCCCAAAAGTTCATTTTCCCCGGTCCCCAGAAAAAAACTGAGTTTTTTAAGGATGCAATGATAATATGAGCAGAAAATAGGGATATTTAGAATATTTTGGTAACTTTGCAGTTGAAATGGGCCGAAAAGCAATAACACTCGAAAAACAAATTGAACTTCTGCGAAGCAGAGGGATGATTATAGCTGACGTCGAAAAAGCGAAAGAAGTATTGCTCGATGTCGGGTATTACCGTCTTGGCTTCTATTGGTTTCCGTTTGAAAAGCCGTGTGTCCACAATCAAACGAGAACACATGAATTTGAAGCCGGAACAAATTTTGACGATGCGGTAAAACTGTATTATTTTGATTATGTGTTACGCAACACACTTCAAAAGTATATCACACGTATAGAAGTAAATTTCAGAACGTACTTAGTGTATCATATTTCAAATAAATATGATACACTTCCTACTTGGTTCGTATCTTCCAGAGTAGTTGACCGAGATTATATCGCAAGTTTTGAAAGGGAAGTATATACTGATAAATTCAAGAGAAACAAATTTATAGCAGCTCATCATAGGCAACATATAAATGATCGATACGCTCCGGCGTGGAAAACGCTTGAATTCATGACATTGGGTAGCAATATCGCATTATATAAATCGTTACTTGACCTTGAAGATAAAAAAGAAATATCAAAGCATTTCGGCGTAACGTACACAAATGTATTTGAGAATTATTTAGATGTAGTTAGGTGTGTAAGAAACACCTGTGCCCACGGTGGTTTACTTTATGATATGGCACTATATCCGCTAATCCGTAGGGGTCCGGCTAATGTTCTTCCAAATGAACGAAATAAGTTGTATGGCGCATTGAAGATTGTTGGTTATTTACTGAAACAAGTATCAATAAATCGTTCCATAGACTTTGAGAATGAGGTTAATGATCTGCTGAAAAAGTATGCAACTACCCATGCAATCAAGGCTGTACTTCGAGAAATTAGCGGATTTCCGGTGTAAGTCGTTAACTTTTTCATAAATTATTTTGTTGGTTAAGAAAATTTTAGTACCTTTGCATACATAATTAGTGCTCGTATANGCTATGTCTCTNTACCAACACTTAAAAAGGGAAAAAGAGGNCGNGGGCTANGTCNCCGCGACCTCACTTTTTTGTAGGATTATTGNCAGGAGNGGGTGCGGGTGTTGTCGGGGNTGGCGGTGATGGTCAGGTCGATGGTGTCTTCGGGGAGGATGGGGTCGATAACGTCGGGCCACTCTATGAGGCAGAGGGCGCCGCAGTCAAGATAGTCTTCAATGCCCATATCCATGGCCTCGTCGAGGTCTTCGAGGCGATAAAGGTCGAAGTGGTAGATTAGCTCGGCAGTGGTGTCCGAGCGATATTCGTTGACCAGGGCAAAGGTTGGCGATGCGGTTGCGTCGGTTTCAACGCCCAGTTCGCGACAGAGGGCGTTGATGAAAGTTGTTTTTCCGGCCCCCATGTCGCCATGGAGAGCCACTACGGTGCGGTCGCCCATGTCGGCAATGAACTCGCGGGCGGCGGCGGGGAGTGCTTCGAGATTTTCTACTGTAAGGGTTTTCATATCGGCGGCAAATTTACAACTTTTTTCCGAACTTTCCGCCCACGATTTCGGTTTTAATGGTATGAAAAACTACACTATTGCTACTCTTGAGGCCCTAAAATTCCATTCAATAACTGCCGCCGACTTCGGCGACATTGCGCATTTCATGCACTTGTCGGACAGTCGCACCTGCGACTACACCCTCGGCGGCATTGTTCTTTGGGCCGACCATTTCAACTATCGGATTGCCATTTCCGACAATACCCTGTTTGTTAGTGGCGGCCGCGAGGACAACCTTGCCATAAATGCCTATGCCATGCCGGTTGGCGACAGCGACTTCGACGAGTCGATGCGCCTGCTTCAAGACATTGAAGAGCCGCGCCCGGTGTGGCTCTCGGCCGTGCCCGAAGACCGGCTCCACCTGTTTGCCGCGCTGCCCAACGCAACCGTAAGCGAACTGGGAAGCGAGTGGAGCGACTATCTTTACGACATCCACTCGCTGGCCACTTTGAGCGGCGGCGCAATGAAAAAGAAGCGCAACCACGTTAACCGCTTTCTCAGCGATAACCCCGACGCACGCCTGGTTGACTTTACGCCTGCCATTGCCGCCGAGTGCCGTGGGCTGCTCCAAGCCGTAGGCCACGACGATACGTCCACCGGCATTTCAGAATTCGCCGCCGTTGACCGCATGCTGGCCAACTGGAATGACTATGCGCCCTATCTGATTGGCATGGCGCTGGTTATCGGCAACCGCGTAGTCGGATTTACCGTTGGCGAGGCCAAAGATGACACGCTGCATTGCCACGTTGAAAAATGCGACCACACCATAGCGGGGGCCAACGAGGCTCTGACGTCGATGTTTGCCGCCGAAATGAGCCGTCGCAACCCCCGTTTGCTCTACGTTAACCGCCAGGACGATGCCGGCGACCCCGGCCTGCGGGCATCCAAAGAAAGCTGGCATCCGCTGCGGTTGCTGCCTAAATACAACGTTAAGCTGAGTTAATAACCCGACTTGGGAATCGTTACCCTCGGCCGCAGCCGGCAGCGCAGGCGCCGGTGCAGCTCCTGCCTGACCGGCCGGCCCGACAGCACCGCAATGAGGCGCTCGGTAACCACCGCCTGCAGCAGATTATGGTTTGCCCCGGGCAGGTCTACGCTATCGTCGGCGGCCACCTCAATGCCCAGTTCCTCACACTCGTTGCCGAGTTCGCGGCGCGCAATGGCCAGCAGCGCCTCCTCTTCGTTGCGCCCGTAAGGTCCGGGCAGTTCCGGATCGTTGGTAACGGCCTTGAGGGCCGAAAGGGCATAGATAGTATTTACAGCCCCCAAAAGATCAATTTTGTTTTTCATAGGCTTAATAGAATAGTGTTGGCGTTTTCTTCGGAAATGTAGAAACGCGATGCGCGTCCCCGCGAAACAACATGTATGGCCGCCCGGGTGCGCGTAGCCTCCGGATTTTCCATCATATAGCTATCGAAAGCATTGAAAATCTCGGTCCACATGGCCCGGTTGTCGCTGCTCATATTGGGCAGTTTGCCCAGGCGGCGACGGCGGTCCATGACCAGCAGATGGTCAACGCTGACAAAATAGCCCCGCTCAACCGGCGAGTTTATAACCTTGCGGACCACCGATTCAGTTGCCCGCGTTAAACGCCGGCGCGCCATTTCCTCCCTGACGGCTTTGGTCAAGCGCAAATTACGCTCTTTTTTCATGCAGATATATTTCATAGTGAGTGCAAAATTACCGTCGGGCGGGGAAAGTGACTTGCCCACCATTGTTGCACAATGTTAACATCCGGCAGCTTTGGAATTTCGGATTTTTTCCGTAATTTTGCGGTCTAAAATAGTTCTCACATGGACCTCCAAAGAATAGCCCAACATCAGTCACAGTTCGACAGCATCCAAAAAATCATCACCGGCGAATCCGAAGATGATCAGGTTGAAATTTGGCTTGCCCGCGAACTTCAGCAATTGCTGGGCTATGCGCGCTGGGAAAACTTCAGCGTAGCAATCAGCAGGGCCATCGAATCGTGTAAAACGCAAGGAATCAATGTTGACGACCATTTTCGTGAGGTCACGAAAATGGTCACATTAGGCAGCGGTGCCCAAAGAGCCGTTCAGGACTTTATGCTTACGCGATACGCCTGTTATCTCATAGCCCAGAACGGCGATCCTAAAAAAGAGGAAATAGCTTTTGCCCAAGCCTATTTTGCTATTCAAACCCGAAAAGCCGAACTTATAGCCGAGCATATTGATGAGATTTCGCGACTTGAAACCCGCGACCGGCTCAGAGCATCGGAAAAACAGTTGTCGCGCAACATTTTTGAGCGCGGAGTCGACGACCGCGGATTCGGNCGCATACGCTCAAAGGGNGACACCGTGCTATTCGGGGGATTCACGACCGAAGANATGAANAACCGGTTGGGCATAAAGTCCTCCCGGCCTTTAGCCGACTTCCTCCCGACCCTCACCATCGCCGCAAAGAATCTCGCAACTGAGATGACCAACTACAATGTTGANCAGAAAAACCTTAGGGGAGAAANGCCAATTACCCGCGAACACGTTCAAAACAACCAGAGTGTCAGACAAATGCTCGGAGAGCGTGGCATAAAGCCCGAAGAACTGCCTGCCGCTGAAGACATTAAAAAAGTTGAGCGCAGAGTGTCTGCCAACGCAAAGAAAATCGAAAAGACCTCAAAAAGACTTCCCAAGCATAAACAATAACCACCTATGCTGACAAATAAACTACGCGGAATGGGAGTGGCCCTGATAACTCCCTTCAGTTCCGACAAAACCATAGACTATCCGGCCCTCGCAAGGCTCATTGAATATCAAATCAAGTCGGGAGTCGATTTTCTGGTCGTGCTCGGCACTACGGCCGAAACCCCTACCCTGTCGGCCGACGAAAAAGCCCGGGTGCGCCGGTTTGTGGTGCAATGCGTCGGCGGCCGCATTCCGCTGGTTCTCGGCATGGGCTCGAACAACACCATGGGGCTGTGCGACGAAATCCGCACCACCGACCTCAGCGGCTTCGACGCCATACTTTCGGTTGTGCCGTTCTATAACAAGCCGTCGCAAGAGGGCATATATCAGCACTATGCAGCAGTTGCGCAGGCATCGCCCCTGCCGGTTATTCTCTACAACGTGCCCGGGCGCACCGGCGTTAACATGACGGCCGAAACCACCCTGCGCCTGGCCTGCGACTTCCGCGGCAAAATAATCGCCATCAAAGAGGCCTCGGGCAACTTTTCGCAAATCGACGACATTATCAAGCGCAAACCCGCCGACTTCATGGTCATTTCCGGCGACGACGCCATAACCTTTCCGCTGCTCACCCTCGGAGCCGTAGGCGTTATTTCGGTTATCGGCAACGCCTTCCCCAAAGAATTCTCGCGCATGGTGCGCCTGGCCCTCGACGGCGATTTCCGCAACGCCCTGCTCATTCACCATAAATTCACCGAGCTGTTCTCGCTGCTGTTTGTCGACGGCAACCCCGCTGGTGTCAAATGTTTGCTACACTCCATGGGCATGATTGAAAACGAACTGCGCCTGCCGTTGGTGCCCACCCGCCTGGCCACCCACGACGCCATCCGAGCCATACTCCAGACCCTCTGACATTATGCCTGCCGTAAAACCCAAAAAAGCTCTTGGTCAACATTTTCTGACCGACCTCGGCATTGCCCGCCGCATAGCATCGACCATCGGCGACTTCCGTTCGCTACCCACTCTCGAAGTAGGGCCCGGCATGGGAGTGCTCACCCAATTTCTGCTCGAAGAAGACCCCAACGTAACGGTTATTGAAATCGACCGCGAAAGCGTTGATTATCTGAAGGTTCACTTTCCGCAGCTAAGAATCGTTGAAGGCGACTTCCTGAAAATCGACCTGGCCCAAATCATGGGCAACAGCCCCTTCACGGTTATCGGCAACTACCCCTACAACATATCCTCGCAAATATTTTTCCGCATTCTCGACTTCAAAGACCTCATTCCCTGCTGCGCAGGCATGCTGCAGCGCGAGGTTGCCGAGCGCCTGGCAGCTCCGGCGGGCACCAAGGCCCGCGGCATACTGAGCGTGCTGCTTCAGGCCTGGTATGACGTTGAGTATCTCTTCACTGTTTCGGAACACGTATTTAACCCGCCGCCAAAGGTGAAGAGCGGCGTTATTCGCCTGGTGCGCAACTCGCGCACCGACCTTGGCTGCGACCCCGCGCGCTTCAAGGCCATAGTCAAGGCCACGTTTGGCCAGCGCCGCAAAACCATCCGCAACTCAATCCGCTCGGTAATAGCCGACTTCCCCACCGACCACCCCCTGGCCGGCCAACGACCCGAGCAGCTCTCGGTCGAAGACTTCATCGCCCTCGCCCGCCTGTAAAAATACCCAAATTGTAAAAATAAGCATGCTGCAAATGGGCTTATTTTAACAAAAAATGTAAAAATAAGCACTTTTTGCGCATTATTAACTGCTTATTTTTACACTTTCAATTCCCTTCGTATAGGCATAGAGCGCAGTCGGCACGAATTGGAGAGTAATTTCATTAAACTCTTTTTTGCCGGATTCAGTCTCGGTTGTAACAACAGCTCCTGTTAAATTGTTAGTCGTTAGAAACGTAGTCAGCGATTTCAGTTCGCCGGGGTTGCTGAAATAACGGTTACTCCATTTGACTTCAACCGCACGGTCAGGCTTCTGGCTCAGAGGGTTGAGCCTTACAAAGTCAACTTCGCCATTACTGCGGCCCTTTTTCCAATTTGCGTAGAAAAGCGAATCTGTATCATTACCGAGCTGACAGAATACCGCAGTCTCAACCAGATGGTTGAATGCCGCAGTAGACTTATCGACCGGAGAGAACACCGCAGCGAAAACCGAAGGATTGGTAACGTAGATTTTGAATGTTGTTACCCTTTGAAAACGACGGGCATTTTCATCGACTTTATGAAGCACCTTGATGAGAAATGCCGATTCCAGATAATCAATATATTTGCGAATGTTCTCTTTACGTATGCCGGATTCTTTCGACAGGTCTTCCATTGAAAATTCTTCGCCCGAGCGAAACACAAGGTGACTGAACAATCGATAAAGATCGCGGGTATCGCTGATTCCATAAAGTCCGGGCAGGTCTTTAAGCAATACCTTATCAACAATATCATCTTTTATAAAACGCCCCGGATTGCTGCGCATCTGAATGGTCGTTACAACTTCCGGATAACCGCCATAGTTAATATAGTCAACAAAATGTTGGTTTAAGTCAGCAATATTGATTGCGTCATAGCCCGGTGTCTGAGTATCAAACCAGTTCACTTTTACCGGCACCACACTGTCGCTCCGGCCTATCATATCCATATATTCACAAAACAATAGCGGCGGAAGCGAGAAATGAGTGAAACGTCCGGCGCCACTTTCGGTAGACTTCATTTTTAGCGCAGCTGCCGCTGACCCTGAGGCGATAAACCGTATATGCCGACGGCTGTCGCACAATACCTTCAAATGAATCTCCCAGTCTTTAAGATACTGTATTTCATCGAAAAATACATAATATCCGGAATCATCGCCATCAGTTTTTGACGCCTTCATGAGATAGTCTACCATCTCTTCGAGCGACATTCCGCTATATAACGGAGCATCAACTGAAAGATAGAGGATTTTTCGCGGCTGAACTCCGTCGGCAAGTAGTTGTTTGATAGTATGAAACATCATAACCGTCTTTCCGACGCGTCGTGGCCCGAGCAAGATTACACTTCTCCCCTTGGGCAGAGACGTTACCAATTCTTTGAATGGTTCTAAAAACATCCGCGGCCTCATTGCATCGAAGTCATCGAAAATAGCCGAAGTAGTCCACCAGGGATTATCAACTACCATGCGCTTTAGAATCTGCTCTTCCGGAAAATTTATCATATTCAGTATATCATTGGTTTCTGATGGCAAAGTTAATTTAAAAATAAGATATTTGCAAGAAAAATGTAAAAATAAGCATGATGCAAAGNGGCTTATTTTAACAAAAATGTAAAAATAAGNACTTTTTGCGCATTATTAACTGCTTATTTTGACACTTTCATTTCCCCTAAAATAATCTAATAATAAGGAAAGTGGAGGGGAATTTAACGTTTTTTGGAATTTTTTTAGTACCTTTGACGTGCAATTCATCAGCAAAAACAATAAACCAACATAAGTTAACCTATGAGATTCAAGTTTTTAGCGCTCCTGATGCTCATTGCGGTGTTCCCCTCGCTGGCCCANACNGCCNCCGTTACGGGAACCNTGGTCGATGACTATACCGGAGCACCCCTTGCGGGAGCAACAGTGATGTTGCGCGAACAAGGCCAGCGTGCCGTTACAGGGCCGTCCGGCAAATTCACAATTATCAATGCTCAACCGGGTCACGACTTCCTGCTGGCTATGGCTTTTGGCTATAACGACGCCGAAATCGCCGTTGACCTGAAAAACGGTCAAACCGTTGACCTCGGATTTATTAAGCTTGTTAATGCCGACAACCTTACAGACTTCTATGAAGAACAGCAAGACAACCTTT
>WFLX010176738.1_pt1 | contig 10255 bp, 9 predicted proteins | sample 4967041 | NCBI WGS metagenome assembly WFLX01 (sample SAMN12857096, study PRJNA449069) | gut metagenome | isolation source: stool from male and female vole | host: Microtus ochrogaster | place: USA:Florida | collected 2017
TTTTAATGATATATCAGGAATTAGAAGCGATATATAAAAGCGAGATTCCTAATCCGCCAAGAAAAGCACGAGCGACTAGCGTTTTATCTAAAAAATTACCTAATCGCCCCCACAATCTCCGCCGCTGTCTTTGGCTTATTCATCGTATAAATATGAATGCCGTCTATATGATTCTGCTGTAAATCCCGAATCTGCCGGATGGCGTAATCAATTCCTGCCCTGCGCATGTCCTCGGGGCTTTCCCCGTAGGTGGCGATGATATCCGAAAGTGCCTTGGGAACGCTGGAGCCGGACAGGGAAACGGTAGTGCCTAACTGCTTAGCCGAGGTAATGGGCATGATACCGGCACAGATGGGGATGGTGATGCCTTTTTTAGACGCCTTTTCCAAAAAGGAATAGAAGGAGTCATTGTCAAAAAACAGCTGGGAGATGAAAAACTGTGCGCCCGCGTCCTGTTTTTCCTTTAAGTGGATTAAGTCTGACTCCATGCTAAAGCATTCATAGTGCTTCTCGGGATAGCAGGCACCGGCAATTTTCAAATCGGTATGCTTTTTTAAAAATACAATCATATCATTGGCATGAGCGAAATCACGGGAAGCGAATTGCTCATCGGTCATATCCTTGGGGCGGTCGCCGCGCAGTGCGAGGACATGGGAGACGTTTGCCGCTTTTAATTCTTCACATACCTGCAAAAGCGCTTCCTGCTTACAGCCTACGCAGGTCATGTGGGCAAGGGCGTCAATATGCAGTGTATTCTGTATGTAGGAAGCGATGTCCACGGTTTTTTTGGAACGGCTGCCGCCGGCGCCGTAAGTCACGCTGATGAAGTCGGGGGAGAGTTTTCCCAGAGCATCAAGAACCTCGAAGGCAGCTTCAAATTCGCCGTCTTTTTTGGGCGGAAATACCTCGAAGGATAAAGTATGTTTTTTGTCTAATAGATTCTGTATCATAATATTCCTCTTTTTATTGTAACAATTTTTTNCAGTNATTCCTTGATTTTACGCCAAGAATATCGTAACATGAAGGGGTGANAATNTCAAGAAAAACATAAGTGTTACATTTAAATCAAGGAACAGTTCAGCTATGCCATTCATAAGTTGGCAGAATATGCACCTTCACTGGTTATTCAAGTGTTTTGCTGCCAACTTATTTCATATCGGGTGTCCGCCCGATGGAAATGATTGTACAATTTGTCCTTAGTGAGCAAGCTCCCACGGTCAAATTGTACAATCATTCTCGCATGCCTGAACTGTTAGAAATCAAGAAAACGGAGGCGGCATGGAGAATCAGAATTTTCAGGGAACGAAAGAGTATGTGGCTAGTGAGGAGCTGATGGCAAGCGTCAATATTGCCATCGCGCTTAAAAAGCCTTTATTGATAAAGGGTGAGCCGGGAACGGGCAAGACGATGTTAGCGGAGGCAGTGGCGAAGGCGCTTGGAAAGCAGTTGATTATTTGGAATATCAAGTCCACCACCAAGGCGCAGGAGGGCTTGTATGTGTACGATACCATTCAGCGTCTCTATGACGGACAGTTCGGCGAGGAGGGCGTTGACGACATTGCCAGATATATTAAGCTGGGCAAGCTGGGTGAGGCATTTGACAGTGATGCGCAGGTAGTCCTTTTGATTGACGAGATTGACAAGGCAGATTTGGAGTTTCCCAACGATTTGCTGTGGGAGCTTGACCAGATGGAGTTTTATATTAATGAGACAAAGCGTACGGTGAAGGCAAAGCACAGACCCATTGTGATCATCACCTCCAATGCGGAGAAGGAGCTGCCGGACGCTTTCCTCCGCCGTTGTATTTTCCACTATATTGATTTTCCTTCCCCTGAGCTTATGGAGGAGATTGTGAGGGTACATTTCCCCAATGTGGAGGACAATCTGCTCAAAAACGCAATGGATACCTTCTACAATATCCGTACTATCAGGGATATCCGCAAGAAGCCCAGCACCTCCGAGCTGATTGACTGGGTTAATGCTCTGCAGATAGGCGGAATTTCGGCGGAGACAATAAAGAGTGCGCTGCCGTTTATCGGCGTTGTGGTGAAGAAGGACGAGGATTTAGAGCTGGTGCGCCATGACGGCAGCCTGTAACGGTAGGAGCAAAAAATATGTTTATAGATTTTTTTCATACTTTGCGGGAAAAGGGGCTGCGTGTGACGTTAGGGGAGTGGCTGACCCTGCAGGAGGCGCTTGACAGCGGGCTTTGCGGCAGCTCATTGACGCAGTTTTATTATGTGGCTCGGATGATTCTGGTAAAAAACGAGACGGATTTTGACAAATTCGACATGGCATTTGAGGAATGCTTTAAGGCGGCGCAGAGAGAAACCGAGGTCGGTGCCCAGATGCTTCGCTGGCTGGATAAGTCCGATATGTTGGAGCTTGCTCATGAGGAGGCGAGAGACCATTTGAACAAAATGGAAGACCTTCAAATTGACAAGGAGGATGTGGAGGAAACTTTCAAGCAGCGCCTAAAGGACCAGAATGAGGAGCACAACGGCGGAAGCTTCTGGATAGGCACTATGGGTAAGACCTCCTTCGGCAATATGGGGGGCAATGTGGGCGGCGTCCGTGTGGGCGGAAAGACCGGCTATCAGTCTGCTTTCTCTGTGGTAGGAGCAAGGAAATATAGGGATTTCAGGGATGATAGAGTGCTGGATAACAGGCAGTTCCAGCTTGCCTTCCGCAAGCTGCGGCAGTTTTCTTCAAGGCTTGACATACCGGAGACGGAGCTTGACATTGACGGAACGGTGGACAAGACCTGCAATAACGGCGGCTGTCTGCAGATTGTGATGAAGAAGCCCAGAAAGAATGCGGTGAAGCTGCTGCTTTTGATGGATTCGGGGGGAACCATGATTCCCTTCAGCTCCCTTCTGAACGATTTGTTTCAGGCGGTGCATAAATCCAATCATTATAAGGATGTGAAGACCTATTATTTTCATAACTGTATTTATAGCAAGCTTTATAAAACGCCGGAGTGTGAGAACGGCGATTGGGTGGACACGGAGTGGATGTTCCGCAATGTGGACAGCGATTACAAGGTGATTATTGTGGGAGACGCCGCAATGGCGCCGGAGGAGTTGTACTCCGACACGGGCAATTACAGAGGACCCAACGGCGGGCTTTCAGGCTATGAGTGGCTTCGGCTGGTAAAGCGCAAGTATAAAAAGGTGGTGTGGCTGAATCCTAAAATGGCGCCGGGAAGAGCGCCGTGGAGAGAGGCGGAGACCGCGGTGAAGGAGCTTTTCCCCATGTATAAGCTTACTGTGGACGGGCTGAATCAGGCTATGATAAAGCTCATGGTTAATAAATAGAAAAGAAAATAAATGAGAGAAGTATAAAAGGCTTTGACCCTCCAGACAGCTGCCGGATGCGCGTGTCCAAGCGCCCCAAATTGAGGAATAAGATGCTAAGTTGAGAATTGTGTCGCGGCGCCGCAGAAGAAGCGGCATGGAGGATTAGTTTGGAACAAGAGGGGATTATCAGCAAAAAAGACATAACATAAGGAGATGAAAGAAATGACGGTTTTTGAGGAATTAAAGGCGAGAGGTCTGCTGGCGCAGCTGACGGACGAGGAGGAGATAAAGGAGCTGATTAACAACGGCAAGGCAACCTTTNATNTAGGCTNTGACCCTACCGCGGACAGCCTNCATGTGGGGCATTTTATGACGCTTTGCCTGATGAAGAGGCTGCAGATGGCAGGCAATAAGCNCATTGCGCTGANTGGCGGCGGCACGGCAATGNTAGGAGACCCCTCCGGCAGGAGTGATCTGCGTACCATGATGACCACGGAAACCATTGANCATAATTGTGAGTGCTTTAAGAAACAGATGAGCCGTTTTATCGAATTCGGTGAAGGGAAGGCAATGATGGTGAACAATGCGGATTGGCTGAGAGACTTGAATTATATCGAGTTTATCAGGGATATCGGAGTGCATTTTAGTGTAAACCGTATGCTTACGGCGGAATGCTATAAGCAGCGTATGGAAAAGGGTTTAAGCTTCCTTGAGTTTAATTATATGATTATGCAAAGCTATGATTTCCTGAATCTGTATGAGAAGTACGGCTGCAATATGCAGTTTGGCGGCGATGACCAATGGAGTAATATGCTGGGCGGAACAGAGCTTATCCGCCGTAAGCTGGGAAAGGATGCTTACGCTATGACCATAACTTTGCTTCTCAATTCCGAGGGTAAAAAGATGGGGAAGACTCAAAAAGGTGCAGTGTGGCTTGACCCTGACAAGACTACTCCTTTTGAATTTTATCAATACTGGAGAAATGTTGCGGACGCGGATGTGCTGAAATGTATGCGTATGCTGACCTTCCTGCCCTTGGAGCAGATTGACGAGATGGACAAATGGGAGGGCAGCCAGTTAAANNAGGCNAANGANATTCTTGCCTATGAGCTTACCAAGCTGGTACATGGCGAGGAGGAGGCTTCTAAAGCGCAGGAAAGCGCAAGAGCTTTGTTTGCAGGNGGCAATGCAGCNGAAATGCCTACCTGTGACCTTGAGGAAGCGGATTTTGTTGATGGAAAGATAGATATTTTAGGCNTTTTAGTAAAGTCGGGCCTGACGACTTCCCGTTCCGAGGCAAGACGTGCCGTGGAGCAGGGAGGCGTTACTGTGGATAATGAGAAGGTGACGGATATTAAGACCATGTATGCACCTGAGCAGCTTGCGGGCGAGGGTATTGTGGTGAAGCGTGGAAAGAAGAGCTTTAAGAGAGTAGTGATGCATAAATAATATAGTACTGATATATTTCCGTGCTGTCTGTTCTTCTGTCAGCTGATTTAAAAAGGTGGGATTCATATTTCCCGCCTTTTTGCATATATTGTAACAGCATATACAGGAGGATTGTTTATGGAGCATTATAGTGGCAGTACATACGATTTATACAAAGACATACAGGTACGCTGTGGCGGAGAAATTTACATAGGGGTACTGGGACCGGTCAGAACTGGAAAGTCNACCTTTANCAAANGATNTTATGGATGAATTGGTGCTTCCCTATATGGAGGACGGTCACGCAAAAATGAGGGCACAGGATGAATTGCCTCAAAGCGCCGGAGGGCGGACCATAACAACCACAGAGCCGAAGTTTATTCCCAATGAGGCGGCGAAGGTGGTTTTGGGTGAAGACATAGAGGTGATGGTACGTCTGATTGACTGTGTGGGCTATATGGTGGAGGGCGCTACCGGACATTTGGAAGAGGATGAGGAGCGCATGGTTAAGACCCCTTGGTTTGACTATGAGATTCCCTTTACTCAGGCGGCTGAAATCGGTACGGATAAGGTAATGAACGACCATTCAACCATCGGTCTGGTAATTACTACTGACGGCAGTATCGGAGAGATACCCAGAAACAATTATCTGGATGCGGAGGAGAAGACCATACTTGCCTTAAAGCAGCTGCAAAAGCCTTTTCTTGTTTTGGTAAACAGTAAAAAGCCTTACTCTGAGGAGGCGAAAAAGGCTGCCGACGAAATTTCGGAAAAATACGGTGTATCGGCACTTACCGTAAATTGTGAGCAGTTGAAAAAAGAGGATATTAATCAAATATTGGAAAATATCTTGTATGAATTTCCTATTTCGGCAATGGAATTTTATATGCCGAAATGGGTGGAGATGCTTCCCTCTGATAATCGCATGAAGCAGGATATCACCGATAAGGTGANAGCGCTTATGNAGGAATATAANACCATAAGGGATGCAATCACAAATCCGGTGGCGNTGGAAAGCGAATATGTCAGNCGGTGTAAGGCGGATGGGATACAGCTTTCGGACGGTGTGGTAAGGGTGATGCTGGATGTGGATGAAGCTTACTATTACCAGATGCTGACAGAGCTTTTAGGTGAAAGCATTGCGGATGAATATCAGCTAATCAGCCGCCTGAAAGAATTTTCGGCTATGAAGCAGGAGTATGCCNAGGTGCTGAATGCAGTGAATNCNGTTCGCATGAAGGGATNCGGAGTNGTGACGCCCGACANAGAAGAAATTGTGCTNGATAAGCCGGANTTAATCAAGCATGGAAATAANTTCGGCGTAAAAATACGNGCAATCAGTCCTTCCATACATATGATAAAGGCGAATATTGAAACGGAAATCGCTCCTATTGTGGGTACTAAGGAGCAGGCGGACGACTTGATACGTTATATCAATCAGGCGGATATGGGCGAAGGAATATGGGAAACCAATATTTTCGGTAAGACGGTGGAACAGCTGGTAAGTGACGGTATTACCACGAAAGTAACCGCTATTTCCGAGGAGAGCCAGCTTAAGCTACAGGATACTATGCAGAAAATTGTAAACGACAGCAACGGCGGAATGGTTTGTATTATTATTTGATAAATCGGAAGCGATGCTGTATACTTAAGATTGGTGAATGTATATGTGGGATAAAAAGAAGAAGGGAAGTTTTTTAATAGAAAATTTAAATAATCTCAGTCTGGGGCGAAAGCTTATGATAATGCAGATTGTCTGTGTGCTATTGCCCCTGCTGATTACAGACAGCGCAATCTGTACCCTGATAGTAAATTCGGACAAGAAGGCGACCCTGCAGGAAATGAATAATATTGCCGATTCGGTGAAATACACTGTCAGCGATTCCATAGAGAACNCTGTGGGTCTGATGNAAAATATTTATAGCAATNGTTATNTANATGAATNTATTNAAATCTGAGTTTACTTCCACATTGGATTATTATAATCAATATGTTCAATTTATAAAGGATTCCCTTTATACGGTGAGTGTCAGCAGCAGTCACTATAATACTGTTATTTATGGGGATAACGACGGCATTGTAAACGGCGGCTATTTTAAGAGGCTGGAGGATGCCGTGGATACACAGTGGTATAAGGAATTGGAGGAGAGTCCGGGCGAGATTATTGTATTTTCTGACTATGTAAATACTGGACTTGCCAGTCAGCGGGTTATATCATTAGTACGTCGCATGGATTACTATCATAAGAGCCACGAGAAAAGTGCCCTTAAGCTGGATTTGGATTACAGCGGAATTGCCCGGACTATTGCAAATGCTAAATATTCGGCAACGCTTTATATCTGTGAAGGTGACAGAATTTTGTTTTCCAATGATGGGCGGGGAGGATTACAAGTGCCTTTTGAGCATATGAGGATACAAAATGTGCGTAAGGCTGGCGTACACAAAACAATGAATGTTTACGGGAGCATATGGGATATTTATGTTATGACCCCCGAGACGGATTCCATTGCCATTATCATGGATAATCTTCCGTTGATCATATGTCTGATTTGTATAAATGTAATTTTGCCGTTTATACTTATGTGGCTGATAAACCAATCCTTTACACAGCGCCTCAAAGAGCTGGATGCGGTATTTGGAAACGTGGACGGAGACGAGCTTAAGCAGCTGCCGGAGGTAAAGGGGCATGATGAAATCAGTGTGTTGATGACTAGCTATAATAAAATGGCAAGGCGAATGAACGAATTGATTCAGACTGTATACAAAAACAGGCTGAAAAGTCAGGAGATTGATATTGCAAGGCAGAAGGCGGAGCTTTTGGCACTGCACAGTCAGATTAATCCTCACTTTTTGTTTAATGCCCTTGAGAGCATTCGTATGCACAGTGTAATCAAAAAGGAGTTTGAAACTGCCGACATGGTTCAGAAGCTTGCCCTGATGGAACGCCAGAATGTAGAGTGGGGCAATGATTTCGTCCGTATCAGAGAGGAAATAAAATTTATCGAGGCTTATCTGGAACTGCAGAAATATCGTTTTGGAACGAAGCTGTCCTATGAGATTAATGTGGATGAGGAATGTAATGATTATTGGCTTCCGAAGCTTACGNTAGTAACCTTTGTGGAGNNTGCCTGTGTTCACGGCATGGAGAGNAAGACCTNCTCCAGCTGGGTCTTTGTCCGTATTTATATGCNGGATGAGGNGTTNGTTATGGANGTGGAGGATACCGGCAGCGGAATGTCCGAGGATAAATGCAAAAAATTCCTTGATGAAATGACCAATGTAAAAATTGAGATGTTAAAGGAAAATCATCATGTGGGAATATTGAATGCCGCACTGCGCCTGAAAATGGCAACTGACGGCAGGGTGCATTTTGAGATGGACAGCGAAGTCGGAGCAGGAACTATAGTAACAATCAGCGTTCCGCTGGATGAAGCGGAGCAGATTCAAAAACAAAAGAGGTAGTTGATATGTTGAAGGTATTGCTTGTAGATGACGAACCGTTTATTTTACAGGGATTGTCCGTAATTATCGATTGGAACAGTGAAGGCTTTGAAATCACAGGAAAAGTTTCCAATGCATTTGAAGCGCTGGAACTTTTGCAGAAAGAAAAAGTTGATTTGGTAATTGCGGATATCAAAATGCCTAAAATGACAGGGCTAGAACTGTTGGAGAAGGTGCGCAGGGAAAAAATTTCAGACGCTTATTTTGTCATGCTCAGCGGTTATAACGATTTTAGTTATGTGCGTACGGCATTGCAGAACGAATGTCTGGATTATATGCTGAAGCCGATTGAGCAGGACGAGCTTTTGAATGTACTCGGCAAGGTCAGAAAGCTCCATGAGATTGACAGTAAAAAGCGAGAGGAAGGCTCAATTATGGAGCGGGAGGTGTTTGCCAAAAATATGCTTTCTATTTGTTATGGCAAGTATAGACCTGATAATGTGGAGTATGTGAAGCGGTATTTAGGACAAAGTAAAAACTTTCGTTATATCAGTGTGGAGCTTGACGGAGGGGCTGAAGAGATAAAGCGGTTGGCAGGAGAAGAGAAAAGGCAGTTACAAAAGGAACTGTATCAGAAATGTCTTGATTTATTTCCAAATAAAGAATATTTATGTATTTTTGATGCCTCCATTAGACAGGAGGGCTATGAGGTAGGTATTATTTATACGGAAGATATGTTAATTGAGAGGGGAGGAGCAAACGAGCAGGAATATCTGGAAGCTTTTCAGAAAGAGCTTAAGGAGAGCGTGGAATTTCCTATTATCATTATTGTCGGGAGCAGCGTGAAGGACATTGGGGAAATATCTGATTCCTGCAAATCGGTTTTGCTGGCATATTCTTTCAGAGGTATTGATATGGGAGAAAACCAGAACTTTAGCCTGATGGACAAGCTGGTGGATAAGCAGACCATTGATGCATTGATACGTTCAGTGAAGGTAAATGACAAAGAGGGTATAGAGAATGGATATAATGCGATTTTTGAGGAGATGAAACGAGGGGAGCTTGACGCACGAATGATAAATATGGTTGTCAATTATTTGATGTTTGAACTCCTGCNTCTTGCTTCGGAACAGGATGAAAATATTAATCAGCAGGAAGTGTTCAGATTAATAAATGAGAGCACCTTTGAACAGATTAATATGGATGTCAGCGGTAAAAATATGACNAAACTGTNATTGGAATACGGAGANTACCTGATGNNGCTGAGGGCAAACCAGAGTAGGGGGGTTTTGAGTCAGATAGAGTCAGACTTAAAAGCGAATTTCAGAGAAAATCTGACATTAAAGGATTTGAGTAAGAAATATTTTGTGAATGCCGCATATCTTGGTCAGACCTTTAAAAAACAATATGGGGAATCCTTCAAGGATTATCTGAACCGTATAAGGGTTGAGGCAGCTGTGGAACTGCTTTTGTACTCTGATAAAAAAATATATGAGATAGCCGAGGAAGTAGGATATAAAGATATGGATTACTTTATAAATAAGTTTATTGCTTTAAAGGGATGTACTCCGGCAAAATTCCGAAAGCAGGTAAAATAGCGCAGTGTACGGTTTAAAATACTGTTGTGCTGAATATCAATGAGAAAGAACACTGGGCAGTTTGACGAAAAAATACCGGTAAATAACAGTGTGAGTTGTGCAACTATAATTTGTCGGGCTTTTGTCTATGTTTTGTCGGGTTGCAAAAAAATTAAATTTATATAAAATATTTATATGGGCAATGTTAAATTGCTACAAAAAAGGAGGATTAATAATGAAAAAGAAAGTGGCAACAATTTTGCTTGCTTCCGTGATGGCTCTCTCTGCATTAGCCGGTTGTGGTGGCAAGGAAGAGGCCGGCGCTTCTGTTCCTGCAAACTCAGGTAATGAAGACGGTCAGGGAAGTACTGATAACAGTACAGTAGACACTCCTCAGGAAATCACTGATTTGCGTATTGCAGAATCTCTTTGTCATTTTGGAGAAATGCCATATATTTGACTTCCTTTTTACTGGGTGCAAGCGCTCTTACCATTTCTAACAATGCTGCA
>WFLX010016251.1_pt1 | contig 10249 bp, 10 predicted proteins | sample 4967041 | NCBI WGS metagenome assembly WFLX01 (sample SAMN12857096, study PRJNA449069) | gut metagenome | isolation source: stool from male and female vole | host: Microtus ochrogaster | place: USA:Florida | collected 2017
GAATTTATCTTGATAACTGATTCTTGATAACAGAATATTAAATATCGTTTATCTAATAATTTAAACGTCTGAAAAGCATAAAGGATGGATATTTAAAGGAAAAATTGTAACTTTGTGTATGGCGAATCAAGAAGCGGACAACTTGAAAGGAAAAATCAGTATTATAGGTGGAGGCAATGTCGGCTCTCATTTGCACAAGGCATTTACAGCTGCCGGATATACAGTAGATTTATTATCCGGAAGAGATTTTAATGTCGAAACTGCAGAGTCGCTATGTAAATCCTCATCTAATGCCGGCGGAAATATTATAGTGATATGTGTTAAGGATGATGCCATAAGCAGAATAGCTAACATGCTAAAAGAATATCCGGGCATTGTCTTGCATACGTCCGGCAGTCAGGGTATATCTGTATTGGCCGATGCGGGTATACAGAAATACGGTGTGCTTTATCCGTTGCAGTCTTTTAGTAAGGAGAAGGAAATGGATTATGCAGAGATACCGTTTTTAATCGAGGCTTCAGATGAGGATGTGTACAGAGAGGTCTATGCTCTTGCATCATCCGTTTCAGAGAGAGTAAATAGAGCCGACTCTACCACGCGCCGGCATTTGCACATAGCTGCTGTCTTTGCCTGTAATTTTGTAAATCACCTTTGGGCTTTGTCAGACGAATATCTAAAGTCAGTAGATTTGGATTTTGAATTGCTTCTGCCTCTTATTAAGAATACAGTGAAGAAAATTACTGTCTCGTCGCCGGCGGATGTACAGACCGGTCCGGCCTCGCGAGGTGATGCGGAAATCCTGGCCTCCCATCTGAGTGAACTGTCACAACGTCCGGAGATGGAGTCGATTTACCGTCTTCTTTCAGACTCAATAATGAAAAAATATGTCAAAAATAGATTATGATCTTACGCGTATCAAAGCCTTTGTCTTTGATATCGATGGAGTTCTCTCTCCGGCTACAGTGCCGATAGACGCGGATGGTATACCTCAGCGCATGACCAATATCCGCGACGGGTATGCCATACGCAAGGCGGTAAAGGCCGGTTTTCCGATAGCCGTCATTACAGGAGGCACGTCGGAGATAGTGATAAAACGGTTTGCCATTCTCGGAGTAAATGATGTGTTTATAGGAGTGAAGACCAAGAAGCCGGTGCTTGATGAATGGATAGAGAGCAAAGGTCTGTCGCACGATGAAATAGCCTATATGGGCGATGATATCCCGGATCTTATGTGCATGAGAAGTGTAGGCTTGGCATGTGCACCTTACGATGCCGCTTCAGAAGTGCTTCAGACGGCCGCTTTTATTTCCAAGCACACGGGTGGATACGGATGTGCAAGAGACTTGATAGAGCAGGTGATGAGAGCGCAAAAATTGTGGCCCCTTTTTGAGGATAAATAAGCCGAAGAGTGACGGGGTTTTGATAATTAAAAGAGATTTAGAAGAATATGCTGAGAAATCTTGAAAAGTATAGAATAATACTGGGAAGTAAGTCGCCGCGTCGCCGCGAACTGTTGCAGATGATTCGCGTGCCGTTTGAGTCGGTGGTTATTAATGGTATAAAGGAGGAATACCCGGCAGATATGCCTCCTGAAGAGGTGCCGTTATTCTTATCCATACTAAAGGCGGACGCCTATCTTGAACGGTTTAAGCAGAATGAATTGGTTATCACTGCCGATACGCTGGTGATATGTGATGGGGTCATAATGGGTAAACCTCAGGATGAGGATGATGCTGTCAGGATGTTGAAATTCTTGAGTGGTAAGAAGCATCAGGTAGTGACCGGAGTGACATTGGCCACACATAAGCAGCGCACCTCGTTCACCACATGTACCGATGTCTCGTTTGCACTTATCAGTGATGAGGAAGCCAGGTATTATGTCCATAGTTTCAGTCCTTTGGATAAGGCGGGAGCGTATGGTATCCAGGAATGGATAGGAGGCGTGGCCGTAGAGGGAATAGATGGTAGTTTCTATAACGTGATGGGACTGCCGGTGCACAGATTGTATCAAGAATTGAAAAATTTCTGAGTTGCATTCTTTATGGAGTGGGGTCTAAGAGACGGCCGGGCAACGTTTTTTAGGGGGAAGACCTTAAAAAAACTGTATAAATCATCCAAAAGAAATAATAATTAATTATCTTTGTGATATTAATTCATCTCGTATATACAGCAATCTGATATAGATGAGGTATTCAGACGAGTAAAGGTAGACAAATTATTCTTAAAATTCATATCATGAGCAAACCGTATGTATTGGGTGTCGATATAGGTGGCACCAACACTGTATTCGGCATCGTGGATGCCCGTGGCCATGTAGTGGCCAGCGATTCTATCAAGACTCGCAAACATGCAAAATTTGAAGATTACATTGAGGAACTTCATACAGAGGTGATGCGTCTTTTGAAAGCTAATGATGCTGTCAATGAAATACAGGGTATCGGTATCGGTGCGCCTAACGGCAACTATTATACCGGTGAGATACAGAATCCGCCGAACCTTCCCTGGGGTGACAATCTTCCCCTTGCAGAGTTGGTGAGCAAGGCCTTCAACGGTGTGCCGGTAGCGGTAACCAACGATGCCAATGCAGCTGCCTTAGGTGAAATGACTTATGGAGCAGCTCGTGGCATGAAGGATTTCATTATGATAACTCTCGGCACCGGTGTAGGCAGTGGTATCGTAGTCAACGGTCAATTGGTATACGGTCATGACGGTTTTGCCGGAGAATTGGGTCACGTCATAGTAAAGCGAAATAACGGCCGTATTTGCGGTTGTGGTCGCACAGGTTGTCTTGAAGCTTATTGTTCTGCCACAGGCGTAGCCCGCACTGCTCGAGAATTCCTGGAAGTTCGCTCCGAGCCCTCCTCCCTGCGCAATATCAATATCGAAGATATCACCTCAAAGGATGTATATGATGCAGCGATAGCCGGTGACAAACTCGCCAAGGAGATTTTCGAATATACCGGTAAGATTTTAGGCGAGGCCTTTGCTGATATGGTAGCCTTCTCAAGTCCTCAGGCTATAATTCTCTTCGGAGGATTGGCCAAGTCAGGTGAGTTGCTCCTGAAGCCGCTTAAGGAGGAATTTGAGAAGAGTCTTTTCCCGACATTCCGTGGCAAGACAAAGATTATCCTATCAGAACTCAAAGAGAGCGATGCCGCTGTCTTAGGCGCGTCAGCACTCGGTTGGGAAGCAAAATTCCGCTATGAGTCTCCTGCCTTGACACAGACTACGGCGTTGCCCACTACGGCTGTGACTCCCGATCCTAACGCATGATATCCTCTTAACGTCTCGCTACCCCTCTCTACTACGATGTAGGTAGCTAAGATGACATATTTAAGATGATATATTATAGAGCGTGCGAAATGAGTATTATGACCATTTCGCACGCTCCTTTTATAAATACATAGAAAAGAAAACGCAAATTTTACAAAATCACATTTTTAAGTTGCGCTCCCAGATGAGGAGCGCTGCGTGCCCCATGGTCATACGGAAATTTATCTCTATACATCCTCTGATATTACCCTGCTTTGTGACAAGCATATCTATGCCCAATGGTCCGTCGTAGCGGTCTGAGACAAGCTGAATGAGCATCTCGTGCTGAGCTTTTATCCAACGATAGTTGAAATGGGGAGCGTGCCGTGCGATTGATTCTTCTATCTCGGCCTGTGAAANAAGTGCATNGCCATGATATTTCCCTCTCCCCGAGGNCTCGAATAGNGATAGTCCAAGAAAAATNGGTNTGCCTTTGCGTATAATCCATTCCGTGNCAAAGTCGATAGNCTTATCAGCNGCAACTTCATACATCAAAGACCCTTGTCTGCGAATAATGCCGTGACTCCATTGGCGGATTTGCTCCTCGGTACAATCACCGGTGAAAAGTATTCCCCGTCCGCTACTGCTCCAGGGTGCTTTCAGAAACGCATCAGCATCGTCTTCTTTCAGACATTGCAAAAGAGCATCCTCATTAGTAAATTCCAAAGGAATAGGGGAGAGGTTAGGAGATTCAAATCCAATATTTCGAAGAAAGTCATTAAGGATGAGATTGGCCTTTATTGATGTGCTGCGATGTGAAAAGTTTCGCAGTCGGTCTATATCCTCCTCAGACGGTAGCATATCATCAGGGACACCCGCTTCTATTAACTCTCTACGAATTACGGCGTTCCATCCCCAGGGACATATCCGATAATCTCTTATATTTTCCGTATTCTGTATATAAGACATAAAGTTGGAGATATCCGAATATGGAATCACGATATCCCCACAGTCTGCAAACCGGTTTGGAAAGAGAGCCATATCGCGGGTAAGCCGCAGGATGCTCTTTGGTGGAGTATAATATGCCGTGCCTTTAGCGAGGGCATAATCCGTGTCGGGATTGAATATGTAGATATTAGGCATATCGTTGTGGTTAGAATATTGAATCTCATCTGATAAATAAAGAAAGGATGGGGAGGGACTTATAAATATGGATTTTAGGGGAATATGGATTTTAGGCGTGAAAATATAAAAAATGCGGATGTCCGGAAAATGACATCCGCATTTATCTCTTAATTGAGACGAGCCTTAATCATTGAGATGATCTTTCTCTGTTAAAGGATTGGAGAAGTAGGGTTTATGGTCTATATACGCCTGAGTGGCTAACAGTGTTGGTTTAGGCAACTTCTCATAATATTTGGAGATTTCGATTTGCTCTCTGTTTTCTGACACCTCTTCGTGATTGTCAGATGAAGCAAACTCCTGAAGTTTCTTCTCCAGTTCCTTCTTGATATCAACACTGATTTGATTGGCTCTTTTGCCTATGATGCAAACGGTCTCATAGACATTTCCGGTCTGTTCAGCCATGGCAATCATGTCACGAGTGACAGTTGTCAGAGGGGCTTTTGTTTTCTTATAATCCATAGTCGTTTGGATAGTCTTTTATATAAGAATATAAATGAATTTTTATGATAGTGACATCTCAATCCTTCACATGTCGCTTGGCGAGATTGTAGATGTTTTTTGCTTCCTTAAGATTTTTGGAGTCGGGGAAGTTATTTTCGAATGAGAAATATTCGTCGATAACGTCACGATACCTGTCTTGTCTTTTTTCGTCAATACTTTGTTTGGCTTCTTGATATTTGGATTTAAGTATAAGCAATTCGAAGTCCTCTCTGTATTTTGAGTAGGGATAGTTTTTGAGTGCATTCTGGGCAGTGATAATAGCCGCCTCATAGTTATTGCCGAGGAAATTGCCGAGATTGTAATAAAGCTGGGCATTCTGCAATTCCTTGAGGGTAAGCTTATCTTGCATCTCGAAGATGGCATTTTGCGCTACGGTCACTTTATCGCTTCTGGGGAAATAATCAAGAAATCCCTGCAATTCCTGAATGGCTTTTACTGTATTAGTCTGGTCAAGCTGAGGGTCGGGCGAGTCAAGATAGTATCCATATCCGCTGTAAAACCTTGAGAGTTCAGCATATTTACCTTTGGGATACCGGGTGTAATANTTTTTGANATAGNCTCCGGAGTTGANGTANTCCTTATTCTCATAATATGACATGGCCAAAAGGAAGNGAGCCTCTTCTCCTNTGGNTGTACCCCTCANTGGAACGACGAGGTCAGTAAGGATAGTGGATACCTGTACGTATTTCTTTTGATTATAAGCTCTTTTAGCGTAGTCGAATTTATAATCTACGTCGCGACTTTTGAGCACCTTGGAGTATTCAGTGCAACCACCTGCCAGCAGCGATATCAGCGGAAATATATATATAAGGAGTTTCCTCATTTCGTTCAAAGCACTTTGAGGGTGCAAAATTACGAAATATTCTTAAATCTACAAAATAAATTTCCTGATATTTTCTTTATTTTNTTGATTGTTGTATAAATTTACTTATGCGCATAAGAAACATACANNAAACGCATNCGAANCGNCTTAATTCTATCCCAATCATGGCTGTATATGAAGTTTTTTTTGTAACTTTGAGTTTGATACGTATTGACGTGTCAACAGACTGACGTGACTTTCTTGCCATAGTCAGCGCACCACTATAACTAAGAACATAGATATGAACCCAAAAATATCAGACTTTTCAGCCAAGCATCCGGTTTTGATCAATCTCGGCATAATCATTGCCGTGGCAATTATAGGATTGATGATAGTCTATTTCTCAATCGCCATATTTACCAAACACGGACAGAGCGATATCGTGCCGGGTGTAGAGAACATGAGTTATACGGAGGCTATCAATATCCTTCATGAGAAGGGCTTTAAGGTAGATATCCGCGACTCACTTTATAAGGATGACATCAAGCCGGGGTTTGTGATAGAGCAGTATCCTAAGGCCAATAGCATTGTCAAACCGGGCAGAAAGATATTTCTTTATATAAATNCAGTTCATCCTAAAGAGGTGGTGATTGATGACGACAATCATCCTATGGAGGATGNNTTAAAGAGTTTTTCTTTCCGTTCAGGAATTGCNAAATTAGAGGAGTTGGGATTTAAAAACATTAAGGTGGTGAGAGTGCTGGGAGATAATGNCTGTATCGNAAAAATTTTGGCAAACGGCAAGACTGTGAAAAAGATGCAGAAGGTTCCCGTCAACGCCGCAATTGTGGTGGAGGTATATGATGGCCGTCTCACAGATCTTCGCGACTCTCTCCAGGCTGAGGAATATATACAGAGCAGAATCGACGAAATATATAACGGTGATGCTAACGAATATGGCCCGTCGAGTGGAGAAGAAACATCAGAAAGACAAACGTCCTCTCCGGCAAAATCAGAAGAAAGCAACGGTTCAAACGAAGAGAGTCTTGAATTCTTTTAACAATTATTAAGATATACTCTCTTTCTTTTAATCCTTTTTACTTGTTTTCTTATATATTATCTCTCCTTAATAATATCAAATAGTGTTATCAGGCTTGACTTAGAATAATATGACTGCAAACAGTGAGGAATCTGAGATATGTCCCGTAGACGACGTCATCATTGCTGAAGGATTGAGTGAAGAGACGTCGGAAGACCGTGGTCCGGATTATGTGATGGACGACGGCCGGGAACTTTATGAGCACTTCAGATTTGTAGCTGATAAGGGTCAGAAACTATTGCGTGTGGATAAATTTCTTGTATCGCGCATGGAGAAGACCTCGCGCAATAGAATCCAGCAAGCAGCCGAAGCAGGGTGTATCATTGTCAATGGTAAGCCGGTAAAGTCAAATTACCGTGTAAAGGCAGATGACGTGGTAAGCATTGTCATGGACAGACCCCGCTACGAGTTTGAGATTATACCTCAGGATATTCCCCTTGACATCGTATATGAGGATGACGCCTTGCTTGTGNTAAATAAGCCGGCCGNNCTTGTGGTGCACCCCGGTNACGGCAATTATTCCGGGACTTTGGTGAATGCGCTTGNATGGCATTTCAGGGACAATCCGAATTATGATGTGTCCGATCCACGCCTGGGTCTCGTGCATCGTATAGATAAAGATACTTCCGGTTTGCTCGTAGTGGCAAAGACACCCGAAGCCAAAACGCATCTCGGGCAGCAGTTTTTCAATAAGACTACCAAGCGGGAATATCGTGCGTTGGTATGGGGAGTATTCGATGAGAAGAAAGGAACGATTGTGGGGAATATAGCACGCAATCCGCGCAATAAATTGCAGATGATGGTGTTTGATGACCCCGCTATCGGCAAGCATGCTGTGACACATTATGAAGTATTAGAGGATTTCGGTTATGTGTCGTTGGTGAAATGCGTTCTTGAGACAGGTCGCACTCACCAGATAAGAGTACACATGCTCAGCAAGGGCCATCCGCTCTTCAATGATGCCCGATATGGCGGCGACAAAATCCTCAAAGGTACGACGTTTGCTAAATACAAGCAGTTTATAGACAATTGTTTTGCTATATGTCCCCGGCAAGCGTTGCATGCCAAGACGTTGGGGTTCAAGCATCCGGTGACGGGCGAAGACATGTTTTTCGATGCGGAATTGCCGGAGGATATGACCAATCTCCTTGATAAATGGAGAGGATATTGTAAAAGTAAAGAATAGAGAATATGAATACACAGGAATACGACTTTTCAGATATTTCACCATACGATGACGATGTCTTTCACGAGACGATGCTCAATCTTATAAAAGAGCCCGGCTTCAAACATGTGTTGAAATATGCCATGCCCGAAGAGGATATCCCTTCGCTCATGGAAGATTTGCTGAAGATTGACAATAAGTATGATTTTCAGCATCAGGTGATGTTCCCGTTTCTTGAGATGCTGGCCAAAACCACGACATCCGGCATTTCTCTCGGAGGTGTGAAATATCTCAATCCCTCGATGAGCTATACCTACATTACCAATCATAGGGACATAGTGCTCGATGCCTCTTTTCTTAACCTCACATTTCTGAGAAGAGGCGTACCGACGTCGGAGGTAGCCATCGGAGATAATCTGCTTATATATCCCTGGATTACGGATTTGGTAAGGCTCAACAAAAGCTTTATAGTGAAACGTAACACAGGTCTGCGCGAGGGACTGATGGCTGCAAAAAAACTGAGTGCTTATATTCATTATACCATACTTGAGAAGCACGAATCCGTCTGGATAGCTCAGCGAGAAGGGCGTGCAAAGGATTCAAGCGATCATACTCAGGAGTCTCTTATAAAGATGCTTGCAATGGCCGGAGTCGGTTCTTTTTTCGAGCGTCTGAAGGAGATAAATCTTATGCCTGTAGCCATCAGTTATGAGTATGACCCCAACGACTATCTGAAGGTGCGAGAATTTTTGATGAAGCGCAGAGATCCTGATTTTAAAAAGTCGAAGCGCGATGATCTCTATTCGATGGAGACCGGACTGCTGAGATTTAAAGGGAAGGTGCATTTCCAGCTTACCCCGAGAATTAATACACGTCTTGACCAGTTGGGTGAATTTAAAGATCCCAATACGGCCGCCAAATATGTAGCAAGACTTGTTGACCAGGCTATTCATCGCAGCTATGAGATATTTGATATCAATTACATAGCTTACGATATGTTGCACGGCAGCACACGGTTTCAGCATCAATATACTCCCGAACGTAAGCAGGAGGTGGAAGACTATTTTAACTCCCAACTTGATAAGGTGGATCTGAAAGACATTACTAATGAAGAGAGAGGATTTATGATGGAGATGATGCTTACTATGTATGCCAATCCGTTGAAAAATAAGTTGCGCGCCATATTGGGAGGAATGGAATGATAGCCATTCTAAGTGATATAAAGCCTGTTACTTATAAAGAGAAAGAAAAACACGATATCAAGGTAAAGATCTTATAAAGAGTAAGAAAGATGAGAATACCCTTAATGATGGCTTTGGTGGTGGGTCTTTTCTCGGTAATAATAGATGCGTATATCTATTTTGACATACGCTACGCCACTCCGGGAAAGCCTTTATGGCGTAGAGTCTATGCTGTATTTTCCTTGCTATGCTGGGCATTGATTGTTACAGTGGTATGTCTGCCCTACCGGAGTAGCGGTAGCAATATATCCGGCATCATGTGGGCTCTCTATACCTATATCACCATATATGCAGCGAAATGTGTCTATGTAATATGCTCACTTGTCGGATGGATGCCGTTGATTTTCAAGCATAAACATTGGTCTGCCGCTAAGTGGGTGGGTCTGCCGCTGGCTTTAATCACCTTCTTTTCCTTATGGTGGGGAGCTTTAGTGACACGCCATCACCTTCAGATTGTGGATGTTACCTTCGCTTCGGAGAGAGTGCCGGAGGCTTTTGACGGTTTCAGAATTGTCCAGATTTCCGACCTTCATGTGGGCACGTGGGGAGAAGACACTCGTTTTATCAACAGGATGGTAGACAGTATCAACTCCTTGCATCCCGATATTATTTTATTTACCGGCGATATAGTAAATCGCGAGACTACCGAACTTTCGCCTTTTCTATCCACATTGGCCCGTCTCAAAGCACCTTATGGTGTATATAGCGTGTTGGGCAACCATGATTACGGAGATTATATTGATTGGCCTGACCGTCAAGCAAAGGAGGATAATCTGCAACTTCTTAAGGAATGGCAACGTCAGATCGGTTGGCGACTGCTTAACAATGAAAGAGCGGATATAGTGGTGGCTGGCGACACTATCAAACTCTTAGGCGTGGAAAATTNGGGANAGCCNCCCTTTCATCAGTATGGTCATCTGACTGATGCTTATCCTATCAGTAANNACAGCATATATAATCTCAACGATAGGCNCTTCAAGATATTAATNACACATAATCCGGAG
>WFLX010054415.1_pt1 | contig 10248 bp, 5 predicted proteins | sample 4967041 | NCBI WGS metagenome assembly WFLX01 (sample SAMN12857096, study PRJNA449069) | gut metagenome | isolation source: stool from male and female vole | host: Microtus ochrogaster | place: USA:Florida | collected 2017
CGTGAGGAATGTCTTTATTGAAAGTGTAATAAGCTGCCGCCTCTTCACTCTCAGGAATTTCAATCCCTGAGCACTCTTTGCCGCAACCATAGAATGTCTCAGATGCCGGATCTATCACCGACACGCCATCGACTATAAGGAAATAATAATGGAATCCCTCTACAAGAGGATCAGTAGTAACAGACCAAACGCCGTTTTCATCTTTTTCCATATCATATTTCTTACCGCAAATATCCACCTTGACATCCTTAGCCTCGGGAGCATGGATTTTAAAAGTAGCTTTTGAATCAGATGCGACGCATGGATAGGCAGCCTCCGGAACATTAGTAGAAGCTACTTTTCCTTCCATAGGATTTTCGACAGCAAATAGAGAAAGGGATGTCAGATATAGGAGAGCCGGGATAAGAAATCTTTTCATGGTAATTTAATTATTATGGAGGGACAAAGTCCTAATATTATAACGCTCCGGGAAGCCGGAATATAGCCCCCGGAGCGTTTGTATATGATGCAAATGTGTTACGATTCGTAGCTTAACGTACGACTTTCTTACCGTTTACGATATAAAGACCACGGACAGTTACCTCATCGATAGAGTCAGCTACCTTGACGCCATTGAGGTTGTAGACACCATTCATGGCTACCTTTTCAGTTGCAACAGCATTGACAGCTGTGCTCTCAAGCACGTAGAGTTTCAAGTTAGAGATATAGAATGTGCCAACGTAGTCACCAATGTTAGCCACCCAACGGTTAGGATCGCCATTTTCAGATGTGCCTGCTACGCCGCTGATAGTGACAGTGTTCCATTCTCCAGTGACAGCGAAATTAGTGAAATTGCCGCAACCCTTATATCCTTCAGTCTGCTGGAATCCTGAAGTGATTGTGCCTGCATCACCCTTCACATCCNTTGTGATATAGTAANTGGTGCCTGCTGTAAATTCATAATCNTAAGCAATCTGAGCTGCCCAAGGANCACCAGCTGTAGGATTAGTCACCTTAAGGCATTCCTTGCCATCTTCTGTGACAACTTCGCGGCTGGATTCAAGACCCCAACCTATAAGTGATGCTGAACCAGGATACATTTCAGCAAGCACTTTCTCAGCACCCGGCTCTACTGGAGTCTCACCACCATCCTCTTTATTGTAAGTGATTTTGACACTTGCTATGGTATAGGAACCTACGAAGTCGCCAGACTGAAGGAGAAGATGAGCTGTGCCGTCAGTATCTTCTTGAGCTGTAGCTTTGAATACCACATTCTGCCAATCAGCAGATTCTGCAACTTCTGCACCGCCATTAACGTTTGACGACCAAGTGCCANGATTGTAGTGAAGAGTACCTGAGAAGCCTTTGNTCTTGACGTCTACAGTGTATTCAGTGCNTCCAACAAGAGTGAAGTTATCTGCTACGATGTACTGTNCGTTNCAGAAATTTTCTGCAGCTTCTTCATTAGTAATTGTCAAGCCACCATTAGCGATAGTTGGTTCAGTGCCCTGTGCCCAGAAATTATAGGCAGTGGCTGTTGCGAAGTCAGTTTCAGCGAGAACTACTTCAGCAGCTGATGCGCTTACAGCTACGAGAGCTGCAGCAGCGAAGAGGAAAAATTTCTTCATGTTTTTTAGAAATTTTGGGTTAATAAAAAATGATTATAGATTTTTCACAAGGGGAAGGGATCCCCTCCCCCTTGTGAAATGAAAGATTAGTTTTCGTTTAAGCCATCTGCATACCCGCCATAGGTTGGCTTGCGCTGCAGGTTGAGATTCCAAAGGCCTACGGGTGTATTTGCTCTCCAACCTGAACCTTCTGGGCTATCTGTCTGGCACCAGTGGCAGATACCAAACTGCTGGTCGACAGGAACAATTTCGAAATACTTGTTTATTATAAATCTGTAGTATTCGCCCATTGCCTTGTGCTGCTCGATAGTGACGTCTGCTGTCTTAATAGCATTGCCATTTTCATCGTCGATACCCATATCGAGCTCTGTGATGCGGATGAGCTTACCTGAAGCGGCAAGAATCTTAAGCATGTTGACTACGCCGTCTTCACGCTTCTTCTGCTCAGTCGGGTTGCAGCTGTAGCTGATGTGCATCTGGCTGCCGATACCATCGATCTTGGTCTCTCCGTCCGCTTCCCACTTAGCTATCCAGTTGACGAGGCTCTTGGCCTTATCATTATTGTTGTAGGTTGCTTCGAGGTTGTAGTCGTTGATAAAGAGCTTGAGATCATCTGGGTTGGCATTTTCCTGCTCGGCATAATACTGGCGTGCATACTTCACTGCATTACGCACATAATTGTCGCCAAGATAATCTTGCCAATAGAAAGCATTTGCGTCAGGCACTGTAGACTGGTGCTTCAAGTCGATGTCACCCCAAGTGTCGGCAAGACCTTCGTTCATAAGGTCCCATGCCTTTACATAGCCACCTGTTGCATCCATCATACCCTTGATCCAACGGCCGAGTTCAGCATCCAGAATTTCAGCCTTCTCCTCAGGAGTCAGAGGAATAGTATTAGCAGAAATTATCTTTTCAAACACAACATCATCAATGTAGAATGTGCCCCCTGCGGCTGCCTTACAAAGGTTGAATGCTATGGATGAGCAACCGTCAGAACCTGCCTGATCGCCTGAAATAGTACCAGTGAATTCATGCTCTTTCCAATCAGTGGTGGCATTAAGAGTTCCGATAAACTGCCAGTGGTGGTAGTTGCCTGGAGCTCCATGAGCCTGCGTATCGATAGAGCGGTCGTCAGTAGCACGATAACGGAACTTCACATGGATCTTAGTGCCAGCTTCAAGTGGCTCATTGGATGTGATGAAGAACTGGGAATCCCATTCATCAGTAGGATTAGCATTGTAAGTACATTCATACACCTTGCCTGTGCCTGCTGGATCATCTACCACGCGGGCAGGAATATCAGGATTACCAAATTCACGTGCGATGAGGTTAGCAGATTCACCCTTATCAGCGTCGCCTCCAGCTATCAGAGATACGCCTATCTCCATTGCAGGAGCCTCGAAGTGAGAAATCTTGATAGACTTATACCAGATGGTGCCTACAAGGTCGCCGGTCTGGAAAAGGCCATGAGTTGTGCCATCGGTAGCAGAAGTGAAAGTGATCGTTTCAGTCGACCAATCAGTAGTGTAAGGGATGCGGATACCGGCATTGTCGCTCCAGCCACCCACGTTGCCTTGAACGGCACCATCAGTAGTAGCCTTAAGTTCGACAGTAAGCTGATACTCTACATCTTTTTGAAGGGTCACATTGTCGAAAGTGAAATACTGTACTTCCCAGAAGTTCACAGCCTCAGGATTATCGATCTTAAGGCAGCCATCCTCAATAGAGAATACTGTAGCATCGGGCGACTGATGCCAATAAGTATATTCACTCAAAGTAGAGAAATCAAGTTCGAAATCCACTACTTCATTTTTTGCATCTGGATCCACTTCAAGTTCCTTGTCTTCGAGAAGACTATTCAGATACTTGTTGTTCTGCTGCGAATGCCAAAGAAGAGTGTGCCCATAGATCTGCATCCCTACTTGCTGGGCTGCACTTACGAAGCTTCTTACTTTATCGAAATTCATGGTGCCATCGTCTGCAACGCAAGAAGCATACTTCATTGCGTTGCCGGCTGTCATCATGTCGAAGTTGGAATTTGTGAGCAAATAGACGCTCCCCTGCTTCAGGTAGTCGTCAACACTGAGTGCTGTTCCCAGTGTAAAGCCGGGATGAGCACTGCGGTTGACATATTCCTTAAGAGGCTTATAATCGTTGAGGTACTCGAACTCTGCGATTGTCGCAGGCTTCTCTACGATGTAGTTGTCTGTGTCAATATAGTCGGCACAGCTTGCAAGCATCGGCAGAAGCGCGAGTCCAAGATAATATTTATTGAATTTCATGGTGTGGATCATTTATTGTAAACTGGTTTGAAATCGAACTCTGGAACGATCTCGCGTGAGCGTACCACCAATGTGTCTTTAGTGTTAAACTGACGGCTGCCAAAGTTGACCTGATAGTCGAGATAGATCACGTCATGGGCTTCTTCGCCTCCCCAGTAGTTCTTGTCACCGCGCTTCACGAACTTACCGCTGCCTGAAGCTGTCATGCCTTCAGTGTTGGTAGAGATAGTGCAGTCGTCGCCGTTAAACTTGAGGACCATGTCGCAAGTGAGAGTCTTAACTGACTCGCCGTCGGGCACTACAGTAGAAAGAGGGAAGACAACCTCGCTCATAGATTGGGTAGTGAGGCGCACCACTTCATTCTTCTCAATATACTGCTCGTGGCGAACTGCTGTAGAATTCCCTGCCACTGCATCCGAAATCTGGTCAACACCGCGGCGGATGTAGCTGGCATCCCAAGGATTGACATATTTCACACACCAGAGAGTGAAATCCTGAGGGAGCACATCCCACGCTGATGCGTCAGTGAGTGATGGATTTGAATCTGGATTGGAAGGAGTGCCTGTTAGAATTCTGTCGGCACCCACTGCCTTCACCATACGCACGGGAATCACATATGTATTCTTTACTGAAGCAGGGTCATTGAAGAAAGCATCGGTAAGCTGCACTTCTGTGCCGAAGAGGGGCTTTTTAGCCTTCTTGTTGGCCTCGCTCAGAGTGAGTGTGTTGCTCGCAAATGAATAGTAGCTCTCAGGCATAGCCTTTACGGGAGATCCATCGGGGAAAGTGAGTCCATCTACAAGCGTAGGATCCACCACAACATCAATCTTGAGATTCTTAGGCTCATAAGCACCACCCTGAGTAGCATAGATCATTATCTTATGCTCAAGGTTGAGAGAATTGTCGCCATCTGGATATTCTCCCAATATNACNACAGTNGCAGGATATTGGTTGGCAAAGTATGCAGACACGCCNCCGTCATAATCNGGNAATTCGTTGTTGCCGTTCTTGCAGGAAGCCGCGGAAAGCGAGAGGAGTATTCCTAAGCCTCCGATAAGGCCATTCTTAAAATTAGTCATGTCGTTTCAGTTAAATTAAAAGTATTACCAACCCGCATTCTGATCGAGTGCGCTATATTTCAGCACGTCGCTATACGGGAGCGGACCATAAATCATATATTCCTTGTAGTTGCGTGGCTCTACATCGATTGTCTTGTAAGAGTTTCCGGTGATTTCCATACCCTTGGCAGTCTCATTGAGTTCGCTGAGGTTAGAATTCCAACGGCGGAGGTCCCAGAAGCGCTTGTTTTCGAAGCAGAGCTCGAGGCGACGCTCATTGCGGATGAGCTTACGCATTTCATCTTTATTGCTCTTGATCGACTCGAGATAAGGGTCGTCGCCAATTGCATCTCCCATTGCACGCTTGCGGATAGCCTTGATGACATCGTAGGCAGAGAAACCATAGCTTCCACCATTTGTCGGACCCCAAGCCTCATTGGCAGCCTCAGCGTATGCGAGGAAGATTTCAGTGAAGCGGATACGGGTAGTGTAGTGATATTTTTCTACCTTATTAGTGGAGTTCGGATTGACATCGCTACGGAGAAGCTTACGCAAGTAGTAGCCAGTGCGTGTGGAGTATTCAGACTCCTTATTGATACCGTCGTTGTTGCCAGCATCTGTACCTGTGTGGATCACTGAATTATTCACACCAAATGTGCTTCCATTCACTACTACATAAGCCTCCAAACGTGGGTCACGGCCTGCATACGGATCATTGGCATTATACTCAGAGCGGGCGTCAGAGATAGGATAACCGTTAGCCATTGGGAAAGCATCTACGAGATTCTGAGTAGGATTCACACGGCCTTTTCCATATAGTGTTGGAGGGAAGTTATCTTCTTCACGGCTGCTGCTTTCAGTAGCTCCATCGCGCCAAATCACTTCAGGGTGATTGACAGAGGCTGTTATGCTATTACCAATTTCTTCAGCAGTATACCAAAGATGACCTTTCTGGGGCATTCCTGCCACTCCACCGATGCGCTTAAGCACATCTCCTGCGCGATTGGCAGCTTCAGCCCAATCTACACCAGACTGATCAGAGAAAGCGGGGCTTGCCGCGAGGAGGGCTGCCTGAGAGCCTATTGCCTCGGCGATGCGGCCTGAAAGGCGAAGAGCAGTAGTAGCACCATTCACACGGTTGTAGACAGCAGCATCGACACCTTTAGCCTTATATNTGGCAGGCACCTCAGCATCTGTTACGTCCTTATAGNCAAGTGNAAGATAACTTNCAGCCTTGTCGACATCATCGAGAAGCNGAGCTATACACTCCTTGAAAGTNTTGCNCGGGAGGNTCAANNTGGAAGAAGCACTGAATGATTCNGTCCAGNTTGGCACACCCATGAGGTCGCCTGAAGCAGTCTTGCCAGCGTAGTTCTGGAGAAGGTAGAGCATATTAAGGGCTCGGATACCGTAAGCCTCACCTTTCAGTCTATCCTGGAAAAGTTCGTTGATCTCAGGAGTAGTGGAGAACTCAATTTGGTCTACACGCTCCAAGAAAAGATTGCAATACTGGATAGATGCGTTGCGGTCGCGCCAGTTGTTGACAGAAACTCCGGTCTGAGATGTCCATGCGCCACCTGCTATCTTGAGATAGTCGTTGTCCATTTTATTTGAGACCGCATCATCTGTAGCGACATCGTTTTCAGGGCTACCAGGATAAGGCATCAATATGTATGCACTGCCAAGGATTGCATCAGCATAGTTCGGCTCCGTGATCATCGAGTTCTCATCCTTGACATTCTCGATGGCAGGATCAAAGAGGTCGTCGCAAGAAGCGAGTCCAATCATGACCGATGCAGCAGCAAAATATTTTACTATATTTTTCATTTTGTCGGGTTGTTAGAAAGTTATTTGAGCACCGATGTTGTAGAAACGAGACTGAGGAGCAGAACCCACATTCATCTCGAAAATCTTACGGTTCTTGCCAAATGTCACGAGGTCGTCCCCGCTGACGTAAACTTGGAGAGCCTTTACTATCTTGCCATCAAACCAAGCCTTCGGGAAATCGTAGGTCAGCTGAATCTTATCGATGTCGAATCGGTCTGTGCTATACATCCAGAAGTCAGATGTCACATAGTTGTTTGCTCCATTCGTAGTAGTCAGGCGAGGAAGAGTGGCAGTGGTTGCTGTCTCTGGAGTCCAGCATTCACGAGCCATTTCTGAATACTTATTCTCGCCATACATCTGATAGTAAGAGTTGCCATTCAGAGTTCCGTGGCCGCCGAAGTTGCCAAGACCATGCACGAAGAGAGTGAATCCCTTCCATGACATCTGGAGATTGACACCCATGAAGAACGGGCTTCCGTACCATCCACCCTTTCCGAGGTAAGTTTGGTCGTTCTGGTCTACTTTTCCGTCGCCATTGAGGTCAGCATACTTAAGGTCGCCAGCCTTCAGAGATGAGCTTCCGAGTGCAGACTGATCTACAGCGGCTGCCTCTGCATCTGTCTGGAAGAAACCGAGACATTTGTAGCCCCAGATTCCGTCAATGACGTGTCCCTGACGATACTGATAGTCGTTCTCATAGATTTCATCGCGCTTGGTAGCCTTGGTGTCGTAGTAAGTGCCTGTTACTCCTACCTTCAGGTCAAACTCACCAAAGTTCTTCTTGAAGTTGACTGCAAAGTCGAAACCAGTACGTTTGTTATCGTTCATATTTACATAAGGAACGAAAGAAGCCTCAGGATAGTATGTCGAGAAGTAAGTTGGATACTTGGTAGACTGGTTGCTGATGAGTCCTTCTGTCTTGTAAAGGAAATACATCGCATTGAAATCGATCATACGGTTGGCCAGTTCGCCACGGAGACCAACTGTGAATTCCTTACGCTTGATGAAGGTCAGGTCTTCGTTGCTGCCACGCTTTGGATAAGCAGCAGAAGTGCCACCTACTGCCCAGCTATACCATCCGCCATTGGTGTAATTAGCGGTATACATATAGTAGTCAGAGATATCAATATCCTGATGAAGGATTGCGCCTGAAGCAGAAAGCATAAGTTCGTTGATGGCGCTGTTGTCCTGGAGGAACTCTTCCCCTGTCAGACGCCAGCCGATTGTAGCTGCAGGCGACCATGCCTGGCGATGACCCGGGGCAAGCTTTGAAGAGTGAACGCCTGTCACTGCAAGGTCTACATAGTAGCGACGGTCGTAGTTATAGTCAGCTTCGAAACCGATGTTGGCGCTACTGGTGCGGTGGTATTCACCTGATTTGGTGGTCTGCCAGCCTGCTGCTACTGCAAGAGCATGGAAATTATGTACATCAGCGAAAGTACGTGTATAGTCGAACTGTCCTGACCAGTACATTGTCTGGCGGCTTGCGGAGTTGCCGATATTCTGTACGCCTGAGTGCTCATCCTTTCCTTCGATGGTGAGAGAAGTGATCTCATCGTAGCCATTAAACTGGCTCCATTCTGGAATGAAGACTGCATAAGAGTTGTTGTAGCTCGTATCGTAAGAAGTAGCGTAGTCTACAGCAAACTTGGTGTTGAAGGTAAGTCCCTTGGTCACCATGCCGAGGTCGACATTCACGCCGGTGTCAAACTGGAACTGACGGCTTGTAAACTTATTGTAGCCGCTTGCCACATAGTTGGCGAAAATGTTTTCCTTATCAATCTGCGTTCCTGCCAGGAAGCAACCATTGAAGATATTAGTAGTGGCTCCAAGAAGCTCCATTGAGCTGAGAGCACCTGCATTCACCATGCTTACCGGTATGAATGGATTGAAGCGGTTCGGGCGCACTGTAGCAGCATTCTGCCAGTAATTGCCGGTGCCATTGCTAATTGCACTGCGCGCACCATAGAAAGTAGCGCTTGCATTCACGTAGGCACTGATGAAGTCGGTGATATCCACATCGATGTTGCCGCGCACACTGAAGCGGTCGGTGAAATTGTGCTTAGCCTCGCCCACTTTCAGATAGTCGCCCTGGCGATAGTAGTTGATGTTGGTGTAGAAGCGGGCACGCTCGTTGCCACCTGAAATCTGAACCGATGCATCTGTACGGTTATAAGCCTTCTTCAAGAACTCATCAGAATACATATTGAGGTTCGGATAGCGATAAGGATTGCTTCCGCTTGCATAGTTGTAGATTTCTTCAGCTGAGTAGCGGGGAGACAGTCCGTCGTTGGCAAGAGCCTGGTTGTAGAGGGTCATATACTCAGCCGAACCAAGATATTCGGGAGTAGACTTAGCCACATGCCATCCTGTATTGACGCGGGCATTCACTGAAAGAGGAGCATTCTCGCCGCGCTTGGTAGTGATATAGATCACGCCCTTCGCTGCGCGTGCACCATAAAGCACCGTTGCTGCTGCACCCTTGATGAAGGTAATGTCTTTCACCTCGGTGGAGATGACATTGTTCATATCGCGGGCCACTCCATCGATAAGCACGAGGAATCCTGAATTATCGGCATCCATACCCCAAAGAGAGTTTCCGTTGAAGCCGGATACGTAGCCGGATATTGTTCCGTTGTTGATGTCGTTGATATAGTTGACCTCCATGAGCTGCTCCAGGTCGAGCACTTCGGCTCCACCGAGCATATCTCCGCTATTGACAGTGCGGAAAGGAAGGTGGACCTGATAGCCTGCCACTGAATCCGCAGCCTCGTCATTGGCAGCTGCCGGGAAAGCGCAGAGAGCAGCTACTGTGACCATCGGGAGGATCTTATTGAATTTTGTTGTCATAAGTTTTCTTACAGTAAGGTTAGTTTATACTCCATTACCATCCCGGGTTCTGTTCGTAGCCAGCATCGATATAGGTGTCTTCGCGGAGAAGCGGGAACCAATAGTGCTTGGTGTCGAAATTACGGGTCAGGATCACTTCCTCATGGAATTCAGCCACTTCGGCATCAGCCGGATCATTTTCAGCAAAGAATGTTTCGTCGGCGCCTGATACGCGGATGAATTCTTGAGATGTCTTCACACAATATTTGGGTTCTGTGAGGAGAAGCCAGCGCTGGAGGTCGTTGAAGCGGAAGCCCTCGAATGCGAGCTCTACTGCACGTTCGCGGCGAACTTCATCCATAAATGCATTGCCAGTAAACTTATCAGCAACATGGCCGGCACCTACGCGGTCTCTCAGACGGTTGATAGCATCTACAGCTGAAAGTGAACACTTGCTTGACTTGCCCTGTGGGCCGCCAATCACTGCAGCTGCCTCGGCATACATCAGATAGACGTCGGCAAGACGCATGTAAGGGATGTATGAGTGAGGATTGGGACCATAGTCATCAGCTGAGCCGGAGTCATACTTCTGGCAAGTGTGAGGCACGAGCTTCTGATAGAAGTAGCCTGAACGAGAAGCATTGG
>WFLX010094867.1_pt1 | contig 10248 bp, 5 predicted proteins | sample 4967041 | NCBI WGS metagenome assembly WFLX01 (sample SAMN12857096, study PRJNA449069) | gut metagenome | isolation source: stool from male and female vole | host: Microtus ochrogaster | place: USA:Florida | collected 2017
TCTTTTTTTTGCTCCAGGACGCTGCGCTTCGCTTGCTTTATTCGCAAAAAAGAAGACTCCCTACCCGCATCCTTATGCCCTCGCTCTGTTGGCAAAATGGCTCGTTCGGAAGTGCCTTAAAGTCTGCCCGCGCTATTTTGCCGTTGAGGCGGACGCGCCGCAGAGCACGTTCCTGTTTGTGCCGGAGGCGCCCATCGGTCCTCAAATAAACTGCACGCAGGTTATTATCTACTACCCTATCGTCTGTTCAGTAAATAGTAAATAATAAATAACACGTCATCCATTAAACTACAGGCAGATTAGTGTACACGCAACACCGCCCGTTACGATACTACAATCTTCCCTCCAAAATCTCCCGTGTTTTGGCGAAGTCGATGTCGGCGTGCTCGCCGAGCAGGGTGCCGCGCGTTTGGAAACGACGGCAGATTTCGTCGATAAGCGCCCGCGGATTCTCCACCTGCGGATAGTCGGAAAACCGCGTCCCCTCACCTATCGCCTTGAAGAAATCCTCGGTGCGCGCAATAGCGTCCTCCACGGTGTCCACACCCCAGATACGACGCCCGAACTGCAAGAGTTTCTCCCGCTTGCTCTCCGCCATGACCCTATGCAGCCCCGGCCACACCAGCGCCAACGTCTGCGCATGGTCCAAGCCCGCAAGCGCCGTGATTTCGTGCCCTATCCTATGCGTGGCCCAATCTTGCGGCACACCCGCGGCGATAAGTCCGTTGAGCGCCATCGAACACGCCCACATCACATTGGCCGCCGCGTCCATATCCTCCTCATCGTCGATGTATTTCTTGCCGTTGTCGACCAACACATGCAGGATGCCTTCCGAAAAACGGTCCTGAATGTCGGCCTGCACGGGATAGGTGAGATATTGTTCGGTGACGTGGATGAACGCGTCCACCACGCCGTTGATACGCTGGCGTTTGGGCAGGATGAGCGTGACGGTGGGGTCGAGCACCGAAAAACAGGGGAACGTGTAGCGCCCGCCGTTGAAAGCGAATTTCTCGTGCGTCGACTCGCGGCTGATGACACCGCCGTTGTTCATCTCCGAACCCGTGGCGGGCAGGGTGAGCACGGTGCCCATAGGCACGGCTTTCTTTACCTTGACCCCCTCCGTACAGATAGTATAGGCATCCTCGCCCTCGAAATAGGTGGCCAAGGCGATGAACTTGGTGCCGTCGATCACCGAGCCGCCGCCCACCGCCAGAAGGAAATCCACGTTCTCACGCTTGACGATCTCCACCGCCTTCATCAACGTCTCGTAGCGGGGATTGGCCTCGATGCCCGAAAACTCCACGAACTCGAAGCCCGACAAGGCTTTCACCACCTGTTTGTAGACACCGTTCTGCTTGATGCTGCCGCCTCCGTAGGTCATCATCACTTTGGAACCTTGCGGAATCTGCGACGCGATATTGGCGATCTGCCCCGCTCCGAAAAGGATTCTTACGGGGTTATAAAATTGAAAGTGTTGCATATACTTTTGTTTTAGACTTGCAAGATACGAATAAGGAAAGAGAAAAAAAAGGCGCCCCTGCGGGGCGCCTTTTTTTAAAAGACCCATAAACTTACAGAAGATATTTCTTGGTCTTGACACCGGCGGCGGTGGTGACACGCAGCAGCGTCACACCCGCTTGCGGAACGGACAGGGAAACCATGTTGCCGCCGCGCACTTCCTTGTCGGCCAGACGCGCTCCCTGCACCGAGAACACCTCCACACGCTGTATATCGGCCGAAGCGTGCACCGTAAGCATCTCACCCACACGGCTCACATAGAAATCGAAAGCCTCCTCGACGGCTTGGTTCGCCACATTCCCCTCCTCTACCGTCAGATTGTCGAAAGCAAAGAAATTCGACATGGCCGACGAATAATGCACCCGCAGATAGAGCGTGCGCGCGGTGTCGAGAATGGCACGTACCGCCTCTTCCGCACCCACCTTATGATCGGCACTGTGAACATTGTAGTCGCCGCTTTCCCACGGATCGGAAGTGACGCCCGTGCTCTTGTCGATCATCTCCACAAGACCCCATTCCGTGCCGTCTACCGACCATTCCGTGCCGACGCTGCAAGCGCCGCCTATGCCGTAGCTATAGAAGAACGAGAGCACGATGCCGGCGGGATCCTTTACCGCAGAGAGGTCGATGGGCGGCAGTTCGAGCGTGGCGTTGCGGGTATATCCCGGCGCGTCGATGCAGTCGATAGCCGCGTAGCAACCCTCGAAGCCCCTACCCTCGACACCCAGGCGGGAACCGTCGTCGAAATACCACATATAGCGGTCGGGCGTACGGACGGTCTGGTTCACGCTCATCCAGTTCTCGGGCAGGAAGGTGGTGTTGAATTCCTGCGTATAAGGCAGGGTGACGCTTTGCCGCTCACCCACCTGATGCATCACGGTGGCACGGACCGATTCCTCCTTGTCGGTATAGACGGCTATCACCGTATACTGATAAAGGCCATTTTCCACAGCGGCATCGCGATATGTCAGTTCTTTAAGACCTTCCGCCAATTTCACGCCCCCACGGTATACCGTATAGGAATCCACGGTAAACTCGCTGGCATAGGGCGCTTCCCAAGTCAGCACCACATCTTTGGCATCGTTCTCGGCCTTGAGTTCGTTGACGCCGAAACGCACCCCTAAGGCCAGGTTGCGCACCACGGGCTCCGATTGGCCGTTGGGCGACTTATAATTGGCCACGATGCTGAATTGATAGACGCCGAAACAACCCGTCATGCCCAGCCCCTCGCGGCCATTCTCCTCCGTCAGTTCGGAACCGAAAACGAATTTGCCGTTGTAGATGGTGTAGGTGGTGGGCTTATACTCTCCCTCGGGAGCCTCCCAGGTCATCACCACCGTATATTTTCCCGTTTCTTCTTCCTTGACGGGTGTGCAAGTGAAGTTGACGGGAGCGGCGAAAACAAGTTCTTTCAGTTCCACGTCCACGCTCACCGCATCGGAAGCCACACCACCTGAGGTAACCGCACGCACGGAATAGGTGTGACGGCCCGCCGTCTTCGCGCTGCCGTCCATCCATGAAGTGCCCCGCACCTCGGCCAGTTCCTCGCCGTCCAACGTCACCGCATAATGATGAATGGAGGTGTTCTCGCTCGCGGTCACCTGCACGTCGTCCACCACCCAGAAAGCGCCCAAGCCCATTTCTTCGTCTATGCCGGAAGCGCAGAAAGCAATCTTGATCTTGTCGTTGGCACGTGCGTCGAGCGCCAGGGAAACCGTATTGGCGTAGAACATCTCGTCTTTCATGGTGCCCGTCGGGTCATCGCTCATGTTCCAGAGCGTGTCCGTCCAGGTCTGACCGCCGTCGCGGCTCATCAGAACCCTATAATTTCCCNTCGTCTCGTCGAAGACAAAAACAGNTTCCCCGCTCTCCTCGTCCTCCTCGATATAGGCGGCGCCGGTGAGGTAGGAAAACGTCAGGCTGAGTTTCTTNCCCTCCTGAACGGGAATTTCGGGNGAAATAAGCCATTCGTCCTGATAGAGTTCGGCATTGTCGGGAAATATCATCGCGCTTCTCTGTCCGGCGTACACCAAGGGCGCGAAAGTCTCGTCGTCTTCGATGACAGGACTGCGGAACCACGTGCGGGTGAATTCCGGTTCCTCCTCTTCTTCCGGGTCGAGTTCCGCCTCGGTTCCCTGCACCGTCCAACCCTTGCCGAATTCCATATTCTCATCGTCCGCTTCGCCCTCGCTCTCAAAATCATCGCTGAACACGGTTTCGGAAGCGGCCTGTTCCCCGGCGGCCTTGAAGAATTCCACGTCGTCTATCGCCCACACACCGTAAAGACTNCGGTTGGCGGTGTCGCCGTCGTCAATCACCCAATCGCCATAGGCACGGAAAGCCACCCGCAGGTTCTCCACCGGCTCGTCGGCAATCTTGAGGGTCACCGTCTGAAAGCGGTCGTTGGGGACGGCATCGTAGCGGGCNTCCCAGATAGGTTCGCCCCAGGTCCGGCCGCCGTCGGTGCTCACAATCACCACATAATGGTCGGGATATTCCGGATTGGCCCCNTTGATGATGGTTTCGGAGGGCACATAATGATGAAATTTGAGATAGACAGCATCTTTCACGATAGGCGAAATGAGCCATTCGTCCTGATGCATATTGTAGTCGGCCGATTCGGAAGCCATGTCGGGGAAAAGAACNGCNCTCTTTTCTCCGCTGTTTATCAAGGTTCTGTATTCGTCCCACTCGCGCGTATCGTCGGAAGGATAGTTGAACCATGTGCAGGCATAGTAGGAAGAATTGGTGGTCTTGACCGTCCAGCCCTGTTCAAATTCGATGACATTGCTGTCGGCGGGATTGCTTCTTTCGAACCCGCTTGTAAAAACCGCCTCACCTTGGTCGGGGTTCGTCCAGCTCAAGGTAACTTCGTGACCGATAATGGTGTCCACTTTCAAATCGGCAGGTGCCTGGGGNTTCTGGGCAAGCAGCGTGCCNCCCAAAAGCAGTCCCGAAAGGGCCGAAACCGCCGAAATCCTAAGGATAGAATGCGTTTTCATAGGCGTAGGTGTTTGATTCTACAAAATGATGATTTTTTACAAAACTACATACAAGGTGGCGCACTGCCAATTTTCGCGGCCCGGAATCGTTTCAATTTCGCGAAATCGTAACAAATTACGCCCTATTGTGTAAATTTGTGAAAGGTCAAAACGGGGGNAACGAAATGTTAAAGCGCTTATTCTGTTTGTTTTTTGTGGCAATGGCGATGCCTTGGAGCTGGGCGGCGGCCGGCGGTGCGGACGAGGGGGCGGCAGACTTTGTGCAAGCCGCCGAACGCGAGAAATGGGCCTCGGCTTCGTCGCGGGAGCTCTATGACCGGGGGGAGGAAGCCTATCAGAAGGGCGATTANGAGGTTGCCGCGCGGATTTTTATNGTGCTTTGCTCGCGATATGGCGAAGACGATGACAGGAANCTGCAANATATTTTCGCACAGGGTTTTGACAAAAGCGGCAACCTCCGCTACAATGTNGCCGACTATGCCGCCGCGATGGATTTCTATCTGCGGGCCCTGCGCATCGCCGAGAAATATGGTTTCGACGACCTTTTAGGCAGCATCTTCGGGCATATCGGCAATATCTACGCCTCGCTCAACGATTTCGAGAGCGCGATGAACTTCTACGAAAGGGGACTTTCCTATGCCGAGGCTTTCGACAACCCCCGTGTCAAATCTATGTTGACCAACAATTTAGTGGCCGCCAACTACTACAAAGGCGACATGGAGGCCGCCAAGCGCTATTTCGCCATGTTCAAGGATTTGGCATACAAGGACAAGCGTTATACCTACGATATCTATCTGAACCGTTCCATCCTCTTTAACGGAGAGAAGCGGAACGACTCGGCCGAAATCTATGCGAAAAAGGCCGTGCGCTATATCGAGGAGAACGCGATGTCGCCCCTGTATATAGCGGGCGCCAACTCCAGCATAGCCCAGTTTTTTGAAGAAGACGGCCTGCTGGATTCCGCGCTCGTCTATCTTCATGAAAACGAGAGGATAGCCCGCAACACGCCCGGCGCCGACGATCTGCTTCTGTCGGTGCTCAAAGACCTGGCGCGCGTCTACGACAAGAAACAGGCGCGCGAAAAAGCCTTGGACTACAAATCGGAATATCTGGCGCTGTCGGATTCGGTCTTCAACCAAAAGGAGTTCAACAGGCTCAAGAACAAGCAGGTATTTTATGAATTGGAGCGCGACGCCTCCACAATCCACCGTTTGAACACGGTGCGCAGCAAGCAGAGGAAAGGGCTGTGGGCGTTGAGCATCGCCGTGGCCGTGTTCGTCGCGCTCATCATCACCCTCTACCTACANAAACGCAAACTGAANGCGGCCTGGAGGGAACTCTACAACCGTAGCCGCCGGCAACTGGAAGAGGAAAGCCAGGGACGGAAAACCGTGGTGCAGGGCGAACAGCGCAACCGTATCGCCGAAGATATCCTGCGCATTATGGAAACCACCGAAGACTATTGCGCCAGCGACTACAGCATCGACAAACTGGCCGCCACCATAGGGTCCAACGCCCGCTATGTGTCGGAAGTGGTGAACGAGGTTTTCGGCAAGAATTTCAGGACGTTGCTCAACGAATACCGGATTAAGAAAGCGTTGACGCGTCTGGTGGACACCGAGCGCTACGGCAAGCTCACTATCAAGGCCATAGGCGAGAGTGTGGGCTATAAATCGCAGGCNACCTTTATCGCGGCCTTTACCAAATTCACCGGCCTCAAACCCGGCATCTATCAGAAACTGGCACTCGAACGTCGTGATTCTTAATCTTTTTTCTTAAAAAAGTTCGATAAAATCGGAGTTTTACGTTATATAAGGAAAAAACTACCGATATGATGAGAAAAAACACCTCCCCGCTNCGTTATCTTTTTNTCNNGATNANGGAAAGAGGCAAGACNATGGCGCGGCGCGCCGGCTGTCTTTTCGCGTTTACAAAGGGGGACCGCCGCGCCATGAGCCTGCTGCTGGTTCTGCTCGCGGGCATGGTGGGCCTGCGGGCCTCGGCGGTGGTGAAACCCGCCAAGACGTGGCTGGCTTCGCCCCACGAGACGGAAATCCTCGCCCAGCTTCCGCAANCCGAAAGCCGTCCGCCCGCAGGCCGCGACACCGCCTCTCAACGCCCCCGCTACACCCCGCCCGCCTACATGCAGAAAANGAAATTCACCGTCGACCTCAACGTGGCCGACACCTTCGACTTACAGGAAATNCGCGGCATAGGCTCGGTCTATGCCAAAAGAATCGTGGCGCACCGCGAGAAATTAGGCGGCTTCGTGCACGTGGAACANCTGCGCGAGGTGTGGGGCATAGACAGCCTCACCTACGCCCGTATGCTGCCCTCGGTCTATATCGCCTCGCCCGTGCTGCGGAAAATCAACCTCAACCAAGCCGACATAAAGACCCTGCGGAATCACCCCTATTTAGATTATTATCAAGCCAAAGAAATCTACCTGCACCGTATGAAGCACGGCGATTTCCAAAGCGTGGAGCAAGTGCGGGACGTGAACCTGATGGACGCGGAGACCTTTGCCCGCGTGGCACCCTATCTCTGTGTAGAATAGATCAGTATTCGATTTCGCGGATGATGACCCCCACGGGGATGTTGGCACCCTTGTAGGTGGTCTGACGGATCCAGTTGCCCCGCGTGTCGTATTCGTAGCGCATACGGTACACCTCTATCTGTCCGCTCGCGTGGGTGATGGTCATTTCGGTCATCTCACCCTTGTCGTTGTAGGTGTATTCGTTGCGGAACCGCAGTTTGCCCTGCCCGTTGTAGATGTTGTCCAAAAGCAGTTCCTTGTGGGCGCCGTACTCGTGTTCCTGCTCGCTCACCTTGTTGCCCTTGTCGTTGATACGGACCTCGCGGATACGGTTGTTGCGGTCGTCGTAGCCATATTCGTAGGAATACACGGTTTCTCCTTTCGCATTGACGCGGCGCGAGGAGGAGATGTTTCCTTTCTTGTCGGCCTGATAGTTTTCGGTATACACCAGCTGTTTTTCGGCATTGTAGATTTTCTGCGAGCGTAACGTCTTGGCCTGTTTGGGATTATCGTAGGTGTATTCGCTGGTGAGCCGCACGGTGCGGTCGTTGCCCCGCTTGGTTTCGCTCCTGAGGACGCCTTCTTCGTTGTAGACGCGGTCGTACTGTTCCTTGAGGTCGCCTTCTTTGGTGTATTCGCTGAAGCGGAAAGGAAGGTGCTGCTCGTTGAAACGGATTTCGTAGATATTGTCCTGCAAGGCGCCGATTTCCACGTCAACGCCCTTGTCGATGGCATCAAAATATTTTATAATCACTCCTTTGGGATAGGTTCCGGCTTTAAAGGCGACGATTTCGCCGGTATATTCTTCGGGAAGGAGCGGGCCGCCGAAGGCATGGGTGCCGAAAAGGCCCGAAAGGCACAGCAGGAGGGTGAAGGCAAGGATGCGTTTCATAGTGTGGTGTTTTAGGATTTTCAAAGCACAAATATAAAAAGTATCTTTGAACCCTTAATTTACGTGTTATGAAAGTTGCATTTTCTTGGTTGAAACAATATGCCGACCTGAATCTGAGCGTGGAGGAGACTTCGCGTCTGCTTACCGACTGCGGGCTGGAAATCGACGCGGTGGAGGAAGTGGAGAGCATACGCGGCGGTCTGAAAGGCCTTGTGGTGGGCCAAGTGCTGACTTGCGCGCCGCACCCCGACTCGGATCACCTGCACCTGACCACCGTGGACGTAGGCACGGGCNACCCCCTGCCTATCGTGTGCGGCGCGCCCAATGTGGCCGCCGGTCAGAAAGTGATTGTGGCNACCGTGGGCACGGTGCTCTACGANGGCGACAAGAGTTTCACCATCAAGAAATCGAAACTGCGCGGGGCGGATTCGTTGGGCATGATCTGCGCCGAGGACGAAATCGGCGTGGGCAAGAGCCACGACGGTATCATGGTGCTGCCTCCCGATACGCCCGTAGGCATGAGTGCCGCCGAATACTTCCACTTGGAAAGCGAGACGGTGTTCGAGATAGGCCTCACGCCCAACCGCTCGGACGCTACCTCGCACATAGGGGTGGCCCGCGATCTGGTGGCCTTGGAGAACATCCGCAATCACCGCACCCTCTCGCTCAAATACCCCTCCGTGACCGACTTTAAGGAGGGCAACGGCGTGCCGGTGGAAGTGCAGGTGGAGGCGCCCCTCGACGCGCCCCGCTACAGCGGCCTGTGCATGAAGAACGTCAAGGTGGGCCCCTCGCCCGAATGGTTGCAGAAACGCCTGTCGAGCGTGGGTCTGCGGCCTATCAACAACGTGGTGGACGTCACCAATTTCGTGCTCATGGAGACCGGGCAGCCCATGCACGCCTTCGACCGCGCCAAGATAAAGGGCGACCGTATCGTGGTGCGCCATGCCCATGCGGGCGAGAAGATGACCACCCTGGACGGTGTGGAACGCACCCTCGACCCCAACGATCTGATGATTTGCAATGCAAGCGAGCCCATGTGCATCGCGGGCGTGTTCGGGGGTTTGGACGCGGGGGTTTCGGACAGCACCACGGAGGTGTTCTTGGAAAGCGCCTACTTCAACCCCGTGAGCATCCGCAAGACGGCCCGCCGGCATGGTCTCAGCACCGACGCCTCGTTCCGCTACGAAAGAGGCTGCGACCCCGAAATCTGCCTCTATGCGCTCAAACGGGCCGCCCTCCTGCTCAAAGAGGTGGCGGGGGCGGAAATCGACTCCGCCGTCACCGACATCTATCCCAAACCCGCCGAACGCGCCCGTATCCGCTTTACCTTAGATTATCTGAACCGTCTGATAGGCGAGGAAATGAAGGCCGAGACCGTGGAAGCGGTGCTGCGCGCCTTGGAAATGGAAGTGGCGGCCAACGGCGGTGCGGACGCGCGCGACATCACCTTTGANGTGACCGTGCCCTGCAACAAGACCGACGTGACCCGCCCCGCCGACATCGCGGAAGAATTCCTGCGCATCTACGGCTACAACCGCATCGCCGAGCACAAACGCATCTCGTATGGCGTGGCGCCTTTCAAGAGCGCGGAGACAGAAAGGGTGCAGACCAAGGTTTCCGACTACCTTTCCGCAAGCGGTTTCTACGAAATCATGAACAATTCTCTGTGTTCGGAGAGTTATATCGAGAAATTCGGCCTGCAACATACGGTAAAGATGCTCAATCCGTTGAGCCGCGAGATGAGTCTGATGCGCACGTCGCTGCTCTTCGGCGGCCTCACCAGCGTGNCCCGCAACCTGCATCACAAGCAAGGAAACATCAANTTCTACGAATTCGGCCGTACCTATTTCCGCAACGATGCGGAGNCTGGTGAGGCCGCCGNGNANGACGTGACCCGCCGCTACCGCGAGGAAAACCACCTCGGTTTGTGGCTCTGCGGCGACAGGAACGAGGAAATCTGGCAGGAAGCCGCCCAGGCCGTCGATTTCTACACGCTCAAGGCGAATGTGGAGAAACTCTGGAAATTCCTGCGTCTGGACACGCTTTCGTGCAAGGTGAGCGAATTGGAGAACGACAGCGAGTTTGCCTACGGCCTGCGTATCGAGTTGCCCGGCGGCAAGACGGGCGTGAAGTTCGGCGAGGTGGCTCCCTCGGTCTGCAAGGCTTTCGACATCAAGCAGAAGGTGTTCTACGCCGATTTCGACTGGGATGCCGTGTTGAAGGCCATGCCCAAGAAAGCGCCGCAGTTCAGGGAGGTGAACCGTTTTCCCGAGGTGCGCCGCGACTTGGCGTTGCTC